>Ga0102832_1000997_pt1 | contig 27326 bp, 21 predicted proteins | sample EBPBio282013_DNA_FD_88942 | JGI IMG/M metagenome (GOLD analysis project Ga0102832, IMG submission 88942) | Wastewater treatment Type I Accumulibacter community from EBPR Bioreactor in Madison, WI, USA - Reactor 2_5/28/2013_ DNA (Illumina Assembly) | ecosystem: Engineered > Bioreactor > EBPR >... | reverse complement strand
ATGGTTGAGGCCGGGCTCCAACTCGTGGAAGGAACCGGCCATGAAGAAGATCGAGCGTCCGTTCTGCGACGCCACCACCCGCCGAGTGGAGAAGCTGCCGCCGTCGCGTACCTCTTCCACCCGGTACTCGATCGGCACCCCGGCCAGGCCGCCGCGCACGAAGTAGGCCGACAGGGAGTGGGCATACCGATCGTCCGGCACGGTCTGGTATCCAGCGGTCAACGCCTGGGCGAGCACATGGCCGCCGAAGACCCGCTGCCGGGTCGTCCAGGTGTCGGCGGCCCCGATGAAGAGGTCGGGCCCGCGCCGTTCGAGCTGGAGCAGTCCGATCAGCTGCTCGACGTCCGCCGGCACGGTCAGCGCCGGAAGTCCGGCGGATCCTGCTCGGCCAGGAACTGCTCCACGGCCGCGCCGATCTCGTCCGCGGTGGGCACGTGGGAGGCTCCGCTGGCGGCCAGCTGGTCGTACTGCTCCTCCAGGGCGGCCACCAACTGGGGGAATTCGCTGTCGTCGGCGGTCTCAGAAGCGATCGATGCCAGGTTCGCCGCGATCCGCTCCTGCAACTCCGCCAGGTCGAAGGTCAGCCCGGTGGTCTCGCTGATCCGCTCCAGGACGGCCGCGACGGCCTGCGGGAAGCTGGTCTGCGCCAGGTAGTGCGGCACGTGGGCCACGAAGCCCTGTCCGACCAGCCCCGCCTCGCCGGCGCGGAACTCCAGCACGTGGGAGAAGCTGCCGGGCAGCTGCACGCGGTCGATCCACATCGGGTTGCCGCTGACCAGGCTGGGGTCGGTGGCGTGGGCGGTGACCAGGGTGGGACGGGTGTGCGGCACCGCCATCGGCACGCCGCCGACGCTGATCAGCCGGGAGACGTCCAGCCGCTCGGCGATGCCCAGGATCGCGGCGCTCGCCCGATTCCATTGCGTGTCCGGCTCAGGGCCGGTGAGCAGCAGGAAGGGCATGCCTGCGGCGTCCGTCAGCTTGTACAGCACCAGGGCGTAGTCGGTCAGCGAGACCCAGTGGTTGGTGTCGAAGACCATCTGCGGGCGGCGGGAGCGATAGTCGTGCAACTGGTCGTGGTCGAACTCGACCAGCACCTCGTGCTCGCACTGATCGAGCAGGTAGCGACCGGTGGTATGGATCACCGAACCGGCGTCGATGTAGCCGTCGAGCAGGTGCAGCATGACCGGGCGCTGCCCTCCCAGCGACTCCCACACCGCAGGGTTCAGCGTGTACAACAGCCGTGGATCGAGCACGTCGCCACTGTACCGCGAGATTCGAACCGGTCGCCGAGCGGCCTCGCCCGGGAGTCGCCAACTTATCGTTGCTTAACTGTCCGGGTGACCAGGATTCTTCAGTATGGCTCCACTCCGGAGCCGAAGCGCAACGACGGGCTACCACGATGAGCGGCACAGCTGCACCAGAGCCGAGGATGTCGGCAGCTGCGCTGGCGCGGCTGCTCGGAGTCAGCCCGGCCGCCGTCTCCTACGCCCTGCACGGCAGGGCCGGTGTGTCCGACAGCCTCCGTAATCGCATCCTGCAGGCCGCGACCGAGCACGGGATGGCGGTTCCGGACGATGCCCAGGCCGCGCACAGCGGAGTACTGGGACTGATCCTGTCCGACGTCCTCAATCCGTTCTATTCGGAGCTGGCGATCTCGGTGACCGACGCCGCCCGCGAGCAGGGGCATGAGGTCTTCCTGAGCAACAGCCGCGACGACGGACGCTCGGTGGCCGCCGCCGTCGACGCCATGATCCGGCATGAGGTGGACGGCGTGCTGATCACGGCGATCCAGTCCGACGACGCCGGGGTGTTCCGGCCGCTCCGCGCGGCGCGGATCCCGTTCGTCCAGATCTCCCGCCACTCGATGCACGCCGACGCTGACTTCGTGGGCATCGACGACCTGGCCGCCGGGCGGGACGTCATGGAGCATGTCATCTCCCACGGATACCGGCGGATCGCGATCGTCGCCGGCCCCACCACCTCGACCGCCTCCCGGACCCGCGCGGAGGGCTTCCGGAGCGCACTTCGCGCCCACGGTCTTCCGATCGAGCGCCGATGGAACCTCACCGGCGGCCTGAACGAAACCGACGGCGCCCGGGCCGCGCGCTACCTGTTGGACCAGCGGACCCTGCCGCAGGCGATCGTCTGTGGCACCGATGCCATCGCGCTCGGCCTGATCACCATCCTGGCCGCCAAGGGCCTGATGGTGCCCGAGGACGTGGCCGTCACCGGCTTCGACGGGCTGACCACGGCGCGCACCCATCTGGTCGACCTCACCACGATCGTCCAGCCGCGTTCCCACATGGCCGCCGAGGCGATCGCGCTCGTCACCGAACGCCGGGCCCACCCCCAGCTGGCGCCTCGCGCCATCACCTGCCCCCACCACCTGTATATCGGCCGGAGCTGTGGCTGCCGGCCGCGGAAGGAGAAGCAAGATGTCTGAATGCACCCCGCTGGAGAACCGGGTCGCTCTCGTCACCGGCGCGGCCCGAGGGATCGGCCAAGGGATAGCGCACCTGCTGGCCCAGCGCGGGGCACGGGTCGTCGTCGCGGACGTGAACGCCGAGGCCGCCGCTGCCAGCGCCGCCGAGGCCGGCAACGACAGCTACGGGATCGCGCTGGACGTCTCCGACCGCGCGGCCGTGGATCAGGCCGTGGCCGAGATCGTCGAGCGGTGCGGACGGATCGACATCCTGGTGAACAACGCCGGCATCAACCGCGACGCGATGCTGTGGAAGATGACCGACGAGCAGTGGGACGCCGTCCTCGCGGTCGATCTCTCCGGGGTGTTCTACACCTGTCGAGCGGTCGGCACCCATATGCGGGGCAACCAGTACGGGCGCATCGTCAACGTCGCCTCGGCCTCCTGGATGGGCAATATCGGCCAGACCAACTACGCCGCCGCCAAGGCCGGCGTGGTGGGCCTGACCCGCTCGATCGCCAAGGAGCTGGCCCGCTCCCAGGTCACCGCCAACGCGGTCTGCCCCGGTTTCATCGAGACCGACATGACCCGCGGAATGCCGGAACACCTCTTCACCGCCCAACTGGAGAAGATCCCGCTGCAGCGGGCCGGCCAGCCGGCCGATGTGGCCCGGGTGGTGGCCTTCCTGGCCTCCGACGATTCCTCCTACGTGACCGGTGAGGTCATCAACATCGGCGGGGGTTACAAGCTGTGACCCGGTTCGTCTCCATGGCCGAGGTGCCGGGGCTGATACCGGACGGCGCGACGGTCGTCAGCGACGGCATGACCCTGATGGGGGTCGCCGACCAGCTCCTGGCCGAGATCGAGTCCTCCTTCCTCGCCACCGGCCGGCCCCGCGGGTTGACCTGGATGCAGGCCGCCGGGCAGTCGAACCGTGAGATCGGCATGTCCCGGATGGCCCACCCGGGCCTGGTGAAGCGGGTCATCGGCTCGCACTGGGGCCTCACCCCGAGGATGGGCGAGCTGCTGGGCCGCGACGAGGCCGAATGCGTCTGCCTGCCGCAGGGCCAGCTGTCCACGCTGTATCGCACCATCGCGTCCGGGCGACCCGGTCAGCTGTCTACCGTCGGGCTGGGCACCTTCGTCGATCCCCGGGTCGACGGCGGCCGCTTCAACGCCTCCGCCAAGGCCAACATCTCCCCCACCGAATACGTGGAGGTGATCGAGATCGAGGGCGTCGACTACCTGCGCTACAAGCCGATCAAGCTGGATGTCGCCATTATCCGGGGCGCCGTGATCGACCGGCTCGGCAACCTCACCCACCGCGAGGAGGTCTCTGGGCTGGACGCCCTCGGGATCGCCCAGGCGGTCCACAACTGCGGCGGCATCGTCATCGCGCAGGTGAAGGCCATCGTCGAGCCCGGCGAGATCCGTGCCCGCGATGTGACGGTGCCGGCCGTCCTGGTCGACTACGCGGCGGTGACCGACGATCCGGAACTGCATCACCGGCAGACCCACTCCTTCCCCGCGTACAACGAGGATCTGGTGGCCGGCTACGTCACCCCGGAGAACGTCGGCCGGGCCTTCGAGGCCCAGGAGATGGACGAGGGGCGGGTGAGCATCGGCGTCCGTGGCGTCGGGCTGGTACAGCCGGGCAATGTGATCAACGTCGGCACCGGCATCCCCGCGGACACGATCGGCCGGGCGCTGTCCCGGGCCGGGCTGTTGAATCGCGTCCACCTGACGGTCGAGTCCGGGACCTATGGCGGCGTCCCGCTGGGCGTCGTCGACTTCGGGGCGGCGATCCATCCCCAGGCCATCATCGGCCACCCGCAGCAGATGGACTTCTACAACGGCGGTGGCGTCGACATCACCTTCATGGGAGCCGGTCAGATCGATCCGGCCGGCGACATCAACGTCTCCCTGCTGGGTGGACGAGCGGTCGGCGTGGGCGGCTTCATGGACATCACCGACGGCGCCAAACGCATCTGCTTCCTGGTCTCGGCCGCCGGCCGCCACCCCAAGTTCGTCGCCGGTGTCGACCAGGTGTCGTTCAGCGCACGACGGGCGCTCAAGCGCGGCAAGCAGGTCTACCTGGCCACCGAGTACTACCTGCTCGAGTTCACGCCGGACGGCTGGCGCGTCCTCGAATCCGACGACACCCCGGAGGCGGTGGCGGCGCTCGAGGCCATCGCCTTCGCCGTCATCCACTGACCCACCACTAAGGAGAAACGAACATGGCAGCAGAAGACCGCATCGTCATCGTCGGCGGCGCCCGAACGCCCACCGGCAGCTTCGGCGGCGGCCTGGCCACGGTGCCCAATCACGAGCTCGGCGCCCACGCCGTCACGGCGGCCTGCGAGCGTGCCGGGGTCGCGGTCGCCGATGTCGACGAGTTCGTCATCGGCTGCGTCGGTCAAGTCGGAGGGGATGCCTTCATCGCCCGCCGGGTCGCGCTGGCCGCCGGGGCACGCCCCTCGTCCACGGCGATGGCCGTCAACCGGCTGTGCGGCTCCGGCCTGCAGGCGGTCGCCTCCGCCGCGCTCGAACTGCGCCTGGGCGAGTCGAAGGTCGCTGTGGCGGGCGGCTGCGAGAACATGTCGCGGCAGCCCTTCATGGACTTCCAGGCACGGCAGGGATACCGGCTCGGTCACCACACCCTGGTGGACGGGACCCTCTCCCTGGTCACCGACCCGTGGGGCGACTACCCCATGGGCGCCACCGCCGAGGCGGTCGCCCGCAGGTACGGCGTCAGCCGCGAGGAGCAGGACGCATTCGCCGCGGAATCCCAGCGTCGCGCCCAGCAGGCGCTCGCCGACGGCGCGGTGGCGGCCGAGATCGCGCCGCTGACCATTGCCAGTCGCAAGGGCGATGTCGTCCTGGACACCGACGAGCACCCTCGCGCCGGTGTCACCACCGAGTCGCTGGCGCGGATGCGCCCGGCCTTCGCCAAGGACGGGTCGGTGACCGCCGGCAACAGCTCAGGCATCAACGACGCCGGAGCCGCCGTCGTGGTCACCACCCTGGCCGAGGCCCAGCGACGAGGGCTCACGCCGCTGGGCGAGTTGGTCGACTTCACCAAGGTCGGCCTCGAACCCGAGGTGATGGGCTACGCCCCCAAGCTCGCCATCGACAAGATCCTCGACCGCACCGGGCTCGCCCTGTCCGATATCGGGTGGATCGAACTCAACGAGGCCTTCGCCTCCCAGGCCGTCGCGGTGATCCGCGATGCCGGCCTGGACCCGGCCAAGACCAACCCGCTGGGCGGCGCCATCGCCTGGGGACACCCGATCGGCGCCACCGGAGCGATCCTGACGCTCCGCACATTGACCAATATGCAAGTCCACGGGATCGAGCACGGGCTCGTGACGATGTGTATTGGAGGCGGCCAGGCAGTCGCGGCCATCTTCCGCGCGCTCTGACCGACGCTTGGCCGGGGGCAGCCACCCCCGGCCAAGCAATCGCCCCTCACGGCGATCTCATCAAACCTTCACCGACCGGTGAAAAGTTCGAAAGGAAACCCTATCGTGTCCGATACCACCTATGTCGGGCCCATGGCCGACCCGCAGAAGCGGGAACGCCTGGAACGCATCACGAAAACCAACTTCGGCAAGCTGATGCCGTTGATGATCATCGTCTACATCATCGCCTTCATCGACCGCACCAACATCGGCATGGCCAAGGCCGCCCTGGAGACCGACATCGGCCTCACAGCGGCGGCCTACGGGCTGGGCGCCGGTCTCTTCTTCTTCGCCTACGCGCTGCTCGAAGTGCCGTCCAACCTGATCATGCACAAGGTGGGCGCGAGGTTCTGGATCGCGCGCATCATGATCACCTGGGGCATCATCTCGATGCTGATGGCGGTGGTCTGGAACGAGATGTCGTTCTACGTGCTGCGCGTGCTGCTGGGCGCCGCCGAAGCCGGCCTCTACCCCGGCATGATCCTCTACATCACCTTCTGGTTCCCCCGCAAGGATCGGGCCCGTGCCATCGGCCTGTTCCTGCTGGGTGTCTCGCTGGCCAACATCATCGGCGCCCCGCTGGGCGGGCTGCTGCTCCAGATGGACGGCTTCGGGGGCCTGCACGGCTGGCAGTGGATGTTCATCCTCGAAGGGCTCCCCGCCGTCGGCCTGGCCTTCCTGGTGTGGTTCTGGCTGCCCGACCGCCCGCGTGACGCCCACTGGCTCTCTGATGCGGACAAGGATCTGGTCGAGCAGCAACTCGCCGCCGAGGACGACGGTGTCGGCAACGAGGCTCACGGCTTCCGGTCCCTCATCCCGGTGGCCAAGGATCCGATCATCTGGCTCGTGATCGCGGTGTACTTCACCCACCAGGTGGCGGTCTACTCGCTCAGCTACTTCCTGCCGGCGATGATCTCCAGCTTCAACGCCGAGATGACCACCGTCACCATCGGGCTGATCACCGCCGTGCCGTGGATCGCGGCCGCCATCGGATCGGTCCTCATGCCGAAGCTCGGCACCACCCTGGTCCGGCAGAAGGCGATGGTCACCGGCGGCCTGTGGTCGGTCGCGGTCGGCCTGGTGATCGCCGCGATGTCCGGTGGGAACCTGGTGCTGGCGGTCGTCGGCTTCTCGTTCTCGGCATTCTGGTTCTTCGTGATCCAGTCGATGCTGTTCACCTTCCCGGCGCGGCGTCTCACCGGTGCCGCGGTGGCGGCCGGCATCGCCCTGGTGAACACCTTCGGCCTCTTCGGCGGGTTCTTCGGCCCGACGATGATGGGTGCCCTGGAGTCGTCGACCGGCAACCCGTTGGCTGGCCTATGGTTCATCATCGGGCTGGCGCTGGTCGGTGGCCTGCTGGCCTTCGGGCTCAAGGGTTCGGTGCGGGAATCCGCCGCCCAGACCCCGGTCAGCCAGAAGGCCTGAACAGTTCGGGTGGGCGCCGGCTCGGCGCCCACCCGAGACGGAGGGAATCCCATGAAGATCATCTGTGCGCCGGATTCGTTCAAGGAGTCGCTCTCGGCACCGGCCGCGGCGGCGGCGATGGAACGGGGGATCCGTTCGGTCTGGCCGGACGCCGACGTCCGGAGGGTGCCCATGGCCGACGGTGGCGAGGGCACCTGCGAGGTGCTCGCCGACGCGCTGGACGGGCGTCTCGTCGACGTCGCCTGCACCGACGCGCTGGGGCGTCCCAGGACCGCGACGATCGCCCACCTGCCCGACGAGGAACTGGCTGTCATCGAGGTGGCCAGCGCCTGCGGTCTGGAATGGATAGAACCCTCCCTACGAGACGCCCGGACCGCCACCTCGAGCGGAGTCGGCGACCTGCTGCGTCACGCGATCGACCTCGGCGCGCGAAGGATCGTGCTCGGCCTGGGCGGCAGCGCGACGAACGACGCCGGGACGGGCATGATGACGGCGCTGGGCGCCCGGTTCCTCGATGCGGCCGGCGCCGAACTTCCCCCCGGAGGCGCGGCGCTGGCACGGCTCGATCGCATCGACCTGACCGGCCTCGATCCGCGCATCGCCGAGGTGGAGATCACGCTGGCCAGCGATGTCGACAACCGGCTGACCGGTCCCCGCGGGGCGAGCGCCGTGTTCGGCCCCCAGAAGGGCGCCTCCGCCCAGGCGGTCGCCGAACTCGACGCGGCGCTGACGCGCTGGGCCGACATCGTCGAACCGGCGATGGACCGGACCGTCCGGGAGATCCCGGGAGCCGGTGCGGCCGGCGGCCTGGGCGCCGCCTTCCTGGCCTTCTTCGACACCCGCCTGGTGTCCGGGGCGGAACTCGTCATGGACACGGTGGGGATGTCCGACCTGCTGACCGGAGCCGACTACGTGTTCACCGGCGAGGGCGGCTTCGACTCGCAATCGGCGGCCGGCAAGGTCCCGGTCCGGGTCGCTCGCCGGGCTCGCGCGGCCAGCGTGCCCACCATCGTCTTCGCCGGACGGATCGACGCCGCCGCCGAGAACGATCCGAGCCTGGGCGTCGCGGCCGTGGTTCCCATCGTCCGCGGGGTCGGCGGGCTGGCGGAGGCCATGGCCCAGGCCGCACCCAATCTCGAACGCGCCAGCGCCATGGTGTGCCGGCTGCTCGGCGTCGCTGCCACCCGGTGAGGCCACCGGGACGAGGCGGCCCTCGCAAACGGAAGGAATGACATGCTGAACGGCGATGACCTGTGGGAAACCCCGGTCACCCGGGGGCTGATGCCGGTCGTGAGCCACGGCCGCCTGGTGTCCTGCTTCGCCGATGCGCCCGCGAGCCTCTACACCTCACTGGCCGCCACGGCCGAGCGCCGTCCCGGCAGCATCGCGCTGGTGTCGGACGAGGGATCCCAGGTCAGCTACGGCGAACTCCACACCCTGGTCGATCAGTTCGCCGCGCGGCTCCAGGAGCACGTCGCGCCGGGCGGCCGGGTGGCGCTGCTGCTCGATACGTCCATCGAGTTCGCGGTGGCCCTCTACGCCGCGAACCGGTGTGGCGCGGTGGTGGTTCCGGTTCCCACCAAACACAGGGAGCACGAGATCGAGGCGATCCTCCGGCAGGCCGATCCGGCGCTGGTGGTGGCCGAGCGGCGATTCGAGGAGCTGACCTGCCTACGGTCCGGTCCCACCCTGCTGTGGGTGGACGACCGGCGGCGCGGGTGGGGGCTGACCTCGCTGCCGGCCGCTCGTCCGGTGGGCCAGGGGCCGGCCAGCGCCGATCCCGAGGCGGACTGCATCCTGATGTACACCTCCGGCACGACGGCCCGCAGCAAGGGAGTCCTGCTCACCAACCGCAGCGTCTGCCACGCCATCGTCGCCTATCAGCGCGTCCTCGGGCTGGAAGAGCAGGATTCGAGCATCGTGCCGGTGCCGATCTACCACATCACCGGGATGGTCGCGCTGCTCGGCCTGTTCGTGCACATCGGGGCGAAGCTGTTCCTGCACCGGCGATTCGACGCCGATCGGGTGTTGCGCACCACCCGGGACGAGGGCGTCACCTTCCTGCACGCCTCCCCGACGGTCTTCGCCATGCTCCTGGCCGAGGCCGAGCGCTACCCCAGCCTGCCTCGGCTGCGGATGCTGGCCTGCGGCGCCGGCCATATGCCGGTCTCGCGGATCCGCGCTCTGCACCAGTGGCTGCCGACGATGGCGTTTCGCACCATCTACGGGCTGACCGAGACCTCCTCGCCCGGCACCGTCTTCCCCGAGGACGCCGCGACCAGCCCGCACCGCGGCTCTTCGGGGCGCCCGATCCCCGGCCTGCGGGTGTCGATCCGCGACGAGAACGGCACCGAGGTCGCCGACGGCGAGCGGGGATCGATCTGGCTGTACGGCACCAACCTGCTGCGCACCTACGACCGGCTGCACACCGAGAACCTGACGGCCGACGGCTGGCTGAACACCCAGGACGTGGGCTACGTGAACGCCGAGGGGTATCTCTTCGTGGTGGATCGCACCAAGGACATGATCAACCGCGGCGGCGAGAAGGTCTGGTGCATCGACATCGAGGAGGAACTGCGCCGTCTCCCCGAGGTCGCCGACGCCGCGGTGGTCGGGGTGCCGCACGAGCTCTACGGCGAAGAGCCCGCCGCGCTCATCGTCCCGCGCGAGGGGGTCGAACTCGATCCCGCCCTGGTAGTGGGCAGGCTCGCCGAGCGCCTGGCGCGCTACCAACTGCCGCGGCGCATCCTGGTGCGCGACACGCTCCCCACCACACCGGGGCTCAAGATCGACAAGGCGGCCATCCGTGCGCTCTTCGCCGCGGCCCCGGCCACCGAGCCCTGACCGGGAGACCGCCTCATCGCCGGGGTTGGGGGCGGGAAATAGCCTGCAGGAGTGCCGTTCACTCCCAGTCACATCGCGGCTGTCCTGCCGCTCCGGGGTCGAGCCGGACGGGGACTGCCGATCGCCGCGCTGGCGGCCGGCAGCGTGAGCCCCGATCTGCTCTACTTCCAGCCGTTCGTGGACTGGCGCCTGGTCACTCCCTCGCCCCACAGCCTGGCCGGGATCGTGACCTGGGATCTGCTGCTCGGGTTCGCCCTCTGGGCGGCCTGGCGCGCCGGCGCACACCCGCTGCACGACCTGATGCCGGACCCTGTCCGTCGTCGCTGGCAGCCGGGCAGGTGGCCGGCGGACGGGCTGGGCTGGGCGATGGCCGTCGCCGCGCTGCTGGTGGGCGCCATCACCCACGTCGTGTGGGACGAGTTCACGCACGCCGGCCGGTTCGGCGCCACCCATCTGGCCTGGCTCGCGACCGAGTACGGCACGCCCTTCGGTGCCCTGCCCGGATACCGGCTGGCGCAGTACGCCAGCGGATTCATCGGGCTGGTGATCGTCCTCTGGGTGGGGCTGCGGCAGCCGGTCACGCCGGCCGCGCCCCGTCCCCGACCCGCGCTGGCACGTAGCGCTTCGTGGGTCGTGGCGGCCTCGGCAATCCTCGCCGCGACCCTTCGCCTGGCATCACTCGACGCCTCGACCGGCCTGCGCTCCGTGGTGTTCAGCGGCATCACTGCCGCGATGGGCACCGCGGCCGCGACGGTTGTGCTGATCACGACCGCTCACGCGCTCACCAGCCACCGCCCGGCCCCTACTGATCCGACTCTGCAACGAATCCGGCAGGATTCTCGTTAATGGTGTGTGTCCCTAGGAGTTGCCGTGGCCGAGTCGGTGGGCAGGCCCTCGTTCGAGGACTTCGTCCTTCGGCGCTCTGAGGCATTGCAGCGTTTCGCCTACCTGGTGACCGGTAACCGCGAGGATGCCCGGGATGTCGTCCAGGAGGCCCTGATCGGCCTGTACCCACGATGGGAGCGGGTGACCGATCGGGCCGAAGCGTACGCCCGGCGCAGCATCCTGAACGCCAATGTGTCGCGGTGGCGCAAGGTGGGCGCCGAGCTGCTGGCCTTCGAGCCTGACGCAGCCCCCGCCGACCCGTCCGATCCGTACCGGACGGTGGACGACAGGGATGCGGCAGCGCGGCTGTTCGTGACATTGCCGGTGCGGCAGCGGGCGGCGTTGGTGATGCGGTTCTACGAGCAGGCCAGTTACGCGGAGATCGCCGAGGCGCTCGGGACGGCCGAAGCCACCGCGCGCTCGCTGGTTCACCGGGCCCTGACTTCGCTCCGTTCGACCTTGCAGGAGGGTGGAGATGCCTGACGAGTTCACCGACCAGTCGCGTGCCGAGCGCGCGTTCGCGGATCTCTTCGCCGATCGGGCCACCGGCGAGGAGTTCCCGCCGCTCGACCCCGCGTCCCTGACGAAGCCGAGCCACCGTGGCTGGCCGACCTGGCTGGTCGCCGTCGCCGCGGTGGCGGCGGTCGCCGTCGTGGTGGCGGTGGCCGTGCCGCTGTGGAACGGCCGGCCCGTGTCCGCGTCGCCCGCCGCGCCGAGCGGCTCCGGCGGCTGGCAGCAGACCGCGCCGATCCCGATCGGGCAGCGCTACGGCGCGGTGAGCCTGTGGGCCGAGGATGCGTTCTACCTCCTGGGCGGCAATGCCCACTGCGGGCTGGACGACCAGGGCAACCCACGACCCGAGGGCATCTGCCGATCCAGTCTGCCCTCCCGAGGGGAGAGCCGGGCGGACGCGGCACGCTACGACCCGGCCACCGACAGCTGGACGAAACTCGCCGACGCCCCGGTGGGGATCGGTGCCGGGCAGGGCGTGGTGGTGGGGGAAGCGATCTACGTGATCACCGAACCCCTGGACGCCGAGGCGCCGTTGCTGTTGCGCTACGACCGCGCCGCCGACACCTGGGCCGAACTGCCGCAACCGGCCGACCGACGGAAGGTACAGCAGCTACTCACCTGGGGTGGAGAGCTCTACGCCGCGACGGTGCCGGCCGACTGCGCCGAGTACGAGTGTGCCGAGATCGTCCACGCCTGGGACGCCGCCACCCACTCATGGAGGGAGTACGCCTCGGGCCATCCGGCGCTCTACTACAGCGGCAACGCCACCGCCCTCGCCGCCACCGGCGACGGCTTCGTCGTCCTCACCGGCACCGGGGCCGCGGCCTTCACCGCCGGAGCCTGGCGCGATCTGCCGGCCGTACCGTTCCAGTACCCCGTCGCCGCCTACACCGTCGGGGAGGTCGTGGTCGCGATCTCCGTCGCCGGGCAGGCCTACTCCCTCGACCTCGCCGACCCGGTGTGGCTACGCCGGCCGCCGCCCACGACCGGGGAGGGCGGGTTGCTCGGTGCGGACTCGTTCACCAGCTCGGCACACTTCTTCGACGGCACCCACCTCGTGATCCGCGGGCAACTCCTCGATCCGATCGCCGGCACGTGGACGGACGTCCCGACGCTGCCGAACCCGGAGTGGAGCTTCGGCTCCTTCGCCGGCAACGGCAGCCAGGTGCTGGCCTGCTACGTCGGCCCGGCCGGTTCGATGAACAACTGCTACCTGCTCGACCTCGGCGAGCCCACCCATCTCGAGCAACCGCTCACCGCTGTCGATCAGTGGGTCGAGACGTCGGCCAGCCCGCTGGCCGCCCGCACCCTGGCGCTCACCGCCTGGCTCGGCGACGAGTTCCTCGTCGTCGGCGGCTGGCGGTGCGACGACGGAGCCGCTGAACTGCATCCGGAGGGCAGTGTGGGCTGCTCGAACCGGCAATCCATGGCCACCGACGGCGCCGCCTACGACCCCGGGACCGACCAGTGGCGCACGATCGCCACCCCGCCGATCGAGTTGGTCGCCGGGGACAGCACCGCTGTCATCGGCCAGACCCTCTACGCGATCCCGGGCACGGCAGAGGGGTTCTGGGCCTACGACGCCGCGACCGATGCCTGGCGTGAGCTGCCGCCCCCACCCGGTGGCACCCACGGCGGCGCGGGCGCGACCGGTCTCCTCGCCAACGGCGATGTCCTGCTGGCGCTCGGCGAGCCTGACCAGTCCGACGCCTGGTACGACCCCGCCACCGGCACCTGGACGGAGCTGCCCGCCGGCACCTACCCCAACGACATCTACCCGAACGAGGCCCGGCGCACGGCAGCCTTCACCGGCAAGGAGCTCCTCATCGGGGAACCCACCCTGGGCAGTGGCGGGCCGGCACGCACCTGGAGCGTGTTCGACCTGGACCACGACGGCCGGCTCGCGACACTGCGGTCCACGATCACGTTGGCGCCGACGGTGGGGGTCGCCCATCCGGTGGTCAACCGATCGGCGACCACCGTCCTGATCCCTTCGCCGGACGGCACCGCGTCCGTGTTCCGCACCGGCGGAGCCGAGGAGTGGATTCCCATCCCCGATCCGGAGACTGACGGCGGCCCGCTCTCCCCGGGCCTGGTCAGCGGTGACCAGGTGTCGCTGCACGGCAACCTCTTCGATCCCGAGACCAGGTCGTGGCGCCAGCCCGCGGCGCTTCCCGACGGGCCCGGGGTCGGGGCGGCCCAGGCCGCCAACCCGGACACCATCCTCTCCTGCTTCACGCTCACCACCTCGAACGAACTCGGTTCGCAGTGTTACCTGCTCCGCTCGTGAGGCTGTCTCAGAGCGCGACGAGAGCGGTGCGAATCCGCTTGGCCGAAACCGGGACGGCGGTGCCCAGGGACTGGGCGAAGAGGCCGACCCGGAGTTCCTCCAGGAGCCAGCCGATCTCGGCGACCTCCGGGGGGAGCGGGCCGGGCGGGAACGCGTTGCAGCGTTCGGCGTACTCGTCCTCCAGGTCGTTGATGGTCTCCATGGCCTGGTCGGCGCGCGCGGAGCTACCCGCGTCCAGGCGGCGCAGCATGGCCTGCAGGTAGACCGGCAGGCGGAGGTACCAGCGGGCGGGAGTGGCGGCGATGAAGCCCGGGTAGACCAGGCCGGCCAGCTGCTCGGTGAGATCGGCGCGTACCTCCGCGGGCGCGCCGGGCAGCCGCTGGGTCACCTCGCCGTGGCGGATCAGGATCTCACCGGCGGCATCGACGGCTCGCTGCATGGCCGGGGCGACGTCGGCGCGCACCCGGTCGCGGAGCCGTTCGAACTCGGCCGCGGAGCGGACCGCGAACGGGTCGCCGGCGGCATCGATGCCGTCGCCGATCGCCTTCAGGCGGGCATCGGCCAGCAGCCCCGGCACGTTCTGGTAGGGCGAGGTCGCCAGCGCGAACTTGATCCGGTTGCTGAGCCGGGCCACGACCCCATTGGTGGGGTCGACCGTGGTGAGCGCTATCAGCCGGCGCAGGCCGGCGCGGTGGGCGCGGCGCGCGGCGTCCTCCCCCGCGAAGACCTGGACGGCCACCCGGTCGGTGCGGTCGAGCAGGGCCGGGTAGCCGATCACCGGGTGGTCGATCCGTTCCGGCAGGTCGCCGAAGGCCCAGTCGGTGGCACCGGGGTGCACCAGGTGGCTGGCGGCGCGGTTCAGGGTCTGCTGGAGCTGGCCACCGAGATCGGCCGACAGCTCGGCGAGATCGCGTCCGATCGCCGGCTCGGCGCCCGGCCTGGTCACGGCGAAGCGCACCCGCAGGTGGTTCTCGACCTCACCCGGAGCCCACGCGTCGGGGGGTACCGCCACGCCGGTGAGCGCGCGGATCGCCCGGCCCAGCGCCAGCCAGAAGGGCTCGTTTCGGTCGGCGTCGGGGCCCAGGCACGCCAGCGCTCGGGCGGCCGTGTCCGGAGCCGGGACGAGCTGGGTGCGCCACTGTTTGGGGAGGCCCCGGATCAGCGCGGTAGCCAGCTCCGCCCGCAGTCCCGGCACCTGCCAGGTGAAGGGTTCGGGACGCAGCCGGTTCAACTCGGCGAGCGGCACGGTCACGGTCACCCCGTCCTGGCCGGAGCCGGGGTCGAAGGTGTAGGCAACGTCGAGATCGAGTCCCTCGACCCGCCAGGTGGCGGGATACCCGGTTGCGTCGGCGTCACCGAGCAGCAGATCGTCCAGGCTCAGATCCAGCAGACGCTCGTCGGTGTGCCGGGCATCGCGCCACCACCGGTCGAAGTGGGCGACCGAGACGATCTCGGCCGGGATGCGGGCGTCGTAGAAGGCCGCCAGGGCGGCGTCGTCGGTCACCAGATCGGGACGGCGGGTGCGTTCGGCGAGCTCGGCCGCCCGATCCCGCATGATCTGGTTCCGGGCCCAGAAGTGGTGCCGGGTGCGCCACTGGCCCTCGACCAGGGCGGCCTGGATGAAGACCTCGCGGGCCACCACCGGATCGATCCGGCCGTAGGAGACCGTGCGGCCGGCGACGATCGGGACACCCAGCAGGGTGACCCGCTCGGTGGCCACGCACTGGCCGCCGCGAGCCGACCAGCGGGGCTCGGTGTAGCTGCGGCTGAGCAGGTGCTCCCCCACCTCTTCGACCCATTCGGCCTCGATCGGCGCGACGGTCCTCGCCCAGAGCCGGCTGGTTTCGACGAGTTCCACCGCCATCACCAGCGGCGGACGGGTTCGGGCCGCGCTCGAACCGGGGTTGATGGCGAACCGCGAACCACGGGCGCCGAGGTACTCCGGTGGCCCCTGGCGACGTTTGGCGCGCTGCCCGGCCGGCTGACCCTTCGGGGGTGCGACCTCCAGCAGCCCGACGTGGGAGAGCAGGCCGGAGAGCACCGCGATGTGGACCTTGTCCAGCCCCGCGGGCTCGGTGTTCCGGTTCAGCTTGAGTTCGTCGCAGGCCTGCCGTAGCTGGGTGTGGAGATCCTGCCATTCCCGCACCCGCAGGAAGTTGAGGTACTCCTGGCGGCACATCCGGCGGAACGCGTTGCCGGAGAGGACGCGCCGCTGCTCGCGCAGGTACTGCCACAGCCGCAGCAGGGCGGCGATGTCGGAGCCGTCGGGGGTTGGCTCGGTTCCGGCCGGTCCGGTGACGGTGCGACCCTGCGGACCGCGGGCTGCGCGGGCGGTGTGCGGGGTATGGCGGGCGGGTGCCGCAAGGGTGGGTGCCGATGCCGACGGCGCCGCGGCCCCGCCCAGGACGACGCGCTGACCCTGCCCTGACCGGGTCTCCCCTGCTGAAGCCGTCGCCAGCGGGGTGAAGAAGCGCCGATGGGCCTCGTCGGCCGCGGGCTGGGCGTCGGTGGGGCGTTCCCGCGGATCCTGGATGGTCAACCCGGCCACGATCGCCTGCACCTCCTTCAGGCAGCCCTGCCGTTCGGCCTCGACCAGCATTCGGCCCAGCCGGGGATCGACGGGCAGCCGGGCCAGCCGGCGTCCGACGCCGGTCAGCTTGATCCGTCCGCCACGTCCGGTGTCGGCCAGCGCACCCAACTCGCGCAGCAGCCGGATGCCGTCGCGCACCTGACCGGAATCCGGGGGTTCGAGGAAGGGGAAGTCGACGATGTCGCCCAGCCGAGCGTCCGCCATCTGCAGGATGACCGAGGCCAGGTTGGTGCGCAGGATCTCGGGCTCGGTGAACTCCGGACGGGCGTCGTAGTCCTCCTCGGAGTAGAGCCGGATGCAGATGCCGGGGCCGAGCCGGCCGCAGCGCCCGGCCCGTTGGTTGGCGGAGGCCTGCGAGATCGCCTCGATTGGCAGCCGCTGCACCTTGGTGCGCGCCGAATAGCGGGAGATCCGGGCGAAGCCGGGGTCGATCACGTAGCGGATGCCGGGCACGGTGACGGAGGTCTCGGCGACGTTGGTGGCCAGCACGATCCGGCGGCCGGTGTGCGGGGTGAACACCTTGTGCTGCTCGGCGGCCGAGAGGCGGGCGTAGAGCGGCAGGACGTGGGTGAACCGGAGCTTCAGCCCTTCGATGGCCTCCGCCGTGTCCCGGATCTCGCGTTCGCCGGAGCAGAACACCAGGATGTCGCCATCGCGCTCGTTGTCGAGTTCGATCACCGCCTCGCTGATCGCGTCGATCAGGTCGGCACCCCGTTCGGCGCCGTCGCGCACCGGACGGTAACGCAGTTCGACCGGGTAGGTCCGGCCCGGGATCTCCACCACCGGGGCATCGCCGAAGTGCGCGGCGAACCGTTCGGTGTCGATCGTCGCCGAGGTGATGATCACCTTCAGGTCGGGCCGCCGGGGCAGCAGTTGCTTGAGGTAGCCCAGCAGGAAGTCGATGTTGAGCGAACGCTCGTGGGCCTCGTCGATGATGATCGTGTCGTAGCGCCGCAGATCGCGGTCGTGGCCGATCTCGGCCAGCATGATGCCGTCGGTCATCACCTTCAGCCGGGTGGCGCGGGAGGTCTTGGAGGTAAAGCGCACCTGGTAGCCGACGGTCTCGCCGAGCGGCTCCCCCAGTTCGCTGGCGATCCGCTCGGCCACCGTGCGCGCGGCGATCCGGCGGGGCTGGGTGTGGCCGATCCGGTTCCGTCCGGCCAGCAGGCAGATCTTGGGCAACTGGGTGGTCTTGCCCGAGCCGGTGGCGCCGGCCACGACGACCACCTGGTGCCGCGCCAGCAGCCCGCGGATGGTCTCCACCTCGGAGGCGATCGGGAGCGCCGGATCGAACTCCAGGCGGGGCTGCTGCAGCGGCATCCGGTGGTTCAGGAACCGTGGCTGTCGCGGGTACGGATGGTGCCCACCGGGCAGTGGGAGTAGGCCATCAGCCCGCGCGTCGTGCCACCGATCGAGTAGGTCGGGAAGGCCGGTTGCACCTCGATGACCAACAGGTCGAAGTCGGCGGATCTGGCCACCAGCACGTCGAGCGGGTTGCCGTAGACGACGTCGAGTTCCACCTCGACGCCCGGGTGCTGCGCCGCGAGGGGGGCGATCATGGCCTCGACCCGTTCCCGGGTGACCGCCAGCACTTCTGCCTGCACCTCGGCCGGCGCACCGCCGCCCCGGAACCATCCGCCGGCAGCCGCCTTGGCGACGCTGACCACCGCCACCCGGCCACCCTGGGCCTCGCACTCCTGCAGGGCCCACTCCAGCGCCACCGCGCCCTTGGCGGCGGTATTGACGCCCACCCCGATCGTGCCGGTGCGTGCCGTCCGCTGCTCCTGATCGCCGCTCACCACGATCACCGGGCAGTGGGCCGTACCGGCCACCCCCACCGCGGTCGAGCCGATGTAGGCCCGCTCCCCCTCGGCGACCGAACTGCGTCCGATCACGATCAACGAGGCGGTCTCGCTCAACCGGGACAGCACGGCCGCTGGATTGCCCAGCTCGATCTCGTGCCGGATCCGCTCCGACGGCATGCCTGCCTCGACCGCGCGATCGACCGCCCCCCGCAGAACCTCCAGGGCGCTGCCCCGGATCGTCTCCGGGTCGAAGACCACGCCCCACGCGCTGTTCAGCACCATGTCGTCCACGGCGAAGAGCAGCACCAGTTCCGCATCGTGCGCCAGCGCGGCCGTCACGGCGTAGCGGAGCGCGCTGTCGGAGTCGGCCGACCCGTCATGGCCGACCAGCACTCGTGCCGGGCCGTCGTAGGGTCGCAACATCGCCAGACTCCTTAATCGGCCGCCACTGCGCGGCCGGTATAGACCGAGGGCTCGATGACCACCACCACCGGTCGCTCACCGGGCACCCAGGCGGCGGTGGATACCACCGCGTCGGGGTCTCCCGGGCCACTGGTGCCCTGCACGAGAACGCTCCAGCCGGTCTGCGTCTCCGGGTCGAGGTCGTCGATCTCGAAGCTCACCGGCTGCGGCCGGGTGAGCTCGGCCAGCGACGAGCCGGCGGAGGTGCGGAAGGCGATCCGGTCTCCGGTCACCAGATAGGACACCGGCAGCACCAGCAGGCCGTGGGCGGACACCCAGGCGACTCGCCCGAAGCGACTGCCGGCCAGCAACTGGCGGCATTCCTGTGGCGAGAGCGGAGTGTTGTGGGCCTTGGCTACCATCGGGACAACCGTAGCGAATCGCCGCGCGATTCGCGCGATTCACGCCCGGTTGGCGTGGGCGTTCTGGGCGAGCGGCTGCTGGATTCCGGCGGCGCCGTTCTGGTTAACTGCGTAACGATGCTTCGTCCTTGGAGGAATGCCGGATGGATCCGACCCAGTGGGACGTGCCCTTCCCCGTGATCGTCGGCGCCATGTTCGTCATCGTCTTCTGTCGCGCGGGCGCCACCTATCTGCTGGGCCGCGCCGCGGCCAGCGGCGCGAGCCGCACCCGGATCGCGGCCTTGATGGAGAGCGAGCGCTATCGCCGGGCCACCCAGCGGGTGAACGAGTACGGCGCGCCGCTGGTGGCGTTCTCGTTCCTCACCATCGGATTCCAGACCCTGGCCAATCTCGCCGCCGGAGCCACCCGGATGCCGCCGAGCCGCTATCTGCCGGCGCTGACGGTGGGCGGGGTGCTGTGGGCTCTGCTGTACTCCACCATCGGCGTGGTGGGCGCGGAACTGCTCGGACGGCTGTTCAGCTACTCACCGGCGCTGACGATCCTGGTCGGAGTGGTCGTGGTGGGCGGCTACGCCGGCTTCATCGTGTGGCACTCGCGCCGTGGCCCGCGTGACGCGGGAAACGCGCCGTAGCATCGACTTCCCCGAAGGGACGAAGAGTCCCATGGACGAAAAGTCCCTCGATGCTACGGCGCGCGTCTTTCCCCCGATCCCCCGCTCAGCTGCAGCCGCTCGTTGAGCCGCAGCCTTCGCAGACGTAGCAGGAGCCACTGGGCCGCATCTTGGTGCCACAGGTCAGGCACAGCGGCGCGTCCACCTTCAGACCGGTGAGCTTCGACAGCACATCGGCGGTACTGGTGGGAGGTTCGACCACGACCAGCGCCGGCTGTACCGGGCCGGCCTCGTCGATCCGCAGGTCGTCGGCGGCGTCGTTCTTCAGCGCCTCCGATTCGATCACTTCCGCCTCATCCTCATCGCTGAGGTAGGAGCCGGTCTCGACATACCGGGCGCGTTCGCCGGCGGTGTGGATGCCCAGTTCGGCCCGCTCGTCGAAGGTCAGGTAGTCCAGCGCCAACCGGCGGAAGATGTAGTCCATGATCGACTGCGCCATCCGGACGTCCGGATCGTCGGTCATGCCCGCCGGCTCGAACTTCAGGTTGGTGAACTTCTGGACGAAGGTCGACAGCGGCACGCCGTACTGCAGACCGATCGAGACTGCGATGCTGAAGGCGTCCATCACGCCGGCCAGGGTGGAACCCTGCTTGCCGAGCTTGAGGAAGACCTCGCCCAGGCGACCGTCGTCGTACTGGCCGGAGGTCATGTAGCCCTCGGCTCCGGCCACCGAGAAGGAGGTGGTCTTGCCCGTCCGCGACTTCGGCAGCCGGGTGCGGCGCGGGCGGTATTCGACCTTCACCTCGGGTCCGGCGGCGGGCGCCTTCTCGTCGGTCTTCTTGGCGTCCGACAGCGGCTGACCGACCTTGCAGTTGTCGCGGTAGACCGCCAGCGCCTTCAGGCCGAGCCGCCAGCCCTGCAGGTAGACATCGGCGATCTCCTCGACGGTGGCCGATTCCGGCAGGTTGACGGTCTTGGAGATCGCACCGGAAAGGAAGGGCTGCACCGCGGCCATCATCCGGACGTGGCCCATCGGCTTGATCGCCCGCTGGCCCATCGCGGTGTCGAAGACCTCGTAGTGCTCGGACTTCAGCCCGGGCGCGTTGACGACATGGCCGTTCTCGGCGATGTACTCCACGATCGCCTCGACGGTCTCGCCCGCGTAGCCGAGCTTGCGCAGCGCGCGCGGAATCGTCTGGTTGACGATCTGCATCGAACCGCCGCCGACCAGCTTCTTGAACTTGACCAGCGAGAAGTCGGGCTCGATGCCGGTGGTGTCGCAATCCATCATGAAGCCGATGGTGCCGGTGGGTGCCAGCAGCGAGGCCTGGGCATTGCGGAAGCCGTGCTTCGCGCCGAGGGCAACCACCTGATCCCATTCGGCGGCAGCCGCGTCATGGATCGAGCCGTCCAGGAGGTCCACCCGGCGGAAGTCGTCGTTGGCGGCCTGGTGCTTGCGCATCACCCGCTGGTGGGCGCTGGCATTGCGGGCGTACCCGGCGTAGGTGCCGACCACGCTCGCCAGCTCGGCCGAACGACGGTAGGCCGCGCCGGTCATCAGCGAGGTGATCGCCGCCGCCAGAGCACGTCCGGAATCGGTGTCGTAGCCCCGCCCCAGCGCCATCAGCAGGGCGCCGAGGTTGGCGTAGCCGATACCCAGCTGGCGGTAGTCGCGCGTCGTCTTGGTGATCGCCTCGGTCGGGAAGTCGGCGAAGCAGATCGAGATGTCCATGGCGGTGATGATCAACTCCACCGCGCGGGTGAACTTCTCGATGTCGAAGCTGTCGTCGTCGCCCAGGAACTTCATCAGGTTGAGGCTGGCCAGGTTGCAGGACGAGTTGTCCAGGCTCATGTACTCCGAGCACGGGTTGGACGCGGTGATCCGGCCGGTCTCGGGGTTGGTGTGCCAGGCGTTGATCATGTCGTCGTACTGGATGCCCGGGTCGGCGCACTCCCAGGCGGCCTTGGCGATCTTGTTGAACAGATCACGGGCGTCGACGGTCTCGATCACCTCGCCGGTCATCCGGGCGCGCAGCCCGAACTCGGTGCCCTCGACCACGGCCTGCATGAACTCGTCGTTCACCCGCACGGAGTTGTTGGCGTTCTGGTACTGCACGCTGACGATGTCACGGCCGCCCAGATCCATGTCGAAGCCGGCGTCGCGCAGGGCGCGGATCTTGTCCTCCTCGCGCGCCTTGGTCTCGACGAACTCCTCGATGTCGGGGTGGTCGACGTCCAGCACCACCATCTTGGCCGCGCGACGGGTGGCGCCACCGGACTTGATCGTGCCGGCCGAGGCGTCCGCACCGCGCATGAAGGAGACCGGGCCCGAGGCGGTGCCGCCGGAGGAGAGCAACTCCTTCGACGAGCGGATCCGCGACAGGTTGAGGCCGGCGCCGGAGCCGCCCTTGAAGATGAAGCCCTCCTCCTTGTACCAGTTGAGGATGGACTCCATCGAGTCGTCGACGCTCAGGATGAAGCAGGCGCTCACCTGCTGCGGGCTCTTGGTGCCGACGTTGAACCACACCGGGGAGTTGAAGCTGAAGTACTGGTGCAGCAGCAGCCAGGTGAGTTCCTGGGCGAAGACCTCGGCGTCGGCGGGAGTGGCGAAGTAGCCGTTCGCCTCCCCGGCGCTGCGGTACTTGCCCACCACCCGGTCGATCAGGGTCTTCAGGCTCGCCTCGCGAGCGGGTGTTCCCACCGCGCCGCGGAAGTACTTGGTCGTGACGATCGTCGAGGCGTTCAGGCTCCAGAAATCGGGGAACTCCACGCGATGCTGCTCGAACACCACCTCGCCGGTCTTCCAGTTGGTCTGGACGACATCGCGATGCTCCCAGGTGACCTCGTCGTAAGGATGCACACCTGCGGTGGTGAAGACCCGCGGCACGCTCAGCCCGCCGGCCTTGTCCGCGCTCTGGGCGCTTGCCTTCACAGTTTCGGTCATGGTGGGGTTCTCTTCCTGCGATGGGTGGGGTTCAGTGGGTGGCCAGCTCGGCCGCGCGGAGTTGTTCGATCTCGGCTTCGAAGTCCTCGACCGACGAGTAGTGCTTGTATACGGAGGCGAACCGCAGGTATGCCACGGCGTCGAGTTTCTGGAGCGGGCCCAGTACGGCCAGGCCCACCTCGTTGGCGGGGATCTCGGCCTGCCCGCTGCCTCGCAGGGCCTCTTCCACCTGCTCGCCCAGCCGGGCCAGGTCGTCCTCGGTGACCGGGCGGCCCTTGCAGGCCTTCGCCACGCCGTGGATGACCTTCTCGCGGGAGAACGGCTCCACCACGCCCGAACGCTTCACCACGACCAACTGCATCTGCTCCAGCGTGGTGAACCGGCGCTCACACTGCGGGCACTGCCGGCGGCGCCGGATGCTCCTGCCGTCCTCGGCGACCCGCGAGTCGAGCACGCGAGAGTCGGTATGGCGGCAGTACGGGCAGTACATCGCGCCTCCTCTCGCCGAGCTGTGGACGAAGCTGTGGATACCTGTGGGTAGCAACCACAATCTGTGGATAAACCACACTTGTGTAACTACTAGATATAGAGGATAGAACGAAATCCGCCCGACGGCAACAGCCCTCCGGCACCTTGATCGAATCGCGCAACACCACGGGTGTCAGCCCAGCGGCAGGCTCGCCACCAGCGGCTCATTGGGGATCGCCAGGAAGCTCGTGATCAGCACCACCACCGCGGTCAGCATGACCAGCGCGAAGCCGCCCATCACCACGGCCAGACCGCGCTGGGTCAGGCGTAGCGGCCCGGCCGCCGCCGCACTCGGCGTGGCAGTCGAGCACCCCTGCGCCGCTGCGGGAACCGCCACCCGCACCCTCGCTGTTGACGGTGCGGCGACCCCGCGCGGACGTCCACCCGGACGGCTCGGCCCGGACGGCCGAGCGGACGGAACCGTCGCCGGGCGGGTCTGGCCCGGCCGCGGGCTGCCGACATGCACCCACCGCCGCGGCACATCGAGTGCCGGAACCTGGGACTGCGGAAGATCAACCACCATGGCGGCCATCTCGGGCTCCTTCTGCTGGGTCGAACGTCTGTTCGATACATTGTTACCCGCCGGCCGATCCGGTGGCAAGAGTATTCGAACAACTGTTCTCGGCGTGTCGTGACTCCAGTCCAGCAGCCGCGTCTGACAGTTTCGCGAATCCGCGACACGCTCGAACAGATGTTTCATTCCCGGCCGACGCTGGCCTAGAGTGCGGACATGGCTACTGATGGCACCGGAACCGGCTCCCCACGTCGTCGTGGACGACCGCGCAAGGAGGACATCGCCGCCCAGCTCGGCACGCAGGTGAGCGAGCTGCCCGACGGACCGACCGATGCCGACGGGCTGACGCCGAGGCAGCGCCGGATGCTGGAGGTCATTCGCGACACGATCGAGACGCGCGGCTACCCGCCGAGCATCCGCGAGATCGGCGACGCCGCGGGGCTGGCCTCCTCCTCCTCGGTCGCCCATCAGCTCAAGGTGCTGGAGAGCAAGGGCTACCTACGGCGCGACCCGCACCGGCCCCGGGCGATGGAGGTCAGGCTGCCCGGCTCGCTGTCGCCGGTCCGCCCGGCCCTGGAGACCAGCGTGGACGAGACCGGGATCGACGACCTGGCGGCGCCCACCGTGCACGTCCCGATCCTCGGGCGGATCGCCGCCGGTGGTCCGATCCTGGCCGAGGAGGCCGTCTCGGACGTCTTCGCGCTGCCCAAGCAGCTGGTCGGCGAAGGCACGCTGTTCCTGCTCGAGGTCAAGGGCGATTCGATGGTCGACGCCGCGATCTGCGACGGCGACTACGTCGTGGTGCGCCAGCAGGCCACGGCCGACAACGGCGACATCGTGGCAGCCCTGCTGGAGGACGAGGCCACGGTCAAGACCTTCAAGCGCACGCCCGGCCAGGTCTGGCTCATGCCGCACAACCCGGCCTACGAGCCCATCGACGGCAACCAGGCCAGCATCCTGGGCAAGGTGGTCGCCGTCCTGCGCCGGGTCTGAACCCTCAGGGCCGGCGGGTCTCCGCCAGCCTGCGCAGCGCGGCGATAGCCGTCTCCCGATCCGTGGTTGTCCAGAAGTCGGGCATGGACGCGCGCAGGAAGCTGCCGTAACGGGCGGTCACCAGCCGCGGATCGAGAACCGCGACCACGCCGCGATCGGTCAGGGTGCGGATCAGGCGTCCCGACCCCTGGGCCAGCAGCAGTCCGGCGTGGGTGGCCGCCACGGCCATGAAGCCGTTGCCTCCGGCCTCGCTCACCACCCGCTGCCGAGCCTGCATCAGCGGATCGTCCGGACGCGGGAAGGGGATCTTGTCGATGATCACCAGCTCGCAGGTCTCACCGGGCACGTCGATCCCCTGCCACAGCGACAGGGTTCCGAACAGCGAGGCCTCCGGATCCTTGATGAAGGCGCGGGTGAGTTCGGGCAGCGCGCGGTCGCCCTGGCACAGGATCGTCGAGGACGGGAGCTCGGCTCTGCAGTAGCGGGCGGCTGCCTCGGCCGAGCGTTGCGAGGCGAACAACCCCAATGTCCGGCCGCCGGCCGCCCACAGCAACTCGGCGACCTCGGTCAGGGTCTCGGGGCCGATGCCGTCGCGGTGCGGCGGCGGCAACTGCCGGGCGACGTAGAGGATGCCCTGGCGGCGGTAGTCGAAGGGTGATCCGACATCCACCCCGGACCAACCGTCGCCGCCCAGCCCAAGGCTGCGGGCGACTGGCGCGAACTCGCCCCCCAGCTTCAGCGTGGCCGAGGTGAGGACGCCGGGCACCTCGCCGAGGATGTGCTCGGCGATCAGGCCGGCCACGCTCAGCGGAGCCTGATAGGCCTGCCGCCCGAACCGCTCCCGCTCCCCCACCCAGATCACGTCGTGCTCTGCCAGCGCGGCGAGCTGGCCGGCGACGTCGAAGACCTCCTTGGCGGCCGCGGCGGCCTGGGTCGCCTCCGGATCCTCGTTGCCGGTCATCCCCGACACGGCTGCGCGCGCGGCATCGCGCACCACGGCGAAGGCGGCCACGATCGCGGAGCCGGGATCCTCCACCCGTCCGGGCTCGGTCTCGTCCAGCGCGAGCTCCAAGGAGTCCGCGGCATCCAGGAAGGCCGCACCGACATCGTCCGACAGCCAGGGCAGGCAGCGCTTGGCCACCCGCTCCACGCCCTGTGGGCTGAGTTCGTGGGAGGCCGCCCCGGTGACCCGGGCGACCAGCTCGTGGGCCTCGTCGACGATCACCAGATCGTGTTCCGGCAGCGCGGTGTTGCCGTGCATGGCGTCGATCGCCAGCAGGGCGTGATTGGTGACGATCAGCTGACTCGTTCGCGCCCGTTCCCGGGATTTCTCCACCAGGCACTCCGACCCGAACGGGCATTTGGCGACCCCCAGGCATTCCCGGACCGGCACCGAGACCTGCGTCCAGGCCGCCGGGGAGTGGCTGGGGGCGTCGTCCCGGTCGGCCAGACCGCCGCTGGAGGCCTGCTCCTCGGCCCACTCCCGTAGCGCCACCACCTCGGCACCCAGCACGCTCGTGGCATCGGCACCGGAGGCGGTCACCGTCTCGACGAGCTCGGCGCCACCCAGCAGGGTGTCCTGTCCGGTGGCCCCGACGCCGTCGCGCACCCGGTGCAGGCAGGCGTAGTTGCTGCGTCCCTTCAGCAGAGCATGTGAGACCGTGCGACCGGTCACCTCGCGACAGGCCGCGACGGCGGCCGGGATGTCCTTGGTGGCCAGCTGGGTCTGCAGGGCGAGGGTGGCTGTCGCAATGACGATCCGCCGGTCGGGATGATCGGCCAGATGGGCCAGCGCCGGCGCCAGGTAGCCGAGCGACTTGCCGGTACCGGTGCCCGCCTGCACCAGCAGGCGATGGAGGCGCGGCACGCCGCCGACGCCTCGATCCGGGCCGGCCAGGTGCGCACCGTCACCGATCTCGACGTCCTGGCCTATCGCCTACCCGGTGCCGGCCACGACCTGATCCACCGGCGCTCAGGAACCGGTCCCCAGCGTCTGAGCTCCGAGGTCGACCCGGCCCTCGGCGCGCCGACTGGCCGAGCCGACATGATCGTCGGCGAGGTCAAAGAAGGTCGTGCGCGACTGAACCCGGCTCTGCGCGACCCGGCGACACTAGAGGTCGCGCTCGCGCGCTTCGGGTGCTGCCCCGCCGAGGAGGCCCGAGACGTCTCGCGTCGGTTGCTCGACCACGGCCGCGCAGCCACCAAGGCCGGCCATGAGATCCGGGTGGTGGCCTTCGGCGGCACACCGGGCCAGGTAGAACCTCACAATCCGTGGACAACCGTGCCCATGAACCACGTCGTGGAGTACCTCCAGGCCTATCTCCACGCACACTGGCAGGTGCTGCGCCACGCGCAGATCCACGACGAGGGACTCGCTGTCCTCGCGCTGATGGAGAAGTGGGGGCTCGGCCACAACGCTGCGGATCGCCTCCCCGTCCCGTGAGGAGGCGCGTCATGGTCGAGTGCGAGTGCGACCACCCACATGTACCCCGCCGGGTTGTGCTCACCGGCGGGCCGGGTGCGGGCAAGACGGCCGTCCTGGAGCTCGTGCGCCGCTCGCTGTGCCGACACGTCAAGATCCTGCCGGAATCGGCAGGGATCGTCTTCGGTGGCGGGTTCCCGCGCGACGACGACGCGGAATGTCGACGCGCGGCGCAACGGGCGATCTTCCACGTTC
>Ga0102832_1000996_pt1 | contig 27330 bp, 23 predicted proteins | sample EBPBio282013_DNA_FD_88942 | JGI IMG/M metagenome (GOLD analysis project Ga0102832, IMG submission 88942) | Wastewater treatment Type I Accumulibacter community from EBPR Bioreactor in Madison, WI, USA - Reactor 2_5/28/2013_ DNA (Illumina Assembly) | ecosystem: Engineered > Bioreactor > EBPR >... | reverse complement strand
ATGGTCAGGACGAGGTCGGTGGCGGTGGTGCCCTCGGGCAGCTTGCCGCTCAGCTTGAAGCCGACCACCCGCGGGATCAGCATGCTCACCGGCTGGCCCAGCAGGGCCGCCTCGGCCTCGATGCCGCCCACGCCCCAGCCGACCACGCCCAGGCCGTTGACCATGGTGGTGTGGGAGTCGGTGCCGACGCAGGTGTCGGGGTAGGCCTGCAGCACGCCGTTCACTTCGCGCGGGAAGACGACCCGGGCCAGGTGCTCGATGTTGACCTGGTGGACGATGCCAGTGCCCGGCGGGACGACCACGAAGTCGTCGAACGCCGTCTGGCCCCAGCGGAGGAACTGGTAGCGCTCGCGGTTGCGCTGGTACTCGAGCTCGACGTTGCGGGCGAAGGCGTTCGGGGTGCCGAACAGGTCGGCCACGACGGAGTGGTCGATCACCATCTCGGCCGGGGCCAGCGGGTTCACCTTGGACGGGTCGCCGCCCAGATCCGCCATCGCCTCGCGCATGGTGGCCAGGTCGACCACGCACGGGACGCCGGTGAAGTCCTGCATGATCACCCGGGCCGGAGTGAACTGGATCTCACGGTTCGGTTCGTCGGCCGGGTTCCACTGGCCGAGCGCCGCGATGTCCTCGGCGGTGACGTTCGCGCCGTCCTCGGTGCGCAGCAGGTTCTCCAGCAGCACCTTCAGGCTGTACGGAAGGGTGTCGGAGCCCTCGACGGCGTCGACCCGGAAGATCTCGTACGTCTGACCCCCCACCGTGAGGTCGTCCCGGGACTGGTAGCTGTCGATGCTCATCGATCCTCCTCGACGCAAACTATCTCGATATCGAAATAATAGCTCAGATGTCCCCACCCTAGCGACCAACCCGGCGCCTGGGTCGAGGCGGTCGTAGGCACTTTCTGCCAAATGGTCGCCGTGAGCGACGCATCTGTCGTCGCAGGTCGAGTATTTGGCAGAAAGTGGTGGCGATCCGGGGATCAGACCATCAAGGGGCGTTCGGTGGGGAGGATCGGCTTGGGCAGCTGGGTCTCGCCCTGCAGGAACGCGTCCACCTCGCTGGCGCAGGAGCGGCCCTCGGCGATCGCCCAGACGATCAGCGACTGACCCCGCCCGGCGTCGCCACAGGCGAAGACCCGGCGCGCGCTGGTCGCGTAGTGCTCATCGCGGGCGATGTTGCCGCGCGGGTCGAGCTCCAGGCCGAGCTGCTCGACGACGCCGGCGCGCTCGGGGCCGACGAAGCCCATGGCCAGCAGCACCAGCTGCGCATGGATCACCTGCTCGGTGCCCTCGACCGGCTCGAACCGGCCGTTCACCATGGCGACCTCGCTGACCCGCAGACCGGAGACGCGGCCCTCGGCGTCGGATTCGAAGGCGCTGGTGGAGACCGAGTAGACCCGCTCCCCCGCCTCTTCGTGGGCGGACGAGACCCGGTAGATCATCGGGTAGGTCGGCCAGGGCTGAGTGGTCGGCCGATCCTCCGACGGCATCGGCATGATCTCCAGCTGCGTCACCGAGCGGGCGCCCTGCCGGATGGCCGTGCCCAGGCAGTCGGCTCCGGTGTCGCCACCGCCGATGATCACCACGTCCTTGCCGGTCGCCAGAATCTGGTCGGGCACCTCCTGGCCGAGCGCGACCCGATTGGCCTGCGGCAGGTATTCCATCGCCTGGTGGATGCCGGCGGATTCGCGTCCCGGCACCGGCAGATCGCGCGCAACCGTCGAGCCGATCGCCAGCACGACGGCGTCGAACCGGTCGAGCAGATCCTCACCGGTGAGCTCGGCGCCGATGTTCACCCCGGCCTTGAAGACGGTGCCCTCCAGCCGCATCTGCTTCAGCCGCCGGTCGAGCACCTCCTTCTCCATCTTGAACTCGGGGATGCCGTAGCGCAGCAGGCCGCCGATGGCGTCCGCCCGCTCGTAGACCACCACGGTGTGCCCGGCCCGGGTGAGCTGCTGGGCCGCCGCCAGCCCGGCGGGGCCGGAGCCGACCACGGCGACCGTCTTGCCGGAATGCCATTCCGGGGTCTGGGCGATCACCCGGCGGTCGTCCCAGGCGCGGTCGATGATCGCGACCTCGACGTTCTTGATGGTCACCGGATCGCGGTTGATGCCCACCACGCAGGCGGTCTCGCACGGCGCCGGGCAGAGCCGGCCGGTGAACTCGGGGAAGTTGTTGGTGGCGTGCAGCCGGTCCAGCGCGCCGCGCCAGTCGTCCCGCCACACCATGTCGTTCCACTCCGGGATCAGGTTGCCCAGCGGGCAGCCGGAGTGGCAGAACGGAATGCCGCAATCCATGCAGCGGCCGGCCTGCTGGCTGATGATCGGCAGCAGCGCCCGCCCGGGCGAGCCCGGATAGACCTCGTGCCAGTCGTGGATGCGCTCCTCGATCGGCCGCCGCTCGGCGACCTGGCGCGGGGTGGTCATGAAGCCCCTTGGATCAGCCATGTGCCGCCTCCATCATCACCCTCACGATCTCGTCCTCAGCCAGCCCGGCCGATTCGGCCTCGGCTCGCGCTGCCAGCACCCTGGCGTAATCCCGCGGCATGATGGTGGTGAACCGTGACGCCAGCTGTTCGTCGGTCAGTTCCAGCAGCCCCTGGGCCACCGTCGAATCCGTCTCCTCCTGATGCAGCGCGAGCAGCTCGCGAATCCTGGCCAGGTCGGCCGGAGCAGGCGGTAACGGGTCGACCATCTCGGTGTTGAGCCGGATCGGATTCAGGTCGAGCACCCAGGCGACACCGCCCGACATGCCGGCCGCCAGGTTGCGCCCGGTGGGCCCGAGGATCAGCGCCTCCCCCCCGGTCATGTACTCGCAGGCATGGTCGCCCACGCCCTCGACCACCGCTGTCGCCCCCGAGTTGCGGACGCAGAACCGCTCACCCACGCGACCGCGCAGGAACAGCTGCCCGCTGGTGGCCCCGTAGCCGATCACGTTGCCGGCGATGATCTGCTCCTCCGCGACGAAGGGAGCGCTCTTCGGCGGGCGAACGGTGAGCCGGCCGCCGGAAAGGCCCTTGCCGAAGTAGTCGTTGGTGTCGCCGACCAACCGGAGGGTCACGCCCCGCGGCAGGAAGGCACCGAAGCTCTGGCCGGCGGTGCCCCGCAGGGTGACGTCGATGGTGTTCTCGGGCAGGCCCTTGCCGTCGGTCGCCTTAGTGACATGGTGACCGACCAGGGTTCCGACCGTCCGGTCGACGTTGCGGACGGTGAAGTCGGCCCGCACCAGCTCCCCGTTGGTCAGCGCCGGCTCGCACAGCGCCAGCAGCTGGACGTCCAGCTTCTCGTCCAACCCGTGGTCCTGCTCGACCACGCGGTGCAGCGGCGTGCCCTCGGGCAGTTCCACCTGATGCAGGATCGGGGTCAGATCCAGGCCCTGGGTCTTCCAGTGGGCGATCGCGGCGTTGGTCTGCAGTACCTCGGCGTGACCGACCGCCTCTTCGATCGAGCGGAAGCCGAGCTGGGCCAGCAGTTCGCGTACCTCCTCGGCGATGAACTCGAAGAAGTTCACCACGTAGTCGGCGTGCCCGTTGTACTTGGCGCGCAGCTCCGGGTTCTGGGTGGCGACGCCCACCGGGCAGGTGTCGAGGTGGCAGACCCGCATCATCACGCAGCCCGAGACGACCAGCGGCGCGGTGGCGAAGCCGAACTCCTCAGCACCCAGCAGGGCGGCGATCACGACGTCGCGACCGGTCTTGAGCTGGCCGTCGGCCTGCACGACGATCCGGTCCCGTAGCCCGTTGAGCAGCAGGGTCTGCTGGGTCTCGGCCAACCCGAGTTCCCAGGGCCCGCCGGCGTGCTTCAGTGAGGTGAGCGGGGCCGCGCCCGTCCCGCCGTCGTGGCCGGAGATCAGGACGACGTCCGCCTTGGCCTTCGAAACGCCCGCGGCGACCGTTCCGACGCCGACCTCGGCGACCAGCTTGACGTGGATCCGCGCGCTCGGGTTGGCGCACTTCAGGTCGTGGATCAGCTGCTTGAGATCCTCGATCGAGTAGATGTCGTGGTGCGGCGGCGGGCTGATCAGGCCGACGCCGGGAGTGGAGTGCCGGGTCTTGGCCACCCACGGGTAGACCTTCTGGCCGGGCAGCTGGCCGCCCTCGCCGGGCTTGGCGCCCTGGGCCATCTTGATCTGGATGTCGTCGGCGTTGGTCAGGTAGTCGGAGGTGACGCCGAACCGTCCCGAGGCGACCTGCTTGATCGCCGAGCGGCGTGCGGGGTCGTGCAGCCGGTCGGCGTCCTCGCCACCCTCGCCGGTGTTGGACTTGCCGCCCAGGCGGTTCATGGCGATCGCCAGCGTCTCGTGGGCCTCGCGGCTGATCGAGCCGTAGCTCATCGCGCCGGTGGAGAACCGCTTGACGATCTCGCTGATCGGCTCGACCTCGTCGATCGGCACCGACGGACGGTCGGAGGCGAACCCCAGCAGGCCGCGCAGCGTCATCAGGCGCTCGGCCTGGTCGTTCACCCGGGCGGTGTACTGCTTGAAGATGTCGTAGCGGCCGGTACGGGTGGAGTGCTGCAGCCGGAAGACGGTGTCGGGGTCGAACAGGTGCGGCGGGCCCTCCCGGCGCCACTTGTACTCCCCACCGACCTCCAGCGTGCGGTGCGGCAGCAGGCCGGACGAGGGTTAGGCGCGGGCGTGCCGCTGGGCCACCTCCTCGGCGAGCTCCTCCAGCCCGATCCCCTCGATCCGGCTGGTGGTACCGGTGAAGTAGGTGTCCACCAGCTCGCTGGAGAGGCCCAGCGCTTCGAAGATCTGCGCGCCGGTGTAGGAGGCGATGGTGGAGACGCCCATCTTGCTCATCACCTTCAGGACGCCCTTGCCGAGCGCCTTGCGCACGTTGTAGACGGCCTGTTCGGGGTCGACCTGCACCAGCCACTCGCGGCGCGCAAGATCTTCAGCGCTCTCGAACACCAGGTACGGGTTGACCGCGGCCGCCCCGTAGCCGATCAGCAGGGCGACGTGGTGCACCTCGCGGATGTCACCGGCCTCGACGATCAGGCCCACCTGGGTGCGCTGCTTCTGCCGCACCAGATGGTGGTGGATGGCCGCGGTGAGCAGCAGGGACGGGATCGGGGCCAGCTCGGCGGTCGAGTGCCGGTCGGAGAGGATGATCGTGCGGCAGCCGCGGGCGATCGCCGCCGAGACCTGCTCGCACAGCTCGTCCAGCTTCGCCTTCAGCGCCGCTCCGCCGCCTTCGACGTCGTACAGGCCCCGGACAACGTGGGTCTCGTAGGCGGGCATCGAGCCGTCGCGGTTGATCCGGACCAGCTTGGCCAGCTGATCGGAATCCAGGATCGGATAGTTGATCACGATCTGCCGGCAGGATTCCGGCCCCGGGTTGAGCAGATTGCCCTCGGGCCCGAAGGTGGCGCGCAGCGAGGTGACCAGCTCTTCGCGGATCGCGTCCAGCGGCGGGTTGGTCACCTGGGCGAACAGCTGGGCGAAGTAGTCGAACAGCAGCCGCGGCCGGTCGCTCAGCACCGCCACCGGCGCGTCCGAGCCCATCGAGCCGATCGGCTCGGCACCGGTGTTCGCCATCGGGGCGACGATCATCGTCAGCTCTTCGTGGGTGTAGCCGAAGACCTGCTGGCGGCGGGTGACCGAGGCATGGGAGTGGACGACGTGCTGCCGCTCGGGCAGTTCGTCGAGGTCGATCTGTCCGGCTTCGAGCCACTCGGCGTAGGGGTGCTCGGCGGCCAGGGCCGACTTGATCTCGTCGTCGTCGATCAACCGGTGGGTGGTGAGGTCGGCCAGCAGCATCCGGCCGGGCTGCAACCGTCCCTTGGCCACGATCTGCGACTGCGGGATGTCCAGCACACCCGACTCGGAGGCGAAGACCACCAGGCCGTCGTCGGTCACCCAGTAGCGGCCCGGGCGCAGGCCGTTGCGGTCCAGCACGGCGCCGATCAGGGAGCCGTCGGTGAAGGCCACCGCGGCCGGTCCGTCCCAGGGCTCCATCACCGAGGAGTGGAAGGCGTAGAAGGCGCGGCGCGCCGGATCCATCTCGGCGTGGTTCTCCCACGCCTCCGGAATCATCATGAGCACGGCGTGCGGCAGGCTCCGTCCGCCGAGGTGCAGCAACTCGAGCGCCTCGTCGAAGGAACACGAATCGGAGCCGCCCGGGGTCATGATCGGGAACAGCCGCTCCAGCTCGCCGGGGATCAGTTCGCTGGAGAGCAGCGCCTCACGGGCGCGCATCCAGTTCCGGTTGCCCTTGACCGTGTTGATCTCGCCGTTGTGGGCGATCAGCCGGTACGGGTGGGAGAGCTCCCACGCCGGGAAGGTGTTGGTGGAGAACCGGGAGTGCACCAGCGACAGGGCGCTCTCGACCCGCTCGTCCAGCAGGTCGGGGAAGACCTCGGAGAGTTGCTGGGTGGTGAGCATGCCCTTGTACACCGTGGTGCGCGCCGACAGCGACGCGAAGTAGACGCCGGTATCGGTGCGGATCCGCTGCCGCAGCGGGTAGCACAGCCGGTCCAGGTCGATCCCGGCTTCCTGATTGGGGCTCGAGACGAACATCTGCTCGAAGAAGGGCATGTTGGCCCGCGAGATCGGGCTCAGCGTGGAATCGTCGGTCGGCACCGCCCGCCAGCCGTGGATGACCAGCCCTTCCTCGGTGGCCAGGAACTCGATCATGCGCTTGGCGGCCGCCCGCTTCGGCGGGTCGGTTGGCAGGAAGGCCATGCCCACCGCGTAGTGGCCGGCATCCGGCAGGTCGAAGTCGACGATCGCGCGCAGGAACCGATCCGGCACCTGCAGCAGCATCCCGGCCCCATCGCCGGCGGCAGCGTCCGCGCCGGTGGCTCCACGATGGTCGAGATTCTCCAGGGCGGTGAGACCCTTGGCGACGATGTCATGCCGGGCCTCGCCCCCGAGATTGGCCACGAAGGCGACGCCGCAGGCGTCGTGCTCGAAAGCGGGATCGTAGAGTCCCTCGGCCGGGCGGGCGGGGTAGGACAGCATCGCCATCTGTTCACTCCCATCGGTTCGCGAAAATGCGGACAACGAGGGTGGGCCTGTCGGACCACGCCGACATTGAACGCACGGGGACTCTACAGGACGAGCCCGCGACGCGCTGGGTTCAGCGCATTCTGGACGGGTCTCGCCGGCGACTCACGACCGTCCCGCCTTGACCGATCGGCTTCCTGGGAGGGTGTGAATCCCGGGTTCCCGGGTCGGGAGATCCCCGCCTTCGCGGGGATGATGAAGCGCGGTGTGGCGTGAGGTCGGGCGCCTGGCGGCCGGTGTCTACTCGTCGTCGCGCGGTTCCGGCGCGGTCTGGCCGTCGTCCGATTCCGGTGTCGCGGTCGCATCCGCGAGAGGTGCTTCCGCGTCCTCGGTGGACGAGCCGTCGGCGACCGGGCCGGGCAGTTCGACCTCGGTCTCCCGGCCTGGGCGGAACTTCGTCAGCAGCGCGAGCAGCAGGACGCCGGCCAGACAGATGAGGATCGCGGCGAACTGGTTCTGGCGCAGCGGGCCGAACATGGTCTCGGACGGGTCGGTGCGCATGCCTTCGGTGAAGAACCGGCCGAAGCCGTAGAGCGCCAGATAGAGCGCGAAGACCTTGCCGCGGCCCATCCGGAAGCGCCGATCGGCCCAGATCAGGATGCCGGCGACCAGCAGGTTCCACAGCAGTTCGTAGAGGAAGGTGGGCTGGAAGGTCTCGTACTGTTCGAAGCCCGGCAGACGATGCTCGGGGGCGATCTCCAGGCCCCACGGCAGGGTGGTGGGATGACCGTAGAGCTCCTGGTTGAACCAGTTGCCCAGCCGTCCGAGGGCCTGGCCGACGGCGATGCCGGGCGCGAGGCTGTCGGCCAGCGCGGCGAAGCGGGCGCCCTTGATGCGGCAGGCGATCCAGGCGGCCAGCGCGCCACCGCCGATCGCGCCGTAGATCGCGATCCCGCCCTCCCAGATGAAGAAGACGCTCCACGGGTTGATGCCCGGCCCGAAGTAGTCGCTCAGGTGGGTCACGACGTGGTAGATGCGCGATCCGACGATGCCCAGCGGGATCGCCCACAGCATGACCGTCTCGAAGGTCTCCTGGGTACCGCCGCGGGCCCGCCAGCGGCGCAGGCCGATCATCCAGCCGGCGATGATGCCCGCTATCAGGCAGAGCGCGTAGAACCGGATCGTGAGCGGTCCGAGCGAGAAGCCGTTGATCGGCGGGCTGGGAATGAACAGCAACATCTAGATCACCTCGACGGACGAACCCGCGTGGACGGTGTGACAGGAACCGCGCTCGCCCGAGCGCCGGCGGAGGTGCCGCTCGCCAGCCCGCCTCATCGGCGGACGCCGGCGGCCAGGTCCGCCACCACGTGGCGCAGCTCGGTCAGGTCCTCCGGGGTCCCGGCGTCCTCGGCGGCCAGCAGGGTCTTCACCATGGCCGATCCGACGATCACCGCGTCCGCGTACTGCCCGACGGTGGCGGCCTGATCGCCGTTGGAGACGCCCAGGCCCACGCCGACCAGGCTTTCGGGGGCGAGCCGACGCAGTCTCGCCACCAGCTCGGGCGCAGCGGACGGGGCCGAGCTGCGGGTACCGGTCACGCCCATCACGGACGTGGCGTAGACCCAGCCGCGGCAGACCGCCGTGGTCGAGCGGATCCGCTCGTCGGTGGACGATGGGGCGACCAGGAAGATCCGGTCCAGGCCGCACGCCTCGGAGGCCGCCAGCCAGTCGGCTCCCTCGTCCGGGATCAGGTCGGGGGTGATCAGGCCGGCTCCCCCGGCGTTGGCCAGGTCGCGGGCGAAGGCCTCGGCTCCATAGCGGTCGACCAGGTTCCAGTAGGTCATCACCACGGCCGGCTTCCCGGCCTCCCGGACGGCCTCTACAGCCGTGAAGACGTCACGAACGCGGAGACCGCGTTCCAGGGCCCGGGTACCCGCCCGCTGGATCACCGGACCGTCCAGGATCGGATCGGAGTACGGCAGCCCGATCTCGACGAGATCGACGCCGGGGTGGTCGCCGTCCCCGCAGATGGCGCGGAAGGCGTCCAGAGAGCCGGCGACGCTCGGGTAGCCGACCGGAAGATAGCCGACCAGGGCCGCACGGCCCTCCGCCTTGGCGGCCAGGAGAGCCTGGCCGGAGATGCCGGCGTTCATGCGTCACCTCCGACGGCGTAGTCGGGCCTACCGGTCAATCCGAACCACTTCACGGCGGTGTCCACGTCCTTGTCGCCGCGGCCGGAGACGCACACCACCAGGATCGGCTTCGCATCGGGGTCGCTCTCGGCGATCCGGCTGCCCAACCTCATGGCGCCGGCCAGGGCGTGGGCGGATTCGATGGCGGGCATGATGCCCTCGGTCTGGGTGAGGGCGCGGAAGGCCTCCATCGCCTCGGTGTCGCTGACCGACTCGTAGGTCGCCCGTCCGGTCGCTGCCAGCCAGGAGTGCTCGGGGCCGACGCCCGGGTAGTCCAGCCCGGCGGAGATGGAGTGGCTCTCCTTGGTCTGGCCGTCGTCGTCCTGCAGGATGTACGTCCGCATGCCGTGCAGCACCCCCACCGAGCCGCCGGTGATGGCGGCGGCGTGGCGTCCGGTCTCGACGCCGTCCCCGCCGGCCTCGAACCCGTAGAGCGCGACCTCGGGAGTGTCGATGAAGTCGGCGAAGGTGCCCAGGGCGTTCGAACCGCCACCGACGCAGGCGAGCACGGCGTCGGGGAGCCGGCCGTGGCTGGCGGTGACCTGCTCGGCGATCTCGGTGCTGATCACCCGCTGGAACTCCCGCACCATCTTGGGGAACGGGTGCGGGCCCGCGACCGTCCCGATCAGGTAGTGGGTGTGGTCGACCGTGGCGACCCATTCCCGCATCGCCTCGTTCATGGCGTCCTTCAGGGTCTGGCTGCCGGATTCGACAGCCACCACCTCGGCGCCCAGCAACTGCATGCGCGCCACATTGAGGGCCTGCCGGTCGGTGTCGATCCGGCCCATGTAGACCCGGCACTCCAACCCAAAGAGGGCGGCGGCGGTGGCCGTGGCGACGCCGTGCTGGCCGGCGCCGGTCTCCGCGATGACCCGGGTCTTGCCCATCCGGCGGGTCAGCAGGGCCTGGCCGAGCACATTGTTGATCTTGTGCGACCCGGTGTGGTTCAGATCCTCACGCTTCAGCAGCACCTCGGCATTGCCGCAGAGCGCGGAGAAGCGGGGCGCCGCGGTCAGCGGGCTGGGCCGTCCGGTGTAGTTGGCACGCAGGTCGGAGAGCTCGGCCCAGAAGGCGGGGTCGGTCATCGCCTTCTCGAACTCGGCATCCAGCTGGGCCAGCGCCGCCATCAGCGCCTCGGGGACATAGCTGCCGCCGAAGAGGTCGAAATGCCCGCGCTCGTCGGGCAGGGTTGGTCGGGTCACCCGACCCATTAAACCAGCGATCCCCGCGCCCTCCGGGCGCCGACCGCGCCCGAGCCCGTGCACTAATTGCCAAATAGCGAGGCTTGGCCGGCCTATTCGTCGCGCGGAGCGACTATGTGGCAGAAAGTGCACGCATGGCTGCGACGGCGGCCCGCGGGTCGCCGCCGGTGACCAGCGCCTCCCCCACCAGGACGGCATCCGCGCCGGCATCGGCCATGCGCTGCGCGTCGGCCAGGCCGAGGATGCCGGATTCGGCGACCTTCACGGCGGCAGCCGGCACCAGGCCGGCCAGCTGCTCGAAGGCGGCCAGATCGACGTCCAGGGTCTTCAGGTTGCGGTTGTTCACCCCGATCAGCTCCGAGCCGGCGTCCACCGCGCGGCGCACCTCGTCGGCGGTGTGGGCCTCGACCAGGCAGGTGATTCCCAACTCGTCGCCGAGCGCCAGGAAGGCGGTCAGCTCGGCGTCGGTGAGGGCGGCCACGATCAGTAGGGCCAGGTCGGCTCCGGCGGCGCGGCCCTCCCAGAGCTGGTACTCGGTGACCACGAAGTCCTTGCGCAGCAGCGGCGTCGGAACCGCCTGCCGCACCGCCTCCAGATCGGCCAGCGAGCCGTTGAACCGGCGTTGCTCGGTGAGGACGGAGATCGCCGACGCTCCGCCGGCGGCGTACTCGCCGGCCAGCGAGGCGGGATCGGAGATGGCGGCGAGATGACCTTTGCTGGGGCTGGCCCGCTTCACCTCGGCGATGACGCCCAGCCCGTCACCGCGCAGCGCGGGAAGCACCGGCAGCGCCGGAGGCATGGCCTCGACGATCGCCTGCAGTTCGGCCAGCGGACGGGTGGCCATGCGTTCGGCGAGATCCTCGCGCACGCCCGCGATGATCTCGTCGAGCACCGTCATGAGATCTGACCGCGTCCCGCCCGCCGCAGCACGTCGGTGGTCACGACCGCGGTGAGCAGCAAGGCCATCGAGATCCAGAACAGCACCCAGTTCGGGCCCAGTAGGAAGGCGATCGCGCCGAGCACGAAGCCGATGCCGGCGATGACGCTGCCCGTCCAGGCGGCGACGGTCCGTCCGTGATGGACGTGTGCGCGGTGCTCCCCCGCCTGCTGCTCGCTCACTGTCTGCTCCTGCTTCGTCGGCTGGGTGCCATCTTGACAACCCTGCCGGATGGTTTCAACTACCAGGCGTCCCGAGCCGCACCAGGCGGGAGGCCTCCGCCACCGCACGGAGCACGGCCGCGGCCTTGTTCTCGACCTCGGCATCCTCGTTCGCCGGGATGGAGTCGGCCACGATCCCGGCCCCGGCCTGGACGTAGGCGACCTCGTCGGCGATCACCGCCGTACGGATCGCGATGGCTGTGTCGGAGTCACCGGCGAAGTCGAAGTACCCCACCACGCCGCCGTAGAGGCCCCGCCGGCTGGTCTCCAACTCGTCGATGATCTCCATCGCGCGCACCTTCGGGGCACCCGACAGGGTGCCGGCCGGGAAGCAGGCGAGGGTCGCCGCCAGCGCCGTCCGGTGCGGGGCCAGCGTCCCCGTCACGGCGGCCTCCAGGTGCATCACGTGGCTGTAGCGGCGCACCTTCATGAACTCGATCACGCTCACGCTGCCCGGGACGCACACCCGGCCCAGGTCGTTGCGGCCCAGGTCGACCAGCATCAGGTGCTCGGCTGCCTCCTTGGGATCCGCCAGCAGATCGGCCTCGTACTCGGCGTCCTGCTCCGGGGTGGCACCGCGCGGACGGGTACCGGCGATCGGGTGGGTGGTGGCCCGGCCGTCGCTCACCGTGACCAGGGCCTCCGGGCTCGAACCGACGACCGAGAAGCCCTCCAGGCGCAGCAGGTAGAGGTAGGGGCTCGGATTCTGCCGGCGCAGCACCCGGTAGACGTCGAGCGGATCGGCCGAGCAGGCGATCTCGAAGCGCAGGCTGGGGACGATCTGGAAGGCCTCCCCCGCCCGGATCTCCTCGATCGCCGCCGCCACCACCGCCTCGTACTCGGCGGAGGTCCGCTGCCGGCGCGCCACCGGCACGGGAGCGTCCGGGTCGCGCAGCGCGAGCAGGGGCTCGGTGGGGCGCCGCAGCGTCCGCGCCATCGCCTCCACCCGGACCCGGGCATCGGCGTAGGCCTCGGCGGCGTGCTCGGGACGGCCGTCGAAGTTGATCGCGTTGGCGATCAGCCACACCTCGCCGGTGTGCTGATCGAGCACGGCCATGTCGGTGACCAGGAGCATGGTGAGCTCAGCCATCCCCAGGTCGTCGGGGTTGCCGTCCGGCAGCTTCTCCAGCCGCCGCACCACGTCATAGCCGAGGTAGCCGACCATGCCGGAGACCAGCGGCGGCAGCTCGGGATCGCGCGGGGTGTGCAGCTGTTCGAGGGTGTCGGCCAGCACGGTCAGTGGGTCGCCGCCGCTCGGCAGCCCATCGATCGGGCGCCCACTCCAACTCCAGACCGCCTCGCCGTCCCGCTCGCTGAGCGTCGCCGCAGCAGAGACGCCGATGAAGGAGTAGCGGCCCCACACGCCGCCGGCGGCGGATTCCAGCAGGAAGGTTCCCGGGCGGTCACCGCACAGCTGGTGATAGAGCCCGACCGCGGTGAACTCCTCACCCAGCAACCGGGTGTGGACGCTCACCACCCGCCGGGTGGCGGCGGCCTCGACGAAGCCGGCCAGATCCGGCTGGATCGGCAGCTCGACGCTCATCGCTCCTCCTCCAGCAGCAGGTCGGCGTCGAAGCAGGTGTCGGTACCGGTGTGACACGCAGGCCCGGTCTGGTCGACCCGGACGAGCAGGGTGTCGCCGTCACAGTCCAGCCGCACCTCACGGACATGCTGGGTGTGCCCGGAGGTCTCGCCCTTCACCCAGTACTGCTGACGGCTGCGCGAGTAGTAGGTGCCGCGGCGGGTCGCCAGCGTGCGTCGCAACGCCTCGTCGTCCATCCAGGCCAGCATCAGCACCCGGCCGGTCGTAGCCTCCTGCACCACCGCCGGCACCAGGCCCTCCGGATTGCGCTTGAGGCGCTGGGCGATCGCCGAGTCGAGAGTTTCGGTCACGTCTGCCATTGTGTCAGGCGCCGGCGAGGAACCGGCCCGCGGTCGTGGTCGTGAGCACCCCGGCCACGGTGGGAGAATGCTGCCATGCGTGCATTCAACTTCTCCGCCGGCCCCGCCATGCTCCCGACCGCCGTGTTGGAGCAGGCCCAGTCCGAGTTGCTCGACTGGCAGGGTTCCGGGATGTCCGTGATGGAGGTGTCGCACCGCAGCAAGGCCTTCGTGGCCTGCGCAGACCAGACCGAGGCGCTGCTGCGCGAGGTGCTGGGCGTGCCCGACAACTACCGGGTGCTGTTCCTGCAGGGCGGTGCGAGCGCGCAGTTCGACGCCATCCCGATGAACCTGACCGCGCCCGGCGACCGGGTCGCCTTCCTGCACACCGGCCAGTGGTCGGCCAAGGCGATCAAGGGCGCCAAGCGCCAGGGGCTCGACGTCGAGGTGCTCGCCGACGAGGCCGCGTCGGGCTACACCACAGTGCCGGCCGCGGACAGCTACCGGGTCGATCCCGGCGTCGCCTACCTGCACTACACACCGAACGAGACGATCGGCGGGGTCGAGTTCGACTACGTCCCCGAGACCGGCGACGTGCCGCTGGTCGCGGACTTCTCGTCCACCATCCTCTCCCGGCCGGTCGACGTCTCCCGCTACGGGCTGATCTATGCCGGCGCCCAGAAGAACATGGGTCCGTCGGGTCTGTGCGTGGTGCTGGTGCGCGACGATCTGCTGGGACGGGCGCGACCCACCACGCCCTCGGTGCTGCAGTACGCCGACATGGCCGCCTCCGACTCGATGCTGAACACGCCGCCCACGTTCAGCCTGTACCTGCTGGGGCTCATCCTGCAGTGGGTGAAGGAGACCGGCGGGCTCACCGCCATGGCCGAGCGCAACCAGGCCAAGGCGTCGGCGCTCTACGCCGCGATCGACGGTTCGGGTTTCTACTCCAACCCGGTCGCGGTGAACGCCCGGTCGTGGATGAACGTCCCCTTCCTGGTGCCGGACGCCGCGCTGGAGAAGCCCTTCGTCGCCGAGGCCGCCGCCGCCGGGCTGACCAGCCTGGCCGGTCACCGCTCCGTTGGCGGCATGCGGGCCAGCATCTACAACGCCATGCCGATCGAGGGCGTCCGCGCCCTGATCGACTTCATGGCCGCCTTCGAACAAAGCAATGGGTGAACGACGCAATGGGTGAGGACATGACTTTCGCTATCAAGACCCTGAACGCCATCAGCCACACCGGGCTCTCCCGGTTGCCGAAGGAGGAGTTCGTCGTCGGTTCCGACGTCGACAGCCCGGACGCGCTGATGCTCCGCTCGGCGAACCTGCACGGCGTCGAGATCCCGGCCTCGGTGCTGGCCGTCGCCCGGGCCGGCGCGGGCACCAACAACATCCCGATCGCGGACTACTCCGCCCGGGGCATCCCGGTGTTCAACACCCCCGGCGCCAACGCCAACGCGGTGAAGGAACTCGTCATCGCCGCGCTCTTCCTGGCCGCGCGCAATATCGTCCCCGCGGCTGCCTTCGCGCACCGGCTGGACGGGGACGCGCCGTCCATGGACAAGGCCGTCGAGGCGGGCAAGAAGGCCTACGTCGGCTTCGAGCTGCCCGGTCGCACCCTCGGCGTGATCGGCCTGGGCGCGATCGGCGTCGAGGTGGCCAATGCCGCCGCCAGCCTGGGGATGCGGGTGCTGGGCTACGACCCGGCGGTCACCGTCGAGCACGCCTGGAAGCTCAACTCCAAGGTCGAGCACGTCACCAACCTCGACCAGCTGCTGAAGCGGGCCGACATCGTCACCCTGCACGTGCCGCTGATCGATCCCACCCGGGGCCTGATCGGCGCCGAGCAGCTGGCGACGATGCGCAAGTCGGCGGTGCTGGTGAACTTCGCCCGCGGTCCGATCGTGGACGAACCGGCGGTCGTCGAGGCGCTGGAGAGCGGTCAGCTGCGGGCCTACATCTGCGACTTCCCCTCCCCCGCCCTGAACAAGCGGGACAAGGTGGTCACGCTGCCACACCTCGGCGCCTCCACCAACGAGGCCGAGGAGAACTGCGCCCGGATGGCCGCCGACCAGCTGCGCGACTACCTGCTGGAGGGCACCATCGTGAACTCGGTGAACTTCCCCAACGCCTCGCTGGCGCGCAGCGAGGGCTCCAACCGGATCGCGATCGCGAACTCCAACGTGCCGAACATGGTGGGCCAGATCTCCACCCTGCTGGCCGAGGCCGGCCTCAACATCGCCGACCTGCTGAACAAGTCCCGCGGCGAACTGGCCTACACCCTGGTCGACGTCGAGGGTGAGGTTCCGGAGAGCCTGCTGGACGAGATCCGCGGCATCGAGGGAGTGCTCAGCGCGCGCTCGCTGTGAGCCCCAGGTGAGCCGGCGCAAGGGTTCGGCCACCGTTCCAGGTCGTGGGCTGACTAGGATTCCGGCGTGAGCGGGTTCCGGCTGTCTGCTGCGTGGTCCGTCCGGCCAACGGACGGCGGTGCCGTGCTGTCCGGCGGCGACGACGCGCTCTTCGAAGTGGCAGCGGCCGAGTTCCTCGGGCGGCTCGCGGCGGGTGCCGTCGTCGAGCGTGAGACCGTCCGCGCCGACGAGGCCGCCCTGTTCGAGAAGCTGGTGTCGGCCGAGATCGCGGTCCCGCTGATCACCACCGGTCGGACGGGTGCCGTCGCCTTCCTCGGCGACGAGCTTCCGTGGGAGCCGTCGCTGCCCGACGGCCTGGAACGGGTCGCGGATCCGGACGACGCCGCGTTGGTGGTGGTCGTGCGGCGCACCTCGCGCAGCTGGACGATCGCGGAGCTGGCTTCCGGTCTGGAGCAGCTTCATCTCTATGTCGATCTGTCGTTTCATCACACGGTCTCGATCGGGCCACTCGTCGTGCCGCACCAGACGCCGTGCGTCTCGTGCCTGGCCGGGCGGCTCTCCGAGCGCTGGGGGGAGAACGAACCAGCCAGCGACCCGGCGGTGGCCCGTTCCTACCCTCAGTTGAGCGCGGCGCTGGTGGTGACCGAGATCGAACGCGCCGTCGCCGGCGACGGGTCGCTGGCCGGGTGGACGGTCTCGTGGAACCTCGCCGACCGCGCCGCGCGGCGGGAGCGGCTGCTGACCACCGCGGCGTGCCCGTATTGCCGTCCCTGGCAGGCATCGGGAAGCATCGAGCTGTGAAAGCCCTGCGGACCCAGTTCGACGCCGACGACTTCGCCGGCGTCGTCGCCACGCCGACCTGCTCCAGTTGCTGTTGCTGCAGCTGCTGCGTGGCCACCGTGGTCGGAGCCGGCGCGATCGCCGCCGCTGCCACCGCGACAGCGGCACCCGAAACCGGACGCTCGCGCGCCGCCGTCCTTCGGCTCGGCGTGTTGGCGGCGCTCATCCCGTTGCTCTCCCTGCTGGCCGCGCTCGGGATCCTCTGGGCAATCTCGGAGACCGTCGGTGTCCAACTGGCGGTCGCGCTCCTGCTCATCTTCGGGTTCCTCGCCGCCGGCTACTCCTACCTGTTCCGGGCGCTGCGCGGCAGCGGGGCGGCCGGCCTGGCGGTGACGGTCGCGTTCCTCGTCCTGCTCTCGCTCGCCGTCGAAGCAGCGATCGCGATGCCGCTCGTGCTGAGCGAGTTCCCCGCCGCGTACCTGATCGTGCCGGCCGTGGCGCTGGCGGCCCTGGCCGGCGCGCTCACCAGGCCCGCCGTCCGTGAGCGGCTCGCCCGGACGGTGCGCCGGGGCGAGGTCGGCCCGGACGGACCGCCGCAACCGCGCCGCTGAACGTCACGATGTCGCTCTCCCGGCACCTGATGCGCCGCGCCGTCGGCAATCGGCACGGCGTTGTCATGCAGCCGCAGCGGGCACCGGTGGGTCAGGCCGATGTGGCCTCGATCGTCCACTTCGGCGTGCCCCGGGTGACCGACGCTCCCTGGCAGAGCGCCGCCGGCGGCGTGGGCCGCGACGTCGAGACGGCCTGGCTGGCGGCCGTCGGCGAGACGGTGGAACGCACCGCCGCCGGGCTGGTGCGGCTGCCATCCCGACGGCGCCGGGAACTGCCGGACGAGGTCCGGATCGACGCCGGGGAGTTCGCTCTCTTCACCCCCGAACAGCGCCGGGAGCCGGGCTTCCCCTACGGCCCGCTGTACGACGACGACTGCCCCTATGTCGAGGTCTTCGAGCTCGGTGGCGACGAATCCCGTTGGGTACCCCAGCCGTTGGTGAGCCTCCAGGATCCCCATCGGACCGGGGTCTCCACCTCGTCCGGTCTGGCTGCGGGCGAATCCTGTGGTGAGGCGCTGCTGCGGGGCCTGCAGGAGGCGATCGAGCGCGACGCGCTGATGACCAGCTGGCTGCACGGACTGGGCGGACGCGTCGTGCCGACCGCTCCGGCACTGCTCGCCGAGGTCGCACGGCTGGGCGGGGAGGCCGTCACCATCGACCTGACACCCGCGTACAGCCCGTTTCCGGTGGCCACCGTCATGGGCGGCATCGCCGAGCGTGGCAGGTGGCGGCACTCGCTCGGCGTCGCCTGCCGGGAGACCTGGGAGTCCGCGGCGGAGAAGGCCTACCTGGAGTGGAACCAGGGAGTGCTGTTCGCCAGCGTCTATCCGCGGCACATCGATCTCGGCGGGCTTCCCGGGCCTGATGAGCTCACCTCCTTCGACCAGCACGCCATGTACTACACCGCGCATCCCGGGGAGTGGGAGCAGCTGCCGTTGTGGAGCGGCCGCACCGAAGCCGGCCGGTGGGCTCGCCCGGAAGGCTCGGACGGCGACTCCGGCCTCGCGACGAGCACCGCCGAGGCGATCGGGGGGGCGTCGCTCGCTCTGCGGAGTTCCGGCATCCGGGTGTTCTATCGCGAGCTGACGACGATCGACGCGATCCAGGCCGGGCTGCACGTCGTCCGGGTGCTGTCTCCCGACCTCGCCCCGATCTACGCGCACCAGCGGTGGCCCTACCTGCACAAGGTCGACGGCTTCCTCTCCTCGCGCTACCCCGACCGCGTCCCGGAATCCCGGTTCCCCTACCTCATGCCGCACCCGCTGGGCTGACCACCGATGGCCACCCCCTTCTTCCACGACTTCACCGAGGCCGCAGCCCTCGACGAGTTCAACCTCGTTGAGCTGGCCCGGCGCATGTCCGCCTTCGAGCCGGGCCCGGAGGAACTCCGGCTGAGCTACCCGACGGCGCCGACCGCGCTGGGCCGGCCGCGCACCTCCGCCCTGGACCGGCTGGCGGCGAAGCGGAGCAGCCAGCGCGAATTCGGCGTCCGTCCGATCCCCGGTGGCCGGTTCTCGGCGCTCCTGGGCGCGGCCCGGGCCTGGGACGGACCCGGGCACCGCACCCATCCAGCAGCCGGCGGGCGCTACGCCGTCGAACTCTTCGCGGTCTGCTGGGCCGTCGAAGGCTGGTCGGGCCGGATCCTCTACTACGACCCGGTCGACCACGGCGTCGTCGCGCTCCCCGACCCGGCACCGACCTGGGCGGACACCTATCCGCAGCTCGGCCTGACCGTGGACGGCACGCCGGGCTGCCTGCTGGTCGCCGTCGTCTTCCCCGAGCGGGTCACCGCCAAGTACGGCGAGCTGGGAGGCAGGTTCGTGCTGCTCGAAGCCGGGGCCGTCATGCAGTCGCTCTCGCTGGCCGCTGCCGCCCAGGGGCTTCGCGGCGTGGTCGCCGGCGGCCTGCAGGAGCGATCCTGGCTGCGCACCCTGGGCCTCGATCAGACCTCCGCCCGCCTGGCCTTCGGGTATCTCGCCGGCACGTAGGCCGCCATGGATGCCGACTCGGGTGCCGGCGGCGATCCGGACCGCGTAGGTTGAGCGAGTGCTCGTCGAACTCCACCCCGCCGACTCCCATGACGACCTGCGTTACGTCGTGGTCGTGGCCTTCGACCAGGACAGGATCGTGTTGAGCCGCAAACACGGGCATGACACGTGGGAGACCCCTGGCGGCCACCTCGAACCCGGCGAGGGGCCCCTCGCCGCCGCCCGGCGCGAACTCTACGAGGAGTCGGGGGTACGCCCGCGGGCGCTCTACCCCGCCTTCGACTTCACGGTGGACGGCATCGCCAGCCGAGCTTTCGTTGCCGAAGTCGGCCAGTGGGACCCGCTACCCGACTCCGAGATGGCCGAGACCCGTGGCTTCGACGACCTCCCCGACCAGCTCACCTACCCCGACATTGCACCGATCGTGGTGGCTGCGGCGCGGAGAGCGGTGAAGATCCGCTCACTGCCCCTCGTGGGCCTGCTGCTGGATCTGGACCGAACCCTGCTGGATCACGACGCGGCGGCCGCCAGCGCCGTGCTGGCCTGGGCCGCAACGTTGCCCCAATGGCATGGCGACCAGGCCGAGTCGGTCGATCGCTGGCGTGAGCTCGAGGCCCGGCACTTCTCCGAGTACCAACGCGGTGAATGCGACTTCCCGGAGCAGCGGCGCCGCCGGGTACGCGGCTTCCTCCCGCAATTCGCGAAGCTGGACGACGCGGAGGCCGATCGGCTGTCCGCCCGCTACCTGGAGCACTACCAGAACGGCTGGACGGCCTTCGCCGATGCGCGGCCGCTGATCGAGCACGCGCTCTCGGTGGGACTCGCCGTCGGCGTCCTCACCAACGGCGACCAGGATCAGCAGGGCCGCAAGCTCCACAGGCTCGGTCTCGATCTGCCCGGTGTTCGGCTGTTCGCCTCCTCAGCCCTCGGTGTCGCCAAGCCCCATCCCGAGGCGTTCCGGCTGGCGTGTGCGGGGTTGGGAACGCCGCCGGCCCAGACCCTGATGGTCGGCGACGACGTCGACACCGAGATCGTCGGCGCCAGAGCGGCTGGCCTGCCGGCCTGGCATCTCGCGCGCGAGACAGCTCGTCCGAACTCCCTCAGCACGTTGGCCGAGCTTCATGGCCTTCGCGCATGGCCGACGCCCGGCCACCGAGCGGCCCCGGCTGAGCACCTCCGCCCACGCTGAGCCCGCCAAGGTCCGCAGACCGTCAGGACGCAGCGAGCCAGCGGCGGGCCAGGGCGATCCTGGCCTCGACCTGTTCGGTGGTGGCCTGCGCCAGGGGCGGTCCGCCCGCTTCCCGGCGCAGGCCCGCGTGGACGTGGCTGTGCGGCGTCCCCCTCACCCTCGCCAGTTGCGAGACCAGGGAGTTCAGCTCCTTGCGGCGGCCTTCCAGCGCACGGTGCAGGCTGACGGTCTCCGGGACGCGCTCGCGGCGCTCCTGGCGGACCCGGCGGGCGAGTTGACGGCGCTGCCGCTGAGCGAGCAACGACGCCACCTGATCGGGTTCCAGCAGGCCGGGCAAACCCAGGTAGTCGGCCTCGTCGAGGCTGGTCGGCTCGGCGAAGAGGCCGAACTGGCGATCCTCGAACAGCACGTGGTCGAAGACCGCCTGCGATTCCAGCGCCTCGAACCGGCCGTCGTCGAGATCGGCGGTGTCGCGGCTGCGGTTCGCCTCGGCGAGCAGCGCCTCCTCAGGTGCCCACAGATCGCCCTCGTCGTGCTTGGGACGACCCAGGATGTGATCGCGCTGCCGCTCCAGCGCGCCGGCATGAGCCAGCAGGATCGGGACGGTGGGCAGGAATACGGTCGCCAGCTCACCGCGTCGGCGGCTGCGGACGAAGCGTCCCACCGCCTGGGCGAAGAACAGCGGCGTGGCGATCGCGGTGGCGTACACCGCGACCGCCAGGCGCGGGACGTCCACCCCTTCGGAGACCATCCGCACCGCCACCATCCAGCGCTGCTGCGAGCCTGAGAACTCCTCGATCCGGCGGCTGGCGCCGGCATCGTCGGAGAGCACCACCGTGGCCTTCTCGCCGCTGATCGTCTCGAGTGCCCGCGCATAGGCGCGGGCCTGTTGTTGATCGGTGGCGATCACCAGCCCTCCGGCGTCCGGGATGTGCCGGCGCACCTCGGTGAGCCGCTTGTCGGCCGAGGCCAGGACGGCGGCGATCCAATCCCCCTTGGGATCCAGCGCGGTGCGCCAGGCCTGGGCGGTGATGTCGTTGGTGAGCGGCTCCCCCAGCCCGGCCGCGAGTTCGTCCCCGGCCTTGGTCCGCCACCGCATCCCACCGCCGTAGGCCATGAACACCACCGGACGCACCACGTGGTCGCGCAGCGCCTCGGCATAGCCGTAGGTGTAGTCGGCCACCGAACGGCGGGTGCCGTCCGCCTCCTCGGCGTAGTGGACGAACGGGATCGGCGTGGCGTCGGAGCGGAACGGCGTACCGGTCAGCCCCAGCCGCCGCGTGGCCAGCGCGAAGGAGGAGGCCACCGCCTCACCCCAGCTGAGGTTGTCGCCGGCGTGGTGGATCTCGTCGAAGATCACCAGCGTCCGGGCCCGGACGGTCAGCGCCTCCCAGGCGAACGGGCGGACTGCCACGCCGGCATAGGTGACCACCATCCCGTGGTACTGCCGCGACCGGCCCTTGCGAGAACCGCCCAGGCCGGGATCGAGCTGGATGCCGGCCTTCGCGGCCGCCTCCGCCCACTGCACCTTCAGGTGCTCGGTGGGCGCCACCACGATCACCTGCTCGACCCGGCGATCGGCCAGCAGTTCGGAGGCCGCCCGCAGCGCGAAGGTGGTCTTGCCGGCCCCCGGCGTGGCGACGGCCAGGAAGTCCTGGGCATCCAGTTCCCGGTAGCGGGCGAGCGCCTCCTCCTGCCAGGCGCGCAGCCGGGATGCCGTCCCCCAGGCCGCCCGCCCCGGAAAGGCCGGGGAGAGCTGCCAACTGGGGTGGGCGGAGATTTCGGACATGGGCGACCGACACTAGTACCCGGTCTGCGGATCGAGCCGACGGCACGCCGGGCAAGCCATCGACGACGACCCGCGACGGCGGAGCAGGTGTAGAGTGCTCTCGCGCGTAATGCCGGATGGAAGGGAGGTAGCCCGATGTCAATCGCTGTCTGTGGGCTGTCCACCGCCCATCCACGTGAGGCACTCGCCGGCTGACGCCCCAACCGGGTGCCTCCTCCATCAGGAGAACACCCTTGTCACACTCTTCTTCGTCGTTCAACTGGGACGACCTCACCTACCATGCCTTCTCCGACGAACTCGCCGGCAACCAGCGCTGGTCGACCTGGGACCAGACCGAACGGCTGAACCGCGGTCCACAGCCCTGGCCCAGCTGGCTGGTCACCTCCTCGGCCGCGGTCGACACCGATCTCGGCATCCTCAAGACCGGCAAGGAAGCCGACGTGTTCCTGGTCGAACGCGCCGTCCCCGACGACGCCGGGCAGGCCTGCCTGCTGGCGGCCAAGCGATACCGCACGACGGATCACCGCCTCTTCCACCGCGACTCCGGCTACACCGACGGACGTCAGGTGCGCAGCAGCGTCGCAACCCGGGCGATGGCCGACCGTAGATCGGCCTACGGCCGGCAGATTCGCAGCGAGCTGTGGGTCAACGCCGAGTGGGACTCGCTGAAGCGGTTGTTCGAGGCGGGTGTTCCGGTGCCCTACCCGGTGCAGCTGGAGGGCACCGAGATCCTCATGGAGTTCATCTCGGACGGGGAGGCCGCCGCACCGCGGCTGCAACAGCTCCGGCCACCAGCCGAGCAGCTTCAGTCCCTCTTCGATCAACTGCTCGCCGCGATGCGGACGATGACCGGGCTCGGCCTGGTGCACGGCGACCTCAGCCCGTACAACACTCTGGCAGCAGACGCCGGCACCCACGCCCCAGGGCTCGTCATCATCGACGTGCCGCAACTGGTGGATCTCGTCGCCAACCCGAACGCGGTGGAGTTCCTGCACCGGGACTGCACCAATATGGCGACCTGGTTCAGCTCCCGGGGCCTCCCGACCGATCCGGACGAGCTACTGGCCGATCTGCTCGGCCACGCCTGGTGAGCAGCAGGGCCACCGCCAGTGCGATGCCGGCCAGGTCGGCCAGCAGATCGAGCGGATCGCCGGAGCGGTGCGGCAGGAACCAGTGCTGGATCAGCTCGCTGACCACGGCATGGGCAGCGAAGACCCCGGCGATCAGCCAGACCCGCCCGGTGAGCCGGCCCAACAGCCAGACCGGGAGGGCGAAGAGCAGGACGTGGGCCACCTTGTCGGCGCCGGGCAGCTCGAAACCCGGTTCGGGCGAGCCCGGCAGGTAGAGCGCCACCAGGTGGACGAGCACCGCCGCGACCGACAGTCCCCTCAGGAGCCGACGATGCTCAGCCACGCGTTCAGACCTGGGCGAGCTTGGCCAGGATGAGTTCGCGGACCCGTCCGGCGTCGGCCTGGCCGCGCATCTCCTTCATGACGGCACCGATCAGGGCACCGGCGGCCTGCACCTTGCCCTCCCGGATGCGGTCGGCGACATCGGGGTTGGCTTCGATCGCCCGCTCGACGGCTGCGGCCAACGCACCGTCGTCGGAGACCACGGCCAGCCCGCGCGCCTCGACCACCTCGGCGGGTTCGCCCTCGCCGGCCAGCACGCCGTCGATCACCTGACGGGCCAGCTTGTCGTTGAGGGTTCCGGCGTCCACCAGCGCCTGCAGCGCCGCGACCTGGACGGGCGTGATCGCCAGCTCGTCCAGCTCGAGGCCGGCCTCGTTGGCGCGACGGGTGAGCTCGGTCGTCCACCACTTCCGCGCGGGCTGCGCTGCGCAGCCGGCGGCGACCGTGGCGTCGATCAGGTCGAGGCCGCCGCCGTTGACCACGTCCCGCATCTCCAGGTCGGTGAAGCCCCACTCGCCCTGCAGCCGGGCCTGGCGGGCGGCCGGCGGTTCCGGCAGGGTTGCCCGCAACTCCTCCACCCACCCGGCGCTGGGCGCCACCGGCACCAGATCCGGCTCGGGGAAGTAGCGGTAGTCCTCGGCCTGCTCCTTGGAGCGTCCCGGCGAGGTGTAGGAACCGTCCTCGTGCCAGTGCCTGGTCTCCTGGTGGACCCGTCCGCCGGAGGCCAGGATGGTCGCCTGGCGGCGGATCTCGTAGGTGAGCGCGGCCTCGATCGAGCGCAGCGAGTTGACGTTCTTGGTCTCGGTGCGCAGCCCGAGTTCCGAGGATCCCTTGGGCATCAGCGACACGTTCGCGTCGCAGCGCAGCGAGCCCTGCTCCATCCGCACGTCGGAGACGTCCAGCGCCCGCATCAGGTCGCGCAACAGGGCCACGTAGGCCTTGGCCACCTGCGGCGCCTTCGCCCCGGTGCCACGGACCGGCTTGGTCACGATCTCGATCAGCGGCACCCCGGCACGGTTGTAGTCCACCAGCGAGTAGTCGGCGCCCTGGATGCGGCCGGTGGAGCCGCCGACGTGCAGCAGCTTGCCGGCGTCCTCCTCCATGTGGGCGCGCTCGATCGGGATCTGGTAGGTCTCGCCGTCCACCTCGACGTCGACTCCGCCCTCGAAGGCGATCGGCTCGTCGTACTGCGAGGTCTGGAAGTCCTTGGTCATGTCCGGGTAGAAGTAATTCTTCCGGGCGAACCGGCACCAGCCGGCGATCTCGCAGTTCAGCGCGAGCCCGATCCGGATAGCGGACTCGATCGCCTTGGCGTTCACCACCGGCAGCGAGCCGGGCAGGCCCAGGCAGACCGGGCAGGTCTGCGAGTTCGGGGCACCGCCGAACGCGGTCGAGCAGCCGCAGAACATCTTGGACGCGGTGTTCAGCTCGACATGCACCTCCAGCCCCAGGACGGGGTCGAACAGCTCCAGCGCCGCGTCGTAGGACATCAGCTCATCGCTCATGCGGACACCTCCCTACTGGCCAGCTGGTCGATCAGCAGCCCGCCCCAGCGGCGTCCCAGTTCCGCCTCCAGCGCGGCGCCGACCAGGTACACCCGGTCGTCGGCCAGCGCCGGCGCCATCACCTGGAAGCCGACCGGCAGTCCGTCGTCCGGGCTGAGCCCGCAGGGGAAGGATCCCGCCGCATTGCCCGCCATGTTGGACGGGATCGTGCACAGATCGGCCTTGTACATGGCCAGCGGGTCGTCGATCCGCTCGCCGAGCCCGAAGGCGGTGGTGGGGGTGGAGGGCGAGACCAGCACGTCCACCTGCTCGAAGGCCGCCTCGAAGTCGCGGACGATCAGGGTGCGCACCTTCTGGGCCGAGCCGTAGTAGGCGTCGTAGTAGCCCGAGCTGAGGGCGTAGGTGCCCAGGATGATCCGGCGCTTCACCTCCGCGCCGAAACCGGCGCCGCGGGTGAGGCTCATCACCTCCTCCGCGCTGCGTTCGCCGTCGTCGCCGACCCGCAGTCCGTACCGCATCGCGTCGAACCGGGCCAGGTTGGAGGAGACCTCGGCGGGCATGATCAGGTAGTAGGTGGCCAGCGCGTAGTCGAAGTGCGGGCAGGAGACCTCGACGATCTCGGCGCCCAGCCCCTCCAGGACGGACAGGGCCTCGCGGAACCGCTGCTCGACGCCGGGCTGGTAGCCCTCCCCGCCGAACTCCTTCACCACGCCGATCCTCAGGCCCTTCACGTCGGCCCGCCGGGCGGCGCCGACGACGTCGGGCACGGCCGCGTTGATCGAGGTGGAATCCCGCGGATCCCAGCCGGCGATGACGCGATGCAGCAGGGCGGCGTCCAGCACGGTCCGGGCGCACGGGCCGGGGGTGTCCAGCGAGGAGGCCATCGCGATCACCCCGTAGCGGGAGGTGGCCCCGTAGGTGGGCTTCACCCCGACCGTCCCGGTGACCGAGGCCGGCTGCCGGATCGAGCCGCCGGTGTCGGTGCCCAGCGCCAGTGGCGCCTCGAAGGCGGCCAGCGCGGCGGCCGAACCGCCGCCGGAGCCGCCGGGGATCCGGGTCCGATCCCAGGGGTTGCGGGTGGGCCCGTAGCCCGAGCTCTCGGTGGAGGAGCCCATCGCGAACTCGTCGAGATTGGTCTTGCCCAGCACCACCAGGCCCGCGTCCAGCACCCGCTCGGTGAGCGTGGCGTTGTACGGCGGCCGCCAGCCCTCCAGGATGCGCGAGCCCGCCGTAGTGGGCAGACCGGTGTAGCAGAACAAGTCCTTGACCGCGATCGGGATCCCCGCCAGCTCATCGAGCTCCTCGCCGGCCGCCCGCCGGTCGTCGAGCGCCTCGGCCGTGGCCAGCGCCCGCTCGGAATCGACGGCCAGGAAGGAGTGGATGTCCCCGTCCACCGCGGCGATCCGGTCGAGGTGGGCCGCTGTGATCTCCCGCGCGGAAACCTCGCCGGCTCGCAGCATCTGGGAGAGTTCGGACGCGGTCAGCATCAGCAGCGGGTTCATGCCTGCTCCCCTAGGATCCGCGGCACCCGGAACCGGTCGTCCTCCGCGGCCGGCGCCGCGGCCAGCACGTCCGCCACCGGCAGCGACCCGGTCACCTCGTCGGCCCGGAAGACGTTCGTCAGCGGCAGGGCGTGGGAGGTGGGCGGCACGTCGCCAGCCGCCACCTCGGTCACGCGGGCGACCGACTCCAGGATCACCTCCAGCTGCGGGGCGAGCTGGGCGAGTTCGTCCGGGGTCATGCTGATGCGGGCCAGCTCGGCGAGTCGGCCCACCTCGGCGGGTGTGATTGCCACGTTCGGCTCCTGTTCGGGGATCGCATCCGAGCGCTCACTCTACGGGGGTCGACCCACTCGGCTCGAACCCGGCTCAGATCGACCGGCGACGTCCGCATCCCGCCGCTCCGGCGTGACATGCCCGTAACAGAACTGGGTCACACTGGAGTTGTGTTCCTCCTGCGCCTCGCCCTGCCCGACCGGCCCGGATCCCTCGGAGCGGTCGCCACCGCCATGGGAACCGTCGGTGCCGACATCAACGCAGTCGAGATCGTGGAGAAGTACGAGGGCTACGCGGTCGACGACTTCATGGTGGAACTGCCCAGCGGGGTGCCGGCCGATTCGCTGGTCACCGCGTGCACCTCGGTTCCGGGCGTCGAGATGCTGTGGCTCTCGCACTATCCCGAACGATGGGGGCTGCAGGCCGACGTCGACGTGCTCAACCACATGACGGAGAACCCCGGACGGGCCGAGGAGATCCTCACCCTCGAATCGCCGCAGGTGTTCCGCGTCACCTGGGCCGCCCTGATCGA
>Ga0102832_1000995_pt1 | contig 27343 bp, 25 predicted proteins | sample EBPBio282013_DNA_FD_88942 | JGI IMG/M metagenome (GOLD analysis project Ga0102832, IMG submission 88942) | Wastewater treatment Type I Accumulibacter community from EBPR Bioreactor in Madison, WI, USA - Reactor 2_5/28/2013_ DNA (Illumina Assembly) | ecosystem: Engineered > Bioreactor > EBPR >... | reverse complement strand
ACGACACTCGACTTGTCGACCGCGGCAACCCGGCTCACCGGCCCCAGCTGCAGCGCCCGGAAGTAACACAGCCAGGACGCCCCGGTGGACAGCCCGGAGAGGACGAGGAAGCCCAGCGCCGTCGGGCTCACCTCACCGATCGTGGACTGGGAGCCGACCACGAACACCATGACGATCGCGCTGACCAGCACGATGACCGTGCGCAGCGCGGTGGCCAGATTGGACGGGGTGCGCGCCACTCCCGCCTTCGCCAGAATCGCGGTCAATCCGGCGAACACCGCCGAGGCCGCCGCGAAGGCGACCCACATCACAGTCCGACCGTCCCGGGCACGCCTTGAGACTAACGGCGTTCCGGTCAGCCGTGAATCGGGTTCCGCTGAGCCGGATCCGAGTTTGGCCGATCGGCGGGGCGGGTACGACAGCAGCGGTCGGCAGAGCCGTCGTTCCGCGCCCAGTCGTCCGCTGCCATCCAGACCAAGTTGGATGAGCTGATCCGCGCGATCGAGGGCGCCCACAACGCGCTGCTGGACATCGAGGAACTCGACGAGGGCGACATCGCCAGGATCCGGGAGCCCTATGAAGAGCTGGTCCGCCAGGCCAGGCAGCAATCCGGGCTCGGACGGTCCTGAGCCAGCCGGGCCGGCTCAGGACCACCCCGCCATCACCGGAAGTGCTTGGGCGTGCGTTCCGTCCCCAGCCAGGAGAGCACGTCCGCCGGCAGGGAGCCGACGAGCCGTCGTTCGGTGTAGACGCAGGTGTAGCTCGGCACACCGTCCACGATGTCCACCTCGGCGAGCAACTGAGCATCGGAGGGATCCAGGAAGACGGACTGCACGACTCCAGGACGATTCTTCTCATCGACGAAGCGGACCTCCGTGGCTGGGCGGCCCTGCGGATCAGTCACGTTCTCGGCCACCGTCACCCCCGGAACTCCGGCGAGCATCCGCAGCGCCGCGGCCCGGGTGGCAGCTGGCGTCGCATCGAATCTGAGGGTGTCCTGCGCGGCTACGAACAGCGCCTCATCGACGGAGTTCGAACCCATCACCCGGGCCCGCAGATAGGCCTCCATGACGATCGGATCAGCCGGGACGAGGTTGAGGTCGTAGTTCCTCGGGATCGGCGAGAAGAGGTGGTAGGCGGCATCGCTGCCGGTCTGCCTGACCCAGGCCCAGCCGTCGGAGGCCAGCCAGGTGCTGCGCTCGTTGCGATAGCTGACCAGGCCGTTCTCGCTCTCCGCCTGGCCCGCCTCCTGGTACACGGTGAGTTCGTAGGTTCCGTCCGGGATGGGTGTCTTCGCCGGCACCACGCTCGCCAGCCGGTCCAGCGCCGCGGCCGCCTGCGGACTGCCCGGCGCGCCCAACGGCAGCAGTACCTGGATGAACAGCCCGGCGGCTGCGACGAGCGCGATGGCCGCGGCAACCAGTCCCCAACGGGGCCGACGCGGACGAAGCGGGGTCGCCGCCCTGGCGGAACCAGGGGAGGTCATCACCTGCCGCAGCACCTGCTCGCGGCGCCCGATGTACCAGGACTGGTCGATCGCGTCGGTATCGGGACGGGCAGCGATCAGCGCGTCCATCGCCTGATCGGGAGAAATCTTGGTGGTCATGTCAGTTCGCTTCCGCTATAAGGTGAAATCGGGGATCGGGGGCCTCGGAGGTATCGCTGAGGCCATCGGCGAGGCGGCGTCGCGCCCGGCTGAGCCGAGCGCGGGCAGCCACTACCGAGCAGCCCAGGACGGTGGCTATTCCGGAGGAGTCCAGTCCGTCCCAGCCGGCCAGCAGCAGCACCTCCTGGTCGTCGGCTCGCAGGGCCGCGATGGCGCGGAGCAGGTCGGCCCGCTCCACGGCCTGACCGGCGCAGTCGGGAGCAGCGACGCTGTCGAGGCCGGTTAGCGCGGCAACCAGCCGCCGGCGACGCTCGCGGGCTCGCCACGAGTTGGCCAGCACATTGCGGGCGGTGCCGATCAGCCAGGGAACGGCCTCGGCCGGCAGTTCGTCGAACCGGGTCCACGCGGCCAGGTACACCTCGGCGATCACGTCGTCGCAGTCGTCCTCGGAGCAGTAGCGGCGCACGTAGGCGTAGACCCGCGGGCTGGTCCGCTGGTACCAGGCCCGGAACTCCGCCTCGCCGTTCGTGTCGATGTCCATGCCTTAGTAGTGTTCGCTGGGCTCCCAACGTGACACATCGTCCTGGGAGTTCCCGACAACTTCCACGAAGACCGCCAATCGGTCAAGCAAAGCCCGCTAGCGTGCTGCCACGGCGATTCGAGGAGCGGCATGGGTTGGGAGACGATCCTTGATTCCGACGAGGCAGACGGCCGATGAGGGTCACGCGAGGGCGACGCATGGCTGTCATCGCGATCGCCTGGACGATCGGGCTCACCGGTTGCACCGGCTCCGCACCCTGGCAGCGCCCCACTGCCAACGGTCAGACGACAGCACCGGCGGCCGAGTCGACCACGGCGGCCAGTGAATCGGCCGGCTTCGCGTCGGTGATCGACGGCGACACCATCGAAACCAGCGCGGGCACGATTCGCATCATTGGGATCGACACCCCCGAGCGAGGCGAGTGCGGCCACGACGAGGCATCAGCGGCCATCGAGCGGCTACTGGCACCAGGGGATCCGGTCACGTTGGAACTTCCACCGGGGCAGAACGACCACGACCGCCACGGACGACTCCTCCGTTACGTGATCACCGAGTCCGGCGTCGACCTCGGGCTGATGCAGTTGGAGGCAGGCAACGCGATCGCCCGGTACGACGCCACCGACGGCTATCCCGCGCACCCGAACCAGGACATCTACCACGAAGCCCAGCGCGCCAGCTCCGGCCCCGCCGGCAACGTGATCACGACCGCCTGCCAGAACCAGGCACCCCCGCCGAGCCCGCCGGACGGCCGCTGGTGGGAGCGGTACTCGTCCTGCGCCAAGCTGAAGCGGAACACCGCCGGCCACCCGACCGGACCCTTCGACCGAGACGATCCCGCCCAGGCCGAGGTCTACGACTGGTTCGCCAACCGCACCGGCAACAACGGCGACGGCGACCAGGACGGACTCGCCTGCGAGGGATGACGCGGACGATCTGCTGACACGCGCTCTGAACCGACCGACAATTGCGGTGTCACCTCGATCGCGGCGCCATTTCTCGTGTCCGAGCCCTCAGGTGGGAGCCACAGGCATCCCGAATCCGACGAGGTTTAGAAAGTACCCCGGAGGGGTATATGGTAGGTCACGTCGATACCCGCCGGGGGTATCAAGAGGAAGAGGATTCTGGATGAGCCGGAAGGACGATCGTCCCGACCATGCGGGCCACGGCCACAGCCACGCTCACGCTGGCTCCGAGCCGCATCCCTCCCCATTCGACCCGCATGGAGACCACCCGGGACGGCTCGCGCACGACGACCACTCCCTGCACGGTGGCCACGACGCGCATCACGGCCATGGCCAGCACTCCGATCGCGGCAGCTCAGAAGGCCATGGCACCGACCCTCATGGCGGCCATGGCGCCGGAGGACACAGCGGCCACGGCGATCACGTGGAGCAGTTCCGGAGGCTGTTCTGGATCAACCTCGCCCTCGCGCTCCCTGTTGTCGCCTTCTCGCCGATGTTCACCATGCTGCTGGGCTACTCCGTGCCCGGCTGGTCGAGCTGGATCCCGCCCCTGCTCGGCACCGTCATGTACGGCTGGGGAGGGTGGCCATTCCTCTCCGGTGCGCTGAGTGAACTGAGGAGTCGCAAGCCGGGGATGATGCTGCTGATCGCGCTCGCGATCACGGTTGCGTTCTTCGCATCCTGGGCCGCGACGCTCGGGTTCGCGCACCATGAACTGGAGTTTTGGTGGGAACTCGCGCTGCTGATCGTGATCATGCTGCTCGGGCACTGGATCGAGATGCGCTCCCTCGCCCAGACCACCTCGGCCCTCGACTCCCTCGCCGCGCTGCTGCCGGACGAGGCGGAGCGCATCGAAGGCGACGACGTCGTCAAGGTCTCCCCCACCGACCTGCGCGTCGGTGACGTCGTGATCGTGCGTCCCGGTGGAAGCGTTCCGGCGGACGGCACCATCGTCGATGGTCGCGCCGACCTGGACGAGTCGATGATCACCGGCGAATCGCGCCCTGTGGCCCGAGGCGAGGGCGACGTCGTCATCGCCGGCAGCGTGGCCACCGATTCCGGTCTACGAGTGACGATCACCGCCATCGGCGACGACACCACCCTGGCCGGCATCAACCGGCTGGTCGCCGAGGCGCAGAACTCCACCTCGCGTGCCCAGCGCATCGCCGACCGCGCGGCAGCGCTGCTGTTCTGGTTCGCGCTGGTCGCAGCGCTCATCACCGCGCTGGTCTGGACGCTCGTCGGCAACCCGGACGCGGCGGTGGTCCGGGCCATCACCGTGCTCGTGATCGCCTGCCCTCACGCGCTGGGTCTGGCGATCCCGCTCGTGGTCTCCATCGCCACCGAACGCGCTGCCCGCGGCGGCGTGCTGGTCAAGGACCGGCTGGCGCTGGAGTCCATGCGTCAGGTCGACGCGGTGCTGTTCGACAAGACCGGCACCCTCACCAAGGGCGAACCCACCATCGTGGCTGTCGAACCCGTCGGCGATCTGGATGCCGGCACGCTGCTCGCGTTGGCCGCCGCCGCCGAGGCGGACAGCGAGCATCCGCTCGCCCGGGCCATCGTCCGGGCCGCCAAGGAGCGTGACCTCCGACCCGAACCAGCCAGCGGGTTCACCTCCTCCCCCGCCGTGGGTGTGACCGCGACAATCGCCGGTCAGGAGATCCGGGTCGGCGGACCGCGACTGCTGGAGGAGACCGGGCAGCCAGAGATCGGCGTTGCGGACAGGTGGCGGGACGAGGGTGCGATCATCCTCCACGTTCTTCGCAATGGCACCATGATCGGCGGTCTGAAGCTCGCCGACGAGATCCGCCCCGAATCCCGTGACGCGGTCGACGCACTCCACCAGCTCGGGGTCGAGGTCGTCATGATCACCGGCGACGCCGAGGCGGTCGCAAGGCAGGTCGGCGGCGAACTCGGCATCGATCGGGTCTTCGCCGACGTACGTCCCGAGGACAAGGCCGCGAAGGTCGCCGGGTTGCAGCAGGAGGGCAAGAGGGTCGCGATGGTCGGCGACGGCGTCAACGACGCCCCCGCCCTGGCCCAGGCCGACGTCGGCATCGCGATCGGTGCCGGAACCGACGTCGCGATCGCGTCGGCCGGCGTCATCCTCGCGAGTTCCGATCCGCGCTCGGTGCTGTCGGTGATCGAGCTCTCCCGGGCTGCCTACCGGAAGATGAAGCAGAACCTGTGGTGGGCGGCCGGGTACAACCTCATCTCCGTCCCGCTGGCGGCCGGCATCCTCGCGCCGGTGGGGTTCGTGCTCCCGATGTCGATCGGCGCGATCCTGATGTCGTTGTCGACCGTGGTGGTCGCGCTCAACGCCCAGTTGCTCCGGAAGATCGACCTCACCCCGCGGGGCTTGCCGGGGGACGCGGACGGCAGGAAGGCGCCCGCCCGCTTGGGAAATGAGACCATGTAGACATGGGCGCAGGACACAGTCACGGCCACGCTGCCGATGAGACCGGGCAGCCCGGCGACTACCGCAGGAAGCTCTGGATCGCATTCTCGATCGCCGCGACGATCGTGGTCGCACAGGCGGTCGGTTCCATCATCACCGGCAGCCTCGCCCTGCTGACCGACACCGCTCATGCCATCGCCGATGCCTCCGGGCTGCTCGTCGCGCTGATCGCCGCCACGCTCATGCTCAAGCCGGCGAACTCCAGGAGAACCTGGGGGTTTCGCCGCATCGAGGTCATCGCCGCGCTCGGCCAGGCGACCCTCCTGCTCGCCGTCGGCCTCTACGCGGCGATCGAGGGCGTTCGGCGCCTCTTCGAGCCGCCGGAGGTGCCCGCCACCGAACTGCTGATCTTCGGCATCGTCGGCCTCATCGCCAACATCGTCGCGATCGCCATCCTCTCCTCGAGCCGCAGCGCGAACTTCAACATGCGCGCGGCCTTCCTCGAGGTGCTGAACGATGCCCTCGGATCCCTCGGCGTGATCGTCGCCGCGATCGTCATCGCCACCACCGGGTTCCAGCAGGCCGACGCCATCGCCGGCCTGTTCATCGCGGCCTTGATCGTCCCGCGGGCCTTCACGCTGATGCGTGAGACCACGGGCGTGCTCATGGAGTTCACGCCGCGCGGCCTCGATCTGGACGAGGTGCGTCGTCATATCCTCGCTCTCGACCACGTCAAGGACGTCCACGACCTCCACGCCTCCACGGTGGCGACCGGGCTCCCGACCCTCACCGCGCATGTCGTCGTCGCCGACGAGTGCTTCACCGACGGTCACGCCGCAGAGATGCTGCGCGACGTGAGGGAATGTGTCGCCGAGCACTTCGAGGTGTCCATCCACCACTCGACCTTCCAGATCGAGACCGAACACGTCGCCGATCACGAGCCGGACGCCACCAGGCACAGCTGACCGCCTCCAGGACGGATCCACGCGCCTGCGCACCGCGATGTTTGTAGGCCCCGAACCCGGGTACTGATCTCTCAACCCGAGTGAGAGGAAGACCATGGGCCTGGGTATCGGAATCCTCCTGCTGGCCGTGGGCGCCATCCTGAGTTTCGCGGTGCGCGACTCGATCTCCGGCGTCGACCTCTCGATGGTGGGCTACATCTGCATGGGCGCCGGAGCACTGGCGATCGTCCTGGGTCTGATCTTCAACGCCCAGGCAACCCGCACCAAGCACACCAGCGTCGTCGAGCACCACGAGGAGTGAACGACGGCCGCCCAAGGGGGTAGGCCACCGACGAGCCGGTGGTTCAGGAGCGTCGTTCGATCTGCCACACCGGCAAATCCCGGTCGAGTTCGGGAGCCCGCACCATGCCGACCCGCTCCATCACCCGGATCGACGCCGTGTTCGAGGGATCGGCCTCAGCCACTATTCGATCGACACCGAGCCTTCCGAAGCCGTGGTCGAACAGGGCGAGCGACAGCTCCGACGCCAGACCCCGACCCCAACTGTCCTTACGGAGGATCCACCCGACTTCCCAGGTGCTCACGCCGTGCCAGGGATGGAAGATCACATGCCCCACCAACTGGCCGGAGCCTAGGGACTCGACGGCATACATCAAGGGCGGATCAGGCAATCCGGCGTCTACGATGAATCGCTCCGTACGATCCCGATCGAATGGTGCCTCAACGAACTCCATCACATCCGGATCTCCGAGATATGCGTGGGCCGGATCGACATCGTCGGCACGGAACCTGCGAATCCGGCAACGCGCCGTCTCGATCACAGGAACCCCCACTCCGAAACGTCCGCAGCATGCCGGCGCGTCGCACCCCGACAACCCGCTGACAAGCGCCAACACCTCGAACCAGCAACCGCCAAGACGGTCGGGGCGACAGGACTCGAACCTGCGATCTCCTGCTCCCAAAGCAGGCGCGCTAGCCACTACGCTACGCCCCGGACACCGAGCGGTCAGTCTAGGCCGCTGGCCACCCACTCACCAAAGTCGTCGGGTCACGGCTCCAGATTCCATCCGGTGACCAGGGCTCGAAGGCCCCGCCGGAACTCTGCCTCGGGGGTGAAGCTGTAGCCGCCTGCCAGCGCGTTGAGCAGCGTTGGGTGACTCTGCGGGGTGAGCGAGACCAGGGCGGCTGCGATGCTCTCGGAATGCCCTCCGGCCACGTCGCTGGTCTCGGCCAACACCTTGCCGATGGTGAAGGCCGACAGACAGTCGATCAGCGGCATCGCTTCACTGCCGGCCAGGCCGGCGGCCTCCAGCCGTTGCAGGCACCCTTCGATCAGGCGGAACAGCGCCGGCGTGGTCGACGGACGCGTGCCGATGATCGCGACAGCCCTCGGGTGCGCCAGCAGTCGCTCCCGGAAGGCGGCGAACACCCCGATCACGACCTCCTGCCAGCTCTCCGTCGGCGAGGCGGGCGGCAACTCCACGCCGTCCCACAGCCACTCGACGATGCCGTCGAGCACCGCTGCCTTGTTGGGCAGATGGTGGTAGACCGTCATCGGGTCGACACCGAGACGTTCGCCCAGCCGGCGCATGGTGAGACCTTCCGCACCGTCGGCGTCAACGATCGCCACAGCCACCTCGATGATCCGCTGCCGAGTCAGCCGAAGCCGCGGAGCCCCTCGGGCACTCATGACCTCACTGTGTCACACCCGAGCAGCGCCGAAGAACAACCCGCGATCCCGGGTTACCAGGACCGCGGCAACCACCAGCAACAGCGCGGTCTGGATGATCTTGGTATCGGGGTGGGTCATGAAGACCTCGTTGACCACGTTGGCCGTGGCGTGGAACAGGACGGTGATCAGAATGCTCCGCCCGGTGCGGAAGTACAGCCAGTTCATGATCAGGACGAACGCAACCATCGACAGCGGGAAGTTGAGGGTGTGCAGCCACCCGGTCTCCACCACCTCGTTGTGGTAGTAGCCGTTGATGAAGGCCAGCGGGAGATGCCACAGCGCCCAGATCGCGGTGAAGAGCATCGACGCGGTGAAGACCCGCATTCGCGCCACCAGCGCATCCGTGCCGTAGCTGTGCCAGGCGATCTCCTCCAGCAGCGCGGCACCGAGCAGGGTCACCCAGACCGGCAGCAGGCCGGCCGAGAAGGTGAAACCGCCACGCAGTAGGAACTGATCGGCGCTGTAACCGAAAACCAGAGAGATCGCCTGGGCCGCGAGCAGGCTCGCCAGCAACAACACCAGCGCGCCGGCGACGTACCCCCAACGGACGTCCCGCGGCCAGATCAGCCGACGCCGGATGTCCGCTTTCAGCTCCGGACGGTCGCGCACCAACCAGATCACCACCCCCACCGGAGCGGCCAACCCGGCCAATCCGAGCGCGGCCGTCCACAACTGCACGATCGCGGTCTGCTCAGGCAGGTTGCTCAGCTGGGCCGCGGCGAACCAGAACGCCCAGGGAATCGCGGTGGCCAGCACGTAGAACAGCACCGGGCGGTCGTAGCCGGCCGCCACCGGATCGATCGGACGCAGGTCGCGATGTCGGCTGTCCACCGAGGTGGTTGAAGCGGCGGTCAGGTCCGTCATGATGAGCTCCTCTACGGTGCAGACTCTCCTCTACACCGTAGAACCGCGAGGCCCGACGAGGCGTCCGGCGCTCCCCTGGGCCGACCCTCGGCGTCCCCGGAGGTCAACCCGCACACTCCAGACTGCCGGGCGATCGGCCGGGGTAGTCGCGAACGGCCACGGCCGCATGTCAGAGTTGACCCCATGTCCCGCTCCCGCGAGCAGCTGTATCCCGGCCGTCAGTTCATCGACACGGCGCTGGACGCACTGGATTCCAAGACCCGGATGTCACGGGAACTCACGGTTCCATACCTGCAGCGAGCAGCCATGGCCGGCATCATCATCGGCGTGTTCTACGGCGCCTACTACGCCGTGGTGGCGACCTTCGACGCGATCCCGGCCGGCGACGGCACCCTCATCGGGGTGGGGCGGTTCCTCGGAGCGCTGGTCTTCGGCTGGGCGCTGGTGTTCATCTACTACAGCAAGTCCGAACTGCTGACCTCCAACATGATGGTCGCCACCATCGGGCTCTATCACAAGCGGGTGTCGGCCCGACGGGCGTTCGGCCTGCTCACGCTGTGCTATCTCGGCAATGCGCTGGGCGGCCTCCTGTTGGCCACCATCGTGCGCTTCTCGTCGCTCGCCTCGGGGGCGGTGCGGGAGCAGATGGTGCACTCCGTGGCGGTGAAGCTCAGCTACATCGAGGCCGGATTGCCGGGGATGAGCGACCTGTTCATGCGGGCCGTGCTGTGCAATCTGATGATCAACATCGCCGTGCTGCTGGTCTACAACGGCGCTATCAAGGGCGACATCACCAAAGCGCTCGCCATGGTGATGTCGGTGTTCATCTTCGCCTTCCTCGGGCTGGAGCACTCCGTGGCCAATACGGTTCTGTTCCTCGTCGTCGGGCTCAGCGCCGGCATCGATCCGGTACTGGCCGCGTCCAATGTCGCGATCGCCCTGGTCGCCAACTATGTCGGGGGCGGGTTGTTGATCGGCGCCTACTACGCCTACGCCAACGACGAGCGGCGGACGGCCTAGGCCTACCGATCACCGGCAGCGATCGGAGCCACTCCCGCTACCCGCCGATCAGAAGCCAGGCCAGCGCGGTCGGATCGGTGATCTCCCCGGCCGCGTAACCAGCGAACAGCTTGAAGCGGGCCTCCTGGGCCGTGATCGCGGCCAGGGGGGCTTCCGGCCAGTGCTCGGGGCAGCCATCCAGCAGGCAGACCAGCTCGGCCGCTTCGGCGGCACTCAGCCCAGTCGCGCGCCCGGGCAGCCCGGCGCCCAGGCGGTTGATCGCCCCGGCCAGCTCGGCTGTCCCGGCCTCCGTACGACGGCCGAAGTGCAGCTGGTCGGCCAGCACCGAATCGGATACCGGACGCATCACCGCCCGGAGCGGCTCCACATCGGCATCGAGCGCGGCACCCGCGAAGGCCACGATCCGGCGCACCTGGGCCTGCCGCCGCCGGTCGGGCAGCGCCAGAACCTGCTGGACGGCCTCCTCGACCATGGCGCGCTCGCTCTCCTGCACCGCGCGATGGCAGCCGAAGGCGATCGCCAACGGTTCGCCACGAGCAGTCCAGTCGAACCGGTCCAGCGCGTCCTCGATGAACCGGTCGGATTCCAGGTCGCCGTGCACCAGGGCCTGCTGCACCACCACGGCGCCCGCAGAACTCAGCGGGCCGGAAGCCAGCACCTCCTGCGCAATGCGCCGCACGATCGCCTCAGAGCGCGGACAGACCTCCAGCACCACCTCGGTCACCCCGCGCCGGCTGTGGATGCCGATCCGGTGACGACCGGCCGGGGCGCGGAGCCGGACCGCCCGCTCAGCATCGGGATACCCCACCTCGACCTGGTCGGGCGCGTCCAGGCCCAGGTCGGCGATGTCCACCTCCCACTCATCGCCGTCGGCGATGGCCAGCGGCTGGTACCACGCCGGCAACAGCCGGATCGCGGCCGAGAGCCGGGGCAACCGGTGAACGCGCAGCGTCGCCACCTGTCGCGCGGCGCCGTCCGCGACGAGCACCAGCCGCAACCGCCGGCCGTCCTGGCTCTCCCCCGACCAGGTCAGCGAGCCCTGCTGCACCTGAATCGCCAGAACCGGGCCCCAGCCGGCTTCGGGAAAGACCGCCACCAGGGCGTCCGCCCCGCTCGGCCACACCCAGCCACGATGTCCCGCCGGCAGCGTGACCTCCAGTTCCACCGCGCCGGGCTGATCCCGCTCGATCACCCACCGCAGCTGGCAGTGCTCGCCCGCCGTCACCCGCTGGCTCACCTCATAGCCGGGCTCGGCGCCGGCGTGCTCGATGACATCAGCGTCGACCAGCACCGGACGCAGCGCAGTGTCGGGCGTGAGGCAGAGCCGCACGCCGTCGTCGGACCCCTCGGCCCGCAGCAGGACGGCGCCGCGCTCGTCCAGCGAGGCGACACCGCCTTCCCAGGCCAGCGTCATCGGCTGCGCTGACATCGATTGCACCAGTAGAGATTGCGAGCCTCGAAGGTCTGGGCGTGCACCCGCTGCCCGCAGACCAGGCAGGGCATGCCGGCGCGCCGGTAGACGTAGACCTCACCGCCATGGGCGTCGACCCGGGGTGGCCGGCCCATGGCCTCGGGCGTGTGCTCGTCGCGGACCGTGTCGATCCGACCGACCACCACCGCCGGCGCCATCAGGGAGACGAAGTCGTCCCAGATCCGGTTCCAGCGCCGCCGATTCAGTTCGCGGCCGGGCGTCATCGGGTGCAATCGCTGTCGGAAGAGGGCCTCACAACGGAAGATGTTTCCGACTCCCGCCGCCACCCGCTGGTCGAGCAGCAGGGAGGCGATCGGACGCTCGGAGCGGCCCACCCGTGCCCAGCCCCGTTCGCCATCGGCATCGGCGCGCAGCGGGTCGGGCCCCAGGCCGGCGACCACGTGATCGCGCTCCCCGGGGGTGATCAGCGCACAGGTCTGCGGCCCCCGCAACTCGGCCACCGCATTCGCGGTCTCGATCCGCAGCCGCAGCGTCTCCGGCCGCAGCACCGGCTGCGGCTCGCCGAGCCGCAGCTTGCCGATCAGCCCAAGATGGACGTGGATCAGGGCGCCCTCGCCTATCTCGACGAAGAGATGCTTGCCATACGCCTCGGCGGCCACGAACCGGCGACCGTCCAACAGCGACGCCGCCTCGGCGAACCGGCCCTGGGGGCTGGTCACCCGCACGATCTGCCCGCCGAAGGCCGCTTCCAGCCCACCGGCGAGGCGATGAATGACGTGACCTTCCGGCATCGACAGCTCCTTCCTGGGTGTCGGAGTCTACGGGGCGCCGCCGACAGCCGCAGCGGCGATTCACCACAGGTGTTGAGTGCGCCGCATCGGGCCGATACCCTCGGCTCGGTCATATTTCCCGCCCCAGAGGAACCAGCTATGTATCCGGCGAACATCACCCGTGCCGAGGCCGCAGGCCGCGCCCTCGGGATCACCGCTCGAAGCTACGAGGTGTTGATCGACCTTTCCGGCCGGGTGGCCGATGCCGGCGAGCACACGCCCGAGGAGACCTTCGTCTCGTGCTCGAAGATCGGCTTCGCAAGCCAGGACGTCGAGAGCTACGTCAACCTGATCGCCGACCGGCTGATCAGCGCCAGTCTCGACGGCGAGCCGCTGTCGCCGGAGGCCTTCGCCGACCACCGGCTCCACTTCACCGCCGGTGCGGGCGAGCACGTGCTGGAGGTGGTCGCGGTCTGCCGTTTCAGCCGCACCGGCGAGGGGCTGCACCGCTTCGTCGATCCGGTGGACGAGCGGATCTACCTCTATACCCAACTGGAGACCGCGGACGCGCGCCGGGTGTACGCCTGCTTCGAGCAGCCCGACCTGAAGGCGACCTTCCAGCTGACCGTCATCGCACCCGACCACTGGACGGTGCTGTCCAACTCCCCCGCCGTCGAGCCCACTCCGGAGGGCGACGGCCTGGGCCGCTTCGCCTTCCCGCCCACGCCCCCGATCTCGACCTACATCACAGCCCTGGTCGCCGGCGACTTCCACACGGTCACCGACAGCTACGCCGGCAAGGCCGCCGAGATCCCGCTGTCGATCTCGTGCCGGCAGTCGCTGGTGGAGCACCTGGACGCCGACCGCATCTTCGCCATCACCAAGGCCGGCTTCGAGGTGTTCGAGGAGCACTTCGGCGCCCCCTACCCGTTCGCTGACTACGCCCAGGTCTTCGTCCCCGAGTTCAACGCCGGCGCGATGGAGAACGCCGGCTGCGTGACCATCCGAGACGAGTACCTGTTCCGTTCCCGGACGACCAACGCCGCCTACGAGGCCCGGGACAACACGATCCTGCACGAACTCGCCCACATGTGGTTCGGCGATCTGGTCACCATGACCTGGTGGGACGACCTGTGGCTCAACGAGTCGTTCGCCGAGTGGGCCTCCCACTTCGCACAACGCAAGATCCGCGACAAGGGCGCCGCGGGTGACGATCCCTGGGCGACCTTCGCCAACTCGCGCAAGACCTGGGCCTACCGGCAGGATCAACTGCCCTCCACCCACCCGATCGCCGCCGACATGGTCGATCTGGAGGCGGTCGAGCTGAACTTCGACGGCATCACCTACGCCAAGGGCGCCTCGGCGCTGCGCCAGCTGGTGGCCTTCGTGGGCGAGGAGGAGTTCCTCACCGGCGTCCGGGCCTACTTCGCCAGGCATGCCTGGGGCAACACCCAGCTGTCCGATCTGCTGACCGCGCTGACCGAGGCCTCCGGCCGCGACCTGTCGTACTTCGCCTCACAGTGGCTGCAGACCGCCGGGGTGAACACCCTGCGGGCGGAGTTCGACACCGACGAAGCCGGCGCCTTCACCCGGTTCGCGATCCGTCAGACCGCGCCCGATGCCTGGCCGACGCTGCGCCAGCACCGGCTCGCGGTCGGCCTCTACTCCCTGGTGGACGGACGGCTGACGCGGGTGGGGCGGGTGGAGACCGACATCGCCGGGGAGCTCACCGAGATCCCGCAGCTGGTCGGGCAGGCGCAGCCGGATCTGATCCTGCTCAACGACGACGATCTGACCTACGCCAAGCTCCGGTTCGACCCCCGCTCCATGGCCACCCTGGTCGAGCACATGGCCAGCCTCGACTCCTCGCTCAGCCGCGCGCTGGCCTGGAGCGCGTCCTGGGACATGTGCCGGGACGCGGAGATTCCGGCTGCCGATTTCGTCGCCCTGGCGCTGGGCGGGGTCGGCATCGAGACCGACCTGACCGCGGTCGGCACGGTACTGAACCAGACCCGCACGGCGATCGACTACTACACGCCGCGCGCCGACCGGGAGGCTCTCAACGAGCGCTTCGCCCGCGGCCTCGCCCGGCTGCTGAAGGACGCCGAACCCGGATCCGACCACCAGCTGGCGCTCGCGCGGGCGCTGATCGCGGCCGCGGAATCGCCGGCCGTGATCGACCTACTCGCCTCCTGGCTCGCCGGTGACGAGGCGCCGGCCGGGCTCGCGATCGACACCGACCTGCGGTGGCTGATCGTCACGCAGCTGGCGCGGCGCGGCATCGTCGGCGAGGCGGAGATCGCCACCGAGGCCCAGCGCGACGCGACCGCCGCCGGCGCCGAACGTGCGGCGGGCGCCCGCGCGGCGCTGCCCACACCCGAGGCGAAGCAGTGGGCCTGGGAACAGGCGACCGCCAACCCAGGCGTGGCGAACGAGACCCACTTCCAGATCTGCAACCAGTTCTGGCAGCTCGGCCAGGACGAGGTGTCGGCGCCGTACGCCGAGGCCTACCTCGAGGTCGCGCGTGCGATCTCCGAGGGCCGCGACGGGTGGAGTGAGCGAAGCTCGGCCATCCGGCAGCATGTGCTGGGGCTCCTGTTCCCGCGTCCGCTGGCCGACCGGGAATACCTCGACACCCTGGAGCGCTGGATCGCCGAGCACCAGCCGGGTGACTCGGTGCTGCGCCAGATCACCGAGCGTTCGGACGACGCCGAGCGGGCGTTGCGCTGCCAGCAGGCGGGCGGCTGATCAGTCCTGCTGCTTCTCGCGCCACACGGGGGCGAACAGCAGCACGGCGAAGACCGCCGCGATGCCGAGCGGTACCAGCAGGGTGACGACGAGCAGGTCGAGCAGGCTGGGGTCGTAGGCGGCCGGCCAGCCGGGCAGAGTCTGCGTCTCAATCATGGGCACAGGCTACCGAACTCCCCCGGGCTCGCCGGTGCGCGGGGGCTACCGAACTCTGCCCATCCCAGGGCCTTTTGGTCAGTCTCGGTGAACCCCCGGCGAGTTCGGTACTGTGACGATTCGAGGCGGGCGAGCCCCGCCGAGAACCGAGGAGTCCCGAGCTTGCCTGCTGACAGCACCGATCCCGCCCGGGTGATCATCGATTCCGATGAACTCGGACGGGCCCTGGCCCGGATGGCACACCAACTGCTGGAAGCCAACCACGGTGCCGAGAACCTGTTGCTCCTGGGCATCCCCACCCGCGGGGTGCCGCTGGCCCGTCGGCTGGCGGGCCTGATCGCCGAGATCGAGGATCGCACCGTTCCGGTCGGCTCCCTCGACATCACGATGTACCGCGACGACCTGCGCCGCAATCCCACCCGGGTGGTCGGACGCACCGACGTCCCCGGCAGCGTCGACGACGCCGTGGTGGTGCTGGTCGACGACGTGCTCTACTCGGGACGGACGATCGCCGCGGCCTTCGATGCCGTGCGCGATCTCGGACGCCCGCGGGCCGTTCGCCTGGCCGTCCTGGTCGACCGCGGCCACCGCGAACTGCCGATCGCCGCCGACGCGGTCGGACGGCGGATCCAGACCGCCGCCGACGAACGGGTGCGCGTCCGGCTGGCCGAGACCGACGGGGTCGACGAGGTCACGATCTCGCGGGGTGCACTGTGAAGCACCTGTTGAGCGCCGCGGACCTGACCCTGGACGAGGTCAACGGCATCCTCGACCTTGCCGAGGAGATGCATCAGGTGCAGACCCGGCCGGTCAAGAAGCTGCCGGCATTGCGCGGCCGCACCGTCGTCAACATGTTCTTCGAGGATTCCACCCGCACCCGCAGTTCGTTCGAGATCGCCGGCAAGTGGCTCTCGGCCGACACCATCAACGTCTCGGGGAAGGGATCCTCCACCTCCAAGGGCGAGTCGCTGCGCGACACGATGCTCACGCTCGACGCGATGGGAGTGGACGCCTTCGTGATCCGGCACTCCTCCTCGGGCGCGGTAGCCCAGGCCGCCGGCTGGGTGAAGGCCCACGTGGTCAATGCCGGCGACGGTCAGCACGAACACCCCACCCAGGCCCTGCTGGACGCCTACGCGATGCGCCGTCACTTCCGCGAGCACGACGCCGAGGGCTGGGCCGGCAAGCGGATCGCGATCGTCGGCGACCTGCTGCATTCCCGGGTGGTGCGCAGCAACGTCCTGCTGCACCGGACGCTGGGCTCCGAGGTCGTGCTGGTGGCGCCGCCCACCCTGCTGCCGACCGGGGTGGAGACCTGGGGCTGCGAGGTGACCTCCGACTTCGACGCCGTGCTGGGCGAATGCGACATCGTCATGATGCTGCGAGTGCAGCGGGAACGGATGGCCGGCGGCTTCTTCCCCACCCCCCGCGAATACGCCGACGGCTACGGTCTCACCCTGGAGCGGCTGGAACGGCTCAAGGACGACGCCGCGATCTGCCACCCCGGCCCCATGAACCGGGGAGTCGAGATCTCCTCGGAGGCCGCGGACGCCGCGAACTCGCTCGTGCTCGAGCAGGTGGCCGCGGGCGTGGCGGTACGGATGAGCGTGCTCTACCACCTGTTGGGCGGATCGGACGAAGGAGGGCAGGCATGACCACCCCACGCGTGAGCGTGCTGATCAGCGGAGCGACCACCGCCGAGGGGGTGCGCGGCGACCTGTACATCACCGACGGGGTGTTCGCCGACCCGGCCGACGCTCCGGCCGGGGTGGAGCGGATCGACGCCGACGGCCTGCTGGCCCTACCGGGTCTGGTCGACCTGCACACGCATCTGCGTGAACCCGGACGGGAGGACGCCGAGACCGTCGCCACCGGCACGCTCGCGGCGGCCCGCGGCGGCTTCACCTGCGTCCATGCCATGGCGAACACCGACCCGGTGACCGACACCGCCGAGGCCGCAGAGTACGTCGCCTCCCTCGGCGAGCGGGACGGCCACTGCCAGGTGATCCCCGTCGGCGCGGTCACCAAGGGCCTGGGCGGCGAGGAACTCGCCGAACTCGGCCTGATGGCGACCTCACGGGCGAACGTGCGGGTGTTCTCCGACGACGGCCGCTGCGTGAACGACTCACTGCTGATGCGCCGGGCGCTGACCTACGTCAAGCCCTACGACGGCGTGATCGCCCAGCACTCCCAGGATCCGCGGCTGGCCGGGCCGGGTGCCTGCTGCCACGAATCCGAGATCTCCGGACGTCTCGGGCTGCCCGGCTGGCCGGCGCAGGCCGAGTCGGTGATCGTGGCGCGGGACGTCCAGCTGGCCGAGCTGGCGGGCTCGCGGCTGCACGTCTGCCATGTCTCCACCGCCGAGAGCGTGGAGGTGATCCGTTGGGCCAAGCGCCGCGGCATCCAGGTGACCGCCGAGGCCACCCCGCATCACCTGCTGCTGGACACTACATACGTAGAGGGGTTCGACACCACCTTCAAGGTGAACCCGCCGCTGCGCACCTCCGAGCATCTCGAGGCGATCCGCGAAGCGCTGGCCGACGGCACCATCGACACCGTCGGAACCGATCACGCCCCGCACGCCCGTCAGGACAAGGATCACCCCTTCGACATCGCTCTGCCCGGCATGCTCGGGCTCGAGCAGGCGCTGGCGGTCGTGATGGAGGTCATGGTCCACACCGGGCGGATGGATTGGCCCACGCTGGTGGCCCGGATGTCGACCACCCCGGCAGAGATCGGACGGGTGGCCGGCCAGGGCCGTCCGGTGGCGATCGGCGAGCCGGCCAACCTGGTTCTGGTCGACCCCAGCGCCCGCGCCGTGGTGGAGCGCGACGCGTCCGCTTCGCGTTCGCGCAACAACCCCTACCACGGCTTGAACCTGCCCGATCCGGTAGTCGCCACCTACTGGGCGGGACGGCCCACCTATCGCCGGTAGCCCGTTCGCGGACTCGTTTTTAGCGACGTTTCAGAGGTAGACTCCGGCCAGCTTCTGCGAGGGGAACGGCCATGTCGAGGGAACGCGCCAGCGTGAAGGACGTGGCTGAACGCGCCGGGGTGTCCGTGGGAACGGTGTCGAACGTGCTGAACCGTCCGGACATGGTCAGCGAACGTACCCGCGTCAAGGTCGAAGCCGCCATGGCCGAACTGCGCTTCCTGCGCAACGCCTCGGCCCGCCAGTTGCGTGCCGGCGTCTCCACCACGGTAGGTGCGGTGCTGGCGGATCTCGGGAATCCGTTCTACACCGAGATCGCGCGCGGCATCGAAGACCGGCTCGCCGTCGACGGGCAGACCCTGATGCTGTGCAGCTCGGACGAGAATCCCCAGCGCGAGGCGGCCTTCCTGCGGCAGTTCGCCGAGCAGGGCGTCCGCGGCATGCTCGTGACACCCATGCCGGCGACCGTCGAGCGTCTGCTCGAGCTTCGCGAACTCGGCATCGACTCGGTGCTGATCGACGCCACCAGCGAGTCCCTGCCCAGCGTGCGGGTCGATCACGTCTCGGGCGGCCGGCAGGCGGTCGCGCATCTGCTGGAGCGCGGGCACCGGCGAATCCTCTTCCTGGGCGATGATCCTCATCTACAGCAGGCCCGGCACCGCCTGCGCGGCGCGACCGAGGCGGTGATCGCCGCGGGGCTCTCCCCCACCGAGGTGTTGTCGACCCATCGTCTGGACAGCCTGGACGCGACGGCCGGCGAGGAGGCGATCCTGACCATCCTGGCCGCCCCGCAGCGCCCGACCGCCGTGTTCTGCATCAACGACCTGGTTGCCCTCGGGGTGCTGCGGACGCTGCGGCACCGCGGTGTCGCCGTGCCGGAAGAGATGGCGATCGTCGGCTACGACGATCTGTATTGGGCCGGCGAGCTCGCCACCCCACTGAGCTCCGTCCGCCAGCCGATGCGGCAGATCGGCTGGGCAGCGGCCGACCTCCTGCTCGGCAACAGCGCCGCCGGCGCCAGCCGGGTGTTCGAGCCGGAGTTGGTCGTCCGCGCCTCCTCATAGCCCCGGCACCCCGACGGATCCCTGCAGCCGGGCACGCACTGACCGGCCCGGCCGAGTCACCCGGCCCGGGATCTCACTCGCCGGGCTACCGCCGAATCTGGACGGCCGGCCAGCGTTCCAGTCCCAGCCGGGCTTCCGGCGGGACGGGGATGGGTCGGCCCTGCGCATCACCGTGCACCAGGACGGTGATGGTGCGGGCGTGCACCCGATCAGTGAGCGGATCGGTCACCTCCGCGACCAGGGTCATCGAGGTCCGGCCCACCCCGGCGTAGGCGGTGCGCACCCGATAGGGCTCGAGGCGGTGGTGCAGTTCGTCGAGGTAGCGGACGTCCTGGCGGGCCACCAGCCACGTCGTACCGTCGGCGGTCGCCTGCTGCATCCGGGTGACCTCCACGCCGGCAGGATCCAGGTGATTGCGCGCCTCGGCCACATAGTCGAAGACCCGGACGTTGTTGACATGCCCGTACTGGTCGAGATCGGCCCAGCGGACGGTGAAGTCGAACACGCAGGCCGCCTCTCCCACCCGCCAGCGGCCCAGATCGCGCAGCGGTTCCAGTTCGCCCTGGTGCGAGGCGAACCACGCCAGTTCGGATGGGGTCATCCGCTCCGCGCGTCCGTTCCGCGCCTTGGCCAGCTGGCTGCGGGCCCGGGCCACCGGCTCTCCCCGCTGACGCACCTCGTAGCCGACCTCCACCGTTGCGGCGCCGACCCGGCCGACGCTCAGCTCGACCTCGACCGGTTCGACCGCGTAGACGATCGGACGGAGGAACTCCACCTGATGACCGGCCACGATGCTCGACGTGCCAAGCATGTGGGCATTGTCACCGGACAGCAGGAAGGCGACGCGTGCCTCCTGCAGGTAATCCGCCACGACGGCGTTGTTGACGTGGCCTTGAGTATCCAGGTCGACCCAGCGCAGCGGCACCCGGACCAGGAAGCTCACTCCCCGATCTCGTCCTCATAGAGCCCGGCAACCACGTCGGCGAACCGCTGGCCGACCGCGGCCCGGCGGATCTTCATGTTCGGGGTGACGCCGCCGTCGTCCACGCTGAACTCCTGCGGCAGGATGGCGAACTTCTTGACCGTCTCCCACCGCTCCAGCTTCGCGTTGGCCTCGTCGATGTAGCGCTGGATGGTCTCACGCAGCTCGGGCAGCTGGGTCAGCTCGCTGTACTCCATCCCCTCCTTGCCGTGGCGGGTGGCCCACTTGGCGAGGTTGTCGCGGTCCATGGTGAGCAGCGCCGAGATGTACTTGCGGCCGTCGCCCACCGCGACCACCTGCGAGAGGTACGGAATCGTCGCGGCGATCACGCTCTCGACCTTCGACGGGGCGACGTACTTGCCGCCCGAGGTCTTCATCAGATCCTTCTTGCGGTCGGTGATCGTCAGATAGCCGTCGGCATCGAGTTTGCCAATGTCGCCGGTGTGGAACCAACCGTCCACGATCACCTCGGCGGTCTTCTCCGGGTCGTTGTGGTAGCCGCGCATCACGCCGGGGCCCTTCACCAGCACCTCGCCGTCCTCGGCGATCTTCAACTCGGTGCCGGGGATCGCGGGTCCGACCGTCCCGAACCGTGGGGCGGTGGGCAGGTTGACGCAGGTGACGGCGCTGGTCTCGGTCAGCCCGTAGCCCTCCACCACCAGCAGGCCGGCGGAGTAGAACCAGGCCTGCACCTGCGAGGAGAGCTTGGCTGAGCCCGAGATGAAGAACTCGATGTTGCCGCCCATGCGCTCCTTGAGCTTGCTGAACACCAGCTTGTCGGCGACCTTGTAGGCCACCCCCATCGCCGGCGGCAGCGAGCGGCCGGCGAGCCGGTACTCGCGGCTGGCGCGACCGACCGCGAACGCCCAGCGCGCGATCCGGCCCTTGACGCCACGGCTCGGGGACGACAGCAGTACCGCCGAGCGGACCTTCTCGAAGATGCGCGGGGCGCCGCACATGAACTCGGGCTTCACGTCGCCGAGGTTGGCGACGATCTTGTCGATGCGGCCGTCCACCGCCGAAGCGAAGCCGATGGCCAGCTGGCAGGCCAGCAGCGCCTTGCCGAAGACATGGGAGAGCGGCAGCCATAGGTACTGGACGTGGTCGGCGGTGAGGATGCCCAGCTCGTCCACGCCGAAACCCTCGTAGACCCAGCTGCGGTGGATCAGCTCGACGCCCTTGGGCAGGCCGGTGGTCCCGGAGGTGTAGATCAGGGTGGACAGCGTGTCGGTGATGACCTTGGCCCCGGCGGCGCGCACGGCGTCCGGCTGCTCGGCGAGCAGGGCCTCTCCCCGCTGCTCGAACTCCTTCCAGGAGAGGATGCGCTCGCCGTCGCCGGTGCCGTCCAGCAGCACGATGTGGTGCACCTGGCTGCGCAGGTCGTCGGCGACCACCTTGGCCGCCTGCTCGGCGTTCTCGGCGACCAGCACCACAGCGCCGGAGTCGCGCAGGATGTGCTGGAAGTCGTCACTGGCGGTGTTGGGATAGATCGTGGTCGTCGCTCCGCCCACCAGGTTGATCGCGAAGTCGGCGAGCACCCATTCGATCCGGGTGCTGGAGGCGATGGCCACCCGCTCCTCGTAGCCCAGGCCGGTGGCCAGCAGGCCGGCGGCCAGCCGCTCCACCCGCCGGCGGGTCTCCCGCCAGCTGATCGACACCCAGTTCTCCTGGGCGTCCAGGTAACGGAAGGCCTCCTTGTCGGGGGTCTGCTCGACCCGCCAGGTGAACATTTCGCCAACGGTGGCTGGTTTACCGGCGAGGATCTGCTCGGCTGTGGTCATGGTGGCGGCCCCCTTCGTCGACCTCGACTGTGCTGGGCAGTCTAGGTGGGGGCCTACCGCGAGCGAAAGCGCAGAACCGGAGGGTCGGAAGGTTTTCCAGCGGCGGTCAACCGTGACCTGCCGCGCTCTGGTCGGTAATTCTCCGACACCACACCAAATAAGTTGAACTCTCAACTGTTGCTGGTAGGCTCACCCGCTGTGAGGACGATCGACACCCCGGTCTGGCTGACCGCTGAGCAGCAGCAGGTCTGGCGTACCTATCTGGGCGCGACCAACCGGGTGCGACAGCACCTCGACAACGAATTGCGGCAGTTCGATCTCGATCTGGGCGAGTACGAGATCCTGGTCCGGCTGTCCGAGGCCCCGTACCGCTCCATCCGGATGTCGGAGCTGGCCGATCAGGTCGGCCAATCCCGCTCCCGCCTCACCCACACGGTGACCCGGCTGGAGACCAAGAAGCTGCTCGCCCGCGGATCCTGTCCCGGGGATCGACGCGGCGTCCTCGCCACGCTGACCGACGAGGGCTACGCCTTCCTGGAGGAAGTGGCTCCCTACCACGTCGCATCGGTGCGCGAGATCCTGGTCGACCCGGTGTGCGCGGAGGACTTCGCTGCCCTCGGCCGCGTCATGCAGAGCGTTCTGGACGCCGACCTGCCGACGGAAGCCTGAGTCGACCGGCGGTCGGCCGCTTCCCATCGCCGTCTGCTTCGATCGTCGCCCCCGCGGCAAGCTGGGCGAACCGACTCGGGGATCGACGTTCCCCCACCTCCTGAAGTCGCCTCCGCCGAACGCGGGTGGCATACTTGGGTGGCCTTCCATCCGTCCTTTTCGAAGGAGTCCCATGCCTGAGTTCGTGTTCACCATGCACAACGTCCGCAAGAAGCTGGGCGAGAAAGTGGTGCTCGACAACGTGACCGTCTCGGTCTACGAGGGCGCCAAGATCGGTGTCGTCGGCCCCAACGGCGCCGGCAAGTCGACCATGCTGAAGTTGATGGCGGGCATGCTCAAGACCGACAACGGCGACGCCATGCTCGCCAAGGGCCGGACGGTCGGCATCCTGCTGCAGGAGCCACCACTCACCGACGGCAAGACGGTGCTGGAGAACATCCACGAGGCGGTCGCCGAGACCAAGGGGATGCTCGACCGGTTCAACGAGATCTCGCTGGCGATGGGCGAACCGGACGCCGACTTCGACGCTCTGCTCGCCGAGATGGGCGAACTGCAGACCGAACTCGACCACCGCAACGCCTGGGATCTGGATTCCCAGCTCGAACAGGCGATGGACGCCCTGCAGTGCCCGCCCGGCGACGCGATCGTGGACGTGCTGTCCGGCGGCGAGCGGCGCCGGGTGGCGCTGTGCAAGCTGCTGCTGCAGCAGCCCGACCTGCTGCTGCTGGACGAGCCCACCAACCACCTCGATGCCGAGAGCGTGAACTGGCTGGAGGGTCACCTGAAGAACTACCCCGGGGCCGTGCTGGCCGTCACCCACGACCGGTACTTCCTTGACAACGTCGCGGAGTGGATCTGCGAGATCGACCGCGGGCAGCTGCACCCCTACGAGGGCAACTACTCCACCTACCTGGAGACCAAGCGCGCCCGCCTGCAGATCGAGGGAAAGAAGGACGCCAAGCGCGCCAAGATCCTGGAGAAGGAGCTGGAGTGGGTACGGGCCAACCCGAAGGCCCGCCAAGCGAAGAACAAGGCACGCCTGGCCCGCTACGAAGAACTCGCGGCCGAGGCCGAGCGCAACCGCGCTGTCGACCTGTCCGAGATCAACATTCCGCCGGGCCCGCGGCTGGGCTCAGACGTGCTGGATGCCACCAAGCTCACCAAGGGCTTCGGCGACCGGGTGCTGATCGAGAACCTGAGCTTCACCCTGCCCCGAGCCGGCATCGTCGGCATCATCGGCCCGAACGGCGTCGGCAAGACCACCCTGTTCAAGATGCTGATCGGCGAGGAGCAGCCGGACTCCGGCACCCTCAAGGTGGGCCAGACCGTCAAGTTCTCCTACGTCGATCAGGGTCGCGGCGGGATCGACCCGAACAAGAATGTCTGGGAGGTCGTCTCCGACGGGCTGGATCACATCAAGGTGGCCAGCTTCGAGATGCCCTCGCGCGCCTACGTCGCCTCCTTCGGCTTCAAGGGCCCCGACCAGCAGAAGCTGGCCGGCGTTCTCTCCGGCGGTGAGCGGAACCGGCTGAATCTGGCGCTGACGCTGAAGATGGGCGGCAATGTGCTGCTGCTGGACGAGCCCACCAACGACCTCGACGTCGAGACCCTGCAGTCGCTCGAGGACGCGCTGCTGGAGTTCCCCGGCTGCGCCGTGGTGATCTCCCACGATCGCTGGTTCCTGGATCGGGTGGCCACCCACATCCTGGCCTGGGAGGGCACCGACGACAACGAGGCGAACTGGTTCTGGTACGAGGGCAACTTCGCCAACTACGAGGAGAACAAGATCGCCCGGCTCGGCGTCGAGGCTGCCCGGCCGCACCGCACCACCCATCGCCGCCTCACTCGCGACTGACCTGAGGGAGGCTGTGCGTCGTGGATCTGGCTGAGGCGAGCATCCAGCTGGTTCGGGTGCTCGACCTGCTGGGTGTCGCGGCCAATGTGCTGCTGGCCGGCGCCGTTGCCCGGGAGCGCCGGTTCGATCCGGTCGGATTCCTGGTGCTCGGAGTGGTCAGCGGGCTGGGCGGCGGCATGCTGCGCGACACCCTGCTGCAGAAGGGCCCGCCGGTCGCCCTGACCGACCCGGCCTACCTCGGCCTGGCGCTGGCCGTCGCCGTCTTCGCCTATTTCGTGCTCACCGACGGCCGCTGGTGGCGGCGCAGCCTGCGCTTCCTCGACGCGATCGCCCTCGGCACCTGGGGTGCGGTCGGCGCGCAGAAGGCGCTCAGCGCCGGCCTCGGCTGGTTGCCTGCCATCCTGCTGGGCACCGTCACCGCGGTCGGCGGCGGCATGATCCGTGACGTGCTGGTGCAGCGCACCCCGATCGTGTTCGGCGGCAACACCCTGTACGCCACCTGCGCGAGCATCGCCGCCGGGGTGGCCGTCGTCCTCGACGGACTCACCCCGGCCGGCTGGGACGGCGCCTCCACGCTCGCGGCGGCGCTGGTGGGCGGCACGCTCTGCCTGGTCGCCTATCGGCGCGGCTGGCGCCTGCCGCAGGCCGGCACCTGGACCCCCCGGACCAAGCGCTCCGGCCCCAGCCCCTCCTGAACCCCGTCCCAGCCCTACCTCAGGCTGTGGCGAGTTCCGTCTCCGGATCCTCCAGCTCAGCCTGCGCCATGCCTGCTTCGAGCTCCTCCGCGGCGATGGCCGCCAGCACATCGATGTCGATCCCGCCGGACTCCTCCGGTTCGCACTCGGCTTCGGTGGTGCCCTCGGCCCCGGCCTCTTCCGGCTCGATCACCTCGCCCGCCGGCGTGCGCTTGAGCCGGTAGAAGTTCGAGGTGCCCGCGGTGAGGTCGTGGCCGACGGTGGTCGCCCGGATCTGCAGTTGCTCGTGCTCGACGCCGTTGGCGTCCACCCACCGGCGGGAGCGAAGCCGGCCGCCCACGATGACCGGATCTCCCTTGCGCAGACTGAGCCGCACGTGCTCGGCCAGCCGGTGCGAACAGCTCACGGTCACCCAGATCGTCTGCTCGTCACCCCACTCCCCGCCGCGCACCAGCCGCGGGGTGCAGCCCATCCGGAAGGTGGCCCATGGCGAGGCGGCATCCCGCAACTCCACCTCGCCGCCCACCCGGCCCGTGATCCATACCTGTGCTTCCATTGCAGCTCCTCTCATCGACACTCGAAGAGCCTTGAGAGGAGGGGTCGTGGCGTGCCAGCGAATCGCGTGACCTGTGGACAACCCGGTGCCTCAACGCGATATCCACAACACCCGACGGGTGAACCTCAGCTTCGTCCGCGAGCCTCGGCCACGGCCTTCACCGCTGTGGCATAGCGGTCGAGCTCGGCCTGGACGGGTTCGAGCACCTGCTCGGCGGTGACCGCTGCGATCGCGGCGCGCAGCGACTTCTCGGCGGCACGAGCCCGCCGGCCGGCCCCGACCCGGACGAACAGCCGTCCCAGCAGGGCCAGCACAAGCCCCGCCAGCACCCCGCCTCCGAGCAGCCAGGTGGGTGCCGGAGTGCCCTGCCACAGCACCTCGGGCAGGCGGGGCAGCAGGTACTGCGGGCCCAGCCAGTTGTAGAGATGCCACAGCCCACCGATCAACACGGCCGCCACCAGCACCCACTGCAGCACCAGGAACAGCCCCCACCACCAGGAGCCCTGACGGGTACGCAGCTCGGTGGCGGCGATCGCGGTGTCGAGCCGGGCGGGCAGCCGGGCCTGGTTGCCCCGGGCGGCCTCGCCGATCGCGGCGGCCCATCGGTTCGGCAGCCCGGCCGCGACGGCATCGGTCAGTCCGCGCAGCGCCCCCTCAACCCGTGCCTGCTGGACGGGCGTTGCCTGCGGCAGCGAGGTCCGTCCGACCTCTGCCGTCCCCGCGGGCAGTTCGAGCCGCAGCCGCTTCAGCGGGTCGGGGCGTAGTCGGCCGATCCAGCTCAGGAAGGGCCAGCCGGTGGCGGCCCGGCCCCGCTTCACCCAGGCCCGGAAGACCCCGTCCACCACCGTCGGAACCCCGGCGGCCTCGGCCAGCGCAGCGGTCAGGCCGTCCTGCGCCCGCCTGTCCAGCCGGCCTGCCCGGACATTGCCGAGATCGGTGGCGAGCCGTTCGGCAGCCACCTCGACGTCGGTCTGCAGGCGCCGGACGCTGGCCTGCTTGGCGGCCACGGTCCGCGCCAGCATGGCGCGCAACTCGGGGATGCCCAGCCCGCGCAGCGCCGAAGTGATCATCACCGGCGTCTTGCGCAGGCCCTCGCGATCCAGCAACCGGCGCAGATCGGTGACGCAGCGATCCAGATCCTCCGGCGCCAGCCGGTCGGACTGGTTCAGCAGCACGAGCATCAGCTCGGCGTAAGGCGCCAGCGGCCGCAGGTAGCGCTCGTGCAGAACGGCGTCGGCGTACTTCTGCGGATCGACCACCCAGACCAGCGCGTCCACCCGATCGACGAGCCGGTCGACGGCGAGCTGGTGGGAGAGCTCGGTCGAGTCGTGATCCGGCAGGTCGAGCAGCACCAGCTTGGCCAGCGGATCCTCGGCCGAAGCCGCGATCAGATGCCGGCGCGGTATGTCCAGCCAGTCCAGCAGTTCGTGCGGCAGCGCGGTCCCCCAGGCGACGCCCATCGCCCGCGCCGTCGTCGGACGGCGGACCGCGGTCTCGGCCAGTTCGGTTCCGGTGACCGCGTTGAACAGGCTCGACTTCCCCGAACCGGTCGAACCCGCCAGTGCCACCACGGTGTACTCGCCGTCGAACCGCACCCGCTCTCCGGCCCGCG
>Ga0102832_1000991_pt1 | contig 27474 bp, 27 predicted proteins | sample EBPBio282013_DNA_FD_88942 | JGI IMG/M metagenome (GOLD analysis project Ga0102832, IMG submission 88942) | Wastewater treatment Type I Accumulibacter community from EBPR Bioreactor in Madison, WI, USA - Reactor 2_5/28/2013_ DNA (Illumina Assembly) | ecosystem: Engineered > Bioreactor > EBPR >... | reverse complement strand
GCTCGCCGCACAGTCGCGCGAGGCGGGTGAGCGCGGCGGAGGCCGACACCGCCGGGGCCTCGCCGGCCAGCAGCGCGTAGCGGAACTGCCCATCGGCGGTGCGCACCCGCACCGCGCCGAGTTCCAGCAGATCCTTGCTCAGCGTGCCCTGGGAGACCGCCACGCCCTCGTCGGCCAGGCGCGCCGCGAGTTCGGTCTGGCTGGCGACGTCGTTGCGCTCGATCAGCTCGGCGATCCGGGCCTGCCGGGCGGATTTCGTCAGCGGGCTGCGCGGCTCGCTCATACGGGGTCCCCGCGACGTTGTTCGGGGGAGCGCAGCGGAGGAGAAGAACGTCGCGGGGTATTCATCCCGCTGCCTCCAGCAGGCCGGGCAGCGCCGCGACGAAGTCGTCCAGCCCCTCGGCCGGCACCACCAGCGGCGGCGCGATCCGCAACACGTCAGGACGCGGAGCGTTGATCACGAACCCGGCGTTCAGGGCAACGTCGGCCACCGCCGCCGCGATCGGGCGGGTCAGCACGATGCCGCGCAGCAGGCCACGTCCCCGCACCGCGACGATATGCGGATGGCCCAGGGCGGCGACGCCCGAGGCCAGCCGCTCCCCCTGCTCGACCGCGCGCTGGAGCAGGCCGTCGCGTTCGATGATGCCCATCACGGCCAGTCCGGCTGCTGCGGCCACCGGGTTTCCGCCGAAGGTGGTGCCATGACTGCCGGGCTGCAGTAGGTCGGCGGCCCTCCCGGTGGCGACGCAGGCGCCGATCGGGAAGCCGTTGCCCAGCCCCTTGGCGAAGGTGACGATGTCGGCCGTGACCCCGGACGCTGCGCTGGCCAGCCAGTCGCCGCACCGGCCCATGCCGGTCTGCACCTCGTCGAGCCACAGCAACGCACCGGCCGAGCGGGTCAGCTCCCGTGCCTGTGCCAGGAAGCCCGAAGGGGGTTCGACCACCCCGTTCTCCCCCTGGATCGGTTCGACGATCACCGCGGCGACGCTTTCGTCCAACTCGGCCGCGAGGGCCTCGGCATCGCCGTAGGGGATGAAGACGACCTCGCCGGGCAGCGGCTCGAAGGGTTCGCGGTACTTCGGGTTCGAGGTCAGCGCGAGCGCGCCCAGCGAGCGGCCGTGGAAGGAGCCTTCCATCGCGATCAGTTTGCGGCGTCCGGTCAGCCGGGTGATCTTGAAGCCGGCCTCGTTGGCCTCGGTGCCCGAGTTGGTGAAGAACACCCGGGCCCCGGTGGCGGGATCGTTGGCGACGGTCACCGCCGCCAGCCGCTCGGCCAGCGCCACCTGGGTGGGGGTGGCGAAGAAGTTGGAGACGTGGCCCAGCGTCGAGAGCTGGGACGAGATCGCGCCCAGCACCTGCGGGTGCGCGTGGCCCAGCGCGTTCACCGCCAGCCCGGCGAGCAGATCGAGGTAGCGCCGGCCGTCGGCGTCCCACAGATAGGAGCCCTCACCGCGCACGAAGACCCGCTTCGGCGGCCCGAAGGCGTTCATCATCACCGCGGTGTACCGGCTGGTCACCGCCGCGTTGCCGCCCTCGACGCCCTGGACGCTCACTGGCCGGCCCCGATCACCATGGTGCCGTTGCCCTCGTCGGTGAAGATCTCCAGCAGTACGGCGTGCGGCACCCGGCCGTCGATCACGGTCGAGCGGGACACCCCGCCGCGGACGGCCTGCAGGCAGGCCTCCATCTTCGGGATCATCCCCGAGGCCAGGCTGGGCAGCATCCGCTCCAGTTCGTCGGCGTCGAGCTGGCGGATGATCTCGGTGCTGTTCGGCCAGTCGGCGTAGAGGCCTTCCACGTCGGTCAGCACCACCAGGCGTTCGGCCTCCAGCGCCACCGCCAGCGCGCCGGCTGCGGTGTCGGCGTTCACGTTGTGCACCTGGCCGTCCTCGTCGGGGGCGACGGTGGCGACCACGGGGATGCGACCGGCGGCGATCAGGTCGAGCACGGCCTCCGGACGCACCTCCGCGACCTCGCCGACCAGGCCGAGGTCGATCTCCTCGCCGTCCACCTCCAGGCCCTTGCGCTCGGCGGTGAGCAGCCCGGCGTCCTCACCGGAGAGCCCCACCGCCAGCGGCCCGTGGGTGTTCAGCAGCCCGACCAGCTCCCGGTTGACCTGGCCCATCAGCACCATCCGGACCACGTCCATGGCCTCGGGGGTGGTGACCCGCAGCCCGCCGCGGAACTCGCTCTCGATCCCGAGCCGCTTCAGCATGGACGAGATCTGCGGCCCGCCGCCGTGCACCACGACCGGACGCACGCCGACCGTGTGCAGGAAGACGATGTCCTGCGCGAAGGCCGCCTTGAGCCGGTCGTCGACCATGGCGTTGCCGCCGTACTTGATCACCATCACCTTGCCGACGTACTGCTCCAGCCAGGGCAGCGCTTCGATCAGGACCCGGGCCTTGGTGAGCGCATCGGTGGTCGCGGGGCCCCCGCGAAGTTGTTCGGGGGAGCGCAGCGGAGGAGAAGAACTTCGTGGGTTGCTCATGTGGAGTACTCCGCGTTCTCTTTGACGTAGTCGTAGGTGAGGTCGTTGGTCCAGATCGCGGCCGACTCGTCGCCGGCGTGCAGGTTGACCTCCACCAGCACCTCCCGGCCGGCCAGGCTGACCTGCGAGCGGTCGGCGCCCAACTGCCCGCCGACGAAGACCCCGACGCCGTTGAAGGCCACGTCGACCCGGTCGGGATCGAAGGCCGCGGAGGTCGTGCCGGCGGCGGCCAGCACCCGTCCCCAGTTGGGGTCGTTGCCGAAGATCGCGCACTTGAACAGGTTGCTGCGGGCGATCGCCCGGGCGACCTCGAGGGCGTCGGCCTCGCTGGCCGCTCCTTCCACCCGCACCTCGATGTCGTGGGCGGAACCCTCGGCGTCGGAGAGGAGTTGCCGGGCCAGGGACGCGCAGACCGCGGTCAGCGCCTCACTGAACTCGGCCGGGTCGGCGGCGACGTGGGAGGCGCCGCTGGCCAGCAGCAGGACGGTGTCGTTGGTGGACATGCAGCCGTCGGAATCGGTGCGATCGAAGGTGAACCCGGTCGCGGTCCGCAGCGCGCCGTCGAGTTCGCCGGGCGCCACCGCGGCGTCGGTGGTGATCACGACCAGCATGGTGGCCAGCGCCGGGGCGAGCATGCCGGCCCCTTTGGCCATGCCGCCGATGGTCCAGCCGGCCGGGGATTCGTGGACGGCCTGCTTCGGCACCGTGTCGGTGGTCATGATCGCCTCGGCGGCCGACGGTCCGCCGGCGGCGGAGAGATCCTGGGCTGCCAGCTGGATGCCGTCCAGCACCTTCTCCATCGGCAGCCGGACACCGATCAGCCCGGTCGAGCAGACCGCGACGTCGAGGGTGTCACAGCCGACCTCCGCCGCCGTCCACTCGGCCATCTGCCGTGCGTCGGCGTAGCCCGCGTCACCGGTGCAGGCGTTGGCGCCACCGGAGTTCAGCACCACGGCGGCCAGGCGTGGGGTCGTCAGCACCTGCCGGCTCCACTGCACCGGCGCCGCCTGGAACCGGTTGGACGTGAACACCGCCGCGGCGTGGGCATCGGGGCCCTGGTTCACGACCAGCGCCAGATCGGGGCGGCCCGAGGCCTTGATGCCGGCGGTGACCCCGGCGGCGACGAAACCCTTGGCTGCGGTCACGCTCATGGCGCTACTCCCACTGTGGCGAGGCCGGCGGTCTCCGGGAGACCGAGGGCGAGGTTGATCGACTGGACGGCGGCGCCGGCGGTGCCCTTGACCAGGTTGTCCAGCGCGCAGATCGCCACCACGCGTCCGGCCCGCTCATCCACGGCGACCTGGATCAGCGCGGTGTTCGCGCCCAGCGTCGCGGCGGTGGTGGGCCACTGGCCCACTGGCAACAGGTGGACGAAGGGCTCATCGGCGTAGGCCCGTTCCCACGCCTGGCGCACCTGGTCCGCGGTGACGCCGGATGCCAGCCGGGCGGTGCAGGTGGCCAGGATCCCCCGGGCCATCGGCACCAGGGTGGGCGTGAAGCTGATCCGGATCTCGGCGCCGGTGCTCTTGGTCAGGTTCTGCTCGATCTCGGGAATGTGCCGATGTACGCCGCCGACCGCGTACGGGCTGGCCGCCCCTAGGATCTCCGAGGCCAGCAGATGCGGCTTGGCCGCCTTGCCGGCACCGCTCAGCCCGTTGGCCAGCACCGCCACCAGGTCGGACGGATCGATCACGCCGGCTGCGATGCCGGGCGCCAGGGCGAAGGTCACGGCGGTCACATTGCAGCCGGGAACCGCGATCCGGTTCGCGTCCGTCAGCCGATCGCGCTGTCGGACGCCGCCGGCGAGCAGCAGCTCGGGCATCCCGTACGTCCAGGTTCCCGGGTGGGCACCGCCGTAGTACGCCTCCCAGGCCGCGGCCGACTCGAGCCGGTGGTCTGCTCCCAGGTCGACCAGTATCGAACCGGGCGACGCGAGCTCCAGTTCCGCGGCGATCGCACCGGAGGCACCGTGCGGCAGCGCCAGGCAAATCACGTCATGGCCGGCCAGGTTCGCCGCCGTGGTGTCGCCGATGACCCGGTCGGCCAGCGGCAGCAGGTGCGGGTGATGGACGCCTAGCCGGTCGCCAGCCGACGACTTCGCGGTGAGCGCACCGATCTCGGCCTCGGGATGGTTCAGCAGAATGCGCAGCGTCTCGCCGCCGGCATAGCCGGTGGCTCCCGCTACCGCCACGGAGAAAGTCACGGAATGACTATGTCAGAGACGGAATGAATATTCCAGTTCACCCCGCTGGCTATCCTCGGCCCATGCGACCGGTCCTGACAACACTCCTGGCCGCCCTCGCCCTGACCGGCTGCACGAGCCCACTCCCGACCGCCGATCCGACGGCCGCTCGGCCCGCGACTTCCGCGGCCGTGGCACCGCCGACCGGTGACTGCGCCCCGGCCGATCCGGAGCCGCCGGTCTCGGCCGAACCGTTGAAGCTGGCTGTCATGACCTATAACGTCCTGGGCGGCACCCCGCCCAGTGAATGGTTCCCGCAGATCGATCCCGCCGAACTGGATCCGATGGTGCGCGAACCGGCCACGGTAGCCCTGATCGAGCACGTCGACGCGGACGTGATCGGGCTGCAGGAATACCGGCCGGAAGAGGATTCCGGCGCCAAGCTGATCGCCGACCTCGATCAGTACACCTGGGTCTCGCCCGGCCCCCAGGCGGGTCCTGAAGCGGTATCGGTGCCGATCCTCTACCGGACCGGCCGGTTCGACTGTCTGGCCACCGGGCACGAAAAGGTGACCTCGGTCGACGACCCGGGGTCCATGCTCGATCGGTACGTGAATTGGGTGCGCCTGCTCGATCACGAAAGCGGCCGGACCTTCTTCGTCTTCAACTATCACGCCCACCCCTGGCAGACGACCGAGTTCGCGGCCCTCCGATCCGCCGCGATCGACCACCTGATCGAGGTGGTGAAGCAGGTGAACCCCGGGTTCGCCGAGCCGTTCGCGATCACCGGGGACTTCAATGCCCGCAGCCGTGAGACCCGGCCCGGCTATCGCGATCACCTCCGCAAGCTGCCCAAGGAGGGCATCGTCGACACCGCCACCCTCGCCGCCAAGGACACCTCCGACATCCCGCGGGCCGCTTCGATGAACAAGATGTCGGCCAAGGTGGCCGGTGAGTACGTCGGCAAGGTCGTCCGTCGCAACGGCAGCCACATCGACTACGTGTGGGTTCCGGAAGGCACGAAAGTGCGCAGCTGGGCCACCGTCACCGGCCCGGACGTGACCTGGCGCCGGATCCGTGGCGAGAAGGTACCGGTCTGGACCGGCGTTGTCCCCTCCGACCATTCGCCGGTGGTCGCCCGGTTGCGGTTCCCGAAGCCCTAGATCAGATCCACGAGATCGGTGACACCGCCCAGCATCAGGTCGGGACGGAACGGGAAGGTCTCCACGTCGGCGGCCGTGGTCACGCCGGTCAGCACCAGCACGGTGAGCAGCCCGGCCTCCATGCCCGCGACGATGTCGGTGTCCATCCGATCGCCGATCATGGCCGTGGTCTCCGAATGCGCCTCGATCCGGTTCATCGCCGAGCGGAACATCATCGGATTGGGCTTGCCGACAACGTAGGGGTTGCGGTTGGTGGCGGCCGTGATCATCGCCGCCACGGCACCGGTGGCGGGCAGGATGCCGTCCTTGCTGGGGCCGGTGGCGTCAGGGTTGGTCACGATGAACCGGGCGCCGTCGACGATCAGCCGGATCGCGGTGGTGATCGACTCGAAGGAGTAGTTGCGGGTCTCCCCCAGCACGACGAAGTCGGGGTTGACATCGGTCAGCACGAAGCCGGCCTCATGCAGGGCTGTGGTCAGCCCCACCTCACCGATCACATAGGCGGTCTTGTCGCCGGGCTGCTGCTTGAGGAAGGCCGCGGTAGCCATGGCCGAGGTCCAGATGTTCTCCTCGGGGATGGTGAGCCCCGAGCGGGAGAGGCGCGCGGAGAGATCGCGCGCGGTGAAGGTGGAGTTGTTGGTGAGCACCAGGAATCGCTTCGAGGTGGTCACCCAGCGGTCGATCAACTCGGCCGCACCGGGCAGGGGCTCCTCCTCGTGCACAAGCACGCCGTCCATGTCGGTGAGGAAGCATTCGATGTCGCGCACTTTCCGCATGGCACAAGTCTCGCATCCCAACCGGCCTCCACCGAACTGCCGGCCAGGTCCGCGCCTATCCGGCGATGATTCGCCGGATGGCCTCCACCGGCAGCTTCGGCCTGCGGTTCTCGTCGCACAGCCCGTTGGCCTCCTGGCGGGTGTCGGCCAGCTGGGTGTAGCAGAAGCCGGCCAGGGGGGCGCTGGCGCGGACGGCCGCAACCAGGTCGCTCAGCCGGCGCTCATAGTCGTCGACGTCCTGGGCGCTGGAGTACCCCCACGCCTCACTACTGGCATCGGTCACGTATGCGATGCCGCCGAACTCGGTCAGCAGGGTCGGCGCGTCCTTTGCCCACCCCGGCTCGCAGGCCTTCATCCGGCGACCGCCGGGGCCGAGACCGGAGAGCAGCCGGCGCAGCCCGTCCTGATCGCCGTAGCGGGCCCGGATGTCCGCCGCGGAATCGGTGTAGTCGTGGATCGTGATCAGATCGGAGAAGACGTGCTCCCAGCCGTCGTTCGACACCACCGGCCGGGTGGGGTCGAGGGCGCGCGTGAGGTCGGCGATGGAGCGGACGAAGGCCTGCTGCGCCTGGTCGTGCGACACGTGCTGCACCCCCCAGGATTCGTTCACCGGCACCCAGGTGATGATGCAGGGATGCGACCGGTCCCGCTCGACGAGATCCGACCACTCCGCGATCAGGCGTCTGGCGGCCCGCGGCGAGTACTCGTAGGGAGCGGCGCTCTCCGCCCACACCGTGAGCCCGAGATAGTCGCACCAGAACAGGAAACGCGGATCCTCCGCCTTCTGGTGGACGCGCACCGAATTGAACCCGAGCGACTTGATCAACTCCACCTCTTCCCGCAGCGCGGCCGGGGACGGCGCGGCGAGATGGGAATCCGGCCAGTACCCCTGCGCCAGCACCGAGCGAAGCTGGAACGGCCGGTCGTTGAGCAGGAGCCGCTGCTGTTCGGTCGTGACCGAGCGAAGGCCCAGGTAGGAACGGACGCGATCGGTCGCACCCTCCGCCGCGCTGAGGGTGACCACCGCGTCGATCAGAGCCGGCCGGTCCGGCGACCAGAGGAGCTCCTCGTAGTCCTGCCCGTTCCGCTGGCTGGGCAGCGTGAGCGTGAGCTCGACCAGGTCGCAGCCGGCCGACACCTCGCCCGCTGCCAGCAGGCGGCCGGCATGACCGAGCTCGACCCTGACCTCGACCGGGTCGGCCGGGCGCGCGGAGAGCCGGAGCGTCGCCGTGACCGTCGCGCGAGTCAGGCTGCAATCCCAGTTGAGCGCAGCGATGTGGAGGGCGGGCACGGATTCCAGCCAGACGGATTGCCAGATGCCCGTCGTCCGCTCGTACCAGACCGCGTGCGGCTCCGGCCGCCAGTCCTGCTTCCCGCGCGCGATCTCGGCGTCGGCGGGATCGTCGTAGCAGCGCACCACGATCTGATGGCCGGCGACGGTGGGGTCGAGGAGGTCGGTCATGTCGAGGGTGAACGGGCTCTGCCCGCCGCGATGGGAGCCGGCCAGGGCGCCGTCGATCCACACCGTGGATTCGTAGTCGACCGCACCGAAGTGCAGCAGGTACCGGCCGTCGGTTCCGGCCCGTTCGAGCTCCGCCGCGCTCAGTTCTCGCCGGTACCAGCAGATGGCGTGCGGGGCGGTGTCACCGATGCCCGATGCCGTCGACTCGGGGGGAAAGGGCACCCGGATCGATCGCTCGAAGCCGCCGAGCCGCTCCCAGTGCTGGCTCAGGCCTCGGTTCTCGTCGTCGTAGTCGAAACCCCACTGGCCGTCCAGGCTCACCCATCGGGAACGCACCAGTTGCGGACGCGGATAGTTGTCCGCCGCGACCAAGGCCGCCGTCGAAGGTGCTGAAATCCTGTGCATCGTTGCAGAGCGTCTTTCTCGTTCGTCGGAGTCCTGCATCGTCACCACACAGTATTGCAACGACGGAAAGACGGCAATGGGCAACTATCCCTGCGTCGACTGCCGTTCCACCAGATCGAAGCCGACCTCGATCTCCTCGCCCCCACCACCCCGGCCGCTGATCCGGGCGACGAGACGCTCGACGGCGATCCGGGCGATCGCGTCCTTGTCCGGACGAATGGTGGTCAACGACGGGGACGAGAACTGTCCCTCCTCGATGTCGTCGAACCCGACCACCGCGACGTCCTCGGGTACCCGGACAGAGCGTTCCCGCAACGCCCGCAGCGCCCCGATGGCCATCGTGTCGTTGAAGCAGAACACCGCATCAACCGGGTGCCCGAGGTCGAGGATGTCCAGCATCGCCTGGTAGCCGGCCTGCCGGGTGTAGGAGTTCGACGGCCGCATCAGATCCGGATGCGCCGTCAGGCCGGCTTCCGCGAGCGCCAGCATCGTGCCCTGCAGGCGCAGCCGTGCCGACTGCCCGGAGGGGATGTCCTGGGAGCCGATCACAGCCACGTGCTTGCGGCCACGGCTGATCAAATGCTGGGTCGCGACCCTTGCCGCAGCCACATTGTCGATATGCACATGGTCGGCGGAGTTCGCGATGGCACGCTCGCCGAGCAGCACGATCGGCCGGGTCGGCCGGGCCGGGATGTCGGCGGAGGTGAGGGTGAGCGGATTGAGGATCAGGCCGTCGAACATGGTGCGCCGCGGCTGGTCGGCGAGCAGATCCAGTTCCCGGTCGCGATCGGCATCGGTCTGGTCGAGCACCACGGTGTAGCCCGCGGCGGTGGCGTGGCGCACAACGGCCCGGGCCAACTCGGCGAAGTAGGGCTGGTCGAGGGCGGGCACCACCAGCGCGAGCAGGCCGGTGCGGCCGGTACGCAGCGAGCGCGCCGCGGCGTTCGGACGGTAGCCGAGGGCGTCGATCGCCGTCTGCACTCGCGCGCGGGTTTCCGGGGCGACGTGGTGGAACTCGTTCACCACATTCGACACCGTGCGCACGGAGACACCAGCCAGCTCCGCGACCTCCTTGAGGGTGACCGCCATGAAATCCCGCCCTTTCTCCCGCCATCCCTTGCATCGATGCAAGGTGTTGAGTACGCTACTTTCCACGTTGCAAGAGTGGTTGACACTCTACCAATCACAACCCTTATTCTTCACACGCAAGGAGGCAAACGTGAGGATTACCCGGTGGGCCAGCGTCGTTGCGATCGGGGCACTCGCTCTTGGTTCGGTCGGATGCGCTGGCCAAGGAACCCCCCAACAGCCCGCACCAACCGAGCCGACCGGTACGGCTTCTTCGCCCGATGCGAACACCGGCGAGCCCGTCAAGCTCCAGTTCTGGCACGGCATGACCGGGCCGGACGGCCCGGCGGTGCAACAGGTGATCGACGACTTCAACGCGTCGCAGTCCGAGATCGTCATCGAGCCCAACATCATGCCGTGGGATCAGCTGTACCAGAAGGTGCTCACCTCGGTGACCTCGGCGGACGGCCCTCAGATCATCGCGATGGACGCCTCCCGCGTGCCGCAGTACGCCGCGACCGGCGCGCTGGCGACGACGGACGACTACTTCGCCGACACCACCTACATGGACACGTCGGTGCTGCCGTCCGCCGCGGTGAACGCCAGCAAGTTCCGGGGCACCAACTACGGCGTCCCGTTCAACCTGGCCCCGATGATGCTGTACTACAACAAGGATCTCTTCAAGGCCGCCGGGCTCGACCCGGAGAAGCCGCCCACCACCTGGGACGAGTTCGCCGACATGGCCGGCAAGCTCACCGTGGATTCCGACGGCGACGGCAAGCCTGAGCAGTACGCGATCGCCCTGGCCGACCACGAGACCGTGCCGATGTACCAACCGTTCCTGTGGAACAACGGCGGCGGGGTCGTCTCCGAGGACGCGACGACATCGATCGTCGCCGAGCCGGCGTCCATCGAGGCGCTCGAGTTCTGGACCAAGCAGGTTCGCGACAACAAGGTGTCCCCCATCGGCCTGGCCGGCGCGGATGCCGACAAGCTGTTCCAGACCGGCAAGGCCGCGATGGAGATCGTCGGCCCCTGGATGACGAACGGATTCAACGAGGCAGGCATCGACTTCGGGCTCGCCCGGCCCTTCGCCGGTCCGGTCGCCCAGGACACCCTGATGAACGTGGTGACCTTCACGTTGAACGCGAAGAACACCGACGAGCAGAAGAAGGCCGCCTACACCTTCTTCACCTACTGGAACTCCGTCGACAGCCAGATCACCTGGGCCGACGGCTCCGGATTCCCGCCCACCCGTACCGACGTGCCCGCCGACAAGCTGCAGAACGAGTACTCCGCGATCTTCGGCCAGAAGGAACTGCTGGAGAACTCCCAGGTTCTGCTGGCCGGAGTGCCCAACGCCGGGACGATCACCGACGACATCTTCCACCCAGCCCTGCAGAAGGTTCTCAACGGCAAGGGCAGCGTGAAGGATATCTTCACAGCGGCATCCAAGGACATCCAGGCCCAGATCGACAAGGGCTAGTCCGACCGGTTTCGACGAGGGGGTCGGCAGCGCGCCGGCCCCCTCGTGGCCGAGGGAAGGGAAGCGATGAGGCAAGCTCTGGCAGATTCAGCGACGGTCGCAGCGCCGCGACGGTCCGGCACCGCCCGGCGGAGAAGGGAACGGGCAGCCTGGCTGTTCATGGCACCCTCGCTGGCCGTGATCGCGGTCTTCATGGTCTGGCCGCTGGCCCAGTCCGCCTACCTGTCGTTCACCCGGTACAACCGCATCCAGCCCGCCGAATGGATCGGCCTGGACAACTACCTCCGGCTCGTTCAGGATCCTGAGGTCTGGAACGCCCTGAGCAACACCGCCGTCTACGCCGTGGTGGTGACCCCGCTCACGGTGGTGCTGGCGCTGCTGCTGGCGCTGCTGCTCAACCAGTCGATGCTGGCCCGGGGCTTCGTACGCACGGCGATCTTCCTGCCGTTCATCGTGTCGATGGCGATCATCTCCTTCGCCTGGACCTTCCTGCTGGATGCGAACATCGGCCTGATCACCTACTGGCTGGGCAGGATCGGCATCGTGGCCGAGCAGGGATGGCTGGCCGATCCGGCGCTGGCCATGCCGGCGGTCATGATGGTCGGGGTGTGGAAGTCCATGGGCTTCTACATGGTGATGTACCTGGCGGGCCTGCAGTCCATTCCCCAAGAGCTGTACGAGGCCGCCCGCATCGACGGAGCGGGGCCTTGGCACCGCTTCCGCCACATCACCTGGCCCCTGCTTTCCAATCAGACCATGCTCGTGACGATCATGGCCGTGATCGCGACCATCCAGGTCTTCGACCAGATCCAGGTGATGACCCATGGCGGGCCGTTCTTCACCACCGAGACGCTCGTCATGCTGATCTATCGGGTCGGCTTCCAGAACCTCGAACTGGGCTACGGCGCCGCCGTCTCGTGGGTGCTGATGGTGCTGGTCTTCGTCCTGTCGATGCTGCAGTTCGGCTACTTCCGCAAGCGGGCGGTGACCTACTGATGACCGAACCCACCACCCGCCGCAGGAGCACGTCGCTGCACACCCTCCACTGGTGGCTGCTGGGAGTGTGCGGCATCGCGATCGGACTGGCCGTCCTGCTCCCGATCATCTGGATGGTCTTCACCGCGTTCCGGCCGGAGGCCGACGTCGTCGCGTACCCACCGAGCCTGTTCCCCAGAGCACTCACGCTGCAGCACTTCGTCGACATCTGGGACGCGATCCCGTTCGCCCGGCTCTACCTCAACACGATCATCTTCGCCGGCGGCGTGACGATCGTCTCGCTGCTGTTCGACTCCATGATGGGGTACGCGCTGGCCCGCCTGGAGTTCCGCGGCCGGAATGCGGTGTTCGTGCTGGTGATGATCATGCTGATGGTGCCGTTCCAGGTGACGCTGATCCCGCTCTACGACCTGCTGGGCAGCATGAACCTGGCCGGCACTCTGCCCGGCATGATCGCACCGCGCATGACCAACGCCTTCGGGATCTTCTTCATGCGGCAGTTCTATCTCTCCCTGCCCAAGGACCTGGACGAGGCGGCACGCATGGACGGCGCCTCGGAGTGGGGCATCTTCGCGCGCATCATCACCCCGCTCGCCAAACCCGCGCTGCTCACGCTGGGGCTCTTCCACTTCCAGTACAACTGGAACGACCTGCTGTGGCCGCTGATCATGTCCCGGGACATCGCCAGCTCGACGCTGCCGGCCGGCCTGGCGATGTTCGTCGGCCAGCACGTGGTGGAATACGGGCTGCTGATGGCCGGCTCGGTGCTGGCGCTGGCGCCCGTCGTGATCTTCTTCCTGATCATCCAGAAGTCCTTCGTGACCGGCATCGCCACGACCGGAATGAAGTGAGAGGACCAACCATGAACGCCGCAACTCCACCCTGGTACGCCGACGGACGTTTCCACTACGGCGTGGGCATCGAGGACACCTTCATCCCGCAGGAACGTCCGGGGCATCGCAAGCTCGACCTGTACGAGCTCACCCAGCACTACGAGAACTGGCGGACCGACCTGGCCCTGGCGGCGGAAGCCGGCGCCGAACTCATCCGCTGGGGCATCCCCTGGTATCTGACCGAGCCGTCGGACGGTGCCTTCGACTTCCGCTGGATCGACCAGGTCGCCGGCGAGATGGATCGGCTCGGCCTGCGGTGCGTTGTCGACCTGATGCACTACGGAACCCCGCTCTGGCTGGAGAACTCCTTCCTCGACCCGCGCTACCCCGAGCTGGTGGCCCGGTACGCCGGCGAGGTCGCCGGCCGCTACCGCGGCGTCTTCCACGACTACACCCCGCTCAACGAACCCATGGTGAACGCCGAGTGGTGCGGGTACCGGGGCGCCTGGCCGCCCTACCTGACCGGTGACAGCGGTTTCGTCCGTCTGGCCATGATCCTCGTGGAGGGCATGCGCCGTAGCCAGGCCGCGATTCGCGCGGCGGATCCGGCCGCGACGATCGTGCACGTGGACGCCGGCTTCCAGTGGGAGGGAGACTTCGGTTCCGCCCGTCCCAAGGAGTTCCTGGACGAGTGGCGGTTCGTGATGACGGACCTGCTCTTCGGTCGCGTCGGCGAAGCGCACGTCCTGCGGCCCTACCTGCTGGAGAACGGCGCCGGCGAAGCCCAGCTGGACGGCTTCGCGGCCGAGCCGACCGTCCCGGACGTCCTGGGCATCAACTACTACCCCGGCTTCACCAGGCAGCGTTTCGATGCCGAGAGCGGACGAAGCCTGCCGGTCGAGGCGGGCCGCCAGGGGCTTCTCGAACAGGTTCGCGCGTACGCCGGACGGTATCGGTTGCCGCTGGCGATCACGGAGACCTCACGGCCTACCGCCGACCCGGCGGAGAAGATCGCCTGGCTCGACGATCTGGCCTCCGCAGCCTCCGAACTGCGCGCCGAGGGCATCGACCTCGTCGCGGCGTTCTGGTTCCCGATGCTCGACATGTTCGAGTGGGAGTACCGCTTCGACACCCGTCCGCTGGACGACTTCCGCATCCAGTTCGGTCTGGTCGATCTCGTCCGGGGGCCGGACAATCGACTCCAGCGGGTCCGCAACGAGGCCTACGCCCATTACCAGCGGCTGGCGAAGCGCGACTAGAAGGCGCGGAGCTCCGCTCCGGTGGCCGCAGCTGCCCGGGCCACCGCAGCACCCCTGGCAGCGGCGGTCTCGGCGTCGGTCAGCGTCCGGTCCGGGGCGCGGAACCGCAGTGCGAAGGCCAGCGACCGGTGCCCCGCGGGCACCTGGCTGCCGGTGTAGATGTCGAACAGCGCCAGCGATTCCAGCAGGTCGCCGGCACCCTCGCTGAGTGCCTGCTTCACCTGGGCGACCGGGACGTCGTCGGCCACGACCAGCGCGACGTCCTCCTTCGCCACCGGGTGGGACGACACAGCGGTGATGCTGCCGCGCGCCGGCGCCAGCCGGATCAGCGCATCCAGGTCGAGTTCGACCGCCGCGGTACGCGCCGGAAGCCCGAAATCGCGGCACACCGTCGGGTGCAGTTCTCCGGCATGGCCGATGACCTCACCGGCCACCGTCAGCGCCGCGCACCGGCCGGGATGCCACGGCGCACGGTCGGACGACGACCGCTCCAGGGTGGCGCCGACCGCTCCGGCAACGATGTCCGCCAGAGCGAAGGCCTGCTCCCAGCCGGCCGGGATGCCTGCTCCCTGCCAGCCTGGACGCCGCCAGTAGCCGGTCAGCACCGCACCGAAGTGCCGGGGCTGGGTCGGCAGCGCCGCCTCGATGGCGGCCAGCTCGTCCGCGCTGGGACGCCCGGCCACCCCGGGTATCGGGGCTGCCGTGCCGTCGCCGGCGAAGAAGACCCGCCCGACCTCGAACAGCGCCAGGTCGTCGTTGCCGCGCGAGGTGTTGCGCGCGATCGCGGCGAAGAGCCCTGGCAGCATCGTGGTGCGCAGATCGGGCTGGGTCTCGGCCAGTGGATTGTGCAACCGCACCAGAGCACGCCGCCGGTCGTCGGCGGCCACGCCCATCCGATCCAGGTCCTCCGCGGAGCTGAACGGGAAGCTGAGCACCTCGACGAAGCCGGCTGCCACCGCCGCGGCGTTGATCGCCCGGCGGGCCCGCTGCTCGGGGGTGTAGCCGCGCCCGACCGGAGCCCGCGGCACCGGCGCCGGCAGGGTGTCGAAGCCGAGCTTGCGACCGACCTCCTCGACGTAGTCGTACGGATCGCGCAGATCCGGACGCCAGGTGGGCGGGAGCAGCCGGAACGCGTCCCCGGACACCTCGACCACCACGCCGGAGGCGCGCAGGATCTCCGCGACCTGCTCGGCGCTCACCGGTGTGCCGAGGATGCGAGCGGGAAGGCCGGCGGGAATGGCCTGGGTGGGCATCGCCGGCACGGCGCCGGCCACGGTCTCGGCGGCCGACAGGGTGCCGCCGGCGAGCTCCACCAGCAGCCGGGCGGCCCGGTGCGCGGCGGCATAGGCGGCATCGGGGTCGACCCCGCGGTGGAACCGCTTGGACGCCTCCGAGGGCAGGTTGTGGCGGCGCAGCGTCCAGCCGATGCTGGAGGAGTCGAAGTGCGCGGCCTCCAGCACGATGTCGGTGGTGGCGGCGTCGATCTCGGTGGTCGCCCCGCCCATCACCCCGGCGATGCCGATCGGGCCGGAGTCGTCGGTGATCAGCAGGTCGTCGGCGTGCAGGGTGCGGGTGACATCGTCCAGGGTGACGATCTGCTCCCCCCCGGTGGCCTTGCGCACCCGGATCGGGCCGGCCAACTTGGTGGCGTCGTAGGCGTGCAGCGGCTGCCCGGTCTCCAGCATCACGTAGTTGGTGATGTCGACCGCCAGCGAGATCGAACGCATCCCGGCCATGGTGAGCCGGCGCGCCATCCAGCGCGGGGTGGGACGGGCCGGGTCGATGCCGGTCACGGTCAGCGCGACGAACAGTGGGCAGGCCGGATCGTCCAGGACGACCGGGTAACCGTCCGCCTTGGACGCGGGTGTGGCGCGATCCACCACGTCGGTGAAGGCCAGGCCCAGGTTCTGGGCGGATTCGCGAGCCAGCCCGCGGATCGACAGGCAGTAGCCGATGTCTGGTGAGACGTCGATGTCGAGGATGTCGTCGCGCAGCAGCAGGATGCCGGACGGATCGTCGCCCGGCGCCAGCCCGGCGTCCGCCGGCAGCACGATGATGCCGGTGTGGTCGTGGCCGATCCCCAGCTCGTCCTCGGCACAGATCATGCCGTCGGAGACGTGGCCGTAGGTCTTGCGGGCGCTGATGGCGAACCCGCCGGCCAGCACCGAGCCGGGCAGCGAGACCACGACCAGGTCGCCGGCGGCGAAGTTGTGCGCCCCGCACACCACCGAGCGGCAACCCTGCGGATAGTCGGGATGCGGTTCGTTGTGTTGGAGGCCCACGTCGACCTGCACCCAGCGGATGGTCTTGCCGTTCTTCTGCGGCTCATCGACCGACTTCAGGACGCGCCCGACCACGACCGGTCCGGTGATCTCGGCACCGGCCTCGTCGACCGTCTCGACCTCCAGCCCGGCGCGGATCAGCACCTCGGCCAGTTCCCGTCCGGTCATCGACTCCGGAAGCGCGGTCCACTCGCGCAGCCAGCCCAGTGGCGCCCTCATCGCGCAACCCCCTTCAGTGAGCGGCTGAACCGCACGTCGCCCTGCACCATGTCGCGCATGTCGGCGGCGTTGTTGCGGAACATCAGCGTCCGCTCGATGCCCATGCCGAAGGCGAAGCCGGAATAGACGTCGGTGTCGATGCCGCAGGCGGCCAGCACCCGCGGGTTCACCACGCCGCAACCGCCCCATTCGATCCAGCCCTGCGACTTGCAGGTACGGCAGGGGTTGTCGGGGTCGCCCACCGAGGCGCCGTGGCAGACGAAGCACTGCAGGTCGACCTCGGCCGACGGCTCGGTGAACGGGAAGAAGTGCGGCCGCATCCGGGTCGCCACGTCCTCGCCGAACATCGACTTGGCCAGGTGGTCGAGCGTGCCCTTCAGGTGGGCCAGGGAGATCCCCTTGTCAACCACCAATCCCTCGATCTGGTGGAAGACCGGGACGTGGGTGGCGTCGAACTCGTCGGCCCGGTACACCTTGCCCGGGCAGACGATGTAGACCGGGAGCGGGCGCTCCAGCAGCGCCCGGATCTGCACCGGCGAGGTCTGGGTGCGCAGCACGACGTGGTGGTCGAGTGGCTCGACGAAGAGGGTGTCGCTGGTGGCCCGGGCCGGATGGTCGGGGCCGGTATTGAGGGCGTCGAAGTTGAACCACTCCCCCTCCGCCTCTGGGCCTTCGGCGATCTCCCAGCCCATCGCGACGAAGACGTCGGAGAGCTGGTCCATCAGCGCGGTGATCGGGTGCGGCGCGCCCTGCGGGCCGAGTTCGACCGGCAGCGTGACATCGATCCGCTCCTCGGTCAGGACGCGGTCCAGTTCGGCCCGCTCGACCTCGGCCTGCCGGGCGGCGAAAGCCTCGGCGACCTGCGAGCGGGCGGCGCCGAGCCGCTGGCCGGCGTCCTTGCGCTCCGGGCCGGGCAGGCTGCCGATCTCGCGGTTGGCCATGCCCAGCGCCGACCGCTCGCCGATGTGGGCGAGCCGGGCCTGCTTCAGCTCGGCGGTCGAGGTGGCGGCCGCGAAGGCGTCCAGCGCCTGCGCGACCAGGTGGCCGATGGACGTCTCGTCCAGCGCCATGGTCGGTCCTTTCAGTTCGACGCCCGCTGCGCGCTCGCGCTGGCGTAGAGGCAGACCGCGGCGGCGGTCGCGAGGTTGAGGCTTTCGGCGTGACCGTAGATCGGCACCGCCACCGTCCGGTCGGCCAGCGCCAGGTGCTCCACCGGCAGCCCCCAGGACTCGTTGCCCATCACCCAGGCGGTGGGCCGCCCGAGATCGTCGTCGAGGTCGGTCAGGTCGGTGCCGGCCATTCCGTCGGTGGCGAAGATCTGCATGCCGGCGTCACGGCAGGCCGCGATCGCCTCGGCCAGATCGACGCCGACCACGATCGGGAGGTGGAAGAGGCTGCCCACCGAGGCCCGAACGGTCTTCGGGTTGTACACCTCGACCGAGTCCGAGCTCAGGATCACCGCATCGGCACCGAAGGCGTCGGCGCAGCGGATGACCGTGCCGGCATTGCCGGGATCGCGCACCTGGGCACAGATCACCACGAGCGAGACATTCTTGCGGCGATGCTTCGGCTTGGGCTGCTTGTCCGGCTTCGGCGGCTTCTTGTACAGCACGGTGTGGAGCGGGACGTCGATCGCGTGCGCGACCGCCACCACCCCCTGCGGGGTCACGGTGTCGGTGATGGTGGCCAGGTTCTGCTCGCTCACCGCGTAGTACGGCACCCCGGAGGCCTTGGCGGCATCCAGCAGATCGGTGTTGGCGATCACCGCGTCCCAGCGGAAGTAGACCTCCTCCACCACCCCTGGGGAGGCGAGCGCCTCCCGGACGGCCTGGCGTCCCTCGACGAGGAACTTACCGGTCTCCTTACGGGTGGCACGGCGCTGCAGCGCGCGGGCCGCTCGCAGGCTGGCCTGGCTCGGTTCGGGCAACTCGATGGGCGCGGCGATCATCGACGCACACCTCCTGGGCAATTGGTTCCAGCGCGGTCCGTATCCGAACCGCGCTGGAGAAGTGATAACCGAGTCAGGCTGCCTGGGCCTGGTTCGCTTTGGCGATCTCCACCAGCGCGGTGAACGCCTTGGGATCGGAGACGGCCAGCTCGGCCAGGTTCTTGCGATCCACCTCAACGCCGGCGTTCTTCAGGCCGTTGATAAATCGGTTGTAGGTCATGCCGTCCTCGCGGGCGGCCGCGTTGATCCGCTGGATCCACAGCGACCGGAAGTCGCCCTTGCGGGCGCGACGATCCCGGTAGCTGTAGGTGTAGCTGTGGAGCAGCTGCTCCTTGGCCTTGCGGTAGAGCCGCGAGCGCTGGCCGCGGTAACCGGACGCCTGCTCGAGAACCTCACGACGCTTCTTCTGCGCATTGACTGCGCGCTTCACTCGTGCCATGACTTACTCCTTGAAGAATCGGGGGTTACTTGCCGTAGCCGGCGAGGAGACGCTTTGCCTTCTTGGCATCGCCGGGAGCCACGACCTTGTCGCCGTCGAGACGACGGGTACGGCTGGTCGGCTTGTGCTCGTTGAGGTGCATCTTGCCGGCCTGGCGGTGCATCACCTTGCCGGAGCCGGTCACGCGGAAGCGCTTCTTGGCACCGGAATGGGTCTTCATCTTGGGCATGGTGTCTCTTTCTCCTGATTACTACAGCTCGACGTCGGGGTCCATGTTGTCGGCGGGACCCCGCTTCTTCTTCGGTGCCGCGGCGGCGGCGTGCGCCGCCCGCAGCTCGGCCTGTTCGGTGCGCTCGGCCTCGGCGTTGGCGGCGCGGCTGGCGGCCTTGGCTGCCTTAGCGGCCTCGACCTCGACCTTGGCCTCGGTCTTCTTGCGGGTCGGCGAGAGCACCATCAGCATGTTGCGGCCGTCCTGCTTGGGCGCGGACTCGATGAAGCCGTCCTCGGCGACATCGTCGGCCAGCTTCTTCAGCAGGTTGAACCCGAGCTCGGGACGGCTCTGCTCCCGGCCCCGGAACATGATCGTGATCTTCACCTTGTCGCCGGCCTTGAGGAAGCGCACGACGTGACCCTTCTTGGTCTCGTAGTCGTGGCTGTCGATCTTGGGCCGCAGCTTCATCTCTTTGATGACGGTGTTGGTCTGGTTGCGGCGCGATTCGCGCGCCTTCTGGGCTGCCTCGTACTTGAACTTGCCGTAGTCCATGAGCTTGGCGACCGGGGGACGCGCCATCGGCGCGACCTCGACCAGGTCGAGATCGGCCTCCCGGGCCAAACGCAGAGCGTCGTCGATCCGCACGATGCCGACCTGTTCGCCGGCAGGGCCGACCAGGCGCACCTCGGGTACATGGATGCGTTCGTTGATACGCGGTTCAGTGCTGATGAGTCCTCCAAAGGATTCCGAATCGATGCCGGTCAAACAAGAAGGGCCCCCGCGCACGCGGAGACCCTGACAAGGGCAGCCCGACGGGGGCTACCGTACCGACCCGGCACCTTCTCGGCGCCTGGGTGGGAGTTCAGGACTCCGCTTCGCTGGGCCAGCCTGGGCTGACCGACCCGCCAATGTTAGCAGGATGCCCCGCCCGCAGGCACATCCGGGGCACGGTAGAGCCAGCCGAAACCGCCGTCTTCCAGCTCGACCAGGCGGCGTCCCTGCGCGAGTTCGGCGATCAGGCCGGCTTCCATCACCAGCGACGCCGGGCCGGCCAGGTCGACCACCACGGCCCTGGCCTTCGTCTCGACCGCCGTCGCGGCCACCTCGTCCAGGGTGCAGGGGACGGGGCGCGCCGAGGGATTCCAGGCCAGCAGCGCATCCAGGCCGGTGAAGGCCAGCAGCCCGGTGCCGCCGTCGGCGGCCGTCACCTGCACGGCGGAGAGATCGCCGTCGGGGTCGGGGGCGATCGGCAGCAGCAACCGTGCGCCGCACAGGGCTGCCACGGCCCGGGCGTAACCGGCCGGATCGTCCGCCACCGCGGCCAGCGCAATCCGCACCTGTGGGTCGGCGTCGCCGCGGTCGCCGGCGAAGGCCTGGTTCGGGCTGCCGAGCTGCCTCATGGCCGGCGGGCCGCCCACTGCGCGGTGAGTTCGTCGACGAATCGCCGGGCACGCGCGCCGTCCACCCGCTGCACCGCCATCAGCGGCCGGCTGCCCGGGTCGTCGGCGAACAGCACGTACGCCCACGGGTCGTGCGCGGTGAAGCGGAAGCCCTCGATCTGCTGCCATTCGATCCGGTGGGTCCGCAGGCCGTTGCGGATCAGCAGGCCGGCCTCGTCGGCGCGGACGTGACTCAGCCCGATGCCGAGCATGATGCCCAGCATCACCAGGACGAACAGCACCAGGGTGGCCAGCTGTACGCCACTGAACATCTCCTGGATGTCCGGGGGCAGCGCCTGCCAGCCGACCCAGGCCGCGACCAGGAGCACCACCGACAGCCCGATCGCGGTCAGCGTCGTGACCCGGGGGTAGTACGCCCTGGCCATCGCCGGCTAGATCCGGCAGGCGTGAATGGAGGTGACCAGGATGCCGTCGGCACCGGCCGTCCACAGCTCGTCCATGATCCGCGGCGCCTGGTCGCGCGGGATCATCGCGCGGACCGCCACCCAGCCGGCCTTGGCCAGCGGCGAGACCGTGGGCGAATCGATCCCGGGCGTGATCGCGCAGGCGGGGGCCAGGTTCGCCTCGGCCACGTTGTAGTCGATCATCAGATAGTTGCGCGCGGCGATGACCCCGTCGAGCCGGCGCCGCAGCAGGTCCAGGCCGGCGGGCGCGGGGACGCCGGCGCGCTGGATCAGGATGGCCTCCGATTCCAGGATCGCCTCGCCGAACAGCTCAAGGCCGGCGCGGCGCAGCGTGGTGCCGGTCTCCACGACGTCGGCGATCACGTCGGCGACGCCCAGCCGGATCGAGCTCTCCACCGCTCCATCGAGCTTGATCAGCCGGGCCTTCACCCCGGCCGGCTCCAGGTAGGCGGCGACCAGCCCCGGGTAGGAGGTCGCGATCCGCTTGCCGTCCAGGTCGGCCACCGTCAGTGCCTGCCCGCCGGGAGCCGCGAAGCGGAAGCGGGTGGCACCGAAGCCCAGCGCCAGCACCTCTTCGGCCTCCGCCGCGGAATCCAGCAGCATGTCCCGTCCGGTGATGCCCAGGTCGAGGGTGCCCTCCCCGACGTACACGGCGATGTCGCGCGGGCGCAGGTAGTAGAACTCGACGCCGTTGGCTTCGTCGACCAGGACGAGTTCCTTGGGGTCGGTGCGTTGGCGATAGCCGGCCTCCCGGAGCATCCCGGTGGCGGATTCGGCCAGCGAGCCCTTGTTGGGCACGGCGATCTTCAGCAATTCAGTTCCACTCATGCGTAATTCACAGGTATTCGTAGACGTCGTCGAGGTTCAGGCCGAGCGCGAGCATCAGCACCTGCAGGTGGTAGATCAGCTGGCTGATCTCCTCGGCGGCCTCCTCCTTCGACTGGTACTCGGCAGCCATCCAGACCTCGGCCGCCTCTTCCACGATCTTCTTGCCGATGGCATGGACGCCGGCGTCGAGGGCGCGGACCGTGCCCGAACCCTCCGGGCGGGTGATCGCCCGGTGCGACAGCTCGGCGAAGAGATCGTCGAAGGATTTGCTCACCGGGGCATCCTAACCCGGCTCGCCGGGCTGCCCGGCATCGCCGGCCAGCCGCAGGCCGAGCAGCGCGTCCAGCGTGGCGGCGATCTGGGCGGGCGCCTGCGGGTCACCGGTGCCGGCGTCGCCGGCCCACTCGTCCATCAGCACCAGGGCGCGCGGGGCGTCCAGGTCGTCGCGGAGCGCCTTCCGGACCCGGGTGCGGAACAGCTCGGCGTCGGGGCCGGCCGGCGCTGCCAGCGCGACCCGCCAGGTGTCGAGACGCCGTTGCGCCGCGTCCAGTTCGGGGTAGCCGAACTCCCAGTCGTCGCGGTAGTGATGGGCCAGCAGGGCCAGCCGGATCGCCATCGGGTCGAAGCCCTCGGCCAGCAGGGTGCTGACGAACACCAGATTGCCGCGCGACTTGCTCATCTTCTCGCCGTCGTACCCGACCATGCCGGCGTGCAGATAGCTCTGCGCGAAGGGCTGGCCGGTGAGCGCGGTGGCTTCCGCCGCGCACATCGGATGGTGCGGGAAGGCCAGGTCACTGCCGCCGGCCTGCACGTCGAAGGCGGCGCCCAGCGTGCTGACGGCGATCGCCGTGCATTCGATGTGCCAGCCGGGGCGTCCCTCGCCCAGCGGCGACTTCCAGGCCGGCTCGCCGGGCCGGGCCATCCGCCACACCAGGCAGTCCAGGGGGTTGCGCTTGCCCGGGCGGTCGGGGTCGCCGCCGCGCTCGGCGAAGATCGCCAGCGCCTCGGCCGGCGACAGCCCGGCCAGATCGATCCCGGTCATGTCGCAGTACCAGTCGGGGTGCTCGGGATCGCCGACCTGGTAGAGCCTGCCGGTCGCGTGCAGCTGCCGCAGGTAGTCGCCGATCACGCCGAGGCTCTCCACGACGCCCAGGTAGGGGTCGGGAGGTATCACCCGCAGCGCGGTCATGTCCGCGCGGAAGAGGTCGGTCTGCTGCTGCGCCAGTTCCTGCCAGTCAGTTCCGGTGGCCTCCGCCCGCTCCAGCAGCGGATCGTCCACGTCGGTCACGTTCTGGACGTACTGCAGCTCGTGGCCGGCATCCAGCAGCGCCCGGTTGAGCAGGTCGACCCCGAGGTAGGTGAAGGCATGGCCGAGGTGGGTCGCGTCGTAGGGCGTGATGCCGCAGGCGTAGACCCGGGCGAGGCGCTGGCCGGCCGCCACTGGGTGCCGCATTCCGGACCTGCTATCCAGAATATGAACGACGCCGTCGTCGTCGGACAGCACGGGGATCTCAGGACGGGGCCAGGCACGCACGAGTCGCAGCCTACCGGGCAGGTCCGCGCGGGCTGGGGTGGGTGTCGTAGGCTGAGTCGGGCCGACGGGAAGGGGCGCCGCATGGGCTGGCTGGAAGCGATCGTGCTGGGCATCGTCCAGGGACTCACCGAGTTCCTGCCGATCTCGTCCAGCGCCCACCAGTCGATCGTCGGACAGCTGTTCTTCGGCGGCCATGATCCGGGGGCTGCGTTCACCGCGATCACCCAGCTCGGCACCGAGACCGCCGTGGTGGTCTACTTCGCCCGCGACATCGGCCGGATCATCAAGAACTGGGTGCTCTCGCTGATCGGGCGGATCCCCCGCAACGACCCGGACGCCCGGATCGGCTGGCTGGTCATCCTGGGGTCGATTCCGATCGTGGTCGGCGGGCTGCTCTTCGAGGACGCCATCGACACCTGGCTGCGCAACCTGTGGATCACCGTCGCCATGCTGGCCGGCGTCGGCGTCCTGCTGTGGCTGGCCGACCGGTTCGCCAAGCACACCTACGAGCTCAACCAGCTCAGCTGGCTGGATGGCATCGTGCTGGGCTTCGCCCAGGCGCTGGCGCTGATCCCCGGCGTCTCCCGCTCGGGAGCCACCATCTCGGCCGGACTGTTCCTGGGGTACACCCGGCCTGCGGCCACCCGCTACGCCTTCCTGCTCGCGGTGCCCGCCGTCTTCGGCTCCGGGCTGTACAAGCTGAAGGACATCGGCGCCGAGACCGGCCTGGAGTGGGGCCCGATCGCGGTGGCGACAGTGGTCGCCTTCGGGGTCGGGCTGGCGGTGATCGCCTGGCTGCTGCGGTACGTCAGCAAGCACTCGTTCTCGATCTTCGTCTGGTACCGGCTGGCGGTGGCGGCGATTCTCGCCGCCCTGCTCGCCACCGGGTACCTGCAGCCGGTCTGATGCGACGCAGGGCGGTCGGCAGCAGCGGGCTCCAGGTCTCCCGGCTCGGGCTCGGGACGCTGACCTGGGGGCGGGACACCCGCGCCGAGGAGGCGCGCGCCCTGCTGCTGGCCTTCACCGAGGCCGGTGGCTCCCTGGTCGACACCGCGGCCGCCTACGGCGCCGGCGAGGCGGAGCGGATGATCGGTCGGCTGATGCGCACCGACGTCCGGCGCGATCAGCTGGTGATCGCCACCAAGGCCGGCTTCGGGATCCGCGACGGCGAGCGGGTGATCGACACCTCCCGGCAGACCCTGCTGGCCGACCTGCGGGGGTCGCTGCGCCGGCTGGGCACCGATCACATCGACATCTGGCAACTGCACGCCTGGGGCACGGCGCCGCTGGAGGAGTCACTGGCCGCGATCGATACCGCTGTCGCCGCGGGCGACGTCCGCTACGCCGGGGTGTCGAACTTCGTCGGCTGGCAGACCGCCCAGGCAGCCACCTGGCAGAGCGCCTTCCCCGGGCGGGCGCCGATCACCTCGGCGCAGGTGGAGTACTCGCTGCTGGCCCGGCGGGCCGAGGTCGAGGTGATTCCGGCGATCCGCGCGTTCGGGATGGGGTTGTTCCCCTGGTCGCCGATCGGACGCGGGGTGCTGACCGGCAAGTACCGCCGTCACACGCCGGGGAGTTCCCGCGGCGCCGCCGCCCACTTCTCCTGGTTCGTCGAGCCCTACCTGGAGGCCCGCTCCCGCTCCGTGGTGGACGCCGTGGTCGTGGCCGCCGACGGCCTGGACCTCTCCCCCGCCCAGGTGGCCCTGCTGTGGGTGCGCGATGCCCCCGCCGTCACCGCTCCCCTGCTGGGTGCCCGCACCGTCGAACAGTTGGAGCCGTATCTGGCGGTGGACGGGATCGAACTGCCGGTCGAGATCGTAGCCGCCCTCGACGATGTCTCCGGCGGCCCCAACGCCGGTCGCGAGCCGGCCGAGGATGCCTGATGGCCCGGCCGGACGCCCCGGTGGTCGATCCGGGCAGCGCCACGGCGTGGCGGGCGTGGCTGGCGGCCAACCACGCCGACTCCCTCGGCGCCTGGCTGGTGGTGAGCCGACGCGCCGGCGAGACCGGGCTGAGCTATGAGGATTCGATCTGCGAGGCGCTGTGCTTCGGCTGGGTGGACGGTCAGTCCAAGGTGCTGCCCGACGGACGCTCGACGCTCTGGTACACCCGGCGCCGGCCGGGTAGCGGCTGGGCGGCGACCAACAAGGCCCGGATCGCGCGCCTGACCGAACAGGGACGGATGGAGCCCGCCGGCCTCGCCGTGATCGAGCAGGCGAAGGCGAACGGCACCTGGACCATGTTCGACGATGCCGAGGCGCTGATCGAGCATCCGCTGCTGCGGGCCGCACTGGATGCCGAGCCGGCAGCCCGGGCGTCCTGGGACGGTTACCCTCCCAGCCTTCGCAAGCAACTCCTGAGCTGGATCGCGACCGCTCGCCGCGAGGAGACCAGAGCCAACCGGGTCGCCACCATCGTCGCCACCGCCGCCCGCGGCGAACGTCCGTCCTGACGCCGCGTCCCGGCCTGTCCGGCCCCGGCCCCGCGCCGCCGCCAGAGGGTCAGGCCTGATCGAGGAAACGATCCAGGACGCGGCAGCCGAACTGCAGCGACTCGACCGGCACCCGCTCGTCCACCCCGTGGAAGAGGGCGGCGAAGTCGAGGTCGGGCGGCAACCGCAGCGGGGCGAAGCCGAAGCAGCGGACGCCGAGCTTCGACCAGGCCTTGGCATCGGTGCCGCCGCTCATGATGAACGGAACCGGAGTGGCACCGGGATCCTCGGCCAGCAGCGAAGCGGTCATGGTGTTCACCAGATCGCCGGAGAAGTCGGTCTCGACGGCGATGTCGGCGGTCTCGACCTCGTAGCGCACCTTGTCACCGAGCAGTTCGGCGATGGTGGCGTAGAACTCGTCCTCGTAGCCGGGAATGAACCGGCCGTCGACGCTGGCGGTGGCCTGGCCCGGGATCACGTTCATCTTGTAGCCGGCCTGCAGCATCGTCGGGTTGGCGGTGTTGGACATCGTGGCACCGACCATCCGGGCCAGTGAGCCGATCCGGGAGAGCGTCTCCTCGGCGGTGTCGGCGTTGATCTCGATGCCGAGGGCGTCCTCGATGGCGTCCAGGAAGGCCCGCTGGGCGGGATGGATGCGAACCGGCCAGCGGTGGTTCCCGATCCTGGACACCGCCTCGGCCAGCGAGGTGACAGCGTTGTCGTCGTTGCGGAAGGAGCCGTGCCCGGCGCGTCCGTCGGCGATCAGGTTGAGCCAGGCGATCCCCTTCTCGGCCACCTGGATGAGGTAGAGCCGGCGGTCCTCGACGGTGAGCGAGAAGCCGCCGACCTCGCCGATAGCCTCGCTGCAGTCGGCGATGGTGTCGGGGTGGTGTTCGGCCAGCCAGCCGGAGCCAAGCCGGCCGCCCGCCTCCTCGTCGGCGGCGATGATCAACCGGATCGGACGCCGGGTCGGCCGACCGCTGCGGGCCCGTTCGCGAATCACCGCCAACATGATGGCGTCGAAGTCCTTCATGTCGACCGCGCCGCGTCCCCAGACGTAGCCGTCGCGCAGTTCGCCGGCGAACGGATCGACCTGCCAGTCGGCGGCGACCGCCGGCACCACGTCGGTGTGCCCGTGCAGCAGCAACGGCGGCAGCGAGGTGTCGCAGCCCTCCGGCTCCCAGTGCGCGACCAGCGTGGTGCGGCGCGGCTCGGATTCGTAGAGCGCCGAGGTGATGCCCACTTCGTCCAGCGTCGCGGCGATGTACTCGGCGGCCTTCCGCTCGCCGGCGGACTCCCCGCGTCCGTAGTTGGAGGTGTCGATGCGGATCAGGTCACGGCACAGTTCCGTCACCTCGTCGATGGCCAGCGTCTCGCTCATGACGCCCATCTTCGCCCAGCCCGCACCCGCCCAGCCACTCATCCCGAGTACCCGCCGGACGCAGCAGGCCGTTTCGCCATTCGCGCGGCGGCGTTGCTATAGTTCTCAAGCTGTCCGGGCGATCCTCGGGCACACCTGAGTCCGGGTGGCGGAATAGGTAGACGCGCTAGCTTGAGGTGCTAGTGCCCTTTATCGGGCGTGGAGGTTCAAGTCCTC
>Ga0102832_1000988_pt1 | contig 27529 bp, 22 predicted proteins | sample EBPBio282013_DNA_FD_88942 | JGI IMG/M metagenome (GOLD analysis project Ga0102832, IMG submission 88942) | Wastewater treatment Type I Accumulibacter community from EBPR Bioreactor in Madison, WI, USA - Reactor 2_5/28/2013_ DNA (Illumina Assembly) | ecosystem: Engineered > Bioreactor > EBPR >... | reverse complement strand
CGCCCTGTGGGAAGCCGCCCGCGAGAAGGAACTCGCCGTGCCGATCACCGTGCGCTGGCACAGCGGCACCACGGTCGACCTCACCCTGGGCAACGACAACAGCCTCTGCCTCTACGTCTGCGGATCGTTCGAGCCCAACGAGTTCGCCTTCCTCGACCGGGTGCTGAAGCCGGGGATGGTGTTCATCGATGTCGGGGCCAACGACGGCTACTACACCCTGTTCGCCGCCCGCCGGGTCGGCCCCACCGGGCTGGTGGTCGCCGCCGAGCCGAGCTCGCGCGAACGCGCCCACCTGCAGCGCAACCTCGGGCGCAACGGCCTCGACAACGTGACGGTGGTGCCTGCCGCCATCGGCGCGGCCTCGGGACTGGCCGACCTCCACCTCGCTCACGGCGTCCATGCCGGCCATAACACGCTCGGCGCGTTCGCCCACGACGACGTCGTGCGTGCCAGCCTGGAGCGGGTCGCGATCGAACCGCTCGACTCGGTGGTGACGCGGCTCGGCCTGGCCCAAGTCGACTTCGTGAAGATCGACGTCGAGGGTGCCGAGGCGCGGGTGGTCGACGGCGCGACGACCGTGCTCGAGAAGATGCGGCCGATCCTGCTGCTCGAGGTGAACGACAAGGCCCTGCGGGCCCAGGGCAACTGCGCCGACACCCTGCTGGAAACGCTGCGGGACAAGTTCGGATACCGCGTGTTCGTGTTCTCTTCGGCGACCGGCCTGCTCGAGGCGTGGCCCAGCAGCAACCCGCTGTCATCGAACGTGGTGGCCATTCCCGAGCAGCGGGTGGCCGAGCTGGCGCCGTCCGCCTAGTTTTCCTCAAGGCCCCAATCGCTCGACAAGGTACCGGCTCGTGTCAATTGATCGCCTCAGAACGTCCGCACAGGCCCTGGTCGACTGGGCTGCCGGACAGGCGCTTCCGCTGTGGGCCGAGCGCGGCTTCGATCGCGCCCAGGGGCGGTTCGAGGAACGCCTGACGATGGATGGCCGACTGGTGCCCGAGGTGCCGATTCGCCTGATGGTGCAGGCGCGCCAGATCTTCTGCTACGCGATGGCTGCCCGGCGCGGTTGGCATCCCGGGGGGGCCGCCCTGGTGGAGACCGCGTTCGCCAGCATGCGGCGCGACTACCACCACCGCGACGGCGCCGAGGGCTGGGTCTTCGCGGTCCATCGCGACGGCACGGTCGCCGACACGCGTCGCGATTTCTACGCACATGCCTTCGTGCTGCTCGCGGTCGCCTCGTACGTCCTGGTCACGCGGCGCAGCGATGCCCTGGCGCTGGCCGACGAAACGCTGGCCTACCTCGACAAGGCGATGCGCGCGCCGGCCGGGGGATACCTCGATGTCGTGCCGCCCACCGGCAGCGGGCGCAGCCAGAACCCCCACATGCACCTGTTCGAGGGCCTGCTCTGGCTGTGGTCGGCATCGGGCGAGCCGCGCTACCTCGCGCGGGCGGGCGAGATCGCCGACCTGTTCGTCGGCAAGTTCTTCCAGCCCGCCCACGGCGTGGTGATCGAGCACTTCGATGCCGACCTCAAGCCGGCGCCCGGGACGCGCGGCAAGATCGTCGAGCCGGGGCACCACTTCGAATGGGCGTGGCTGCTCAAGCGCTTCGAGCAGGCTTCCGGGCGGACGCTGGCGAACGTCCCCGAGGCGCTCTTCGACCATGCCGACCGCTACGGCTATGCCGAGAGCGGCCTGATCTTCGACGAGGTGCTGGTCGACGGTTCGCCGCATACGACGACTCACCGGCTGTGGCCGATGACCGAGGCGATCAAGGCGAACGTCGCGATGGCGGCGGCGGGACGGGCCCGCGAGGAAGCCCAGGCCCGCGCCGCGGCGCTCGCCGATCGGCTGGCGTCGCGTTTCCTGACGCCCGCGGGGGGCTGGGTCGACCGGCTGGATGCCGCCGGTGGTCCGGCGACCGATTTCATGCCGGCCAGCAGCCTGTACCACCTGCTCGGCGCGATCGACGAGCTGGCGGGGTACGCCGGGCTGCGGACCGCGCGCGAACTCGTCAACTGAGACGGCCGCGCGCAGATCGACGCGTGCGAATCGGAGGGGCGGGACGCGCCCTTACTGGTCGCGAACCGAGGTGATCGGGTTCGAGATCGGCCACCAGATCTTCAGTTCCGGGTCGTTCCAGCGCAGCGTGAACTGGCCCGCACGGTCGTACTCGGTGCTCTGCTTGTAGTGGAAGATCGCCTGCTCGCTCATCACGAGGTGGCCGTTGCCGAACTTCGGCGGCACCAGGACCTGCAGGCGGTTGGTCTCCGACAGGGTGAACGACTCCCACTGGCGATACTGCGACGAGGTCGGATCGTTGTTCACGACCACCATGTAGAAGCTGCCCTGCAGGCAGGAGATCAGCTTCCAGGTCTTGCTGTCGCCGTGGATGCCGCGCAGCACGTTGCGGTACGACACCGAGATGTCGTCCTGGATGAAGTCGATCGGGATGCCCGTCGTGAAGTAGGCCTTGCGGTTGTACGTCTCGACGTAGTGGCCGCGGAAATCCTCGAAGATGGTCGGCGGCTTGATCAGCAGGACCGATTCGAGCTTCGTGGTGAAAACTTCCATGCCGTCCTCCTGGGGGTTCAGCGGGGCGTGCTGCCGGCCGCGAGCATTTCCTGCCGGTCGTAGACGATCGTCGACCCGGTGAAGTCGACGCTGATCGGCACCGTCATCAGGTCCGACAGCGCGGCGGCGACCGCCGGCTGGCGGTCGGGCGGCACGACGAAGACCATGAAGCCCGTGCCGCCGGCGCCGAGCAGCTTGCCGCCGATCGCGCCGGCGCGCAGCGCATCGTCGTAGACGCGGTCGATCGCGCTGTTGCTGGTGCCGTTGGCCAGCGCGCGCTTGAGGGTCCAGCCCTTGTGCAAGAGCTTGCCGAACTCCTCGAGCTTGCCGGCGTGGAGCAGCGCGGCGCCCTCGTCGACCATCTCGTGCATCTGCTGCATGTGCCTGGCGTTGGAATCGAGGTTGCGGATCAGCCGCTTGGCGTAGTCGGACGAGAGGCGGCTGCTGCCGGTGTAGAACAGCATCAGCCAGCTCTCGAATTCCTGCCGGCGACCGTCGCTCAGGCCGAGCGGCGTGACGGTGAAGGAATCGTCGCGCTCGAACCGCACGATGTTGAAGCCGCCGTAGGCGCTGGCGATCTGGTCCTGGCAGCCGACCGCTTCCTTGAGCTTGTTCTGCTCGAGGTCGATGGCGCCCAGCGCCAGCGCCTTCGCGTCGAGGCGCTTGCCCTTCATCACCGACAGGGAATTGATCAGGCCGACCGCGAAGGACGAACTGGAGCCGATGCCCGAGCGGGCCGGCAGGTCGCCCTGGTGGAACAGTTCCATGCCCTGGCTGTCGTCGAAGCCGCAGTACTCGAGCCCGACGCGCACGGCCGGGTGCTGGATCTCGGCGGCCGAGGCCACGGTCTCGATGTGGGACCAGATGACCCGGTGGCGGATGCCGAAGAACGGCGGCAGGAAGCCGGCGCCGATGTAGCAGTACTTGTCGATGGCCATCGACAGCACGGCGCCGCCATGTTGCCGGTACCAGGGGGGATAGTCGGTTCCGCCCCCGAAGAACGACACGCGGTAGGGCGTGCGTGAGATGGCCATCAGCATAGCGGTATCCAGTACTCTCGCTCTCTTCCGTCCGGCCTCAGCGCGTCAGGAAGCGGTCGCCTTCGGTTGCAACGCGCTCGCGCCAATAGTCCAGCAGGTCGCGCAGGGTCTTCTCGAACGGGATCTCGGGCTTCCAGCCCGTGTGGGCGTGGAACTTGGCGGTGTTCGGCACCTGCAGGTCGGCGTCGATCGGGCGCAGCCGGTCCGGGTCGACCTCGACGCGGATCGCGTCGCGCGCGGTCGAATAGGAGATCAGCGTGTCGAGGATGTCCTTGATGGTGCACGAATGGGTGCCGCCGATGTTGTAGTAGGCGCCGGGCACCGGGTTGACCGTGACCAGCATGAAGTAGGCGCGCACCGCGTCGCGCACGTCGGCGACGGTCCGCAGCGACTGCAGGTTGCCGACCTTGACGACCGGCGGGATGCGCTTGGCCTCGATCATCGCGATCTGCTTGGCGAAGGTCGATTCGGCGAACACGTCGCCGCGGCGAGGACCGGTGTGCGTGAACATCCGGGTCGTCATCACGGTCATGTTGTACGCCTCGGCGTAGAAACGGCCGACCAGGTCGGTGCCGACCTTGGAGATCGCGTAGGGCGACGCCGGGTGGAAGGTGCACTCCTCGTCGATCGGCAGCTTCTCCTTCGGCACGCGGCCGAACACCTCGGACGAGGCGCAGACGTGGATGACCGACTTCGGGGCGTGCTGGCGCAGGGCGTCGAGGACGCGCACCGTGCCCTGGACGTTGGCGTCGAGCGTGTCGAGCGGAGAGTCGAAGCTGGTGCGGGGGAAGCTCTGGGCGGCGAGGTGGAAGACGTAGTCCGGCTTGGCCTCGGCGACCACGTTCTGGATCGACAGCGTGTCGCGCAGGTCGCCATACAGCAGCGAAGCCCGGTCCTTGGCGTTGATGCGCGGCGCGACGTTGACCAGGTTGTCGAGCGGGCTGCGCCAGCGGCACATGCCGATCACGTCCCAGTCGGTGTGCTCAAGCAGGTACTCGGCAAGGTGGGAACCCACCATGCCCGTGATACCCGTGATGAGTGCGCGCGGCTTCGCCATTTATTCTTCCGTCGTGCTAACTTGCGAGGTGCCTTCTAAGGCAAAGGCGAGGGGATTGCCACCCCGGACCCGGACCGCTGCCGGGGGCCCCGGGAGCCGGCAAAAGCGGGCCGGGGATGGGGGCGAAACCCCGCGATAGTCGATTGCAAGAGGCGACCGTCTCCGTTAGCTATCCCCGGGCCGGGAAACTTACGTGCCGCGGGGAGTTCGATTGGTGAAGGAAGAAGCGATTTACCGCCGGTTGTTCCGCACGGCGCTGCTCATCAGGCTGGTCGAGGAACGGATCATCGACCTCTACCCGTCGGACAGGATCCAGAGCCCGGTGCACCTCTCGATCGGCCAGGAATCGGTCGCGGTCGGCGTGTGCGACGGCCTGCGCCCGGACGACATCATGTTCGCGACCTACCGGTCGCACGGCTTCTACATCGCCAAGGGCGGCCCGCTCGACGCCATGTTCGCCGAGCTGTACGGCCGCAAGGGCGGCATCTCGGGCGGCAAGGCCGGCTCGATGCACCTCTCGGCCCCCGAGGTCGGCCTGCTCGGCTCGTCGGCGGTGGTCGCCAGCTCGCTGCCGCACGCCGTCGGCACGGCGCTGAGCTTCAAGCGGCGCGGCCTGTCGCGGATCGCCGTGACGGTTTTCGGCGACGGTGCGACCGAAGAGGGCGTCTACCACGAGAGCCTGAACTTCGCCGCCGTCATGAAGGTGCCGGTGCTGTTCATCTGCGAGGACAACGGCCTCGCGGTGCACAGCCATCGCCCGGTGCGCCAGTCCTACCGGCTGCCCGAGCACGCGGCGGCTTACGGCATCAAGTCGCGCCGCCTCGAGGAAGGCTGGGACATCATGGCGGTCCGGCAGGCGACGCTCGAGGCCGCGGAGAAGGTCCGCGCCGGCGAGCCGTTCGTGCTCGAGATCGTCACCTCGCGCTACAAGGAACATGTCGGCGTGGGCGAGGACTTCCACTTTAACTACCGCAGCAGCGACAGCGTCGAGGCCTTCAAGAAGCGCGACCCGCTGCTGGTCGACACCAAGCTGGTCGAGGCGCTGACGCCGGAGATCATGCGGGAGATCGACGCTGCCGTGGCCTTCGCCGAAGCGAGCCCCGCGCCGGGACGCGCTGAACTTCTGACGGACGTGATCTGATGAGCACCAAGACTGCCGTGAAACCCGCCGCGGACACGCGCGTGCTGTCGTACGCCGGCGCGCTGCTCGAGACGATGGACGCGGGCCTCGCCGAGCATCCCAACGTCTTCATCATGGGTCAGGGTGTCGACGACTTCAAAGGCATCTTCGGTTCGACCACCGGGCTTGCCGAGAAGTACGGCGCGTCGCGCGTGTTCGACGTGCCGCTGATGGAAGAGGGCATGACCGGCATCGCGATCGGCGCGGCGCTGGTCGGCGACTACCCGATCACGACGCACATCCGCGCCGACTTCACCTTCCTGGCGATGAACCAGATCGTGAACCTCGCGGCCAAGTATCGCTACATGTTCGGCGGCCTGATGAGCTGCCCGATGCTGATCCGCCTGGTCGTCGGTCGCAGCTGGGGGCAGGGCGCGCAGCACTCGCAGAGCCCGCAGTCGACGTTCGCCCACTACCCGGGCCTGACGGTGGTCATGCCGTCGACCAGCCAGGCGATCCTCGACATGTACCCGCAGATCATCAACAAGCACCCGGGCCCGGTGATCAGCATCGAGCACCGCCTGCTCTACAACCTCGACTTCACGGTGTCGTCGTCGGCGAAGCCCGTGCCGCTGACCAGCTACGTGGCGCGCGAGGGCAAGGATGTGACGGTGGTCGCGACGTCGGTGATGGTGCTCGAGGCCCTGCGCGCCGCCGAGTACGTCGCCGAGAAGGCCGGCGTCTCGGCCGAGGTCATCGACCTCAACTCGATCAGCCACCCGGATTGGGATCTCGTCGCGGCCAGCGTCAAGAAGACCGGCAGCCTGGTGATCGCCGACACGTCGTGGCTCGAGTACGGCGTCGCCTCGGAGGTCTGCCGCCAGCTGGTGATGCGCGACCCGGCGCTGCTGAAGAAGCCGCCGGCGATGCTCGGCATGGCGCCGGCGCCGTGCCCGACCGCCAAGAGCCTCGAGGACATCTACTACCCGAGCCAGCGCGAGACGGTCGACGCGATCATGACGCAGGCGAAGGGCGCCGGCCATGGCCTCGCCCTGCCGACCGAGAAGTCGATGACCGAGGGCTACAAGCGGTTCCGCGGACCGTTCTGACGATACCAGGCGAGGGTTCGACGGATCCCTTCCTCGAGCGGGACCTTGGGCGCGAAGCCGAGGTCCCGGCGAGCCTTGCCGTCGTCCATCAGGCGGACGGGGATCGTGCTTGGCCGTGACGGGTCGTAGCGCACGTCGGCGTCGGTGAAGCCGTCGACCGCGAGGATCGTCTGCAGGATCTCGCGCACCGAATGGCCACGGCCTGAACAGATGTTCACGGTGTAGAAGGGGTCGCTGGTCGCGAAGGCGGCGAGCAGGCCCTCGATGAAGTCGTCGACATAGATCAGGTCGCGGATGTCCTCGCCGGTGCCCCATACCTCGAGCGGCTTCTGGCGCTCGGCGACGCGGCGGATCTGCGCGGCCGTGACGTGGCTCACCGCGAAGTCGAACTTGTCGTAGGGCCCGTAGACGTTGGAAGGCCTTACGACGACCGTGGGCATCGGGTTGACGATCTTCTCGGCGTAGGTCCGGCAGAGGACCTCGGCATAGCGCTTCATCCAGCCGGCGGCGAAGTAGACGTCGTGCGGGTCGCCGTCGAACATCTCGCCCTCGGCCACCGCGCGGTTGCCGGTCGGCGGGTAGGCGGCGCCGGTCGAGATGAAGCAGAAGCGCGACACGCCGGCCTGGTGGGCGGCCTCGAGCATCTGGGTGTTGATCAGCACGTTCGGCGTGACGTGCGACAGCGGGTTGGCGCGGATCACCGCGGCCCCCGAGGTGTGCGCCGCGCACAGGAAGACGTAGTCCATGCCCTCGACCGCGCGCCGGCAATTGGCGCCGTCGCGAAGGTCCAGCGTCAGCACTTCGGCGCCGCCGAAGTCGGCCTGCAGGGGATTGCGGTGCGTTGTAAGACGGAGGTGGGCGCCGCGCCGGGCAAGGTTCAAAGCAAGGTTCGTTCCAAGGAAGCCCGCGCCACCGGCGACGAGCACCTTCTTGCCGCTAAAGTCCATTCGTCCCAACAGGATTTAAGTGATTGAAAAGGGGCCGCAAAGCAGCCCCCGGACAGCGAGCGGCAAGCACAAATCGGCATTGCGTTGCAGCAAACTACGCCTTACTTCTATTCTCATGGTCACCGCCAATCAACACGCAACTCCAGGCGCCGGTGGATCGGCAACCAAGGCCACGGGCAGCACGCCGATCCGGATCGGCCTGGTGCAGATCAACAACTCCTTCTCGGGCCAGAACTACCTGCCGTACTCGGTCGCGCTGCTGCAGACCTACGTGCAGAAGATGGCGGCCGATCCGAGCCTCTACGACTTCATGCCGCCGCTCTACAAGCGCGTGCGCATCGCCGACGCCGTCGAGGCGCTGAAGGACGCCGACCTCGTCGGCTTCAGCACCTACGTCTGGAACGGTCGCATCTCGCTCGAGATCGCGCGCCGCCTCAAGGCGATCCGTCCGAACATCGTGATCGTGTTCGGCGGCCCGCACGTGCCTGACCAGCCCGAGGCGTTCCTGCGGGCCAACCCGCAGATCGATCTCGCCGTCCACAACGAGGGCGAGCGCACCTTCCTGAAGTTCCTCGAGGTGTTCCGCGACCGCGCCGCCTGGACGGCTCTGCCCGGTGTCAGCATGGTGCTGCCGGACGGCAAGTTCGTGCGCAACGCCAACATCGACCGCGTCCGCGACCTCGACCAGATCCCGTCGCCGTTTCTCGAGGGTGCGTTCGACGCCATCATGACGGCCAACCCGGGCGAGAGCTGGATCGGCCTGTGGGAAACCAACCGCGGCTGCCCGTTCCGCTGCACCTTCTGCGACTGGGGTTCGGCGACCGCGGGCAAGGTCACCAAGTTCGGCGAGGAGCGGCTGTACCGCGAGGTCGACTGGTTCGCGAAGAACAAGATCGAGTACATCTTCTGCTGCGACGCCAACTTCGGCATCCAGAAGCGCGACGTCGACATCGCCAACTACGTCGCCGACGTGAAGAAGAAGACCGGATTCCCGGTCGCGCTGTCGGTGCAGAACACCAAGAACGCCACCGAGCGCGCCTACGAGACCCAGAAGATCCTGTCGGACGCCGGCCTCAACAAGGGCGTGGCGCTGTCGATGCAGAGCGTCGACAAGACGACGCTCGAGGCGATCAAGCGCGACAACATCGCGCTCAGCACCTACATGGAACTGCAGCGCCGGTTCACCCGCGACAAGGTCGAGACCTATTCCGACCTGATCCTCGGCCTGCCGGGCGAGACCTACGAATCGTTCGTGAAGGGCGTCGACCAGCTGATCGAGAACGGCCAGCACAATCGCGTCCAGTTCAACAACCTGTCGATCCTGCCGAACGCCGAGATGGGCGATGCCGCCTACCAGGCCAAGTACGGCATGGTCACGGTCGAGTCGAAGATCATCAACATCCACGGCGAGCGCATCGAGCTCGACGACGACGTGCCCGAGGTCCAGGACCTCGTGGTCGCGACGGCGGCGATGCCCTATGCCGACTGGCGCCGCACCCGGTCGTTCTGCTGGATGACCGCGCTGCTGCACTTCGACAAGCTGTTCCAGATCCCGCTGATCCTGGCGCACGGCATCTCGGGCATCGGCTACCGCGACATGATCGAGGCCTTCATGGCCGCCGATCCGAAGCGCTTCCCGCTGATCGCCGAGATCAATGCCTTCTTCGAGAAGGAGGCCGAGTCGATCCAGCAGGGCGGGGCGGAGTACGTGTTCTCGCGCGAGTACCTGAACATCTACTGGCCGGCCGACGAGTTCATCTTCGTCGAGCTGACCGCCAAGGGCAAGTTTAGCGCCTTCTACGAGGAAGCCGGCCGCCTGCTGGCCGAGACCGTGAAGGCCCGCGCCTCCGACCTGCCGGTCGACATCCTCGACGAGGCGATCCGCCTGAACCACGCGTTGGTCCACCAACCGTTCGTGAAGGAAAACACCTCGATCAAGCTGCGCTACAACCTCCTGGAGTACTGGCAGAAGGTGCGCGACGGCGAGCAGCCGACCCTGCGCGAGGCGCCGTCGGTCGTGCAGATCGACCGCTCGGCGCGGCCCTACGACGACTTCCAGAAATGGTGCCGCGAGATCGTGTGGTGGGGCAACAAGAAGGGCGCCTACCTCTACTCGACCAAGGTCGCCGCCATTTCCCCGGAACTCGCCGGCCACTACTGACCGAGATGAGATACCGGGCGCTCGGCCGGACCGGCCTGTCGGTTTCGGAGGTCGGTTTCGGCGCGTGGGGCATCGGCGGCCGCACGGTCGCCAACACCTCGTACGGCGACACCGACGACGCGGTCTCGATCGCGGCGCTGCGGCGGGCGCACGATCTCGGCATCACCCTGTTCGACACCTCGGCGGCCTACGGCAGCGGCCACAGCGAGGACCTGCTGGGCGAGGCCTTCGCCGGCCGGCGCGATCGCGTCGTGCTGGCGACCAAGGCCGGCTACGAGGCCTGGGATCGCCGCCCGGACTTCTCGGCGGCGGCGATCGTCGGCTCGGTTGAGGCCAGCCTGCGACGGCTGCGGACCGACCGGATCGACGTGCTGATGCTGCACAACGCGCCGCTGGAGGTCCTCGGGACTCCCGATGTGCAGGAGGCGATGGCGGCGCTGGTCGGCAGCGGCAAGGTCCGCTGCTGGGGCCTGTCGGCGAAGTCGCCGGCCGACGCCCTCGCGGCGCTGGCCGAGCACGACCTGGCGGTCATCCAGGCCAACTTCAACATGATGGACCTCAGGGCGCTGACCGGCGGGCTGTTCGCCGAGCTGGCGCGCCGCGGCGTCGGCTTCATCGCGCGGACACCGCTGTGCTTCGGTTTCCTGACAGGCACGATCACGCGCGAGACGACTTACCCGGACGGCGATCACCGGCTGGGCTGGCCGCGGGCGCAGCTCGAGAACTGGATCGATGGCGCGAGCGATCTGCTGGCCGCCGTCGAGGCACGGGCCGGGCTGGAGGCGGTGCATGCCGCCATCCGCTACTGCCTGTCTTTCGCCGAGGTGTCGTGCACGATCCCCGGCATCCTGACCCCGGAACAGGCGGAGGAGAACGCCGCGGCCAGCGACCTCGGCCCGCTGGCGCCGGCACTGCTCGAGCGGGTCGCCGAGATCAATCGTAACCGGCAATTCTTCGTCGCGCGGGCAGCAGCTTCCTGACGAAGGCGAGCAGGTCGCCGCCGCGGAACAGGTGGCCCGGCACGCCGGCCGCGGCCGCCGCTTCGAGGTCTGTCAGGCGGTCGCCGATCATGAACGAGTGCGACAGGTCGATCGGCCAGTCCGCCATGAACTGCCGCAACATGCCGGGGCCCGGCTTGCGATGGTCCGAGGCCTGGCGGTAGCGCTCGACGGTCCCCTCGGGATGGAACGGGCAGTAGGCGATGCCATCGAGGTGCGCGCCGTATGCCGCCAGTTGTCCGCACATCCAGTCGTGCAGCGACACGACATGGTCCTCGGTGTAGTAGCCGCGGGCGACGCCGGCCTGGTTGGTGACGAGGAAGACGAGGTACCCGGCGTCGTTCAGCAGGCGCACCGCCTGTCGCGCGCCGTCGACCCATTTCACCTGGTCCGAGCGATGCACGTAGCCGGTATCCTCGTTGAGGATCCCGTCGCGGTCGAGGAAGGCGGCCGGCCGCCGGCAGATCGCCGGCACGAGTCGTTGCGAGCGCTCGAAATCCTCCGGGATGCCGATGTCGATGAACGCGCCCTGGTGCACGACGCCCTCGACCAGTCCTTCCGACGCCAGGGTCGGCAGGACATCGCGTTCGAGCGAGGCGGGGCGGGCGCCGATGCGCGAAACGATCTCGCGCCGCATCAGGTAGATGCCGGCATTGATCGGGTCGTTCGAGGTGCCGGCCGCGTCGAAGCGGCGGATGCGCTGCCCCTCCAGTTCCACGCGGCCATATCGGGCGCCCTCGATGCCGCTGGCCAGCGCCATGCGCACCAGGCCGGTCCACGGGGTCCCCGGCTCGGGGACCAGCGACAGCCAGTTGACGTCGAACAGCGAGTCGCCGTTGACCAGGAAGAACGTCTCGTCGAGGTGCTCCGCGGCGAAGGCGAGGGCGCCGCCCGTTCCCTCGGGACGGGGTTCGACCAGGGTCCTGACGCGCATGCCACGCACCACCTTGCCGTCGTAGGCCCGGCTGAGCCCGTCCCCCAGGTAACCGCAGAGAAGCAGGGCCTCCTCGATGCCATGGCGGGCGGCCTCGTCGAGCAGGTAGTCGAGGAAGGGGCGCTCCCCGACCCTTAGGGCGGGCTTTGGGGTGCCCGACGTCAATTCCTTGAGCCGGCTGCCCATTCCGCCCACGAGGAAAACAGCCTGTCTGGTCATCATGATGGCCCAGATTAGCCCACGCCGAAGGGAGGGCGATAGTCGCGACCCGCCGGTGCCGGGGGGCTCGCTTGCGTACGCTAGGTCCCCCGTCTAAGGAGATACCAACTGGAGGCAGGATTCGGCCGTCTTGATGACACCTTATGTGAGTTTCGTTTCCTGGGGTCGCAACGACAGCTACACGCCAGAGTACGGCCAGCGCGTCCGGCGTGGCATCACGTTCCTGGCGAATCAGCTCGAAGCCGCTCAACTCGAATCCGAGCTTATTTTCGTCGAGTGGAACCCGGTGCCGGGCAAGCCGCTGCTGATCGAAGAATTCAAGGTGCCGACGTCCCTGCGCTACGTGTCGGTCAAGGGCATCGTCGTCGACGGGCGCTACCACCAACGCTACGAGGGCTCGCAGGAGCGCGGCATCCATGTTGCCGAAGCGGCCAACGTCGGCCTGCGCCGGGCGCGGGGTGTCTTTTCGTCGCCAAAGGCAAGCGACACGATTTTCTCGAACGAGATCATAAGCCGGCTCGCACGCCGCGATCTCGATCCGGGCTGCATGTATCGCGTCAACCGCTACGACGTCATCGATGCCAGCGCCTTCGCGGTGCCGGACCCCGAGTTGCTCGCTTCGCTCGCGGCGGCCGAGGTCGAGTGCAACGATTACATCAAGCAGTCGCCGTACTGGAAGATCAGGGACCTCCATACCAACGCCTGCGGTGACTTCACCCTGATGGCGACGCAACGGTGGCACCAGATTCGCGGGCACGCGCTCGACCGCAGCGTGCTGTCGCTCGATGTCGATTCGATCGCGATGCATGCCGCGGCGGCGTTCGGCGTGAAGGAATGCCGATGGCCTGCCGAGTGCCGTGTGTACAAGCCCCGCCACAATGCCATGAACGGTCGGCGGGTCTCCCAGCACTGGCGTCCCTGGCAGCGGGCGCTCGAGCAGCCGCTGGTGGCCATGGGCGCGTGGGACACGGTGTTCCGGTTGCGAACCGCCTTCGACTATCCGCGACGTCGCGTGCACGGTGTGGACAGCGTGCTCGGCCCGTCGATCGAGCGGAATTTCCTGCGCGACGCCACGACCTGGGCGAGGGGTGCGACTCCCTCGCAGACCCAGCCCGAGAACTGGGGGCTGGCCGACGAACCGCTCGACGTCAGGACGCTCTGTGCGGGGCGTTGGGAGCATGCGGCCGGGTAGCGCGGGCGGGGAGAAACCTTGCTATACGGACGGTCATGTCTATGCTGGCGATAGGCTGCTATTGCCTTGATTGAAAAGGGATTCGTGATGTTTTTGGTCTTGCAGCGGAGCGGCGTGACGCGTCGCCGGGCACTCGGGTTTTCGGCATGAGCGTCGAGGAGTCGATCGGGCCAGCGCAGTTCGAGACCGCGCTCGGAATCGCACCGGGCAAGCTGCCTGCTCACACCGTCGAGATGCTGCGGCAGGCCAACCTGCGCTACGCCCGGACGACCCCGGCCGAGCAGGCGGAGCTCGAGGCCGAGGCGATGGAGCGGGTGAAGCAGGGCTTCACCGTGGTCGGCGAGCAGCGGGCCGGCATCTGGCGCGACGCGTGGCAGGACCAGCTCGATCGCTTCGAGGCGGCCGGCTTCGCCGTCGAGTCGCTCAACCCGGCATTCGTCGATGGCTCGGTCGTGCTGCGCTGGCAGGGCGGCTACATCCGCAGCCTCAGCGACAAGTTCGAGCTGCGGGTGATCGAGATCCTGCGCGACGCGGTGTTCCGCCTGTTCCTCGCGGATGTCGACAGCCTGTACGAGTTCGGCAGCGGCAGCGCCTTCAACGTCGCGGCCTACGCGAAGATCTTCCCGGACGTCCCGGTCTGCGCCCTCGACTGGGCGCCAGCTGCGGTGCGTATCGCCGAGCTGCTGCGCGAGAAGCTGGGCATGAAGGTCAGGGGCGAGCGCTTCGACTTCTTCAACCCGACGAAGGACATGAAGCTCGGCCCTGGCGCCGGCGTGTTCACCTTCTGCGCGCTCGAGCAGGTCGGCCCGCGCTTCGGGCCGTTCCTCGATTTCCTTCTCGAGCAACGCCCGCGACGCGTCGTGCACATCGAGCCGACGGTCGAACTGTACGATCCGTCGTCGAGCCATGACCGGGTGGCGATCGAGTACCACACGCAGCGCAAGTACCTCGTCGGCCTGTTGCCGGCGTTGCGCAAGCTGGCGGCGGAGGGCCGGATCAAGCTGCTCCACTCCAAGCGTCTGAACTGCGGCAGCCGATTCCACGAGTGCTATTCCGTGCACGTGTGGGAGCCGGCGTAGGGGGCGACCCCTTTGCCCACAAAGGTGAACTGTGCCCGCTTCTAAGCCACCTGTTTTCTCGCTCGTCTGGTACGGCAAGAATAGAGTCGACTCCGCCCGGGAGACCGTCGCCGCGTTGAAGGAGCAGGCGTTCGGCGACTTCGAGGTCCTCGTCGAGGACTGTGGGTCGTCGGACGGCACCGTCGAGGTGTTCCGCGAAGCGGCGGAACGGGACCCGCGCATCCGGGTCTACGCGCGCGGTTGGCAGAAGCGGGCGGATGCGCTGCTTTCGGCGACGCGGCGGGCGCGGGGCGAGTTCATCCTGTTCTGCCCGAGCGAAGGCGTCTTCATGGCCACGGCCCTCGAGAAGATCGCCGCCGCCTTCGCCGAGCATCCCCGGACCGGGGCGATCGCGACCTCCGGGACGCTGGTGAACAAGGACGGCGAGAGCCTCGAGCGTTGTGACATCGTCACGCTGCTCTTCACGTCCTACAGCCTCAACCTGCCTGCGGTCGCGTTCCGTCGGACCGCCCTCAACGAGGTTGGCCTGCACGAGGATCGCTGGTTCTCCAACTCCCTGGGTCTCGACCTCGTCTGCCGGGTGGCGACGAGCCGGGGACTGTTCTGCCTGGGCGAGGCCATCCTCACGCAGCCGCGCAGGATCCTGCAGGTCGACGGGCTGGAATACCCGGTCTCGGCGATCATCGCCGACCGGCTGGCGCTGGTGGCTGAACTCTTCTCGGCGCGGGGGTTCTTCGCTCCTGCCTGGGATGCCCTGGCGTGGGAAGCCAGGGTCAACCAGACGGTCGCCGTGATCGAGCAGTACACGGCTGTCGGCGGCGGGGCCCTCGAGCTGGAGGGGTTCCAGGCGATGCTCAAGGTCGCCGACGGCATCCACCAGCAGCTCAAGTACGACCACAGGACGCTGCGTAGCCTCCATAGACTGTTCTGCTGCCGCAGCCACAACCTGGGATACCTGGAGGCGCCCCTCCAGAAGTCGCTCGCCGGCATGGCCCAACTGGACATGGGCGAGCAGATTCGGCGGGGCTACAGGATCTGGACCTTTCCGGTGGGCGGACCGTGGCTGGTCCGCAAGTTCATCGCGCGCACGTCGCCGAAAGTGGCGTTCCATCCCGAGGCCCCGTCGTGGGAATCGATGTACGCCGACCTCTATCGCCTCGCCGGGGCGCGGTACGAAGCGCGGGGCCAGATCGATATCGCGCTGGAGATGTGGGACCGCGCCCGCCCGCCGGCCGATCCCGATCTCGACAGCATGGCTTGCCAGGCGATGTTGAAAAGCCCCTACGCGACCGACGAGGCGCTGGCCGCCCGGCATGTCGACTGGGTGCGCGACCATGCGCCCGGTTCGAAGCCCATCGCGCCGCGGCGGGTGCCTCGACCGAACGGCAAGATCCGCATCGGCTACCACTGCTCCTTCCTCGACTCGGACACGATGCGGAACATGATGCGCGAGGTGATCGCCGCTCATGATCGGACCCGGTTCGAGGTCTATGGGTACGGCCCGCAGCAAGTGCCGCCGGATCTCGCGGTGCACCTCGATGCCCAGCGTCACACGCCGCAGGCAGCCGTTTCGGACACGGCCTTCGCCGATCTCCTCAAGGCGGACGAGATCGACGTTTTCATGGAACTGAGCGGCTACTCTCCCGGCCACCGGTTCGGCGCCATGGCGCTGCGCGGCGCCCCGGTCCAGATCAGCTTCCTCAATCACACCGGGACCAGCATGGTCCCCAATGTCGACTACGTCATCGCCGACGAGATCTGCCTGCCGACCGGCTCGCCGGCCGAACAATTCTACTCGGAGAAGGTGTGGCGCCTGCCGGACTGCTTCTTCTGCTTCGACTACACGAAGTTCGACGAGCCCTTCACGCCCGAGCCGCCGTTCCTGAAGAACGGGTTCATCACCTTCGGTTGCTTCGGGACGGGCGGCAAGATCGGCCGTGAACTGGTCGCCATCTGGGCCGACCTGTTGCGGCGCGTTCCCAACTCCAAGCTCTACCTGCAGAATCCGCAGCTGTCGCTGGAAGTCGACCGGACGTTCCTGCGCGATTGCTTCAAGATGGTGGGCGTCTCGCCCGACCGGTTGATCATCGAGCCCGGCGTGGAGAGGCGCCAGCTGATCCGCAACTATGGGTTGGTCGACATCAGCCTGGACACGTGGCCCTATGCCGGCGGCAACACGATCGCCGAATCGTTGTGGCACGGCGTGCCGGTGGTGACCTACCGGGGCGACCGGTTCTCGAGCACCTACGGCGCATCCCTGCTGGCAGCGGCGGGCTGCCCGGAACTGGTCGGCAACTCGCCGGAGGAGTACGTCGCCGTGGCGGCGAAGCTTGCAGCCGAGCCCGACAAGCTCGTGTATCTTCGGACCAACCTGCGCCGCATGTCGGTGGAGCATGGGCTCGGCGATTCCAAGCGGTTCGCCAGGCGTCTGGAGGAGGCTTTCACCAGGATGCTGGAAGAGGTGCCGGTCGCGTAGGGTACTTCATCGCGCCAGCGCGGCGTTTCCACGGTAACCAGAGCAGAGGCGACATCCTTCACCCATGTGTCCGATCACAGTCTCCAAGAACCCGCGAATGACGCGCTACCTCGTCGAGGTGGAGCGCGTCTTCTCGAAGTACCCCCTGACGATCATTGATGTCGGCGGGCGGGGCGGGGTGAACAGCGAGTGGAGCGTGTTCGGCAACCAGGCCCGGATGTTCTGCTTCGAGCCCGACGAGGCGGAGTGCAACCGGCTGAACGCGGAAGGACCGGGTCACGTCACCTACATTCCGACCGCGCTGGGCGTGAAGACCGGCCCGGCGACGATCTACGAGGCGCAGCTGAAGTACAGTTCCGGCCTGTACGAGACGCGCATGGATTACTTCAAGCGCTTCGTGAACTGGCGGAACGGCGAGATCGTCGGCGAGCACGTGATCCAGGTGAAGTCGCTGGAGGACGCGATCCGCGACCACGGGATCCCGCCGCTCGATTTCATCAAGCTGGACGCCGAGGGTGCCGAACTCGATATCCTGAAGGGCGGCGCGTCGGCCTTCGCCAACGGCCGGGGCCTCGGCGTGCTCAGCGAATTCCGGCTGCACCGGGAGATCAACGGGTCGCCGCCGTTCTACCAGTTGGACGGCTACCTGCAGGAGCACGGGTTCCGGCTCTACGACATGTCCGTGAACCACCATGGCCGCGTCGCCCTGCCGTATCCCCAGCAGGAAGACTACCGGCTGCCCTCGGGCGAGCGGTTCTTCGCCTACACCCGGCACGGCCAGTTGCAGGACGGCGACGCGCTGTATTTCCGCGACCTGGTCGGCCAGAAGAACCTCGACCCGCTCCAGGTGCTGAAGCTGGCGTCGCTGATGGAGATCTACTCCCTGGGCGACTGCGCCGCCGAACTGATCCTCGACAACAGGCAGAACGTCGACAGCCTGGTCGATACCGGGCGCCTGCTCGACCTGCTGGTGCGTGGCATGACGGGGACGGAAACGAACTACGAAGAGTACGTGCGCGCCTACTGGAAGTAGTCGACGTCGACCAGGACGGCGGCCTCGCGGGCCGGGTCGTCGAGGGCGACACGGCTGTCGGCAAAGGCGAGGCCGCGCACCGGGATCGTCTCCGTCGCTTCGCCCAGCACCGGCGCGCGGGTCCAGTGATCGTCGCTGTACTGGAACACCAGGATGGCCAGCCAGTAGCTGTCGATTCCGTCGAGCGCGAAACTGTCGACCGCGGTCTCGCCCCGGTTGGGCCGTTGCTCGACGGACGGGCTCGACCAGATCTTGGCGGTCTTCGTCGGGGCGAGCTTGGCCCAGCAGCGAACGAGGAAAGTCGCGGACGAGCGGTTCCGGGAGGAGATCCTGAGTGCTGAGCGGCCTTTCGGCACGAATATGTGGACGGGCTCGATCAGCACGCGCGGCAGTTTATGGACTGAGGGAGGGGGCGCAAGCGGAGTTTGCTGCGGCGGATTTCGCCTATTTCCTCAAGCTTTTCGCACGGTGCGATACCAGTCGATGGCGTCGGCGAGGCCTTCCCGCAGGCTGGTCGTGGCTTCCCAGCCCGTGGCTTGCCGGAACGCGGCACCGGAAACCTGGAGCGACACGGGACCCGAGGACTTGGCGAGGTCGTGGCGGATATCGGCGTCGGTGAAGCCGTCGAGGTCCAGCAGTTCGCGCAGCACCTCGTTCACCGACGAGTCCCGGGGCGAGGTGACGTTGAAGTCGCAATAGGCCGGCAGTGCGGCATCGCGCGCCGCGAGGATCGCCCGGGCGAGGTCCCGGCCGTGCAGCAGGTTTCGGGTCTGCTCGCCGTTTCCCCAGACCTCGATCGGCCGCTCCCGCTCGACCACCTTGGCGACCAGCGTCGGCACGAAATGGCCGGTCGTGCCCGAGAAGTCGCCGTAGCGGCCGTAGACGAGCGACGGCCGGATCGTGACGGCGCTGCCGATGCGGCGCAGGTGCTCGACGTACCAGCGCAGCTGCTGCTCGACGTAGCGATGCATCCAGCCGACGCCGAACCACTGGTCCGGCGGGTTGCCCGCCAGCGCATCGGCCTCGATCGCGTGGTGGCCCGGCACCGACGGGTAGACGGTGCAGGAGCTGACCAGCACCAGCCTCGGCAGGCGGACCGCGGCGGCCGCCTCGAGCACGTTGGTCGCGATGCGCAGCGTGTCGACGATCGGCGATACCGGGTCGATCTTCAGGGTGCTGCTGGTGGCCAGCTGGCCGGCGCACAGGATCGCGCAGGAGGCGTTCTCGAGCAGCGGTACGGCGGCGCCGGGCTGCCGCAGGTCGCACTGGCGCCACGCGGCACGCTGGCTCTCGTAGGCGGGACGGCGGTGATAGGTCGCGACCACGTCCTCGCCGGGCATCCGCGCAAGCGCATCGACCAGATGCCTGCCGACCAGCCCGGTGGCGCCGAGGACGACGACCGTCACGACGCCGTGCCGGCTAGGAGTGGGAGAAGCGTCGCATGTCTTCCTTTTCGAGGAAGGTCGCGCGCCGGTAGGCATGGGTGACATCGGCGACGCTGCCGGCCTCGCGCACGCGTCCGTTGTCGATCCAGATGCCGGTGTCGCAGAGCTGGGTGAGGGAGCTCGGCGAGTGGCTGACCAGCAGCATCGTGCCGGTGCGCCGGAAATTGTCCATCCAGTCCGTGCACTTCTTCTGGAACGCCATGTCGCCGACCGCCAGCGCCTCGTCGACGATCAGGATATCGGCCTCGATGTGGGCGCAGATCGCGAAGGCCAGGCGCATCTGCATGCCCGACGAGTAGTGCTTGAGCGGCTGGTCCATGAAGGCGCCGATGCCGGCGAAGTCGGAGATCGAATCGAGCCGGGCCCGCACCTCGTGGCGCTTGAGGCCGAGCACGGCGCCGCCGATCAGGACGTTCTCCCGTCCCGTCGCCTCGGGATCGAAGGTCGCGCCGAGCGCGAGGACCGGGGCGACCCGGCCCTTGACCATGATCTCGCCCTTGGTCGGCCGGGTCATGCCGCAGACGATCTGGAGCAGGGTGGTCTTGCCGCAGCCGTTGCGCCCGATGATGCCGACGCTCTTGCCGCGATGGACGTCGAAGCTGATGTCCTTCAGCGCCCAGAACGACTTGTAGTAGGGGTTCGTGGCCGAGCCGATCAGCTGCTGCTTCAGCCAGTCCTTGGGGCTGTCGTAGAGCTTGTAGGCCTTCGCGAGGTGCCGGACCCGGATGACGACGTCGTCGTCGAGCTCAGATGACATCGGCGATCGCATCCTGCTGGCGGCGGAAGAACCAGTAGCCGAACCAGAAAAAGAACATGGAGATGAACGCCGTCCAGGCAACGACCCAGCCGTTCGGCAGCTTGCCCTCGACGACGAGGTCGCGAATGATCTCGATGTAGCCGGTCAGGATGTTCGCGTACATCAGCAGCCGCATGTCCGGGCTGAGCGACTCGGTCGACCAGAAGACCGGCGTCGCGAACATCAGGACCGGGGCGATGGTCATCATCAGGTAGGCGGTGTCGCGGGTGAAGGCGCCCATCGCCGACAGCATCCAGGTGATGCCGACCAGGAAGGCGAGGAACGCCACGATCCACAGCGGCAGCAGCAGCACCGTCCAGGACATCGACCCGAAGATGGCCTGGCACAGCAGCATCAGCGCCAGGCCGATCGAGGCGTAGGTCATGGCCCGCAGCGTCGAGATGATCGGCAGCATCTCGGCCGGGAACATGGTCTGCTTGATGTAGTGGGAATACTCGTGGAGCAGGGACGGTGCCCGGTAGGCCATCTCGGTGAAGAAATTGAACGCCACCAGGCCGCCGAAGATGAACAGGCCGTAGTCGACCGGCGAGTGGGACTCGGCGTTGTTGGGCAGCTTGACCGCGCCGCCGAACACGACGGTGTAGGTGATCAGCGAGATCAGCGGGGCGGTGATGGCCCAGATCCAGCCGGCCATCGATCCCTTGAAGCGCTCGCGCAGCTCGCGGCGCAGGATCGCCTCGATGAGGTCGCGGTGGTGCCAGGCATCGGTGAAGGGGCGCACCAGGAACCGGGCCAGCCGCTCGAACCAGTTGTAGTCACGCGGCTCCACGACCTCGCCGTCACGGATGTGCATGACGCGCGCCTCGGGGGAGGGCTGGCGGTTGATCAGGTTGGTCATTGGGGGCGAACGACTAGCAGAACGGGACTCGCGGGACGAGGTACGGGACGCCGCAGACCGGCTGATGCGCAGGTCGCATAGCACAAGGGTCCCGCCAGAGGTAGTGTCCCGGTCCCCCGAAGGCGGCCATCCCTCGCGAAAATGGGGGAATTTCGCCTGAAGTTTCCACACCTTGACCGGCGTGCCGCGCCTTCGCCATGAACTTGACGCTGTTCTCAGGGTAGGCTAGCGGGACGCCTCCCGGGGGGAATCCCGCTTCCGGGGACTTACGCGCGGTGAAAGTGCCTTTCTTGCCTGTTTCCCAAGACCCATCGAGAGCCCGCCGCGGCCGCCTTCCGGGAGCCCTCTGCGTTGGCTGACATCGGCATCCTGAAGGCAGCCATCGGACCGGTGTCGCGCTTGTGGCGGCGGCCGGCCGCCGTCGAGGCGACCATCACGGGCGGCACCCCCGAGGAGCAGGCGCGCCGGCTGTTCCGCGACGGCCTGGCGAAGTTCCGTGGCGGCGATTCCGCCGGGGCGCTGGCCGACCTGGACCGCGCGCTGGCGCTCCATCCCGACCTCGCCGATGCCGTCATGACCCGCGCGGAACTGCTCGATTCGCTGGGCCGGGTCGAGGAGGCGCGGGTCGGCTACCAGCGCGCCCGCGACCTCTGGTCGGCGATGCCGTGCGGCGGCGCGGACCGGCGCTACCTCTTCCGTCGTCGCGGCCAGTTCGCGTTCGAGATCGAGTCCTACGACGTGGTCCGCAGCAACGTGCGCGGCAAGATCCTGCCGCAACTCGCACACGGCAACGCGTTGCTCGCCCGCGGCCGCGCGGCCGAGGCGCTCGACAGCTACGAGCGGGCCCTCAAGGTCGATCCGAAGCAGCGCGAGGCGCTGGCGTTGAAGGGCGAGGCGCTGTCGGCGCTCGGCCGCTACGCCGAGGCGATCGCCCTGTTCGACGGCGTGCTGGCCTCCAACCCCAAGGACGTCGAGACGCTCAACGCGCGCGGCATCGCGCGGCTGGCGAGCGGCCGGCTGGCCGAGGCCAACGAGGACTGGCAGGCCCAGCTCAACCTGCTGCCGGCCAGCAGCTCGGCGGCGCGCGGCTGCGTCGCCATGAGGCTGGGCAACCACAGCGTCGCCTACGCCGAGTTCGAGGTCGCGCGGACCAAGGAGCCCGACAACGGCTACTGGCCGCTCTACCGGCTGGCCGCCGGCCGGCTGGCGGGCATGGTGATCGATGCCCCGGCGGTGCCGGGCGACGGACGCTGGACGTCGCTCCTGCTCGGCTACCTGGCCGGCCAGGTCGGCGAGGACAGCCTTCTCGAGCAGGCGATCAGCGGGGACCGCCAGGCCGAGGCGCGCTTCCAGATGGGCGTCGCGGCCGCCGCCACCAATCCCGCGGTGGCCCGCCGTCACTGGAAGGACGTGGTCGAACGCGGCCATCCCGCCCTGATCGAAGTCGCCGCCGCCAGCAACGCATTGGCGCGCCTCGGCTCCTGAGCCGGGCGCCCGGACGAGGAGCCCATGTTTTCCGTCATCCTCTACGGCCGCAACGACAGTCACGGCTACAACCTGCACAAGCGCGCCGCCATCAGCTTCAACGCCCTGGCGGAGGTGATGTCGGACCCCGACGACGAGATCCTGTTCGTCGACTACAACACGCCGGACGATCACCCGACCTTTCCCGAGGCGATCCACGACACGCTGACCGAAAAGGCCAAGAAGGTCATGCGGGTGCTGCGCGTGCGCCCCGACGAGCATGCCCGGCATCGCCTGCAGACCCACCTGGTGGCGCTCGAGTCGCAGTCGCGCAACATCGCGCTGCGCCGCTCCAACCCGCGCAACCGCTGGATCCTCTACACCAACACCGACATGCTGCTGGTGCCGCGCAACAAGGGCGAGTCGCTGAGCGACATCCTCGGCGGCGTGCCCGACGGCTTCTACCAGGTGCCGCGCTTCGAGATCCCGGAGATGCTGTGGGAAGCCGCGTTCGATCGCCGCGACCCGGCCGGCAACCTCGAGAAGCTGCGCGACTGGTCGGTGCGCTTCCACCTCAACCAGGTGGTCCACAACTACATGCCGATGAAGTACGACGCGCTCGGCGATTTCCAGGCGGCGCTGCGCGACGACATGTTCGCCATCCATGGCTTCGACGAGAGCATGATCCTCGGCTGGCACTGCGATTCCAACCTGGCGGCCCGCCTCGCGCTCTACCGCGGCCGGGTCGACACGCTGGTCGACAAGGTGTTCGGCTACCACTGCGACCACACGCGGGTCGCCGCGGCCAACAACAAGGGTCGCGCCACCCGGATGAACGACCAGGATCGCTACATCTGGAACGTCGCCACGCCCTACATCCCGGAGCAGGCCGATAGCTGGGGCTGGCCGGAAGTCGAGATCGAGGAGATCCGGCTCGACCGCGATACGCCCTACCAGCGCTTCACCGCGGGCCTCGACCGGGCGATCGAGCCGGCGACGCTGCCGTTCATCCAGAGCAGCCTCGACTGGCATCTCTACGAGGACCTGACCTACGACCTGCCGCACACCCTGCCGTTCGTCTGCGACCAGGTCGTCACCTATCCGCGGAACACCTCGCTGATGCTGGTCGCGGCCCGCGCCGACTTCGTCGAGAGCTTCGCCAAGGCGTGGCAGGGCATGGGCTTCACCGGACCGCTGCTGATTCCGCAGGAATGCGAGGGTATTCCCGCCGGCCTGCCGGGGGTCGAGCGGGCGCCGTTCGATGTGCAGCTGGCGAAGGCCGAGCTGTTCGTCTTCGAGTTCGGACTGGCGACCCAGACGCCGACCGAGCCGGTGCGCACCGGCCGCGGCATCGCCCCGCTGGACCGCAAGCGACTCAAGGTCGTCGAGCGCCTGTTCAAGCGCGCCGCGGCGCGCGAGGGCGACAGCCGACCGGAGGGGCGCCGGACGGCCCGCCGCTTCATCGGCGTGAACGTGATCTACAACAAGTTCTGGACGACCTTCACGAACCACGTCGGCGCGAACATCAATCCGTTCTGCAGCCAGGTCCTGGCCGGCCCGCCGCGCCAGGACGATTCGATGAAGGGCAAGGTCCTGAAGTTCCGGGCGCGCCACTCGATCTGACGGCGCGCCGACGCCGGCCCCGGGCAGGGGCCGGCCGGTGGTGCCGGGCCTAGCGGCCCGAGCCGAGGTAGAGGATGTCGGCGACGTCGGCGAACTTGTCGGCCGGCAGCGTCCGCCACAGGTCGAGCACGGTCAGGCTCTGGCCGTTGCGCTTGCACCACGTCGGCTCGATCGCCTTGTACTCGGGCCAGCCGGTGGCGACGATCAGCATGTCGCACTCGCGCACCGCGCCCTCGATCGACGAGGCGCCGACCACCTTGTCGCCCAGCACGGCGAGCGCCGCGTCCTGCGCCAGCGGGTCGTGCACCGTCACGACGTAGCCGGCATCGGCCAGCCGCGCCGCCAGCTTGACGCTGTGGCTTTCCTCGACCACCGGGGTCTGCGGCTTGTAGGACAGGCCGAGTAGAGCGATCCGGGTGCCCGGCTTGGCGAACTTGGCGACCAGCGCGGCGAGACGGTCGATCTGGTGGTTGTTGATGCGGTCGGTCGCCTCGGCGACGTCGGCGCGGGCGCCGATCTTGCGGGCCAGCGTCGGCAGGGCTTTCACCTCGGGGATCGCGGAGGCTTCCACGCGGGCACAGCGCCCATCGCGCGCCAGCGCGTTGCAGGTCATGGCAACAACGGAAACGGCGCAGGTGAGCAGCAAAGCCCGCGCGCGCAGCACCGAAGCTGAAGCCATCGTCGAAGGACGCATGCCTGCCCCAAAAGCCATGGGCCGACACCACGCCGCCCCTGCATCCCCTTTTACATGAACCACACGCAAAAGGGACGTTTTTGCTCTTATGTGCTTAGCATGACATGAAAATGGCACCTCACCAAGCTGCAGCGCAGCATGGCGGGAATCAGCCGGCGCGCACAGACCGGAGGAATTTCTGCACCTCGGCGCGCATGGTTTCGGCCTGCGCGGCCAGATCGCGTGCGGCATTGAACACCTGCCCGGAGGCATTTTCGGTGTCCGAAGCGGTATGCGACACACGCGTGATCGTCTCGCGCATATCCTGCGCACCCTTGGCGGAACGCTGCACGTTCTCCGCAATATCCTGGGTCGCGCGTTCCTGCTCGTCCACAGCCTGCGCGATTTCGCCCGTCGCCGTATCGATATCCTTGATGGAGCGGTCGATCTCCCCGATCGCCATCACGGTTTCGGAGGTCGCCACCTGAATCTGCCCCACCATCTCCGAAATCTCGCCCGTGGCGCGCGCGGTCTGGTTGGCCAGCCCCTTCACTTCGGCCGCCACCACGGCAAAGCCCTTGCCGGCATCCCCGGCGCGTGCTGCCTCGATGGTGGCGTTCAGCGCCAGAAGGTTGGTCTGCTCGTCCAGCGAGTTGATGATCCCGACCACGGCACCGATGCGCGAGGCGGCGTCGGCAAGCGCCTTGGCGCTGGAGTCGGTGGCACGGACATTCTGCACCGCCTGCTGGGCCGCCTTGGTCGCCTGCGACAGGATGCGCGAGATATCGGAAGCGGTTTCCCACAGCGCATCCCCTGATTGGGAGAGCGAGCGGAAGGAATCAACCGCGACTTCAGCCGTCTCGGCCGCCACCCCCACTTCGGAGGAGGTGGAATTGGCCGAGCGGGAGAGACCATTGGCGGCCGCCTCCAGTTGTGCCGCCGCTGCGGCAATGGTGGCCGTCACGTGGTCCGCACTGGATTCGAAGGTCCGCACGGCTTCCTCGATGGAACGCTGGCGACTGGCATCGCGGGCACGGACAGCCCCCGCTTCCTGCTCCATCTTGTCATGTTCCATCATGCTGGTGCGGAAGCGCGCCAGCGCCAGCGCCATCTCGCCGATCTCGTCCTGATGCTTGGTCACCGGCACATCAACGGCGTAATCCTTGTTGACGATCCGCGCTGTCGCCTGGGACAGCAGCGCCAGCGGCAGGCTGATGGCACGGCGCAGATGCACCAGCGCCCCCAGCACCACCACCACGCAGAGCACAGAGAGTGCGAGCATGATGCGCTCGACGGTATCCATCAGGGCATCGACACCGCGCACTTCATTCATGAGCGAGTTGGTGGCAACCCCCGAGAGGCCGTTGGACACTTCCTTGCGGGCCGTCGGGCTGCCACGCATGTCGTCCATCACGGTGCGGGCCACAGGCAGCATATCTTTTTCAATGGCCGTGATCACGCTGGCGGAATCGAGCTTGCCCGCAGCAAAATCATCCTCGATCCGCCGCTGCGCCGACTCCAGCGTGTAGAGCTTGCGCTTGATGGCTTCCCAGGTGGCCACCTCCGCCCCCAGACTGCCCTTGGCGTAGGTGCGATCAAAGGTATCGACCATTTCGAAAATGGTCTTCCACCCCGCCGCGCGGCGTTTGCGGAAGGTGTCGTTCTTGGTGATGATGAAGCCATAGAACGCGGAAATGGATCGGCTCACATCCAGCGTGATGTTGGAAAGCGAGACATAGGCGGGCAACTGCGTTTCCACGATCAGCTGGAAGCGCGCATTGGACGCACGAATCTGGGAAACCGTGAACAACCCCGCGCAGAGCACGGGCAGAAGAATCAGGGCAAAGGCCAGCGTCAGTCGGCGGCTGATGGTCAGGCCGCGCTTGGCAGGCTGGTACGCGGAGGCGTTCGGCCCCCCGGAAAACTTGTCTGGCATTTCTTGCCCTCATTCGCTGGATGCACCATGCGTCGGGAGCCTTAAAGCCGAGTAAAAATGAACGAATTACGCACGTAGTTTTGTGAAGATTTGAATGCCTTAGCGCAATAATTTTGCGGCGCACAAAAAAGCGGGGCCTGTGCGGCCCCGCTTCAAAGCGTCAGCAGGCCAAAGCCGGCATGCCTTACATCGTCGGAATGACGAAGCTGGCGCCATCCTTGATGCCCGACGGCCAACGCGAGGTCACCGTCTTAGTCTTGGTGTAGAAGCGGAAGGCATCCGCACCGTGCTGGTTCAGATCACCGAAACCCGAACGCTTCCAGCCGCCGAAGGTGTAGTATGCCAGCTGAACCGGGATCGGGAAGTTCACGCCCACCATGCCGACATTCACCTTGGCCGCGTAATCGCGGGCAGCATCGCCGTCACGGGTGTAGATCGCGGTGCCGTTACCGTACTCGTGATCGTTCACCATCTTGATGGCCGAGGCATAGTCCTTGGCGCGCGCCACGCAGAGCACCGGGCCGAAGATCTCTTCCTTGTAAACGGTCATGTCGGTGGTGACATGATCGAAAAGCGAACCACCGAGATAGAAGCCGTTCTCGTAGCCCTGCATCTTGAAGTTACGGCCATCCACCAGCAGCTTGGCGCCTTCGGCAACACCGGCATCGATGTAACCCTTCACCTTGTCGCGATGCGCAGCAGTGACCAGCGGGCCGAAGTCGGCCGAACCATCGGTCGAGGGGCCGACCTTGAGCGATTCGACGCGCGGAATGAGGCGCTTCACCAGCT
>Ga0102832_1000987_pt1 | contig 27531 bp, 28 predicted proteins | sample EBPBio282013_DNA_FD_88942 | JGI IMG/M metagenome (GOLD analysis project Ga0102832, IMG submission 88942) | Wastewater treatment Type I Accumulibacter community from EBPR Bioreactor in Madison, WI, USA - Reactor 2_5/28/2013_ DNA (Illumina Assembly) | ecosystem: Engineered > Bioreactor > EBPR >... | reverse complement strand
CAGATCGCCGGGCCGAGCCAGACGGCCAACGCCATGACGACCGACCAGAAGTTCGCCGACCTGCTGCGGTCCTACCTGAACCAGGGCTCGGCGAAGGCGCGCTACGGGAACCTGCTGACGCTGCCGATGGGTTCCGGCCTGCTCTACGTGATGCCGATCTACACCATGCGCGAGGGCGGCAGCGGGTCCTACCCCACGCTCCAGCTCGTGGCCGTACGGTTCGGTGAACACGTGGGGATCGCCGCGACCCTCCAGGAGGCGCTCGACCAGGTGTTCGCCGGCGACGCGGGTGCCAGCACCGGTGAGGATCCGGGGACGACGCCGGGCGGGCCCGACCAGCCCGGCCAGCCGAACCAGCCGGGGACGCCGTCCGGAACCGACCAGCAGGCGGCCGTGACCGCGCTGCAGAAGGCGGACGCGGCGTTCACCGCTGCGGACGCGGCCCTGCGGGCCGGCAACCTCGCCGAGTACCAGAAGCAGGTCGACATCGCGAAGGCCGCGCTGAAGGACGCGCTGGGGAAGATGGGCGTCAAGTAGGCACGAGCATTCCCGCGGGTCCTGCGCAGGGACCCGCGGGGTGCAACGATTGCCCGCATGGGATCGAAGAAGCGCCCGAAACTCGACGACGAGCTGTACGAGGCCGAACTGAACCGGCTCCAGGCCGAACTGGTGGAGATGCAGGAGTGGATCCGCACAGAGGGCAAGCGCCTGGTGGTGATCTTCGAGGGCCGTGACGCCGCAGGAAAGGGCGGCGCGATCAAGCGGATCACCGAGTACCTGAACCCGCGCGTGGCCCGTATCGTCGCGCTCCCCGCGCCGACCGAGCGCGAGCGCACGCAGTGGTACTTCCAGCGCTACATCGAGCACCTGCCCGCCGCAGGGGAGATCCGCCTGTTCGACCGCTCCTGGTACAACCGCGCGGGCGTGGAGCGCGTGATGGGCTACTGCACGGCGGCGGAGTACCAGCGGTTCCTGCGCCAGTGCCCGATCTTCGAGCAGATGCTGATGGAGGACGGCATCATGCTGCGCAAGTACTGGTTCTCCGTGTCCGGCAAGGAGCAGGAGAAGCGGTTCCGCTCCCGCCTCACCGACCCGATGCGCCGCTGGAAGCTCTCGCCGACCGACCTGGAGTCGCTGACGCGCTGGGAGGAGTACAGCCGGGCCAAGGACGAGATGTTCGTGCACACAGACCTGCCGGGGAACCGGTGGCGGGTGGTCGAGGCCGAGGACAAGAAGCGGGCCCGGCTGAACATGATCGCCGACCTGCTCGCGTCCGTGCCGTACCAGCGGGTGCCGCGATTCGACCTCGACCTCCCCCAGAGGCCGCCGTCCACCGGCTACCGGCGCACCGAGCGGGAGTTGCAGCTGTACGTCGCCGATGTCGCGGGGACGCTGGAGGCCCCCGGTGCGACGCCGCACCCCTATGTCGACCCCGAGGACGCCGACCTGCCGGGGGAGGACGGGCCGTCGTCGCCGGGCTCCCCGGAGGACGCGGAGGACTGAACCTCGGCCGACGCTCTCAGCCGATGCCGGACGGCAGCGGCACCCGGACGATCCGGTCGACACCGGCCAGGCGCAGGTCCATCGCCGCCGGCAGGGGGTGGCCCCACGCCCCGACGAGGGTGACGTCCGTCGTGTCACCGGCCGCGAGCGCCGCGGGCAGGGCGTCGAACGGACGGCGGACGAAGTCGCCGGGGTTGGCCAGGTTCTCGATCACCAGGGCACCGGGAGAGATGTTGCGCAGTCTCCAGGTGACGCCGGTCCCGGGCTCCAGCGCCAGCGGGACGGGGTCGGCCGGGGGCTCCGGAAGTGCCGGTGCGGTGCGTGCGGCGGCCGGTCGCGCGAGGTCCGCGAGGGCCTGTCGGGTCTGCCCGGCGACGGCGAGCGCCTCGTCGCGGGCGGCGCGGGCCGATGCCGCCCACCACCAGGACGCTCCGGCCCCGGCGAGGGCGAGGACGGCGCAGGATGTCAGGATCCACTCGGTCACGCGGGCATCGTCCCACGGGGTGGGGGTCCGGCGCCGGGGCATCGCCCCAGCTGCCGGACCCGGCGTGCTCGGCGCCCCCCCGGCGCGAGCACGCTCCCGTCGCGGACGCCCCCCGACGTCACTGCTGACGGTGCCTCCACCGTAGGTCGGGATCCGGGGGACCCAAGTCCCCGAACGGGTGACAGGAGTCCCGGGTGGGCGACCGGCCGGACGCCGCACCCGGGGCGCCGGGCCACTCAGGCGTGGTACCGGGAGCCGACGGCGGCGATCGGCTGGGGCGCGGGCGTCCCCGACATGTCGCGACGCGGGTCGGGGGCGGGCAGGTCGATCGGCGTCCCGCTGGCGGCGGCCGCGATCGCCGGGTCCGGCCCGGCCCAGGCGAGCACCAGGCCGTCCTCGCCCTTCAGGAACCGCTGGCAACGGACGCCGCCGGTCGCGCGCCCCTTGCCCGGGTACTCCGCGAGGGGAGTGACCTTCACGCTCCCCGTCTCCGTCCCCGGGAGGGCGGAGGACGACCCCGCCACCGTGACGACCGACGAGTCGGCGATCGGCATCGCGCCGAAGAACACCACCCGGGCGCCGCGGTCGAGCTTGATGCCCGCCATGCCGCCGCCCGAGCGTCCCTGTGGGCGCACCCCGGAGGCGGGGAAGTGCAGCAGCTGCGCGTCGCTGGTGATGAAGACCAGCTCGACCAGGTCGTGGACGAGCTCGACCGCACCGACGACCTCGTCGCCGTCGTCGAGGCGGATGATGTCCCAGGCGTCCTTGCCGATGATCTCGGGGTTCACCCGCTTCACCACGCCCTGGCGGGTGCCCACGGCCCAGCCGAATGTGCCCTCGCCGAGCGTGCCGAGCCCGAGGATGCGCTCACCGGGGTCGAGCGGCAGCAACTCGGCCGCCGGCGACCCGCCCTGCAGGTTGGGGGCTGCTGCGGTCACCGGTACCGACGGCACGTCGATGGCCTGGCCGCGCACCAGTCGCCCGCGGTTGGTGAGCACGCAGAACTCCCCGCGCGCGGTGGTGCGGACCGCCGAGCTGATCACGTCGTGCGTCGCCCGCGGGCCGGACGTCGGCAGCGGCTCGTCGTTGTCGGTGCGCGCCAGGAGCCCGGTGGACGACAACATCACCCAGCAGGGGTCGTCGGCGATCTCCAGGGCGGCCCCGGACGCCTTCGCCGCCGTCACCTGGTTGCCCGCGGACGCCAACAGGATCGTCCGGCGCGGCGTGCCGTGGGTGCGTGCCACCTCGTCCAGCTCGTGCGCGGTCACCTCGCGCAGCCGCTGGTCGGAGTCGAGGATGCCCTGGAGGTCGTTGATGGTCAGCCAGAGCTTGTCGCGCTCGGCCTCGAGCTCGATCGTGGAGAACTTGGTCAGCCGCCGCAGCTGCATGTCGAGGATGTAGTTGGCCTGCGCCTCGGTGAGCTCGAAGGCGTCCATCAGCCGCGATCGCGCCTGGGCGCCGTCGTCGGAGGACCGGATGATGGCGATCACGTCGTCGATGTCGACGATGGCGATGAGCAGGCCCTCGACGAGGTGCAGGCGATCCCTCGCCTTGCCCAGCAGGAACGAGGAGCGGCGGCGGATCACCTGGAGGCGGTGGTCGAGGAACACCTCGAGCATCTGCTTGAGCGGCATGGTGTTCGGCTGGCCGTCGACCAGCGCGACGTTGTTGATCGCGAACGAGTCCTCGAGCTTGGTGAGCCGGTAGAGCTCCTCCAGCAGGGCCTCGGGGTTGAAGCCGTTCTTCACCTCGATCACCAGGCGGGTGCCGTTGGCGAGGTCGGTGAGGTCCTTGATGTCGGCGATGCCGGTCAGCTTCTTGTTGCCGACCAGGGTCTTGACCTGCTCGATGATCCGCTCGGGGCCGATCAGGTAGGGGAGTTCGGTGACCACGATGCCCTTGCGGCGCGGGTGCACCTGTTCGATCCGCGCGGAGGAGCGGACGCGGAAGCTGCCGCGTCCGGTCGCGTACGCCTCACGGATGCCGTCCAGGCCGATGATCTTCCCGCCCTCGGGGAAGTCGGGGCCGGGCACGAAGCGCATCAGCTCGTCGGTGTCGGCGTCCGGGTGCCAGAGCAGGTGCTTCAGCGCCTGCACGACCTCGATCAGGTTGTGCGGCGGGATGTTGGTCGCCATGCCGACGGCGATCCCGGTGCTGCCGTTGACCAGCAGGTTGGGGAAGGCGGACGGCAGCACCGTCGGCTCGGACTCCTTGCCGTCGTAGTTCGGGCGGAAGTCGACGGTGTCGGACTCGATGTCCGCGGTCATGGCGACCGCCGCCGGCGCCATCCGGCACTCGGTGTACCGCATCGCGGCCGGCCCCGAGTCGAGCGAGCCGAAGTTGCCGTGGCCGTCGACCGTGGGCAGCCGCATCGCCCACGGCTGGGCGAGCCGGACGAGGGCGTCGTAGATCGCGGAGTCGCCGTGGGGGTGGTAGAGGCCCATCACCTGGCCGACGACCCGGGAGCACTTCACGTGCGACACGTCGGGACGGATCCGCATCTGGTCCATCGTGTAGAGGATGCGTCGCTGGACCGGCTTCAGGCCGTCCCTGGCGTCGGGGAGCGCGCGGGAGTAGATGACCGAGTAGGCGTACTCGAGGAAGCTGGTCTCCATCTCCTCTGACACGTCGATGTCGACGATGCGTTCGGCGACCTCGTCATCGACCGGCGGCTTGGCAACCATCTGGCTGTACTTCCTTCTTTCGTCAGTTCGTCACAGGACGTCGGGGAGCGCGCGCAGCCCGGCGAGCAGTCCGCGTCCATCGGGTGCGACCACCCAGGGCGTGTCGGCCGCGGCCTGCTGCTCCTCCGGCAGGACGGTGGTGGTGCCGTGGGCGAGCACCTGTTCGGTGGGCGAGAGCTGGCGGATCGCGATCGCCCGCACGCGGTCGGGTGCCACGTTGGCGAAGTTGGCGTAGGTCATCGGGTCGTGCTGGCCGTCGTCGCCCACCAGCACCCAGGAGATGCGCGGGAAGTCACGGGTCAGCTGCAGCAGCGTGTCGGCCTTGTGGGCGACGCCGGAGCGGAACCAGCCGGTGTTGGTCGGCCCCCAGTCGGTGAGCAGCATGGCCCCGGCGGGGAAGCCGTGCCGCTTGAGGAACCGGGACAGGAAGCCGTGGGTGTTCCAGGCGCCGGTCGAGATGTAGACCACCGGCGCGCCGGGGTGCTCGGCGAGCAGCGCCTGGTACATCCGGGCCACGCCGGGGACGGCCTGTCGTGCCGACTCGTCGCGGATGAAGGAGTTCCACGCCGCGATCATCGGACGCGGCAGCCAGGTCGTGATGATGGTGTCGTCGATGTCGGAGATGAGCCCGAAGTCGACGTCGTCGCCGATCACGTGCACGTCGGCGAGCGACACCTTCGAGGTGCGGCTGCGCACGCGTACCTGTCGCCAGCCCGGCGCGAGGCCGTGGTTGCGGATGCGGGCGTCGATGTAGCCCCCGCGGTCGGTGGTGATGCTGACCACCTGGTCGCCGACCGTGATGGTGACGGCTGCGCGGACGACGGCGGTGCTGAAGAAGTTGCGGAAACCCCGGCGCTTGATCAGGTCCTCGGTGGCCTTGCCCAGGCCGCTGCGGGCCCGCTTGGGCACCAGCACCACCCGGCCGAGCACCCGCACGCTCTCACTCGTGCCGTAGCCGGTGTAGCAGATCACCTTCTCCCGCCAGCCGAGCACGCGCAGCAGGCCCTCCACCCGCCGGTCGATGAACTCCTCCACGCGTGCGGCGATGAATGGACGGGTGCTCACGCCACCACACACTAGACGAGGAGCAGGGCCAGCCGCGGGAGCGGCTGGCCCTGCGACGAGTCTCGACGAGCAGTGAGGAACGAACTGCGAGGAGCAGACGAGCCCGGGCCTGGGTAGGGGGCGGCTGGCCTGCGAGGAGCAGACGAGGCCGAGCCTGCGTAGTGGACGGCTGCCCGGCCCTCGGCAATTGGGGAGCGACCGGCGCTGCGTGGGAAGATGGCGGAATGACGCCTCGTCCTGCGCTGCACCTGCCGCCGGGCCTTCTCTCCGAGATCCATGGCTGCGGCTACTTCCCCGAACTGGTGGCTGACGCCGTCTCGCTCGCCCTCGGGCCGGAGGAGCCGATCGCGCACCTGGTGCACCACGAGGCGACGTTCAACCGCGAGGAGATCCAGCGACACCTCTCCGTCCTCGTGCTCACCGGGACCCGGCTGATCGTGGCGCACACGGACGAGGGGGACAATCCCGGCGAGTCGCAGGCCCTGACCACGACCGAGTCGGTTCCGCTGCGCGAGATCAACTCGGTGGCGCTGAGCCAGACGATCTCCCGTCCCGAGCGCTACGGCGCGGGCAAGTCCTCCGTCGCGGAGGCCTGGCTGACGATCGTCTGGGGAACGATGCGTCGCATCGACCTCGAGCCGGCGCACTGTGCGGACCCGGAGTGCGATGCCGACCACGGCCTCACCGGCATGCTCGCCGGGGACGACCTCACCGTACGGATCAGCGCCGCCGGTGACGGCGACACGAAGGTCTCGCAGCTGATCACCTTCGGCACGGCGTTGCAGTTGGCGACCGGCTCCCGCGGGTGAGCGCACCGGTGGTCCCCGGCTACGGCCGGTCCACGCTCGCCGACCTGCTGCCCAGCCTCGCCGCACACCTGGGCGTCCCGGGTGCGCAGGATGTCCTGGGGCTCCCCGTCGCCGAGCGCTACCTCGTCGTGCTGGTGGACGGCCTGGGCGCTGCGCAGCTCGCCACCTACGCCGCCGAGGCGCCGTTCCTGGCCGCACGTGCGGGCCGGACCATCACCTCCGGCGTGCCGAGCACGACGGCGACGTCCATCACGAGCCTGGGCACGGGGCTGGCGCCCGGCCGCCACGGCATCGCGGGCTACGCCTTCTGGTACCCAGAGGCGCAGCGCGTCCTGCAGACCCTCCGCTGGCCGCCGGACATCAACGGCCTGGACGTGCAGCCGCAACTCACCGCCTTCGAGCGCCTCGAGCGGGCCGGCGTGCGGACGGCGGCCATCGCCCCGGCCTTCTTCGCCGGCACCGGCCTCACCACCGCCGCGCTGCGGGGCCCGTCGTTCCTCCCGGTGCACGACGAGACGGACGCCGCGCGCCGGGTGGCGCTCGCCGGACAGGCGGTGACCGCGGGACCCCGCACGCTCGGCTACTTCTACGAGCGACAGCTCGACCACGCCGGGCACGAGCACGGCGTCGGCTCCGGGCCCTGGCTCGCCCAGCTCGCGACGGTCGACGCGCTCGTCGCCCGCCTGCGGGACGAGCTCGGTGATGACGTCGTGATCGTCGTCACCGGCGACCACGGCATGGTGAACGTCCCGCGCGCCAACCGCGTGGTCGTCGAGGACGAGCCGGAACTGCTCGCGGAGGTGACCGCGCTGGCCGGGGAGGGGCGCCTTCGGCAGCTGATGACGCGCCACCCGGACGCGGTCGCCACCCGCTGGCGGGACCGGCTGGGGGAGCAGGCCTGGGTGCGTCGCCGCGAGGAAGCGGTCGAGGAGGGCTGGTTCGGCGAGGTGTCCCCACGGCTGGCGGGCCGCTTCGGCGACGTTCTCGTCGCTATGGCGGACGACGGTGCGGTGATGACGCGCACCCTGCCGAAGGAGCTGCGGCTGGTCGGCATGCACGGCTCGCTGACCGCGGAGGAGATGACCGTCCCGCTGATCCTGGCCTGAGGCGCTACCCCCCTGCCAGGAGGCCCGGTAGGCGCTCCAGGCAGTCGGTCCAGCCACGCTCGTGGTCGTCGCGGGCCTGCGGGGAGGTGAACCCCTCGTGCCGCAGGTTGAGCTCTGTGCCCGACCCGAGGCCGCCCAGCGTCACTTCCACCGTGGTGCTGTCGTCCTCCCCGTCCCAGCACCAGGTGAAGACCAGCCGGGTCGGTTCCTCGACGGCGAGGTACGTGCCCGACACCCCGATCCCGGCGGCCGCAGAGGTGAGGTGGAAACGGCCGCCGACGGCGACGTCCATCGACGCGTGGGAGGCGAACGACGGCGGCCAGACCCAGGCGGCGAACTCGTCCGGGCGTGTCCAGGCGTGCCAGGTCCGTTCCCGCGTGGCCGGCAGCACGCGGCGGACCCGCACGTCGCCCGCCGGTTGGTCCCGGTGCTGTCGCTCCATGTCCACCCCGTCCGTCCTCGTCGGTGTTCGTCCCGCCACTACCCGGTTGCCCATCGTGGCGCACGAGGGCGGTCATCGAGTAGGTACCTGTGCCGAGCGTGGGCGAGAATGACGCCCGTGGCTGAACTGACCTACTTCACCGGTCCCATGGACTGCGGCAAGTCGACACTGGCGCTCCAGGTCGCCTACACCGAGTCGGAAGCGGGCCGGAAAGGCCGGCTGTTCACCATGCTGGACCGGTCGGGAGAGCCCGCCATCACGTCGCGCATCGGGCTGACGGCGCCGGCGACCGAGGTCACCGCGGACCTCGACTTCTGGCGCTACGTCGTGGCCGAGCTCACCGCCGGCCAGCGGATCGACTTCCTCGTCTGCGACGAGGCGCAGTTCTTCACCGTCGCCCACGTCGACCAGCTGGCGCGCGTCGTCGACGAGCTCCAGATCGACGTCTTCTGCTTCGGGATCCTCACCGACTTCCGGACCCAGCTGTTCCCCGCGTCCCAGCGGCTGGTGGAACTGTGCGACCGTATGGAGCTGCTGCAGGTGCGCCCGCGCTGCTGGTGCGGCGAGCCGGCCACCCACAACGCCCGCACCGTGAACGGCCAGATGGTCACCGAGGGGTCGCAGGTCGTGGTGGGTGACACCGACTCCGCGGAGGTCGCCTACCAGGTGCTGTGCCGCCGGCACCACCGGCGTCGCGTCACGCGACAGGTGGCCGCGGTGACGCTGAGCCCCGAGCCGCTGCCGTTCGAGCGGGCCTGAGTCAGCGCTTCTTCGGGCTCTTCGGAGCGCCGAACATGATCTCGTCCCAGCTGGGGACCGACGCCCGCTTGCGCTTGGGCCGGGCGGACTTCTGCTCCTCGGGCTCCTCCTCGACCAGCGCCGGCTGCTCGGGTTCGGTGACCACGCGCCCGGGCTCCTCGTCCTCCGCGGGGGGCAGCTCCGGTGCGGCGTCGTCCTGCTCTGCGGGGGCGGGCTCGTCGAGCAGGTCAGCGGGCTCATCGAGCAGGCTCGCGGGTTCGTCGAGCACGGGACGGGCCTGCGGGGCGTCGGCAGCGCGGATCAGCCCGGCATAGATCTGCACGGAGTCCTCGTCGAAGCTGGACAGCATGTCGTAGAGCACGTCCAGCCCGGAGTCCGGCGACGGCACGATGTCGTACAGGCCGTCCACCTCGGCGAGCTCGCCTTCGGCGTAGGCGTCGTCGACCTCGCCGTCCAGCTCGTCCAGCGGCATGGTGTCGTCCGGGTCGGACGGCTCGTCGGCACGGGGCTGGACCACGCGCACCAGGGCGAGTTCGTCGTTCAGGCCGACCGTGGGCTCGGCCTCCTCCTCACGGCGGCGGCGACCCGGCTGCGGGCCGTGGGACGCCGAGTGCAGGCCGAGCAGCCACAGCGCGTCGTCGTTGTCCGCGACGGAGAACCGGCTGCCGGCGTCGTAGACGAACCGGGCCTCCCGGTGCGCCTTGCCGGAGTCGTAGTCGACCCGCACCGCCCAGCGGCGTCCCTCGAGCTTCCAGGCGTCCCAGGTGAGGGTGTCGGTGTCCACGCGGCGGGAGGCGAGCCGATCAGCGACGACCTCGGCGAGGGTGCGATGGGCGATCGTCTCCGAGCCGCGGCGCACGGGGTGCGATTGCGCCTGTCCCGCGACGAACTCGCGCTCGGCGAGGACGGGGGCGGCGAACGGCTCCACCCACTCGATCCCCATCCCGGCGGCCCTGGCCACGTCCTCGAGCGACTCACCGGCACGGACGCGTGCCTGGATCTCCCGCGGGGTCAGCGCGCTGTCCATGTCGATCTCCAGACGGGTGGCATGTGGGGGCTGGCGCACCGGGTTCCTGGCATTGCCGTCCCGGTCTCGGTGAGTCATCGCCCCTTCTGGGTTTGTGTCTGCAGGTAACCTACCAAGCCGACCCCCCAACCGGACGTCGGCGCGACCGCCGCACCGCACCGCCGGATCTGGTGGAGGGGCCGGAACGGCGCGGGGATGTGATATGTATTCCTCGCACGAGATGCCTGGAGCACCGCCAACGCGGGCACCGCGGAACGGAGATGAATCAGAACTCATGGCGACCGACTACGACGCCCCTCGCAAGACCGACGAAGAGAGCGAAGACTCGATCGAGGAACTCAAGACCCGGCGGAACGACAAGAACTCCGGCAAGGTCGACGAGGACGAGGTCGAGGCGGCCGAGACTTTCGAGCTGCCCGGCGCCGACCTGTCCCACGAGGAACTGACGGTGCGGGTCCTGCCGCGCCAGGCGGACGAGTTCACCTGCGCATCCTGCTTCCTCGTGAAGCACCGCAGCCAGATCGCCGAGGTCCGCAACGGCCTCATCTACTGCGTGGACTGCGCCGGCTGACCGCCGGCCACCCGCGGGGCCGCACCGCGCGGCCCCGTCCGGACGCTAGATCCGCAGGCTCGTCTTGTTGAAGCGCGGCGCCGGCGTTCCCATGACCCGGGTCCACTGGGTTGCGGCGAACCGGTTCACCATGAGCTGCGACAGCCCGATGCCGATGCCGCTGGCGATCGCCCACGTGAGCGCCCGCCGCAGCGGGACCTCGGGGTCGTTGGGCTCCGGCGGGGCGTCTCCCGTGGCCATCTCCCAGACCGCGTTCACCGCCTTGGCGGCGAGCACGGTGGTGGCCGCGCCGATCGCGCCCGCGTACAGGTTCCAGAGCAGTTTCTGCGACGTGTTCACATGTCCTCCTGACGCCATCCTGCCAAGCACCGCTAGCGTGGATCAATGACGTACCGCGAACGACTCCGCGTCCCGGCGAACTGGTGGGTGACGGGCCTGTTCTTCGCGGTGAGCTTCGTCACCGCCGTCGGCTTCTACGCCGGGCCCCTGGTGGCACTCGTCGCCGGGGCCGTGACGGCCGCAGCGATCACCGCAGCGCTGCTGCGGTACGGCCAGGTGGTGGTCGCCGTCGAGGAGGACGGGCTGCACGCCGGCGACGCGCTGCTGGAGTGGGCCTACGTGGGCGCTGTCACCGTGCACGACCGGGCGTCCACGCGTCGCCGCAGCGGCCCCGAGGCCGACCACGACGCGTGGCTGGTGCTGCGCGGCTACGTCCCCGGGGCGGTGGAGGTGGCCGTGGACGACCCCGCCGACCCGCACCCGTACTGGCTGGTCTCGAGCCGGCGCCCGGCGGAGCTCGCCCGGGCGATCGAGGCGGCCATCTCGCCGTCCCGGACCTGAGCCGCGCCCCGGCTAGACTGCCGCAATGACCTCGGCCAGCCCGGAAAGGGTTCGGGTCGGCCTCCGCAGGCTGGACCCGGAGATGCCCGTGCCCGGGTACGCGCACGCCGGTGATGCCGGGGCGGACCTCGCCATCGCGGAGGACTGCGACCTGGCGCCGGGCGAGCGGAAGCTGGTGGGCACCGGTCTGGCGATCGCCCTGCCGGAGGGCTGGGCGGCGTTCGTCCACCCGCGCTCCGGTCTCGCCGCCCGCTCGGGGCTGACCATCGTGAACGCCCCCGGAACGGTGGACGCCGGCTACCGCGGGGAGATCCGGATCAGCCTGCTGAACACCGACTCGTCCCGGGCGATCAGCCTGCGACGCGGCGACCTCATCGCCCAGCTGGTGGTGCAGCGGGTGGCCGAGGCGGAATTCGAACTGCTCGACCAGCTCCCGGAGAGCCACCGCGGCGAACGCGGCCACGGCTCGACCGGAGGGGTCGCGGAATGGGCGGCCACGGAGGCCGCGAACACGATGACAGAGGTGAAGAAGTGATCTTTGGGCGCAAGCGCAGGCCCGTCGACTCCGACCCGGTGGACACCGAGGAGGAGGCGCTGGAGATCGTCGGCGACGATGCCGGCGAGCACGAGCTCGACGTGGACCCGGACGAAGCGGAGGAGACCGACGACGACCTGGAGGTCGAGGACTCCGACCTCGAGGAGTCCGAGGAGGAGCTCGACGACGAGCCCGTCGACACGACCGACTGGCGGGAGGACGGGCCGTTCGACTCCGAGGAGGTGGAGCTGGGCGGCGACGGCGTCACGCGGATCGACCTGGGCTGCCTCGTCATCACGCCCTGGGACGGCCTGGGCCTGCAGCTGCAGGTGAACGAGGCGACCCAGGCCGTACAGGCCGTCACCGCGGTCTGGAAGAACTCCGGGCTGGAGGTGGCGCTGTTCGCCGCCCCTGCCAGCGGCGGCCTGGCGGACGAGCTCCGTGAGGACGTGCTGGAGGAGGCCGAACAGGGTGGCGGCACGGCGTCGGTCGCCGACGGCCCGTTCGGGGCGGAGGTGCGGCGCGTGCTGCCGCAGGAGGGTCCGGGCGGGGAGCAGATGTTCCACGTGTCGCGGATCTGGTTCGCCGAGGGTCCCCGCTGGTTGCTGCGCGGCACGCTGCTGGGCGAGGCAGCCCTCGGAGACGCGGACGCGCCCGCCGTGGCCCCGTTCGCCGAGTTCTTCCGTAATCTGGTGGTACGGCGTGGCGCCAAGCCGATGGTGCCCGGCGAGCTGATTCCGATGACGTTGCCCCAGGGGGCAGGGGAGGGCTGATGGCGAGCACGAATCCGCTCCTCCGCGCACTGCGCCGCTTCGGCGCGTCGAACGAGGAACTGGAGTCCGAGGCCCGGCAGAAGATCGTCGAGTCCGCGGGGGCGATCCGGATCAGCGAGCTGCGCGACCGCCAGTGGGCGCGCCTTCGGGGCCGGGTCACCGTGCTCACCATGAAGCCGCGCAGCGGCACGCCGTGGCTGGAGGCGGAGTTCGACGACGGCTCGGGCACGGTGACCATCGTGTGGATGGGACGCCGGGCCATCCCGGGCGTCACCGCCGGGCGCGAGCTGACGGTCAGTGGCCGGGTGTCCTACGTCGACGGACAGCGACGCCTGTACAACCCGTACTACGAGCTGATCGCCTGAGCGGCCGGCGCCTCAGGCGTCGGTGGTGCGGACGGTGCGGGGCACCAGGAACTGGGCCAGTTCGCCCTCGTAGCTCGGGTCGACGACGAACAGGAGCTCGTCGTTCGCCTCCAGTGCGGCGTCCCGCTCGGGTGCGCGGGCGGCACCGTCGCGGATGATCGTCACCAGCACGGCGTCGCCCGGAAGGCTCAGGTCTGCGACCCGCGTGCCGACGCGCGGCGACAGTTCCGGCAGGGTCATCTCGACGAGGTTGGCGTGGCCCCCGCGGAAGCTGAACAGCCGCACGAGGTCGCCGACGGTCACCGCCTCCTCCACCAGCGCGCACATCAGGCGAGGGGTGGAGACCGCGACGTCCACGCCCCACAGGTCGTCGAACATCCACTCGTTGCTGGGGTGGTTCACCCGGCCGACGGTGCGCGGGACGCCGAACTCGGTCTTGGCGAGCAGGGTGTGCACCAGATTGGACTTGTCGTCTCCGGTGGCCGCGATCGCCACGTCACAGGTGTCGAGGCCGGCCTCCTCCAGGCTGGCGAGCTCGCAGGCGTCCGCCAGCAGCCACTCGGCCTCCGGGACGCTCTCGGGCTTGATCGCGTTCGGATCGCGGTCGATCAACAGGATCTGGTGGCCGTTGGCGATCAGTTCCCTGGCGATCGACCGGCCCACGTTGCCGGCTCCGGCGATGGCTACGCGCACGTGCTGCCCCTCCCGTTCTCAGTGCTCTACCGGCGGCCGGCCGAGGACGTCCTCGACATCGTTGACCTGCTCGTTGGTCACGGCCGCGTACGCGAGGTCGCCGTCCTGGAACACCGTGCCCTCGCCGGGGACGATGCCCGAGCCGAAGCGCATCAGGAACGGGATGCGTGCCCTGGTCGCCGCCTCCATCGCGGTGACCTTCGTGCCCACCCAGCCCGGGTCGACGTGCACCTCGATCAGCCGGACGCTGCCGGAGGGGTCCCGCCACTGCGGCTCCGAGCCGGAGGGCAGCAGGCGCCGGAGCACCTGGTCGGCGGCCCAGCGGACGGTGGCAACGCTGGGGATGCCGAGCCGCTCGTAGACCTCGGCGCGGTTCTGGTCGTAGATGCGGGCCACGACGTTGTGCACCTCGAAGGTCTCGCGCACGACGCGGGCGGCCAGGATGTTGGAGTTGTCGCCGCTGGACACCGCGGCGAAGCCGTCCGCGCGCTCGATGCCCGCGCGCTGGAGCACCTGCCGGTCGAAGCCGACGCCCTTGACGGTCTTGCCCTGGAACTCGGGGCCGAGCCGGCGGAACGCGTCCTGGACGATGTCGATCACGGCGACCGAGTGCCCCCGGCGTTCCAGTGCCCGGGCCAGCGATGCGCCCACGCGCCCGCACCCCATGATGACGATGTGCATCGCCCCTGCCCTTCACTCCTGGTCGGATCCTGCTGCAGAACCCTAGCGGTCGGCCGGTGTTGATGACGCTACACCGGCCAGTCGTCCGCCACACGCCCGGAAGGGCATAGGGTTCGGTGTCGTGAACGCCACCGATCTGGTCAAGCGGCTGCTGGTTGGACGGAAGCTCGCCAGCGCGCAGCTGGGCGAGACGCTGCTGCCCAAGCGGATCGCCCTGCCCGTGTTCGCCTCGGACGCACTGAGCTCGGTGGCCTACGCCCCCGACGAGATCCTGCTCACCCTCTCGCTGGCCGGCATGGCCGGCTTCGCCTTCTCCTGGCAGATCGCGCTCGCGGTCGCCGCGGTCATGCTGATCGTGGTGATGTCCTACCGGCAGACCGTGCACGCCTACCCCTCCGGTGGCGGCGACTACGAGGTCGCAACGGTGAACCTTGGCCCGACGTGGGGCCTCGTGGTCGCCAGCGCGCTGCTCGTCGACTACGTGCTGACGGTCGCGGTGTCGGTGTCGTCCGGCGTGCAGAACGCGAAGGCCGTGCTGCCGTTCCTCGAGGGCAACGAGGGCCTGTGGGCGATGGGGCTGATCATCGTGCTGATGGCCATGAACCTGCGCGGGGTCCGCGAGTCCGGCACGTTCTTCGCCATTCCCACCTACGGCTTCATGATCGGCGTGCTCGGCATGACGGCCTGGGGCCTGACCCGGATCCTCGGCTTCGGCGAGCCGCTGAAGGCTCCGACCGCCGACTACACGGTGGTGGGCGACCCGTTCTTCGACCCGTTGCTCCCCCTGGCCGCGGTGATGCTGCTGGCCAGGGCCTTCTCGTCGGGCTGTGCCGCGCTGACCGGTGTCGAGGCGATCTCCAACGGTGTCCCGGCCTTCCGGGAGCCGAAGAGCCGCAACGCCGCCACGACGCTGGCGATGCTCGGCGGGATCGCGGTCACCATGCTCGGCGGCATCATCGTGCTGGCCAACCTCACCGGTCTGAAGCTGGTCGACCCCGACGGCCACTCGCGCTTCGAGCTGAACGGCGTCCCCGTCCCGGACACCCACGACACGGCCATGGGCCAGCTGGCCCGGACGATCTTCGACACGTTCCCGGTTGGTTTCTACTGGGTGGTCATCGCCACCATGGTGATCCTGTTCCTCGCCGCCAACACCGCCTTCAACGGCTTCCCGGTGCTCGGCTCGATCCTCGCCAAGGACGGCTTCCTTCCGAAGGCCCTGCACACCCGCGGCGACCGCCTCGCGTACTCCAACGGCATCCTGGCGCTGGCCACCGCTGCCGCCGTGCTGGTGATGGTCTACAACGCCAGCGTCACCGCGCTGATCCAGCTGTACGTGGTGGGCGTGTTCGTGTCGTTCACGGTCAGCCAGTTCGGCATGATGCGGCACTGGACGCGGCACCTGCGCACCGAGAAGGATCCCCGCGAGCGCGCGCGCATGATGCGTTCGCGGATGATCAACGCGATCGGCCTGACCGGCACCGGCGTCGTCCTGGTGATCGTCCTCGCGTCCAAGTTCATCTACGGCGCGTACCTCGCCGTGCTGGCGATGGCCGGGGTGTTCCTCGTCATGCGCGGCATCCGCCGGCACTACGACAAGGTCGCCCGCGAGGTGGCCGTCGGCCCCGTGGACGCCCGCATGCTGCCCAGCCGGGTGCGCGCGGTGATCATGGTGCAGGAGGTCAACAAGCCGACCATGCGCGCGGTGAACTTCGCCCGCGCCACCCGCGCCAGCAGCATCGAGGCGGTGACGGTGTCGATCGACGAGGCCGAGACCCGCCGGATCGTCGAGGAGTGGGATGCCCAGGACCTTGACGTGCCGCTGAAGGTGATCGCCTCGCCCTACCGTGAGGTCACCGGGCCGTTCCTCAACTACGTGAAGGGCATGCGCTCGGACAACCCGCGCGACGTGGTGTGCGTGTACATCCCCGAGTACGTGGTCGGCCACTGGTGGGAGCAGATCCTGCACAACCAGACCGGGCTGATCCTGAAGACCCGGCTGAACTTCATGCAGGGCGTCATGACCACCTCCGTGCCCTACCAGCTCGCCTCGTCCAAGTACGCCTTCGACCGGGCGCAGCGCAACACCGCCGCCGCGTGGCGCCGCCCCGGCACCGGCCAGGTGCGGATGGGCGACGCCCGCGAGCGGAGCCGTCCCGAGTGACCGCTGCGCTGGAGCCGGGCGCCCTGCTGAGGGGGCTGGAGGTCGGGCCGGTCGCGCACGGCGGGCACTTCGTCGCCCGCCACGAGGGACGCGTGGTCTTCGTCCGGCACGCGCTCACCGGGGAACTGGTGGACGTCCGGGTCACCGAGGTGAGCAAGCGCTTCGCGCGGGCGGACGCGGTCACCGTCCACCGGGCCAGCCCCCACCGCGTCGAGCCGCCGTGCCCGATCGCCGGACGGTGCGGCGGCTGCGACTTTCAGCACGTCGAACCCGCGCACGCCCGGGAGCTCAAGCGCCAGGTGGTGGCCGAGTTGCTCGGCCACCTGGCCGGGTACGCGTTCGCCGGGCAGGTGGAGGAGGTGCCGCCGTCCCCGCTGGGCTGGAGGCGGCGGATGCGGTACCAGCTCGACGACGCCGGCCGCCCCGGCCTGCGTGCCCACCGCTCCCGCGAGGTGGTCGTCCTTCCCGAGGGCGGCTGCCGGATCGCGGACGAGGGCATCGCGCTGCCCCCGCCGGACGCCGGCCGGCCGGGCGCGGAGGTGCTGGGCGTGGTGTCGGCCGACGGTCCCGCCTTCCTGCTCCCCGACACCGGCGCGACCGTCACAGAGCAGGTGGGGGAGCTGCGCTACCGCGTCGCGGCTGCCGGCTTCTGGCAGGCGCACCGCAACGCCGCGTCGGTGCTCGTGGAGCGGGTGCTCGACGGGTTGGCCCCCCGTGACGGCGAGGTGGCCCTTGACCTGTACTGCGGCGTCGGGCTGTTCGCACAGGCGCTCGACGCCCGCGGGGCCCGCGTGTGGGGGATCGAGGGGGACCGCACAGCGGTCGAGCTCGCGCGTCGCAACGTGCCGGCTGGCCGGTTCCAGGCCGGCGACGTGGCCCGACGCCTCGATCGCGTGCCCGAACGGGCCGACCTGGTGGTGCTCGACCCGCCGCGCGTGGGCGCGGGTGCGGCGGTGATCGCCGCCGTGGCGGCGCGGCGTCCCCGTGCGATCGCCTACGTCGCGTGCGACCCCGCGGCCCTGGGTCGCGACCTCCGGACCGCCGCAGGCCTGGGCTACGAGCCGTCGTCGGTGACCGCCCACGACCTGTTCCCGCTGACCCACCACGTCGAGTGCGTGGCTATCCTCGAACCGAGATGAGCACAGCACCCACCCGCGAGCGCCGGTCACGGCCGGAGGCCCGCTGCCCGCTGCGCCCCGACGAGGTGTGCAACCTGTGCCAGGTCGACGTCACCGGGCCACAGGACTGCGGGCTGGTCTACCTGGTGATGTCTGATCCCGACCAGCGCGTGGAGTGGGGCGAACGCCGCCGCGCGGCACGCTGAGGGACCGGAACACCGCCCACGCCGGGGCGTGCTCGGCTAGCCTCGTCCGGTCGGGTGGGATAATATCTCGACATCAAGATATCTTGGCCGAGGAGGACCCCATGAGCATCGACAGCTACTCCGCATCCGACCAGCTGACCGTTGCCGGGAAGACCTACCAGATCTTCCGCGTCGACGCCGTGGAGGGATCGGCGACGCTGCCGTTCAGCCTCAAGGTGCTGCTGGAGAACCTGCTCCGCACCGAGGACGGGGCGAACATCACCGCCGACGACATCGCTGCCCTCGGGGCGTGGGACCCGGCGTCCGAGCCCAACCGGGAGATCCAGTTCACCCCCGCCCGCGTGATCATGCAGGACTTCACCGGCGTCCCGTGCGTGGTCGACCTCGCCACGATGCGCGAGGCCATCGCCGAGCTGGGCGGCGACGCCACGAAGGTGAACCCGCTGTCGCCGGCGGAGATGGTGATCGACCACTCCGTGGTGGCCGACCTCTTCGGCACCCCCGACGCGTTCACCCGCAACGTCGAGCTGGAGTACCAGCGCAACCGTGAGCGGTACCAGTTCCTGCGCTGGGGCCAGACAGCGTTCGACGACTTCGTCGTCGTCCCGCCGGGCACCGGCATCGTGCACCAGGTGAACATCGAGCACCTCGCCCGCGTGGTGTTCCCGCGCGAGGTGAACGGCGTCCTGCAGGCCTACCCCGACACCTGCGTGGGCACCGACTCGCACACGACGATGGTCAACGGCCTCGGCGTCGTCGGCTGGGGCGTGGGCGGCATCGAGGCCGAGGCCGCGATGCTGGGCCAGCCGGTGAGCATGCTGATCCCGCGCGTGGTGGGCTTCAAGCTGTCCGGCAAGCTGCCCGAGGGCACCACGGCCACCGACCTGGTGCTGACGATCACCGAGATGCTGCGCCAGCACAAGGTGGTCGGCAAGTTCGTCGAGTTCTACGGGACGGGCGTCGCGGAGGTGCCGCTGGCCAACCGCGCGACGATCGGCAACATGAGCCCCGAGTACGGCTCGACCATCGCGATCTTCCCGATCGACGACAAGACGATCGACTACCTGCGGCTCACCGGGCGCAGCGAGGAGCAGCTGGAACTGGTCGAGCAGTACGCGAAGGCGCAGGGGCTGTGGCACGACCCGAGCCACGAGCCCCGGTTCTCCGAGTATCTGGAGCTCGACCTGGCCGACGTGGTGCCGAGCATCGCCGGCCCCAAGCGCCCACAGGACCGTGTGGTCCTGGCCCACGCCAAGCAGGGCTTCGCCGAGGCGCTGCGCGACTACGTGGACGCCGACGAACTGAACGGCTACGACGAGACGGTCGCGGAGAGCTTCCCGGCCTCCGACGCCCCGAGCCATGACGGGGGGAATGGCTCGGTCGACCCGCACGCCTACGGCGAAGGTGCGGACGTCGGTCCCGGACGCCCGAGCAAGCCCACCCCGGTCACCCTGGCTGATGGCACCACGTTCAGCCTGGACCACGGGGCGGTGACGATCGCGGCGATCACGTCCTGCACCAACACCTCCAACCCGAGCGTGATGATCGGCGCGGCGCTGGTGGCGAAGAAGGCGGTCGAGCGCGGCCTCACCCGCAAGCCGTGGGTGAAGACGTCGCTGGCCCCCGGCTCGAAGGTGGTCACCGACTACTACGAGAAGGCCGGCCTCACCCCCTACCTGGAGGCCCTCGACTTCGACCTGGTCGGCTACGGGTGCACGACCTGCATCGGCAACTCCGGCCCGCTGATCCCCGAGGTGTCCAAGGCGGTCAACGACGCCGACCTCGCGGTCACGTCCGTGCTGTCCGGCAACCGCAACTTCGAGGGCCGGATCAACCCGGACGTGAAGATGAACTACCTTGCCAGCCCGCCGCTGGTGGTGGCGTATGCCCTTGCCGGCACGATGGACATCGACCTGACCACCCAGCCGCTGGGGACGGGCTCGGACGGCCAGGACGTGTACCTCGCCGACATCTGGCCGACCCAGGCAGAGGTGGACGAGGTCGTCGGCTCGGCCATCTCGGCCGAGATGTTCACCTCGCGGTACGCCGACGTCTTCGCCGGCGACGAGACCTGGCGCTCGCTGCCGACACCGACGGGGGAGACCTTCGACTGGGACGTCGACTCGACCTACGTGCGCAAGCCGCCGTACTTCGAGGACATGCCCGCGACACCGCAGCCGGTGGCCGACGTCACCGGGGCGCGCGTGCTGCTGAAGCTCGGCGACTCCGTGACGACCGACCACATCTCGCCCGCGGGCTCGATCAAGGCCGACAGCCCTGCCGGCCGGTACCTGACCGAGCACGGCGTCGAGCGTAGGGACTTCAACTCCTACGGGTCCCGCCGCGGCAACCACGAGGTGATGATCCGGGGCACCTTCGCCAACATCCGGCTGCGCAACCAGCTCGCCCCGGGCACCGAGGGCGGCTTCACCCGTGACTTCACCCTCGCCGACGGGCCCGTGGCCACGGTGTACGACGCCTCGGTGAACTACGCCGCCGCCGGCACCCCGCTTGTCGTCCTCGCAGGCAAGGAGTACGGCTCCGGCTCGTCGCGCGACTGGGCGGCCAAGGGCACGGCGCTGCTGGGCGTCAAGGTCGTCATCGCCGAGAGCTACGAGCGCATCCACCGCTCCAACCTGATCGGCATGGGCGTGCTCCCGCTGCAGTTCCCGGAGGGACGGGACGCCGCGTCCCTGGGGCTGGACGGCACCGAGGAGTTCAGCGTCGAGGGAATCGTCGAGCTCAACGAGGGCCGGACGCCGTCCACGGTGCGCGTGACCGCGACCGGTGCGGGCGACCCCGTGGTGTTCGACGCCATCGTGCGCATCGACACCCCCGGAGAGGCCGACTACTACCGGCACGGCGGCATCATGCAGTACGTGCTCCGCTCGCTGCTCTCGCGCTGATGGGACGCCGGCGCGCCGCCCGCGGCCAGGCTGCGCCGGTCGAGATCGTCGACGTGCTGCCGGCCTCGGCGCGCGTCGCGTGGGCGTACCTGGCCAGCCTGCTGAGCACCGCCGGCGCGGCGCTGCTGGTGGTGCTGTCCAACCAGACGATCGGCGCGCTCGCCTGCGCGGGCGCGAGCGGCGGCGACGACCCGGTGGGCGAGTGCCGGGTCGGCGTGGCCGTCTGGGTGGCGCTGGCGGGCTTCCTGGTGTGCCTGCTGCCCGCGGTCCTGCTGCTGAAGCAGGACGGCTGGCTGTGGGCGGCGATGTTCGCCGGGGTCGGGTTCCTCATCGCCGCGGACGCGGTCGTCGAGTGGTGGTGGTGGGCGGCGGCGGCGCTGGTCCCCGCCGCGGCGGCTCTGGCCAGCGCGGAGTGGCGGCGGGGGAGGTCCCTCCGGCGCGTGCAGCTCGGCGTCCTGCTGGCGCTCGACGCCGCGGCCGTGGCCGCGCTGGTGTGGTGGTACAGCCTGTGATGTATCAGGACATGGGTGACAGTTCTGCATCAGGACATGGGTGACGGTTGGTGTGTCAGGACTTCGGTGACAGTCCTCGGATGTTGGGTCGGTGGCCGTGGAGTCGTCCTACGTATCTGACGCCGGGTGCGGGTCGGGTGGTTTCCAGGAGGACCTCGCCGTTGAGGTCGACCACCATGATCTGATCGCCGTCAGCGACGACGAGGACGTCGTCGAAGCCGCGTTGGACGTCGACGAGGTAGCGGACGTTGTCGAGGGTGAAGACTCCTGCGCTGGTCAGTCTCCGCAGGATGGTGCCGGCGGGCAGGCCGTTGGGCTTGCTGGCGGGGTCGGGTTGCCTGTTGCGGAGTTGTCGGACCACGGGGTGGGCGTCGGTGGGGCGTGGCGGATCGGCTTTCGCGGTGGCGAGCCAGGCGGTGGCCGGGGTGACCCTGCCCGGCAGGCCCTGGTGGGGTCTTTCGGTGTTGTAGATCCGGTCGAAGGTGTCGACCTGGGCCTGGAGATCATCGAGAGTCTCGGCGAGTGGTTGGGCATCGAGCCAGCGGAACAGGGTTTGGTGGAAGCGTTCGTTCTTGCCTTGGGTGGTCGGCTTGTAGGGCTTGCCGGTAATCGCCTCGACACCCAGCCGGGCGAGGTGGGTGACGAGCCGTCCGAGGTGTCCCCGCCGCGACGGGTTCAACGCCAGCCCGTTGTCGGACAGGAGCCGTTGGGGTATCCCGTGGGCGGCGATGCCCTTGTCGACCACGGTGATCGCCGCTTCGGCGGTCTCAGCCCAGGCGACGTGGGAGGCGACCGCGTAGCGGGAGTGGTCGTCGATCAGCTGGAAGATCACACACTTACGGCCGCCGGTCAGGACGTACTCGGTGGCGTCGAGTTGCCAGCAGGCGTTCGGCGCCGGATAGACGAACCGGCGCCACGCCGCCCGCGGCTTCTTCCGCGGCTCAGCCCGCGCCACCCCGGTCTCGCGGAAGATCCGGGCCAACGCCGCGGTCGAGGGCACCACCGGCAGCCCCATCGCGACCATCTTGTCGTGCACACTGATCGGCCCATGATCCAGCCCCGACGACTCCAGGGCCGACCGAACCGCGACAGCCTGCGCCTTCACGTCATCGCTCAGCCTGGCCGGAGACGACTTCGGCCGCCGCGACCTGGGCTCGAGTACTGCCGCCTGCCCGTCGACCACGGCACGCTTGCGCAGCTCGTAGAACGACTTACGCGAGATACCGTGCTCGGCGCAGAACGTCGAGACGGCTCCCCGCGGGGCGTCGTCGGGCCAATCAGCGATCGCGAGACGGACAACAGGATCGATGGGGTCATGGGCAGCCATCCCGGCAACCCTGCCGAAGTGTCACCACCAACAACCCCGGAAGCGTCACCGATGTCCTGATGCAGAACTGTCACCGAAGTCCTGAGACATGACATGTGGTGGTACAGCCACGGCTGATCTCCTATAATCGAACGTGCGAGCGAATAGCGCGGGAGGGGGAGTCGTGGCGACGGTGCAGAAGAGGCCGGCCCGCACCCGTCCGCCGGTCGGCTACGTGCCGCCCGGGTGGCCACTGCAGGTAAGGCCGCCCGGCGTGGAGGACTGGGAGCGGACGGCGAGCGCGTTCCTCCTCGACTGCTGCCCGGCCGACTACCGCGCCTACCCTGTGCTGCGGCGGCACCCCGCGGTGCTGGCCCGGTTCGCCGCCGCCCACGTCGAGGCGCAGGTGAGCGCGGCGGCCGACGGCCTCGGCGGGTTGCGCAGGAGCCTGGAGGACCACGTGCCGCCGGAGGTCGTGCAGGCCGCGGTCGAGGCGTGGGAGGAGCAGTCCGCCCGCCTCCAGCGGATCCGCCGTGAGGTGGCACTGGTGGAGGAGGCCCTGCGGGGACGGGTGTTCGTCCAGCGCCTGACATAGACTCCACGCGTGCGACTGCTCGACAGGATCAACGGTCCCGCGGACCTGAGGACGCTCACGCCCGGGCAGTTGCGGCAGCTGGCCGACGAGATCAGGGCGTTCCTCATCACCAATGTCAGCCGCACCGGCGGCCACCTGGGGCCCAACCTTGGCGTGGTGGAGCTGACGCTCGCCCTGCACCGCGTGTTCGACTCCCCGCACGACCCGATCGTCTTCGACACCGGGCACCAGAGCTACGTGCACAAGATCGTCACCGGGCGTCGCGACGGCTTCGCGAACCTGCGCCAGCCCGGAGGGCTCTCGGGCTACCCCAGCCGCGCCGAGTCCCCGCACGACTGGGTGGAGAACTCCCACGCGTCCACGTCGTTGTCGTGGGCCGACGGGCTCGCCAAGGCCTTCCGGCTGCGGGGGGAGGACCGCGTCGTCGTGGCCGTGATCGGGGACGGAGCGCTCACCGGCGGCATGGTGTGGGAGGCCCTGAACAACATCGCCGTGGCGGCGGACGAGAAGCTGGTCATCGTCGTGAACGACAACGGCCGCTCCTACACGCCGACGGTCGGCGGCATCGCCACCCAGCTCTCGGTTCTCGGCAAGCAGCTGTCCGCGATCCGCACGGACCGCCGCTACGAACGCGCGCTGCGGCGCATCAAGGAGTTCGTGCGCCGGGCACCCGTGGTCGGCCAGCCGGCCTACGGGCTGATGCACGGGTTCAAGATGGGCGTGAAGGACGTCCTGGCGCCCCAGGGCATGTTCTCCGACCTCGGGCTGAAGTACCTCGGGCCGATCGACGGCCATGACCTGGAGGCCGTGGAACTCGCGCTCCGCCAGGCGAAGGGCTTCGGCGCCCCCGTCCTTGTGCACTGCATCACGCAGAAGGGACGCGGCTTCAAGGCCGCGGAGGAGAACGAGCAGGACCGGTTCCACGCGGTCGGGCCGATCGACGAGGTGACCGGCGAGTCGCTCGCCGCGACCGGCGTCCGCACCTGGACCGACGCCTTCGGTGAGGAGCTCGCCCGGATCGGCGCCACCGACGAGCGCGTGGTCGCGATCACGGCAGCCATGCTCCACCCCACCGGCCTCGACCGGTTCGCACGTCACTTCCCCGACCGCACCTTCGACGTGGGCATCGCGGAGCAGCACGCCGTCACCCTGTCGGCCGGGCTCTCGGCCGGCGGCCTGCACCCCGTCGTCGCGGTCTACGCCACCTTCAACGGGATGTGGGACGCGTCGCTGCTGAGCCGCGTGCCCGGGCTGCGGCCGAGCGCCCCGCTCGACGAGGAGCGGCTTGGCGAGGCGCTGCGGATCCCCGTGGCCATCGACGACGGCCCGACGGTGCTGCGCTACTCCAAGGAGCGCCTCCCCGACCCGCTGCCCGCGGTCGGGCGCCGGGGCGGCGTCGACGTGCTGTTCGCCGGAGAGGCGCCCAAGGTGCTCGTGGTGGGCTACGGGCAGTTGTGCGGCGTCGCTGTCGAGGTGGGCCGGCGGCTGGCCCGGCAAGGCATCGGCGCCACCGTGGTCGACCCTGTGTGGGCGCTGCCGGTCTCCGAGGACCTGCTGGACCTGGTGGCCGAGCACGAGCTCGTGCTCACCGTGGAGGACAACGGGGTGGCCGGCGGGCTGGGCTCGCGCCTCTCGCAGGCCGCGCGCGCGGCGGGCCACGAGACGCGGTTCCGGGAGTTCGGGATCCCGCAGCGCTTCCTCGCCCAGGGCAACCGGGCCGACCTGCTGGAGGAAGCAGGACTGACCGCTGCGCAGCTGGCGCTGTTCGCCACGGAACTCGTCTCGGCCAGGGACTCCGTGGTCAGGCTGACCACAGCCGGCTGATCACCGGCACGACGAGCTCCCGCTGCCAGGCGCGCGCGCCGGACTCGGCCAGGCGGCGGTCGATCTCCTCGGCGTCGATCTCGTCCGGTGAGTCCCACAGCAGCCGCCGCAAGTGGTCCGGCGACACCAGGTTCTCCACCGGCACCTCGAGCTTCTCTCCCAACTCGACCAGGGCGGGACGGATCCGGTTGAACCGGGCGAACGAGGCGGGCCAGCGACGCTCCCACGAGCGTGGCATGGGCGGGCCGTCCGTGGGGCTCGTGCGGGCCGGCAGCTCGGACCTGGGCAGGGCGGCCGCGCGGTCGAGTGCGTCCAGCCAGACGGACTCGTAGCGAGCCGCGACCCGGTTGCCGAACCCGCGCACCGAGCGCAGGTCGCCGCGGGTCAGGGCGGGCTTGCGCTCGCTCTCCAGACGGGCCGCGAGCTCGGTGATCGCCCGATCGGGGACGACCCGTCCGGGCGCCCGGTCCTCGGACGCGGCGAGCGCCTCCCGGGCCTGCCACAGCTCGCGGACGACGGCCAGCGCGGCCGGGGAGTGCAGGGCGTGCAGGCCGGACGTGCGCCGCCACGGCTCCTTGCGGGGACGGGCCGGGTCGGCGGCGTGCGCGGCGAGGTGGGCGAACTCCTCCTCGGCCCAGCCGAGCTTGCCGGCGGCCTCGAGCTGGACGATGAGCCACTCGCGCAACTCCCAGAGCCGTTCGACGTCCAGGGCGGCGTAGGCCAGCCACTCCTCGGGGATCGGACGCCGCGACCAGTCCGCCGCCGAGTGCTCCTTGAGCAGGGTCAGGCCGAGCGCCTGCTCCATCAGGGCGCCGAGGCTCACCTTGGCCAGGCCGAGCAGCCGCGCGGCCAGCTCGGTGTCGAACAGCCGGACGGGCAGGAAGCGGATCTCGGCGAGGCAGGGGAGGTCCTGGCTGGCGGCGTGCAGCACCCACTCCACGTCGGCCAGCTCCGCGGCGTGCGCGGAGAAGTCGGCGCGCGGGGCACCGTCCTCGAAGGCCGTCGGGTCGATCAGGTGGGTGCCGGCGCCCTCGCGGCGTACCTGCACGAGGTAGGCCTTGGCGGTGTTGAGCAAATCGGTGGCCTCCGCCTTGTCGGTGGTGGCAACAAGTTTCTTGAGAAGCGTCCGCATCCGGCTACGGTGAAGACGGTTGCGCGTGCGGCGCTTCTCGGTTTGACGAACGCGCTTCTCAGCGGACTTGTGCTGCGGCATAGTTGTTGGTCGAAAGGAAAGCGGGGTATGGTACGGCTATGCTTCGGGATAGATCAACCCAACCCCGCGGTTTCACACCGTTCACACCGAACCCGAACAGCCGAAACAGTAGGTTCATGCCTTTCGGCTACGCCCCCGACGTCTCGTTTGCTCCCCTCTATGCTGGTTTTACCTCGCTCGGCTTCCTCGCCCGCGGACGTTCCTCGCGGAACGTCGCAGGCTCGGCACGCGCGGCGGGTTGCCGCTGCGCTACTTGCTGGGGCCCTGGGCATTGTGACGCTTCTGGCCGTGGCCGTTTACCAAGCCACGTCGCGAACACCAGCTCCTTCGACGCTGCCGCCTGCTACGGCGGTATCGCCGGCAGTACCGCCCTCCAACGCGCTGCCCACGGCGGCACTGCTGCCGCCGCTCACCGGGTTTGTCTCCCGCGAATTCGACGCAACCCTCGATCACTGGGGCGTAGACCTTGCCGTACCCCCAAACACCGCTGTAGCGGCCCCCGCCGACGGCGTGGTCGTCCTGGCTGAGGAGACGGTCACCGGTGGCAAGACGGTGGTGCTGCAACACACGCACGGCCTTACCACCGTCTTCAAGCACAACACCCGCCTGCTTGTGCGTACGGGCGAACGCGTACGGGCAGGCACTATCGTGGCGCTTTCGGGCAACACGGGCGAGTGGACGACCGGCCCGCACCTGCACTACGAAGTATGGCAGGACGGCGAGCCGGTAGACCCCAAGCCGTTTCTTGCGCCGTGGTGACGGCAGGCGTAGCTTGACGGCCTTGGCCCATTCCAATCCGATGCCCTCTTCTCCTCAACGCAAAAGCGCGAACCCGTACCGAGGCCTCGCCGAGGCTGGCCCGTACTTCAGCCTCGGCGCGCAGATTGCGGGCACGCTCGCCGGCCTAACGCTGCTGGGCTACTGGCTCGACGGGCGACTGGGCACGCGCCCGTGGCTGATGCTCGCGGGCATCGTGGTGGCGTTCCTTGGCATCGGCGCGCTGCTCTACCGCCTGGCGAAACAGACGGCCAAGCCCCAAAAAGATTACAACGGCGACGGCAAGATAGGCCTGGGCTGAGACCGGCGATTCGCCTCGTATTCACCCGCCCTTACTGGCCTCTGCACGGGCGAAATCCGTAATTTGCTGTGCTACCTCGCACCCGCGTGGCAGCACGATGCTCGCCATTACGACCCGCACGCTATGCTCGGAATCGGATGGAGTGCCGCATTGGGAGCCGTCCTTGGGATGGGCTACGCGCTGGCGACCGCCGCCACGCACCGCCTCGCCTACCGGTTTCCGAAGCGGTTCGTCGAGATCGCGCTGGGCGGGCTGGGGGTGCGTCTGATCTT
>Ga0102832_1000985_pt1 | contig 27639 bp, 25 predicted proteins | sample EBPBio282013_DNA_FD_88942 | JGI IMG/M metagenome (GOLD analysis project Ga0102832, IMG submission 88942) | Wastewater treatment Type I Accumulibacter community from EBPR Bioreactor in Madison, WI, USA - Reactor 2_5/28/2013_ DNA (Illumina Assembly) | ecosystem: Engineered > Bioreactor > EBPR >... | reverse complement strand
CCAGCGGCGGCTGCGACTGCAAGAACAAGACCCTGAAACGCACCAGTTAATGACGACCACTGCCGAAGTCTTCGCCATGAATAACCACGAAGAAGGCACACTGTTACTGACGCGCGTCATCAACCAACTGCCGCCCGATTTGCACATGCCGGAGAGCCGGAGCATTATGCTGGAATGTGCCAAGCAGCTTGAACTGTGCAAAACGGATCACGCGGAGTATCTGATATTGGCACTGCACGCGATGGGTGTTGGGGTAAAAGAGGAAGAGTAAGTTTACTCTTCCTTTCCGCCAGCACCTTCATTTAATTTTTTAGCTGAATCATATACAATAATGACAAATACTTATAGCTTTTTAAGGGGTGTCATCATGCCCATAGATATTGATTGGAAAGGCAATCGTAAAAATATCCTCTTAGTGACATTTCCCCCGCGTTGGAATTGGGACGAATTTAAGGACGCGACTGAACAAACCGCCTTCCTACTCGCGCAGGTCCAACACACGACTGATATTATCCTCGACCTCAAAAATAGTTCTATTCCCGTATCCGGCTCGCCATTTGAAGCGGGAAATGCCTTTTTTAAAGCCATGCCCGCTAATCGGGGGGTGATTATTGTGGTCACCAATACCTTCATACGGTCGCTGGCTTCGATTTTCAGAACCATTGACCGTGAGTTTGGGGACGCGCTCTATCCCGTCAATTCGCTTGACGAGGCGTACAGCGTGGCTGAAACGCAGCAGTCACGCCGCGCGGCGGGTCAAATCTAGCTCGCTGCTTGCTTACGAACCGCTTTAAACGCGGCCAACGTTCGTTCCCGCGCCAGCGTCCGCTCAACGATTGGCGCGGGATAGCCTTTTGGTGGTGTGGGCATCCGCCACGGTTCGTGAATGTATTTTGTTGGGACAGTTTCCAACTCCGGCAGCCAACGTTTGACATAGGCACCCTGCGGATCAAACTTCTCTCCTTGAGATACTGGGTTAAAAATACGGAAGTACGGCTGTGCGTCCGTTCCGGTTCCCGCTGACCACTGCCAACCGCCGTTATTCGCTGCGGGGTCGCCGTCAATCAGCCAATCCATGAAGTACCGTTCGCCCTCGCGCCAGTCTATCAGCAGGTCTTTGGTTAAGAAGCTGGCGACAATCATACGGGCGCGGTTGGGCATCCACCCCATCGTTTTTAGATGGCGCATCGCCGCGTCGATGATCGGAAAGCCGGTCATCCCTTCTTTCCACGCCGATAGATCCTCCGCATCGTAACGCCATTCCAGCTTGTCGTACTGCTGGCGAAAGCTGCCCTTCGCCACGTACGGGAAGTGATGCAAGATGTGCATATAAAATTCGCGCCACACCAGTTCACTTAACCACGTTTCGACCGACACACGATGTTTCTCTTTCTTGGCCTCTTTTGCCGCCGCCTGCATCCCCCAATAGGCTTGACGCGGTGAAAGCATTCCGAAGCGCAGATAAGGCGACAGAAACGACGACCCGATGTCGGTGTCATCGTTGGAAAGAGCCGCTAACTCGTTACGTCCGTCGGTGTAACGGTGTACGCGCTTTTCGAGAAATCGATCCAGCCGCTTGCTCGCTTCCCGTTCGCTGGCTTTTGGCACCTCAATCGTGCCCGGTAATCCCAGATCATCGAACGATGGAACCCGTTCCAGAGGCAGCGGCCACTTGCTTTTCACTCGTGTTTCAACCGTATAGGATGCGATGACACCAGCAGAGAGGAATTGATCCTTCACCGGCATCTTAATTGACTCCGAAATCGGTAGGGTCAGCCATACGCGCTTGAAGGGTGTGAAGACGGTATAAGGGTCGCCTGACTTCTTGAGTACGGAACCGGGTGGCAGCAGCAGCGCGTCATCATAGGCATGAGTAGGTACGGATAAAACATCTTCTAACGCACGGTCGCGCATATAGGCAAACGGGGTGTAGTCGCGGTTGTAGTAAACAGCCCTTGCCTCACTCGCCTTAACCAGTTTAGGCAGCAGTTCTCGCGGATCACCGTAACCCATCCACAATCGACTGCCCTTCTTTCGAAGTGTGTCATCCAGCGATTTGAGCGCTTGCAGCATGAAGGCCAGCCGTGGCAACCCAAGCCGTTTACTCTCGATCATTTTGGGATCAAAAATGAAAACGGGCAGTATGGGTGAACCTGAAGCCCCCGCAGCCGACAAAGCGAGGTTATCGTGCAAGCGCAAATCACGGCGGAACCAGTGGATTACAGGTGAGGTGGTCATGTTAAATTTTTCCATGTGGTTACAATAAATCGCGTAAAAGGCATCGGGTAAGTATAAATAGTTTCACCCAATCCGACACGCACCACCTATTTATTCCACGTACATGACCTCATTATTACCGCTATAATGGTGGGGATAGAAATGAGGAACAGTGTATGTCATCCCTACCAAAGCAGCGCTTTACTGAGGAAGAATATCTGGCCTTTGAACGCGCCAGCAGCGAAAAACATGAGCTGATCGACGGGGAAATTGTAGCGATGACCGGCGCGAGCGAACGCCACAATTTGATCATGGCGAGTACATTGGGCAGCTTATTGGGTCAGTCGCGTAAGAAGCCGTGCAAAGTGTATCCGAGTGATATGCGGGTTCGTATCTCACGCCGGCAGTATGCTTATCCTGATATAACTGTGGTGTGCGGGGCAAGCGTTTTAGCGGATGACGATTATCACGATACCCTTTTAAACCCGACACTGATTATTGAAGTGCTGTCGCCCTCGACCGAAGGGTATGATCGTGGGGATAAATTCACCCTTTACCGCACGATACCTTCATTACAAGAATATGTTCTGATCGCCCAAAACCGTATCCAAATCGAACGTTTTGTTCGCCAGCCTGATGGACAATGGCTGTTGGCGGATATTAAATCGCTTGACAGCAGCCTCGAATTGAACTCGATTGGCTGTACCCTTTTAGCCGGTGACGTTTATGAACAAGTCTCTTTTGAAAATGTGGTCGACGATGAAACCTAACCCGATGCGCCTCATCATGCTCTTTCTGTTCCTGCTTATCGTTAGCCCACTCGCCGCGCAGGAAGCAGTACCCTTATCTACTAGCGGGGTGGATGTGGAAATTACCGCGAGTGATGGTAAGACCCTTTACGGCAGTTACTTTTCGGCGGAGGGTGATGCGAAGGCGGTAATCCTGCTGCATGAACTGTATACCAACCGCAGCAGTTGGACACCCCTCGTTCAACCGCTGCTGGATGCTGGCTTCAAAGTACTCGCTGTCGATTTGCGCGGCTACGGCAAAACCAAGGGCAAGATCAACTGGAAAACAGCCCAGCAAGATACGGTCGTGTGGGCCGATTGGTTGAAAGCACAGCCCGGTGTGCAGTCGGTTGAAACAGTCGGGTCAAGCATGGGCGCGAACCTCGCCCTAAACGGCTGCGCGGCCATTAGCGGCTGCTTGGGTGCGGTTGCCCTGTCACCGGGGTTGAATTACTTCGGCGTATCGACCACCGACGCGGTACAAGCGGGTTTTCCGGCGCTGATCGTTTACGCCGACCGTGACACCTACCCCAAAGATGACGTACCCCAAATGAAAGTACTCGGCGGCGACCACATTGAACTGCTGGTTTACACAGGGCGTACGCACGGTGTCGGCCTATTCAAAGACCACGAAGAACTTGCCGGAACCATCGTGAATTGGCTGGCAGGGAGGTAAACAGCCTTGTCTACGACTCGAACGGTTGTCTGGCAGCGCATCGACAACGTTGGCTTAGAACACTTAACACTAACCGAACATGATAGTGGTATGCATATTGACAGTGTTGTCATCGGTATGGAAAACAATACCCCTTTTCGCCTTCACTATTATATAACCAGTGGTGCAGATTATAAAGAGAAATCAGCAATACTGGTACGGAAGGGGTCGTCAGGATGAAGCTGACGATCCAGACCAATCAGGACGTTGAACATGGCAGCGGTGTAGGCGAGACGGGCTTGAAGATGATGGGCGGTACGGTGAAACATTTGCTTGGCACGACAGACAACCGTGAGCAAGGAAAAAGTGGTTTCAATGATCATACGCTCATTCCAAGTGCCTTTGAGGCACAATTTCAGATTGTCAGGAATACCCGCCTTACAACGAAAACCCAGATCCGTCAGCACCAAGCCATCGGCAGCCAACAACTCGACCAAGGGCAGAAAGTCTTGGTCACTGTGATTCATAGGCAACCAATGCCATCCAACGACCTGACCCATATGGTTGAGAACCCAGCACAATTTCAAACCAATCGACCAGCGCCCTTTATCGCGGTTCTTGGTACCGATTTGTTGTGCCGAGCGCCCTGCACGGATGGGAAACAGCAACTCAATCGGAAAACTGTCCATGACATTCAACAAACTGGCCTCAGCCAACAACTGATCGGTGCGCGTTTCATGCCGCTTCAGTTGTCGCTGAAGCGCTGTCCGATCCGGCAATCCGCCAAACAATCCATCCCAATCCCGTTTCAGCCAGCGATAGAAGGCTCGAAAATAGCCTCCCTTCAACGTGAACAGGATGCCAATTGTGATCACCTCGCTGGGATACAATTTCGCATTCCGCTCTTTCGGCACGTTTCCCAATCCATCATCGACAGCACAAAAAATATGGATGATAATCGCTTCCGTCGTCATGAGTCACCTTCAATATGGCTTCACTACCTATATTGTCCGTTTTTCTCATGACGATTTCAATTTGCACCACTGGTTATATAGGTTGCGACGCAAGCTATCGAGTTAAGCGGGTATATCTAGATTTGGATAGAGAAAAGACACTTCAGCTTTTCTCTGACGGCGAGGGAAATTGGTTTGACAATGCCAAACATCCCCTACCCCAGCTTGATGGCTGCATCGACATCGACATCACCGCTACGCCTTTCACCAACACCTTGCCGATCCGAAGGCTGGCTTGGCAAGCGGGACAAAAGCGCACGCTTTCTATGGTGTATTTTCACATTCCAGAGTTGACCTTCGAGCGCGCCGAGCAGGAGTACACCTGCGTCGAACAAACAGACTCCAGCAGCATGTTCCAGTTCACCCAAACCGATTTCACCGCACGCATTACCTTCGACAGCTATGGCTTCGTTCGCGACTACCCTGCCCTATTCAGACGTTTGTCATCATTTTCTTGACAACACAATTGAAAAAATTTATAATATCGACAAATTATGGAAACGTTTCCAATAAAGTTATTACGTGATCTAAAATAGTGCCTAATCCAACAATTCGTGATGTTGCCCAAAGAGCGGGTGTCGGCATTGGAACCGTTTCCCGTGTGCTGAACAACAGTCCGCTCGTCAACGCTAATACAAGGCAGCGCGTGCTTGAAGCGATTGCTGAACTGGGTTTCCGTCCTAATAGTCTCGCCCGACAGCTTCCACGAAAGCAGCGTATACACAATATTGGCGTGGTGACGCAGCCATTTTTTAGCTACCGTTCTTTCGCCGAACGCTTACGTGGTGTACAAAGCGGCCTGAACGAAAGTCAACATGAATATGAATTGGTGTTGTACAGCGTCAGTTCAATACCCCACTACCACGAACGACTGGCTTACATCGCACAAACTGGCAGTGTTGAAGCATTGGTCATCATTGATCTTGAACTTTCAGATGAGCAAAAAGCGATGTTGAACCGGGCAAAGATACCCTTCGCAGGTATCAACCATTTGCAGAACCAAGACTGGCCGTGCATCGGCAGCAGTAACGTTTATGGTGCGCGGGTGGCTACGCAGCATTTAGTCGAGTTGGGGCACAGGGACATCGCTTATATCGGGGATGATTTCTTCGACCCATTCGGCTTCTTGACCAGCCAAGAACGCTATCAAGGTTACTGCGAGGTGTTGGACGAAAACGGAATCGCGATCAACAAGAATTACTTCGCGGTCGGACAGCATGATTATGAGATTGCCCGGCGCTTATGCCGTGATATTCTTTCACAGCCTGCCCCGCCCACCGCGATCTTTGCGATGTCCGATATTCAGGCGTTGGGCTGTATCTCTGCCTGCCGTGAAATGGGGTTTCGTGTGCCGGAAGACATTTCGGTCATCGGGTATGACGACCTCGAAATGAGCTACCACACCGAACTCACCACTGTCCGGCAGCATCTTGAACTCAGCGGGCGCATCACGATTGACTACGTGGTGCAACTCTTGAAAGGCGGGACGGAACCGCCTACCCTGCTGCCATTACCTGAGGTGATTACGCGGCGAACGACGGACGAGCCTCGCCGTATGACTGTAAATGCCGCTAGTCGCAATTAAAGTATAGGTATAGAGGAGTACTTAAGATTATGAAGAAGTTTAGTATCGTTATGTGCCTCGCGCTCGTGCTGTCCCTCGGCACCAGCGTGATGGCACAAGATGCACCCCCCGGTTGTCCCGAGGGACTGTGGACTCTCTGGAGCGCTGAACTCGAATCGGCCTGCAAGGGTGAGTTAGCTGGAACCGTCGTCACGATGGCGGGGCCCTTCGTCGACGCGGATGAAGCCAAGTTCAACGCCGCCATTGCCGAGTTTGAAGGCTGGACAGGCATTGACATTCAGTACACTGGCTCAAAGGAATTTGAAGCCGCGATCCGCGCCTCGGTCGACGCTGATGCTGCTCCCGATATTGTCGATTTCCCGCAGCCCGGTTTGCTGAAGGACTTCGTTCAACAAGGCAAGGTCGTTGATGCCAGCACCTTCTTAAATGCGGACTGGCTTGCCAAGAACTACAAAGAAAGCTGGCTGGACATGGCAAAGATGCCCGGTCCGGATGGCGACATTACCGCTGGTGTGTGGAACCGTAACAACGGTAAAGACTTGGTCTGGTATCCGAAGGCTGCATGGGATGCTGCCGGTTATGCTATCCCAACCACATGGGATGAACTGATCGCTTTGTCTGACCAAATCGTCGCTGACGGTGCTTCACCGTGGTGCGTCGGTATGGAATCCGGTGCCGCAACCGGTTGGGCCGCAACGGACTGGATCGAAACCATCATGCTGCGTACCACCTCGTTGGAAAACTACGACAACTGGTCGTTCCCGGCTGATCCTGCCAACCGGCTGCCCTTCACCTCGCCCGAAGTGAAGAATGCTGCCGAAGTTTTGGCCTCGATTTGGTTCAAAGAAGGTTATGTCTATGGTGGTCGCGAAGCGATTGCCGGTACGTCCTTTGGTGATGCCCCCGGCCCGATGTTCGACAACCCGCCGAAGTGCTACATGCACAAGCAGGGTAACTTCATCACCAGCTTCTTCCCGGAGACGGTGACACCCGCCGACTACGACTTCTTCTATCTGCCACCGATTGATCCTGAATACGGCAAGCCGTTCGAAGTCGCTGGCGACATCTATGCGATGTTCAACGACCGCCCCGAAACCCGCGCCGTGCTGGACTTCTTCAGCCGTGGCGAATCGGTCAAGGCGTGGCTGCAAGCCGGTGGTACATTGGCTCCTCACAACGATGTGCAGCCCGAATGGTACACCAACGAAATCGAACGCAAGATTGCGACCCTCATTGCCGAAGCCAGCAGCGTCCGCTTTGACGGTTCAGACTTGCAACCCGGTGCAGTGGGTTCAGGCTCGTTCTGGAAGGGTATGACTGACTGGGTTAGCGGCACCGCCGACCTTGACACCGTACTCGCGGAAATCGATGCAGCTTGGCCTAAGTAGTCGCCATATCGCGTCGGTATTCGTAACATATTGATCTTAAGAGAGGCAGGGTTTTCCCTGCCTTTCTTCAAAACCCAAGCGGACAACGACCAAACTGCTTTTAGAGACGTGATAAAAATTAGACTTAAAGGTGTTTTTTATGGAACAAACAACAGCGTATTCCGCTACCGGCGGTGGGTCTGCCAGTATGTCGCTTGGGCGTGCCGCCGTTGCTATCGTCGGATTAATATTGACCCTGATCCTACTTGTAATCGGCTTCCTCTTCTTGCGTGATAGTGATGCTCCACGGTTAGTTATCGCACTCGTCGCTATCATTTGGGGCGTAGGCGGTGTGGCGGCCTTATACACGTTAGCAAACTATCTTGTTGAGTCATTTACGCCAAAATGGACTGCGCTGATACAGCCTTATATTTTTGTTGGGCCAGCTATTCTCCTCTTGATCTGGTATCTTGCTGCGCCTACGCTGCGAACCTTGTCTCTCAGCTTATATACGACGCAAGGTGGCGTAACAACCTTTGCCGGCCTTGATAATTATCGGGCGATTATTGACAGCCGTATCATGCGAGAAGCGCTGCTCAATAATATCGTCTGGTTGGTCGTGGGAACCTCGCTTACCGTCGGTTTGGGCTTGCTCATCGCCATTTTAGCGGATCGCAGCAGCTTCGAACGGATTGCGAAGTCCGCTATATTCATGCCCATGGCAATTTCAATGGTTGGGGCGGGTGTGATCTGGAAATTTGTATTTGATGTAAACCCGGACATTGGCTTGTTGAACTCTGTGGTCACAGGTCTGGGAGGGCAGCCGCAAGACTGGCTGCGACAGGTTCAACCCTACAATAACCTATTCCTGATTATCGTAATGGTGTGGTTACAAACGGGCTTCGCGATGGTTTTGATTTCGGCTGCGATCAAGGGTATTCCCGAAGACCTGCTAGAGGCGGCGCGAGTAGATGGTGCGAATGAGATAACGATCTTCTTTCGTATCATGATTCCCAGCATTATGGGAACCCTGATTACGGTTACGACCACCACGATTATTTTTACGCTGAAGGTGTTCGACATCGTAATGGTGATGACGGGTGGACAGTTTGGTACGGAAGTCATCGGTGTTCGTTTTTACAAAGAGATGTTCACAGCGGGCAATCAAGGTTACGGGTCAGCAATTGCGATTGTGCTGTTGATCGCTGTGACCCCGGTCATCATTTACAACCTGCGTGAATTCAGCAAGCGCGAAACGTTCTAAAGAGAAAGATTATTTAACATGAGAATCACTAAAAATCGCGCGACCCTTCTCGTTAATGGAATCCTGCTGTTCATTGTCATCATTTGGACAATCCCGATTGCTGGTTTACTGATCTCGTCTATTCGTAACCGCGATGCCATTCGGACATCCGGTTGGTGGACGATTTTTCCGCATCAAGCTAACGTAACGGTTGAAGAACGACCTATTCCTACCGGACAAGCCTCTGACCAACCGATCACGATTGATGGCATAACCAAGTCTTTCCAAGAGTGGAAGGCAGGTGTCGCTATGCCTGATGGAAGTACCCTCATTTGGGAAGGAACAGTACGGGTCGGGAAACTGGTCATTTCAAAGCCGCAGATCATAGCAGATACCAATTTCACGCTCGATAATTACAGCCAAGTTCTGGAAGGCAAGACGCTTACCATTCAAAACCCTGATGGAACAGTTACGACACAACAGGGCGAGAATCTCGTCAACGCTTTCTTGAACTCGCTCACGGTCGCGATTCCTTCGACGATTATCCCTATTTTGATCGCGGCGTTCGCGGCTTACGGTTTCGCGTGGATGAAGTTCCCCGGTCGGCGGTGGTTGTTTATTATGATCGTGGCGCTGCTGGTCGTCCCCCTCCAAATCGCGCTGGTTCCGATCTTGCGTGATTACGTCAGCCTCGGACTGAATGGGACTTTCCTCGGCATCTGGCTAGCGCATACGGGTTTCGGTTTACCGCTGGCGTGCTACTTGCTTTACAACTACATCAGCCAACTGCCGAAGGATATTCTGGAGTCGGCGTTCATCGACGGCGCGTCGCACTTCACGATGTTCACCCGGTTGGTGCTGCCGCTCTCGGTTCCGGCGCTGGCTTCGTTCGCGATCTTCCAATTCCTGTGGGTGTGGAACGATTATCTGGTGTCGCTGATTTTCATCGGTTTTGGTAACGGGCAGAACAAGGTGTTAACGATGCGTATCGCTGACCTTGTTGGCTCACGCGGGCAAGATTGGTTCTTGTTGACAGCAGCCGGTTTCGTGTCGATGATTATCCCGTTAGCCGTGTTCTTCGCCCTTCAGCGTTACTTCGTGCGCGGGTTGATGGCTGGCTCGGTGAAGGGGTAAGAAAACGATCACGGACTAGGAGAATGTTTAATAAGCTAATACATGGAGAAAACAAGGGAGCAGCTATAGGTGCTCCCCTACACTACAAGTCGATTAATGAGGTTGGTAGCGCGGACGAGATGTATCTCGTCCCTACGAAAAATGTTGTTTGTGGTCATTAGCAAAGGTGCCTTACCTCAATCTTTTAAACAGGCTCTAAGAGGCGCACGTGCGCCTCTTTTTGATTCACAATTTGCAAAATTTGCACAATTATACGCCCATTTAACGCCGAATTGTCGGGCGGGATGCTCGCGTGCAGCCGCTGAATCGTCATTTTGTGGCGGCAAGAGTGAGGGAGCGCGGCGCTGAAATGACACAAGTGCAGCAGGAGTGAGGGAGCAATCCGCCGCTGAACGCATTTCGGCAGATGCAAGGGAGTAGGCCGCCGAGAATGCAAAAGCAAATGCAATACAGATAAACCGCAGCGACACTGAGAAAATACAGAGAGAATAACAAAACGCAAAGGCGCAAGGTGGCAAAGACGCAAAGCACAATCTAAGGCAAATCGCCAAGAAAATTCAGAGAAAGAACCAAAAGGATTTAACACAAAGACTCCGAGACACAGTGGCACAAAGGTGAATACAGCGTAGCATATTTCGAGGGGTTTAGGGTGAACATTTGGTCTCTTTTAAGGGGTGAGTTCACCAACCATTTTGAGGGAGCAGGATTGTTAAATAGGTTGGCAGAGGGTTATAAAACAGTTTGTTGGGGTTTTGTGGAGGTAGGGAGATTTATTAACGGCGGGTAGAGGTGAGGGGTGCTTGGGAACTGGTTCGATGGGTGGTCAGCGGGAAAGAACGCATAATATCTTTAGCAACACGGATGGCACCGAGAGTTACGCCAGCGGTCGATTGGCCGGGGAAGATCGAGTCGCCGACCAAGCGCAGGTTGGGGATGCCGGTACGGGGGCCGCGAGCAGCAAACAGCGAGGTTTGGGCAAAGCCGCCCACCTGCCCCATGTGCCGTCCGGTATAGAACTGGTAGGTCACCGGACTGCCGGGTAAGGATAGCCGAACGGCGCTGCTAAAGTTGGGGATGACTTTATCAATCTGGGTGAGCATCTTCTGAGCATAGACTTGTTTGCGGTCATGGTAAGCCTGTTCATCTTGCGCCAGTAAATCCCACCACGGCTGCACATGCGTATGGGTAGTCACGGTCACGGCGCGGTGTCCGGCGGGCGCTCGGCTCATGTCCCATTCCGGCGACATGGATAGGAAGATGCTGCGGGTTTCACCAAGCGGGCCTTCGAGGTCAGCGATGAACTGGTGATGGTCAGGCAAACCCTTTGGCAGTTTATCCGCCGCTAGGCCGAGGTGCAGCACAAATGCACCCCAACCGAGTTTGCGCTCCGCGACTTCACGCCGGAGCCGCGCGGGGCTTTCGCTACCCAGCAGTTCATCCAGCGACCACGGGGTCAGATTGCCGATGACGACATCCGCAGGCAGGAACGATTCACTTTTGGCGTGCCGGTTGGTTTTATAGAATACACCTACTGCGCTACCCTGCTCGACCGTGATACGGGTCACATGATGGCGATAGAGAACCTCGCCGCCGAACGCACGTAGTTTACCGACCAATGTCTCAGCAATACCGCCGATGCCGCCGCGAACGTGGTAAACACCCTGCCGCGCGAGGTCGAGCGCAGTGCCGCTGTAGAGGGCGTTGGCGTACTGCGATGTGGTTTGAGAGGAAATGAGAAGCTGCGCGTCGATAAAGCGAACAAACGCCTTGTCTTGCCCTAGCCCATGCTGATTGATCCACTGGTCGGTCTTTTGAAGTGCTAGGGGGAGGAGGAGCAAATCATTTGGGAAGGTGGATACCCCAGCACGGGCTAGCTGCAAGAACTCCGTTAAACTGGTCGGCGGCCACGGTAAACCGCGTGCCGAAAGCCGCCAGCCTAAATCGGCTACTCTGGATTGGTGCTTCCAAAAGCGTTCGCTTTGGGGAAACACGCGCAGTACATCGGCATTATCAGCCGTTAACGCGATGCTGGCGGTGGGGAGATGTGTCACCCACGCCGGTTCGTAACGTTGAACCGGCCATTCCAGCCCCAATTGATCGGCGATCAGGCGGTGCGGCCCGCCTTCTTGAAAGCCACCGACCACCGTCGCGCCGGAATCAAACTGATAGCCTTTGTGAGAGAACGTACTGGCACAACCACCCGGATAGGTTTGCGCTTCTACAACAGTTACACGATAACCCGCCTGCGCTAGAAGCACAGCAGCGCTTAACCCACCGATACCAGCCCCAATTACAATAAGACGTTTTGAAGTGGTTGTTGTCATGCGTCTACCACGTAATGCTTCAGTACTCCCATTAAATGACGGTTTTCTCGCTATGTCAATATTTTGAATAGTTTTTGTCTATGTAATTTAGCATATTCTCATCCGTCGAGGCTGCATTTTTCACTACAAAAGACTCCTACATATTTTTTACGTAACGTCGATATTTTTCTGATACAGAGGGTTTATCTTACTGTTCGTAATCGTTTTTGACGTAAGCAAAACAAGCAAACACAATTTTCCTAGTGGAGGATATAAGTATGACTACCCGTGTACGCTGGAACCCTGTTCGTGAAATGGCCGCTATGCAGAATGTGATGGATCAGTGGTTGGAGAATGGCCGCGCCAATGGCCGCCTGAACACCACCCACAATTTGGCGCTGGATGCCTATGAAACTGACAGCGGTTATGTGATTTACACTGCCCTGCCCGGTGTTCACCCGGAAAACATTAATGTGAGCATGGAAGACGATGTGCTAACGATCAGCGGTGAAGTCGCAGCCCCTGTTTTTGAAGAGAAGGACAACGTTCGCACACTGGCTCAGGAACGTGCGACCGGCAAGTTCAGCCGAACCGTCCGCGTGAGCGCCCCGGTGGACAGTGACAAGATCGAAGCCGCGTTTGAGAACGGCTTGCTGAAGCTGACGCTGCCCAAGACCCCTGCCGCACAGCCGCGCCAGATCCCGGTCAAGGCTAGCAAGAACTAATTCACGCACACCACGATTCAAGGGCGATGCCATCCGGTATCGCCCTTTTTATTTCTATGCGTACCCCATCTTCTCCTACGTGTGCAACTTTTCCAACTCGAAATCAGTATAGGGTTATGAGGAAAGGAGCATATATGGCATCCCTTAATCGTAAACAAAATTACCAACCCGATGAATATGACGAGGCTGTTTCCCTCGGCAGCTTAATTGAAGAAGCCGAGGAAGTTGAAAACCTTGACTATGAATCGCTTGAGGACGAAAAACCCAAGCGTAAACCGAAGCCGGAGTATGAACCGAAACGCTCGTTCATGACCCGCACACGCCTAAAGGTTGCGGCGGCTGTGATCGCCTTACTCATCGGGGTTTTGGCGGTCGGTTGGTATTCCAGCCCAAGGAGCGTTTACACGGTCGAATACGCCGCCAACGGCCTGCCGCGCTCGTTTGTCTTGTTGGATGCGGGATGGCTGATGCTGCACAAAGCGGTCGGCGAAATTCCGGCGGGCAGCTATGTCAAAGCCATGTCGGTTGGCAGCCAACCTGATTATTTCACCGTCGCGGATACAGCGGGTAATTTAGCGCAGGTTTCCATCTATGATTTGAGCCGGGGCGAAAACCCACCGGATGCGGATGTGATGCCGAAGCAGGGGCCATTCAGCGACGCGATTGGGGATTTTCAAACCGAACTGGTGACTACCGAGTGGGTACAGAGTATGCCGCCGGGTACGCTTGTTCGCGTTTATAACGCGGTCGCGGAGAATGGTGTCTGGCTTTATCTGGTCACGGGTGAAGGCAACACGGTTTATACCGTACCGTGGATGCATCTGGCTCCGGTTGAAGGTAGTGCTTCGTAACCACTATCACGCACTTCAAACGGGAGAGATAACACTCCCTCCCGTTTTATTCATCTCACACTAGCAGAGTTTGTAGACGGCATCGACCAGCGCGAGGATGTAAGCAGTGGCGTGGGCGTGACCCCGATGATTCCAATCGGTGTCGTCAATCATTTTCGGCACATGGTCGTCGATGATGAAGCCATCAAAATTGGTTTCTTTGAGCGCTTTGATCGCCATGACCGGATCAAAGTTGCCTTCGCCTAAGAAGCACTCCTGAAACGACGGAACGCAGCCCTGCACATCGCGCATATGCACGTAGAAGATTTTACCGCGCTCGCCGAAGTAGCGGATCGCGCCGATCACGTCATTGTTAATCATCTCGCTGAAACAGCCCATACAAAACTCGATGCCGTGGTTCGGGCTGGGGGCGACTTCTTCCATCGCCTTTTTGTAGTTCTCGAAGCTGTAAAATAGATGCGCCACGCCACCGAGTTCCGGCACGGGTGGGTCGTCGGGGTGAATCGCCATTTTGACACCCGCTTCTTCGGCGACTGGCAAAACGGCCTGCGTGAAGTAGCGGTAATTCTCCCACATCTCGTCGTGGCTGATGGTGCGGCCTTCGAGGATATCGAGCGTTCGCACCCCTGCCACCAACGGCGCGCTGTCGATCTCGGCGCTGTCAAAGGAGGTGACGGTTACGCCTGCGCGCCCCTTTTTATGCGGCGTGCGCCAAACCCCGTTGGGCATCCAGTTATAGCCGAGCATGGGAATACCAGCCTTGCCCATATTCCGCAGCGTCTTTTGATAGTTCTCGATCTGCTCGTCACGCCCCGGCAGGCCAAGCATGGCTTTGTTGTAGAAGCGGCTTGGCGTGTTTTCCAACGCCTCCAAACGCAAGCCGTAGCTATCGCAGCGGTCTTTAATGCGTTTCAAATCTTCATACTTCCAGTAGCCGTCTTCATCGGGCAGCAGCGGGGTATTCATTTGTACACCGCTGACCCCAATTTGTTTGGCAAAGGTGAGGCGCTCGTGGGTCATTTCGTTGAACTGCCCCAGCGCCACGCGCATCCGTTCGGTCATACTAGCTCCTTAAACTGAACAAAAAATACAATTTTGCGATACAAATAAACTGTCGAAAATTGAAAGCAAAAAGTTAACCGCCAAGTCGCCAAGTTATGAGCGTACTAGCCTTTCACCGCACCCGCAGCCAAGCCCTGCACGACAAAGCGCTGGGCGAGATAGTAAAGCAGCATGACGGGCAGCGCGGCGAACATCGAAGCCGCCATAATCAACCCCCAGCGGAAGACATCCCCCGTAATGAGCCTGCTGATGGCAACCGGAACGGTTTGCAGACTGGGTGACGTGATGAAGATGAGCGCGTACAGCAGCTCGTTCCACGCGGCGGTGAAGGTGAACACACTCACCGCCACTAAGCCCGGCCCCGTCAGCGGCAGCACAATCCGGTAGAAGGCTTGGAAGCGGGTCGCGCCATCCACCATCGCCTGCTCGTCCAGTTCAAACGGGATGCTGCGGAAGTAACCCATCAACAGCCACGTACTGAGAGGCGCGGCAAAGGTCAGGTAGACAAAGATCAGCCCATGGAGTGTGTTGCCGAGCTGTAGGCGCGAGATCATCACAGAGAGCGGAATGAACAACATGCCACTGGGGGTGAGGTAGGTGAATAAGATCAACCGTCCAATCCAGTTGCGGTAAAGATATTTGAGCCGCACCAGACTATAGGCTGCCATGCTGCTGAACAACACCGACACGAAGGTCGATGCGCCAGCGACCAGTAAACTATTCCCGACATTTACAAAAAAGTTATCTTCGGTAATCAGTTCTTCGTAATTTTTGAGAGATGCGTTCAACGGCAGCAATGAAGGCGTACGGTAAATATCTTTCGGCTGCTTCAGGGAGACCATGAACATGAAGTAGACCGGAAACAAGATCACAATCGCCACCACGAGCAGCAGCGTGTAGTACATGAATTTTTGCCATACGGCGGGTTTATCAAACATGGTCAGTCATCCTTCTGCAAGCGTACAGCGACGATGAGTGCCAGCACAGCGAACACGGGCAGCAGGGATACAGACACGGCAGACGCTTCACCAATCCGCAGACTTTGCAGACCGTAATAGGCCAGCACCGGAAATGTCATGGTGGCATTCGACGGCCCGCCGCCGGTGAGCAGCCACACCGCCTCGAAGCTGTTGGTCGTTTGGATGGTGGAGATCAGGCTGACGACCAGCACCACATGACGGATGCCGGGGAGTGTGACATTCAAGAAGCGTTTCCATGCGTTCGCGCCGTCTAAAGCTGCCGACTCATACAGTTCGCGGGGGACGCTTTGCATGGCGGCCAAAAACGAGATCACCCAGAACGGAAAGCCGCGCCACACGCTGGCGACGATCACGCTGGGCATGGCAAGTTCTTTGGTACTCAGGAAGTCAACATGGGTGGTCACTAAGCCGAGGTTGATGAGGATGTAGTTGAACGCCCCACCCTGCGGCGCATACAGCAGCTTCCAAGTGATAAAGGCCACGAAGGCGGGCATCGCCCACGGCAGTAAGATGAGGCCGCGCCAGAACTGCCGCCCGCGAATTTGCTGGTTGAGCAGCGTGGCGAGACCCAGCCCCAAGCCGAGCTTGATGGTCTGGATGGCGGTTACCATGACGATGGTATTGCGGATCGACGCTTGAAAGTCCGGCTTTTTGGTGAGGTTGATATAATTGGTGAAGCCGATGAACTGCCCATCGCTGCCGACAACGCGGTCGGTAAAGCTAATTTGGATGGCGAAAATAAAGGGATAGACCACCAACAGCAGGATACAAATCACGAGCGGCGAAACCATTAAGTAGCCGAGAATGCTTTCCGACTGTTGGAAATTAAAACGCGCGGGGCGGCGCGGTTGAAATCCTGCGATGGCCTCTTGTGTCATCAAGTGCCGCCTTTCTCCGGGATAGGCGGTTGCAAGGGTGCGCCATAAAAACGCACCCCCACAAACCACCGCTATTTATTTGTACTTGTCGTAAATGTCTTGGCAAGCGGCTTGGGTTTCCGCTACTGCGTCATCAATGCTGAGGCCATCGACCACGATACGCTGTACCATACGCGGGGTCAGGAAGTTGGTCTGATATTCCGCGAAGGCGGCGTTGGTGACATCCGGGAACGCACCGGGTGTACCGTTCAGCGCGAGGTCGAGCAAGCCAGCGTGGACAGCACTTTCGCTGAAGATCGGCGCTTCGACGTGATTTTGCAGCGCTGGGCCGTAAATCGCAGTGCTGTAGTATTCGGCGGTGAAGTCATCATCGGCGAGATACTTGATGAGTTCGGCTGCCCATTCCTGCTTCTGGCTTGTCGCGGGAATAGACCGAACGACGGTGCTTACTGGCGAAATACGCATGGCTGGGCCAGCAGGCAGCGCCGAGTAAAGGGTTGCATCAGCCAGTTCGGGGTCATTTTCCACAAGGTAGTTACGGACGCTGCCGGGGTTGGCGATGAAGCCTGCCTGACCGGATTGGTAAGCGGTGTTATCACCTGCGCCATCCCATGTGGTCGCGCCCGGTGGGAATAAGCCATCGGCGTAGGCCGTGGTGATCCACGTCAGGAAAGCGCGTGTTTCTTCGCTGTCGATGGTGCAGTCGGTTCCTTCGTCATTGGCGATACGACCGCCCCACGATTGAAGCATGGTCGTCGTCAAGTTGCCGTCACCGACATTCGAGAGCGCGAAGGACATGGAATAGACATTCGGCGGGTCATTGATGGCGCGCGCCATCTCGCCTAACTGTTCCCATGTTTCAGGTGCATCAGGGAAGCCTGCGGGTTCAAGCAAGTCATTACGGCGGAACAGCACGTTCCCGTTGGTGGCATAGGGAATGCCGTAGACGTTGCCGCCAAAATCGTCGCTGGTCACGAGGCTGTTGGCAGATTCCAACCAGCCACCGTGGGCTTCACCAATTTCGGCGTACAGGTCGTTGAGGGCGACAAGCTGTTCTTGGTTGCTTAGTAACAGCATAAAGTCGCGACCCAGATCAACCACGTCAGGCATCGTACCGGCTTCAATCGCGGCGGATACGGTCTGAACGGTTTCGTTCTGGTTAATCATGACGACTTCAACAGCGACACCGTTTTCCTCGCCCCACTGCTGGGCGCGAGCGACTAAGGCGTTATTCGCGGATTCGGAGAAAATCAACCCACCCCAGAAGACGAGCGTGTTATCTTGGGCGAGGGCTGGCGCGAAGCTCATCACGCCTGCAAGGAGGACGGTCAACAAAGGTAAAATCTTAAAAACACGGGACTTATTCATTTTGTCTCCAGATAAAAACTAATTTCAGAAATGCGGTGAACAATATTTAAAATAGGTAGGTATGTCTGAAGTCACCTCCTTGTAACCTGAGTTGTTATAGCTGTCTCTGAACATTGTATACAGATTGTATACACTTTGCCAAAACTCAGAGATTCTGTAACAAAATTCTTAGCAACAACAAGCGTTCACTTGAAGTTGAGGGGAGTTGGATCAGGTTGTGACACTCTTGAGCAGGACAGGTTTGCCCTGCCCCGCTCAAGATTGTTGAAGGTGCTGTTGAGGTTAATTGACCCGCTTTAGTGTTTCGAGCGCCGCTACTTCCGCATCGTAGACGGCCATGAGATTAGATTGCATCAGATCGTACAGACGGTTGATGGCGGCATCGTCTAACGGAAATTCCTGCTGGAATTCGTCGTTTAACCGTTCAACTGCGTCGACGGTTTCCTTCACCTTATCCGATTGATTGTGCTTGAGTGCCTCATAACGCTGGTCGATAAGCGTCTTGGTGGATGCAAACACCTTATCACTCAAGGCAGACTCGCCAAACGTGCGCCAGAGCTGACCCGCTTTCCGGTAGGCTTCGGCGGCCTCGTTCAAAGCTGGCTTGCCAAGCAGGTCGGCGCTTTCGGTTATGAAGTCGGCATAGAGCATCCGTAAACCATTGCCTTCGGTTCCATCGACTACCACCCCTTCGTAGACGGAACGCAGCGTGGCATATAAACCGTTGCGGGTATTAAAGACAGTCGGCCAGCCCTTTTTGTTTTTGGTGTCGGTCAGCAGCTTCGCCCACTTTTTATAAACGGGAAGCGAAAACGAGTCCGAGTCGCGGCTGAGATGCTCGATATGTTCGTCAATCCCGGCTTGAATAAGCGGCTCGTAATCAATCTTGCCGGGATTTTCGATCAGCAGCAGGCGATTTTTATCCGAGCCGATGCGCCCACGTGCTGCGGTGAAATCGCTTCTCGGCACCGCGTAAAGTGCCGCGCCCATGTCATCGACACAAATGTTATCGCCCTCCGCGCCATGTATACCCAACGCATAGGGGATGTGGCCTTTCAGCGATTCCGGCAGATGCTGGTGCGGCAGATGGGCTTTATCGACCCAGACGAGGAAGGGTTTACCCCTGCTGAGGGCATCGTTCAGGTTTTTCTCAGCCGCTTTCGCACCGGTTACTTCTTGCACAACCGGATTTGCCCCCACCCGTTGACATAAGAGGGTCAGGCGCTCGGCATAGTAGTTCCAGCGGTTGGTGAAGCCCATCACAATTTTGGCGCTACCGTGCGCTTTGAACTCCCACAGAATATACCCTGCTCCTAACCCGCCGCCGATGCCTAAGAGCATGGCTTCGTTGACCGTAGTCCCTTGAACGGCCAGCGCATTCTTCAGCGCGGCGGTTGTCGACTGAATACCACCAAACTTCATCGTCATTTTGAGAACTCCTTCGAATGAACGCTTTGAACTTAGGTAACGGCTTCTAATTTGCTCTGGGATGTTCCCATGATGCCGGGGTAAAAGGGTTGGAGTTCGGGGGTGAGGCGTTTGATCGCCGGTTCCCAGTCCGCGCCGTACTCTGATAGCGACTTCAACCAACTGGCGAAGTTCAGCCAACCGGATTGGATGCCACCCGTGGGGGTATCTGGCGCGAAGCCGCTGTGGACGAGCGTGACCCGTGTTTTGCCGCCGCTGCCTTCCAACGTCCACGTCACGACAGTCGCGGGGGCATCAGCAGCTTCTTCCCACTGATAGGCGATTTTCTCATTGGGGACGAGTTCAAGAATTTTCAGCGGGGCGACACCTGACCAACCCAGATCGAACGCACCCCCCACGTGCGGCTCGATTTTGGCGTTGCTGGTGATCCAACGGTTGAGCTGTTCCGGTTTAATGAGCGCTTCAAAAACCACATCCGGCGCGGCATCCACCTCAACCGTATGGTGAACATCACCTGTAGAGGGCAAGGTCGAGAAGTCACAGCGAACGGGCGGCTTGCCATCGAGGTGGCGGCGCAGATTTTCGAGCGAGAGAAACCAAAAATCCTCGTTGGTATTCGTGCCGATGGCGTGTTCGGGGTTCATCTCGACGTGTTGGATAACCACCAACGTGCGCTCATTTTGCGGCAGTAATTGGACGCGAACCTGCGTGGGTTCGTTGTTGAGCGTCCAGTCGTAGCGGTAGCTCTGCCCCACCTGCACATCGGACAGCGGATGTTTACCCGCCTCACGATCCGGTGTACCGGGGGTGAAACGTCCCCAGAAGTCGTAGTGCTGGTCAGCCAAGCTGACATCGGCGAACTCGGCAAACCAAGCCGGAAGCTCATCGGTTAGGGCGCGGAAAATGTGTTCAGGGGGTGCATTGAGCGCAATCTGAATATGTAACGGTTCGGGCATAACCTATCCTCCAAAGTAAAGCTAACGGTCGGTTTCATCCATCGCAGGGTAGCAAGCCAATATGAGGCGGAACATTTTGCTGACGAGATCACTCCCCACCTCATCCGGTGGGAGGCCGTACCTTGTGGCTAAATCCTGAAAGAGCGTTTGCACATCACGGAGGAAATCGGCGCGGCGGTCGCCATCCGGCAGGTAGATTTGCGCGGAAAGCCCCAGCGAAGGGATGGACTCACCAACCTCCGAGCGCTGCCCCAGATGCCCGATGTCCCGCTGCACTTCCTCGGTGAGGCTCAACAGGAAGCGCAGGCTGCTCTGGTCGCGGGAGACCCGTTCACCACCCACCTGCCCCACTAGGCTCGGCGCAAGCCAATAGGACTTCGCGCGGGCTTGATATTGGCCTTCGTTGACCCCGCGCACTTTGCGTTCTTCAACCTTCACCACCAAGTCAGCTTTTTCCAACGCTTTGACGTGGTAGTAGATTTTTTGAGGGGTGGTGTCAAATTCGGCGGCGAGGTCAGGACACGAGCGCGGTGTCGCCATGCGCTTGAGGAGTTCGATGCGGGTGGGATGGAGCAGCGCGGCGGCTTGTTCGACCGCTTCGATATAAAAGACATCTTGCATCATTGGTCAGGTATCCACATTAGGCCGATAAAGATCGCAATTTACGGCTGCAAAAACAGATAAGCGCATTGTACAAATATTTTTTATCATTTGTCAAGCACAAAAGTTCTAAGCCTAACGATTGTTTGTTTTTGCATGAATCATCGGCTACCCTAATGTGCAGTTCATGTGAAACGTGTTTAATACGTTCGCCAATCGGCGGTTAGCCGTTGTTGACAGCAATTCACGAGAACAACATAATAAGAAGCTGGAACTTTAATCCTACTTATTTCGTCTTATGAGGATGAGGTTTGTATAAAGTTCCCCATTTAACCTCTTGTTTCAGACACCAAAACGGGAAGTATCTGCACCGTTATGAGCAATCGACAAATCCAACCTGTACGTAACCGTGACGTTCAAATCATCCGGCAGGCACGACCACGCAGCCTTTGGGGGCAAGTGTGGAACGTGGCGCTGCAACCAAATACGTTCTTCCTCGCCTTGCCCCAAGCACCGAGCAGTTCGCGCCAGTGGTTCTGGGTGGCGGTGTTGATATTGGCGCTAAACGGTTTTGCCGCCGTTCGCCAAGATGCCGTTGCCAGCGGTGGCGGCGCAACCGTTGATCCCGGCTTCTCGCAAGGCAGCGAGTTCCCAAGCAGCGATTTTTCCAGCGGGCCGGGGGGGTTCTCGGCACAACCCGGCGGATTACCGGGGGGGCTGCCCTCTGATTTTGGTGCGCCAACAGACGGCGGTTCGACCGGTTCGGGCGCGGATGTGTCATCGACATGGGTGACAGCACTCATCAGCGCAACCACGATCCTCATTGGCTGGTTTGTGCTGGCGGTGATCCTGTGCGAAGTGCCGTTGTTTAACGGGGTGCGACCCCACTACGGGCAAAATTTACAGATCGCCATCTGGACAACCGTGCCGTTGGGCGTGATGGCCGGCTTGCAAGTGATTTACATCGCGGCGACAGGCGTGGTTGGGGCAAGCGGTGTTTCGGGCTTGCTCGACATCTGGAAAGGCTATAACGATTTATCGCCACTCGTTCGCAGTATTTTGCTCTCGCTGACTTCACGCCTGACGATTTTCTGGGTATGGTCGCTGGTGCTGATCTTCATTGGCGCACGGCAAGCCTTGAATGGTAAGGTGTGGTCGTCGCTGCTGGTGGTGGTCATCTGGGTGCTAGTGGTGGTGATGGTTCCAGTCGTCACCGGAACGATTAAAGCGCCAGAACTGCCAGTTGAAGGCTTACCGGAGCCGATTGTCTTGCCGGAAGACCCGTTCGCATCGCCCACCGAAGATACCGGTCTGTTTGAAGGTGAAATCACACCTGCAACGGATGATGTATCGGGCGGGGTGGAAGGCGAAGGCTTACCGACAGATGAATTCTCAGGTGATTTCAATGCGTTCGCTACGGATAACGCGATCAACCAGAACCCGATCTTCGCTACGCCCCTGCCCTTAACTGAGGAGAGCGGAGTCATTTCGACAGTTGAAAGTGATGACCGTTCGGATGAGAAAGATGCGATCACGGGTGCAACCGTTGAACCCACACTCGAAAGCAGTGAGGGGAATACAACCTCTCGTTTTGCAACACCGACACCGGCAAACGGCTGACGATGACTAAGTAGTAACCGAGTAAACGCTATGGCAATTACACCAACGCATGAACAGGGAAAGCTGACCAACCCCGAACCGATGGTCGAAGTACGCGGCTTACGCAAAGACTTCCAGTTGGGCGACCAATGGGTACATGCACTCAAAGGTGTTGACCTTGATATTCCAGCAGGTCAGTTTATCGCGATCATGGGGCCGAGCGGCTCTGGCAAGAGTACATTGTTGTATATGCTGGGCGGCCTAGACCGTCCTTCGGAGGGTGAAATCGCGGTCGCGGGGAACGCGCTGGATTTGATGAACGGTGAGGAACTGGCAACGTTCCGCCGCGAAACTATCGGGTTTATCTTTCAGGCGTTTCACCTCGTACCGACTTTAACGGCGCTGGAAAATGTGGCGCTGCCGGGAGTGTTCGCAGGCAGTGACCGGGAGTATCGCGAAAGCCGCGCTTTAAAGATTTTAACAGCGTTGGGCATGGAAGAACGTATCGACCATCGCCCGAACCAGCTTTCCGGTGGGCAGCAGCAGCGTGTGGCGATTGCCCGTGCGCTTTTTAACAACCCGCCGATCATTATGGCGGACGAACCAACGGGTGCGCTGGATAGTAAAACGGGGCAGACGGTGATGCGAATGCTGCGCTTCCTGTGCCGGCGGCAGGGCAAAACGATCATCGTGGTCACGCACGACCCGACGGTTGCCAGTTATGCCGACCGTATGATTAGCCTGAAAGATGGCGACATTATTGAAGATAAACCGATGCGCCCGGCCCGCGAAAACAAACCGCTTCCCGCGTTTAGTGGCTGGCGGTTGGCGGAAAAAGCGCTGGTCGAGGAAGACGAAGAAGAATCTGAATATGTGGACTAAAAACGTGAAACTTTCGCTTCAATTGAACAAACGGCGCATGGCGCTCATGACCCTGTTGGCCTTGTTTACACTGGTGACTTGGGTAGTCGCTCAAGACCCACCACCGCCCATCGTCGTCAATAATGTCTCGCCCAGCCAGCTCACGCTCGGACAAACGAGCATTATGGTGGTGAGCGGCGCAAACTTCCGTGCGACGACTAAAGTTGCGCTGGTCGGCGTGGGTGATCTCCCTGTAACGCTTGTAAGTCCGGCGGAAATTCGCGCGGCTGTTCCCGGTAACTTAACGGCGGGGCAATATATCGTCTCCGTCACGGATTCACAGGGCGGCGCAAATTCAGCTTTTACGCTGAATATTGTTGTACCGCCGACCGAGATACCGCCGACCAACCCACCTGCGCCGACGGATATTCCACCAATCCCAACAGCGATACCGATTCCGACCGATATTCCCGGTGCGCCCAGTCTACTCATCCGCAGCTTTACGGCTAATCCGGCGACGATTAAACCGGGGGACACCACAACTTTCACGTTCGATGTGATTAATCAGGGCAGCCGTACCGCGCAGGGTGTCTCGGTGGCAGTTGACCCCGGTGGAAAGTTCGTACCTGCCAACGGCCAAGCTAACGTCTTGCTGCCTGATCTTGCCGTTGGTGCGGCATTCAGCGTGCGGTTAGCAGTGGTGGCGGCGAAGGACACACCGGATGGCCCGCAAACGGTCGGGCTGACGATGAGCTACCGCGACTTTAGCGGAACCGTGTACACCAGCAAAGGCTCATTGACGGTGAATGTGACCGCTGTCGCGCAGTCGTCACAGATTACATTGGCGCGTTACCAGTTCGACCCCAGCCCAGTCATCCCCGGTGAACCGGTAACAGTCACCATTTTGCTGACCAACACCGGTAACGAAACCGCTTCGCAAGTACTCGTTTCCATTCCTACAGATGGTATCCTGCTGGCAGGGCCGGAAGGCAACAGCTTCCCGGTGGGCGACATTGAGGCCGGACAAAGTGCCAGTGTCGATATGCCGCTGATTGTGGGCAGTACTGCAAAAGCAGGCCCGCAGTCACAGAATGTCGCCATCAGTTACATTCAGAAGGGCGAAACCAAGACCGTCCCGAACGCTGCCATGACGTTGAACGTAGCACGGGTGGATGCACCTGCCCCGGTGATGATCGTCGACTCGTTCCAGACGGGTTTTGACGTGCTGACCCCCGGTCAGGAATTCACGCTGACGCTGAACCTGCGGAACATCGGCAACGACCAAGCCAAAGGGCTGATCGTCACCTTCGGCGGTGTGGACTCCAGCGGCGGCGGGATTGACCCGACCCCCGGCGCAGACGCATCGACCACCACCAACCCCAGCAGCACGTTCGCACCGGTTGGCTCGGTCGGGACGCAGAATGTCGGGGATGTGCCAGCCAACAAGGAAGAAGTCGTTACGCTTACTCAATCATTCATTGTGAGCGGCTCGGTCGAAAGCGGCATCTACCCGCTGCCGATTACCCTGCGCTACCAGCGTTCGGATGGTTCGTTCTCGCAGGACAACCTACGTGCCAGCTTGCCGGTGATTGTACCGCCGCAAATCCGCGTCTCAGAAGCGAACCCGATGCCGGAACAGGTCAACGCCGGTGATATGCTGTCCCTCTCGCTCGAAATTGCGAACCGGGGGCGCAAGGCGGTGAACTTTACCAACGCAGTCATCACGGCGGAGAACGCCGAAATCAGCAGCGGCGAAACGACCTACTTAGGGCCAGTACGGAACGACGACCAGACGACGCTGGATGCCAGCTTCCTCACCTTGAATGAGGGGCAAGCCTTTATCACGGTAACGTTGAATTACACGGACGACTTGAACCGCCCGCAAACGATTGTTCAAACGTACAATGTGGAAGTGCTGCCCGCCCCACCGCCGATTGACTTCGGCACACCGCCGCCGGACTTTGGGGACAACGGTGGGCAGCAAGAACCTGAAATTAGCAGTCGGGATTTAATCGGGCGGGTACTGCTGGGCTTGCTCGGACTCGGTAGTTAAGTGTGGTTAGGATGGCATCATGCTATACGAACTCTTGCTGCTGGCACTGAGTAATCTGAACCGTGCGCGTGCGCGTTTGGCGATGACGGCTGGCGGCGTGCTGGTCGGGACAACGGCGGTAATCCTGCTGATCGCGCTGACGGCGGGTTTGCAGCAGGCGGCGGAAGCCAGCATTGGCAATAACTCGCAGCTCCTCGAACTCGATGTGATGCCGAATTACAACTTCCGACCGATGAACGACCCCAGCGAAACGCCGGAAACGATCAAGCAGTTGACGATTGAAGAGGTCAACAAGTTCTGGCGGATACCGGGGGTCGCGGCGGTCATCCCCCTCACCAACCTGCAAAGTGGTGAGATCAACGCGGGTAAATTTACCGGCTATGCCAATGTCCAAGGCATCGACCCCAAGCTGCTGCCCTACATCGGTTTGAGCGTTCAAACAGGCACGTATTCGCTGGAAAGTGGGCAGGTGCTGTTAGGGGCGCATGTCGGCGATTACTTCTACGACCCTAGGGGAACGGGCGACCAACAAAACGTTCAAGTTGACCTGTTTACCACACCCTTTAAGCTGCGGCTGTACCAATATACCTCGCAGACCCCGACGCAGCGCAGCATCGCACCCAAGCCGATGGGCGTGCTGGCTGAGAATGACCGTTTCGGCTACTCGATGCTGATGCCGATTCAAGATGTGCTGAACTACAACCAGTGGATCACCGGTCAAGAGATTGACCTCAAGACGTTCGCATATGACCAAGTGATCGTACGGGCGACCAGCCGCGAAACCGTACCTACCGTTTCGGATGCCATCCGCGAGTTGGGTTTCCAATCGGGCGGGATGGGCGAATACATCAATCAACTTAATTCGTTCTTCAGCGCCATGCGTTTGATCTTGGGCGGCGTGGGTGGTATCGCGCTGCTGGTGGCGGCCTTCGGTGTCGCCAATACGATGACGATGGCGATATTGGAACGAACGCGCGAGATCGGCTTGATGAAGGCCATCGGCGCGACCGACCGCGATGTGCTAACGATCTTTCTCGCGGAGGCGAGTCTGGTGGGGTTGGCGGGTGGTATCACTGGCGTGGCGCTGTCGTACTTCCTGCAAAACCTGATTAACACTGCACTCGCGGGAGCTGGATCACCCGACCCCAGCCAGCCGAGCATCGCCAACTTCCTGCCGTTCGATACGTCGAAAATTGGTGGGCAGCTTTTCGTGATTAAACCGGAACTGGCGATTTTCGCGTTGGTACTGGCGACGGCAGTTGGACTCGGAGCAGGTTTGTATCCAGCACTGCGGGCAGCACGAATGCCACCCGTGCTGGCGTTGAAGTCGGAGTAAACACAACCCAGAATTGAACCGCAGAGGCGCAGAGGAATACCGAGATTTGGGAATAAGGGACGCAGGTGATGCGTCCCTTATTATTTTGGTTACGGGTGACCTTTGAAGGGGATGACGGTGTGTTCGGTGGTGTACAGGTGGGCGCGAACGGTGGTGAAGGCATCCCCATCTTGCCCCGCGAGGATGCCGATTTCGGTGTTAAATGAGGCTTCCATGTCCTCGATGCTGTCCCACCACAATTCGGCGGTGCCATCGTACAGGGCTTCGCCACCGTCGGGCTGCTGCGGCGTGGCGATGTTGATGTAGTAGCCGCGGCAGTTGGGCAGTTGACCGGAAAGTTTGGTATGTTCGTCAACCCAGCGGGTCGTAAATTCTTCCATCGACATGCCGGGTTTACGCTTTAAAAAGGCGATTAATTTAACCATTTTTGACTCCTTATAAAAAGTTTTTATCCTCTCCTGATACTATTCGACAGCGCCCTACCCTGCAAGTGATATTCATCCATCGACGTACATCACGCGAATGAGGCGCACTACGTCTCTGCTCTAAATAAGTATTTACTGCACTGTAATCACTTCAATCTCGGTGGCCATCACAACAGTATCACCGTCGGTAGTAGTTAGGCGCTGGCTGCCGA
>Ga0102832_1000983_pt1 | contig 27649 bp, 24 predicted proteins | sample EBPBio282013_DNA_FD_88942 | JGI IMG/M metagenome (GOLD analysis project Ga0102832, IMG submission 88942) | Wastewater treatment Type I Accumulibacter community from EBPR Bioreactor in Madison, WI, USA - Reactor 2_5/28/2013_ DNA (Illumina Assembly) | ecosystem: Engineered > Bioreactor > EBPR >... | reverse complement strand
TCGTGCCCTTCTGGCGCAGGGCCTGGACCACCGCTTGCGGCAGTTCCTGGTGGATCACCTGAAAGGAGGCGTCGGCGCCGAGGATGACGCGGCCCTCGCGGGCGAGGCCGTCGACGAGGCCGCGCGCGAACGAGCCGACGCCGGCAATGGCGGTGACGCCGAGCGCGATGCAGGCGAGGAAGATGCCGAAGCCGCGCAAGCCGCCGCGCAGTTCGCGCAGGCCGAGGCGGATGGCGACGGGCAGGCGCGCCGGCCGCGCGACGAAGGCGTTCAAGACACGCGCTCCGCCATGCGGATGTCCTCGACGATGGCGCCGGAGCGCAGGCGCACGACGCGGTCGCACCGCTCGGCCAGCGCCCGGTCGTGGGTGACGAGGATGAGCGTCGCGCCCCGTTCGGCCTGTTTGGCGAACATCAGTTCGATGATCGAACGCCCCGTCGTCTCGTCGAGATTGCCGGTCGGCTCGTCGGCGAACAGGATTTCCGGCTTGCCCGCGACCGCGCGGGCGAGCGCGGTCCTCTGCTGCTCGCCGCCGGACATCTGCGCGGGATAGTGGTCGAGGCGGGCGCCGAGCTGTGGTGCGAACCGGGCCGTGCGATGGTCGCGGCCGGCGGGTCCATGCTCGTGCGCGTGACCCTGCGCAAGGGCCGCCGCCTGTACATCAACGACGGCACCTACGGCAGCCTGTTTGACGCCGGCGCCCTCAACTGGCGCTTCCCGGTCCGTCTGGTGCGCCCGCTCTCGCGCGCCGGCAAGAATTCGAACACCCCCAATACCCGGACCCCGTCCGAGAAGTTGGTGGCTTTCACGTTTTACGGCCCGACCTGCGACAATCTGGACAAGATGAAGGGGCCCTTCATGCTGCCGGAAGACACGCAGGAAGGCGACTGGATCGAGATCGGCATGCTGGGCTCCTACGGCTCGACCATGCAGACCCGGTTCAACGGCTTCCATTCTTCCGTCACCGCCACCGTGTGGCCGGAAGCGGCGCCCTTTGCCGTGGAACGTCCGCGCCGCGGGGTCGCGCTCCGGGTTGTGCCCAAGAGCCCGATCGAGGGGGTTCAGCTTCAGCTGGACGCCGTCCGGCCGGACGAAGCGATGGGCGAATTGTCCGCGGACGGTAACGTCGCTGCGGAATCCCTCGAGCTAAAGTAAGCTCCGGTCCCAATATCCGATTCGGGGCCGCGGACAGCAAAAGTGGATTCCGGTTTTGCGTCGTCCGCGGCCCCTTCTATAAACCGTAGCTTCTGATTCGCGCGTGAATCAGAAGCGAGGGGGACGGCGCATTGCCGCCCCCGTAACTTTTGCCTTCAACAAAGGATGGCTGAGTAATGGCTGCGTCTAAGAAGTCCGCGAAAAAATCCAAATCTTCGTCCAAGGCGCCGCAGGCGGTGGGCTCGAAGAAGGGCAACAACCGTAAGGCCATGCTGCTGTCGAAGCCGGTCGAGCACATCGACATGACGTCGTTCGATGCGCGCCCGATCATCAACGCCATGAGCAAGATGTCGTTCACCTCGCGCGATACCGCGCGCGCGGCCGAAATCCTCAATATGATGCTCGCCGACCAAAAGTGCTCGGTGGTGCTCACGCTCGCCGGCTCGACATCGGCCGGCGGCTGCATGCAAGTCTACGCGGACATGGTGAAGTACGGCATGGTCGACGCCATCGTCGCCACCGGCGCTTCCATCGTGGACATGGACTTCTTCGAAGCGCTCGGCTTCCGCCACTACCAGGGCAGCCAGTTCAACGACGATAAGGACCTGCGCGATCTTTACATCGACCGCATCTATGACACCTACATCGATGAGGAAGAGCTGCAGACCACGGACCACACGATCGGCGAAATCGCCAATGGCATGAAGCCGGGCCCGTACTCGTCCCGCGCTTTCATCAAGGAAATGGGCCGCTGGCTGAAGACCCGCAAGAACCGCAAGAAGGGTTCGCTGGTCGAGACCTGCTACGACCATGATGTGCCGATCTTCTGCCCGGCCTTCACCGACAGCTCGGCCGGCTTCGGTCTCGTGCTGCACCAGGTGAAGAATCCGAAGGGTCACATCACCATCGATTCCGTTGCCGACTTCCGCGAACTGACCGATGTGAAGATCAAGGCGGGTTCGACCGGCCTGTTCATGATCGGCGGCGGCGTGCCGAAGAACTTCATGCAGGACACGGTGGTTTGCGCCGAAGTGCTCGGCATCGAAGCCGAAATGCACAAGTACGCCGTCCAGATCACGGTGGCGGACGTTCGTGACGGGGCTTGCTCGTCCTCGACCCTCAAGGAAGCCAATTCCTGGGGCAAGGTCGACAGCTCTATTGAGCAAATGGTCTTCGCCGAAGCCACCAGCGTCATGCCGCTGATCGCCTCGGACGCCTACCACCGCGGCCATTGGAAGAAGCGCAAAGCCCGCAAGTTCGCCCAGCTCTTCAAGTAAAAGCGCGGCTAGGGTTGAAAATGAAAGGGGCGGCTGCCGGTAGTAGCCGCCCTTTTTGTTGTCGGAGAATTGGCTAAGAAATCCGTATGGAAGAAAAGCGAGCACATCAGCAAGCAGGTTGGCGCGTTGTTTTCACGGTTATCGTCGTTGTGGCCTTGATCGCGGCAAATGTCTTCGTGATCTCGTGGTTAAGTACGGGAGTCACTGGGAAGCCGGCGCTTTCCATCCTGCTGTTCGTTCTGGCTGAACTCGTAGTTGGGATTCTTCTTCTATTCGGTGGTTTCGTTTACTCGGTGCCGAATAAAGACCCGAAGGCTGTGCGGGATGCGTTGTGGGGACTCCTGTTCTTACCCTTCCGGTAGCTGAAAACGAAAGCCCTCCCCCCGTGAAGGGGAAGGGCCAACGCTGCGGAGGGTGTGGGGTCGCGATGACACGGCCTCCGCGTCGCTCCGGTGATTAGGTGTGGTCCGGCATCTTGATGTCTCCCGCGCCGACGACGTCGAAGTCGTGATGCTTAGGGCGCTTCAGGAGATCGACGTTGCCCGAGCCGATGACGGTCACGTCCGCTTCGTCTTCCGCCGAGGCCTGGGCTTCGCCCGCCCCCGTGATGGTCAGCTTGAGGCGCTTGGTTGCGAGCTTGCCAAGGTTGGTTTCGCCGGCTCCGGCGATGGTTACCTTGAGGCGTTCGCTTGCACCGTCGGCGTCGATCTTCCCGGCGCCGGCGATGGTGAGTTCCAGCGCGGACTGATCCACATCCTTCATGGAGAGTTCGCCGGCGCCCGCAATCGTCACCTTCTCGAAGGTCTTGCCGGGCAGGACGATCTCGACTTCGTCCTCGATGTCGCCGCACACCTTGAGGGTGCCCTTTTCGAGGCGGATACGTTCCAGATCGTCGGAATTGCCGTGCAGTTCGACGTCGGTTCCTTCACCGCGGCGCCAGCGGGACTTGGCGGGCACGGCGATGGTGACGTGGTCGCTGCCGTCCCAGGCGAGGTGGGCTTTGGAGCCGCTGACGTCGGCCGAGGTGCCATCGCACGCACCGCTGTTGAAGAAAATGGGCGTCCAGGAGCTCTTACGGTCCTCGGCCTGCGGGCGCGAAGCCACGAAAATAACGGTGCCGACGACGACGGCGGTGATGATCAATCCACGGTGTTTCATGAGTTACCCCTCATTGGCGTTTGGTTCGTAACGCCTGTTTTGCAACCGGCGTGCCAGAGGGCGAAAACCGCTAAATCATTGATCTTTCGGAGATATTGGATGCGTTAAAGGTGCTCGATTTCACCAAGAGTTATCGAAATATGTGATGTTAGTTAGCGCGAACCGCTACTGGGGCCAGTCTTTAGGCCGTCGGGCCGGTCATATATTCCACAATCGAGGCCGTAGCGTAGGGCCGCGCTCGTCACGACGAAGCTGTGCCAGACGAGGATCTGGTAGGGGAGATCGTCGGACAGGAAGACCCCCACGCCCGCCGTATAAAGAACGCAACCAACAGTGAGCAGCTCAAGCCCGGTCGTCCGCAAGGGGTTGCGCATGATCACGAATACCCAGCCCAAAAGGACATGGGCCACGACGGAGCGCTGTTCGAAATATTACGGCGCGATGAACTTCAGCGCGATGCGGATGTTGGCCGCGCCCCAGATGGCCGCTCCAATCGCCTCTGTCTTTTCCGCAGAACCGATGTTATCCGCTGATCTCTTAGGTTTTTTTGGGCGAGGGTATGAGTTACCGCAAGATCTGCATCGTTGGGCCGGGCGCGATCGGCGGTATGATGGCCGTGATGCTGAAGGACGCGGGCGCCGAGGTTTCCGCCCTCGCAAGACCGAACAAGGTCGCGGCGATCAAGGCGAATGGCCTCACCCTCGCGCTCAAGGATCGGACCGTGAACGCGCGCTTCCCGGCCGCGACCGACCCGAAGGAGCTGGGGCCGCAGGACCTCGTCGTCGTCACCCTCAAGAGCAACGCGCTTCTATCCGTGGCGCACAACATCGCGGCGCTGTGCGGACCGAATACACCCGTTGTCTTCGTCATGAACGGCGTGCCGTGGTGGTTCTTCGATGGTTTTGGGGGATCGCTCGCGGGACGGCGGCTCACGGCGCTCGATCCCGATGGGCTCCTCGCGCGCACGTTCCCCAGTGAACGCGTCGTGTGGTCGGTGGTGAACTGCAGCGTCATCGAGCGCGCCGACGGCGTGATCGAACACACCCGCAATCAGCACCTGATCTTTGGGCGGCCCGACGACAGTCCGCGCGGCCTCGACGAGATCGCCGCGGCGTTTCAGCCGGGCGGCTATCAGACCGTCATCAGTCCGAACATCCGCAACGACATCTGGGCCAAGCTGGTGGTGAACGTCAGCGGCAACACCATCAGCGCGCTGACCGAGGCGCTTCTGGGCGAGATGTACGCCGATCCGCTGGTGCGCGAATGCGTCTCCGCCGTCGCCGACGAGGCACGCGAACTTGGCGCCCGCCTGGGCTTGGACCGTGGCATCAATCCCACGGACCGGATGAAGGATTCGCCGGTGCGCACGTCCATGCTCCAGGACTTCGAGCGTGGCCGCCCCCTGGAACTCGCGGCCATCGCCGAAGCCGTGGTGGAGATCGCCGAGGCGGCCGGCGTGCCGCTCCCGCAGACGCGCGCCGTCCTGGGTTTGACCCGCCTTCGTGCCGCCAAGGCGGGCATTTCGTAAAAATTGCGGTTTCGCGTAGACTACGCCCGCCAATCGCTGGGGACCTGTCATCGATACCGTATCCATCTCGCCATCCGAAATCCGCGACCGTAGGCTGATCCAGCTCCGTGAGGGGCTCGCCGACGGGCGCTACAAGGTCCTTTCGGTGGATATCTTCGACACGCTGGTTTGGCGCCGGGTGCCGGAACCTTACGATCTGTTCCTGCTCCTGGGACGTGACCTGGCTGCGTCAGGCAAGTTGGCGCCCCACGTTTCACCGCTTCAATTCGCCGAGCTGCGCCGGAGCGCCGAGCGCGCCGCGCGCGAGAAAGCCGAAGCCACGACGGGGTACCGCGAAATCCGCATGGTGGATATCTACGCGGGACTGCCGGATGTCCTTTTCGCGCCAGGCTTTGACTTGGGCGCGCGGATCGCCGCAGAACTCGCGCTGGAAAAAGCGCTGCTCCATGTGGACGAAGACCTTGCCGCGCTGGTGCGGTTCGCGAAGACATCCGGCGCGAAAGTCTTCTTTGTCTCGGACACGTATTTCTCGAGCGCCGAGATTTGGGATCTGCTCGCGGCCGCCGGCTTCAAGGATAAGGCGCTGGTGGACAGGCTCTATGTCTCGTGCGAGGCGGGCCGCCCTAAATACCGTGATCTCTTCGATACCGTGCTCAAGGACGCGGCCGTGCCGGCGGCGGCTTACGCCCACATCGGCGATAACATGGATGCGGACGTTCATCCGGGCCGCCATCGCGGCATGGTCACGGTGCATTACGACAAGTGGATTTTCGCGCCGCGTGTGCAGACCGAGGAGTTCACGGCCGACCTCGCGCAACGGGCCCAGCTGCTCGGAGCTTGGGGCGATTTCGGCCTGACGGGTCTGCGCGGACGCCTGTTCCACCGTGCGCCGGAAAGCCTCCCGGTGGAGCACCGCTTCTATTGGAGCTACGGCGCGGCCGTTCTCGCGCCGGTGTTTGCCGGTTTCGCGCGCTGGGTCTTGAGCCAAGCGGAGGGCGCCCCGATTTATGGGGTGATGCGCGAGGGCCGCTTCCTGGGCCGTGTGGTGGCGCAAACCGCCACCGATCTCGGCCTCAAAGCGGACGTGCGCGAATTGTGGCTGTCGCGCCGCGCCGTGATCCGCGCCGCCGTTTACGAAGACGGCATGCGCTTCCTCCCCGACGCCATCTCGCTTTCGCCCGGCACGACGCCTGAGCAGTGCCTCGAAAATCTGGGCCTGACGCTTGCCGAGGTGAAGGCGGTGGTGCCGGACTTCGACTTCGGCCGCGCGGACAGTCTGACGCGTCTCGCCAACGCCATCGCGTCCACTTTGCGCCTCAAGGACAAAGTCGTGATCCGTTCAGCGCAGCTACGCCGCAACCTCCTGAAGGCGCTTCAGGCCAATGTGGATTTTACCAAGCCTGTGATCCTCATGGATCTTGGTTATGCGGGAACCATTCAGTCCGTGCTGGGCCGCGTTCTCAAGCGCGAGGGAATCCCGGCGCGACTGACAGGCCTTTATCTCGCGGCGAACGAGAAGGCGATCCAAAACGTCCGCGAAGGCGCCGACATCCGCGCCTGGCTCAACGGCGATGGCTACGGCGGGCTCACCGGCGCGCTGCTGTCGCGCACGCCCGATGTGCTTGAACACGCGTGTATGTGTCCGGAAGGCAGCCTTGCCGACTACGACGCGGCGGGCCGCCCGGTGTTGCTGGCGAACCAACGCGGACCCGCGCAGATCGCGCAGATGGAAGCATTGCAGGCCGGCATCCTCGACGGCATCTCGGCGATCAACACGCTGCTCGGCCCGCTCGCGCAGACGCCGGTGGATGTGCCTGAACTGAAAGCGCAAGCCGAACGCATCATTCAAGCGGCGCTCCTGCATCCGACGATGCAGGAGGCCGACACCATCGGCGCCTGGCATCACGAAGCGAACTTCGATCTCGCCGACGTGCGCCGGCTGAAGGACCTCTCTTTCGATCCCGCGACACTTCAATACCAGGGCTGGCCGGGATTGCAGGATATCGGCCGTCACCAGGTTTATTGGCCGGCCGCGGCGTTCGCGTCAGCGGCGCCTTTCTTCGGCGAAGTGTTCGCCGCCGGTGCGCGGCAGACGTACGATGCCGATCACCTGACGTCGGGACCCGCCCTTGGCACGCTCACCATTACGCCCGATCTCGGCGTCGGTTTTGAAGCGCGGCGGCAAGGCGCCGTGCCGCTCACCGTCAATGCGTTCGGGCGCGGCGAGATTTCCGTGACGGTCAAAGGGGCCGGTCCGGAAGCGTTCCAGCGCTTGCGTCTCACGTTGCCCACGGCGCGCGCGATCGTCGCGCTCGATTCTTTCAGCGTCTCTTTCGCAGGCGAGCGCGATCACAAGACCGTCAATCTTTTGGATGAGAACGCGCGGCGCGTCTCCTGGGTCAATGCCGAAGCCGGACCCGATAACACCAAGACCACGACCAAGCAGGGCACGAGCTTCGACGCGGACCTTTCCGCCGATGTCCCGCCCTGGATGCATATGTTGACGCTTCGTCTGCGCTTCAAATATCTCCGTCTCGAAGACCTTTTCCGGTGAGCGCCATGAACACGAATGGGCCGGGCCGCCTGTGCATGGTCACCACCAACTTCAACTACGGCGCCTATCTTGACGACTGCATGCGCTCGATCGTGCATCAGAAAGGCTTTGATCGGGTCGACTATGTGGTGATGGATGGCGGTTCGACCGACAATTCCGTCGATATCATCAAGAGCTACGGCGGCAAGCTCGCGCACTGGCAGTCCCAGAAGGACGCGGGCATGTATCATGCCATCGAAGAGGGGTTCACGAAGTCGGAGGCCCCGTACATGGGTTGGTTGAATTCCGACGATCAGCTTGCGCCGTGGGCGATCCAGACCGTACTCGATATTTTCGACCAGTTGCCCGAGGTGCAGTTCATCACGTCGCGGTTCCCCATGCAGGCGCGCAAAGACGGGACCGTTGTGAAGACCACCATTCTCGCCGGCGTCGACAACTGGGGGTTTTTCAACGGCGAACACATCCGCACCCTGGGCCTGCCGTCCACCGGCTGGATCGTGCAAGATTGCACTTTTTGGCGGCGCTCGCTGTGGGACTCCGTCGGCGCGTCCTTCGATCACACGCTGAAACTGGCCGGTGACTTCGAATTGTGGGCCCGCTTCATGATGAAAACAGACCTCTACATCGTGCCGGTTCCGCTCGGCATTTATCGCATTCAGGGGGCGAACAAGGCGATGGTGGGCCGCGACGCCTATCGCGATGAATGCGTGAAGGTATTGCAACGCTATTCACCGGTCATTCCCACGGACGTGCAGAAATTGGGCGAACGCGTCGTCGCCAAGAAGCTTGCAACCATGGGAATCTCGAACCTGATCGCTGATCATCAGCGCACCGGGATCAAGACCATTGCCTTCGACTACGAGCAGAATCGCTATTTCCCTTACGAAGATCGTTGATGCATGTCTGAACAGGACACTCGCAGCCCGCAGCCGGATACGATCCTAATCGCGCGCTCGCCCGGCGAGACGCGCTACGCGCTGATGGCCGACGAGACCGTGCTTGCGGTTGTGCATCGCCGGGATGCGGATGTGCAGCCGGGTGCGATTTATCACGGCCGGGTCAAGGCGCCTGTCCCAGGCACCGGTGCGGTCTTTGTCGATTATGGCGAGGCGTTGCCCGGTGTCCTTTATATTAAATCGCCGCCGCCGGAAGGCAGCGCCATTGGAGTCACCGTCACGGTGCCGCCGCGTCCCGGGAAGGGCGCAGAACTCAAGGCGGTGAAAGCCGCCATCGCATCGGGCGCAAAACTGCCTCTGCGGGCGGCGTCCGCGCCGGAACCGGTCGTGGACTGGATGGCGCGGTATGGCGCGTCCATCCGCGCGATTATCTGTCAGCCGCTGCGTGAGGTTGCACGCGTGCGCGCACTTCTGGACACCGACGCCGTCGTCGAATCCCATCCCGCCGATGCCGACCTGTTCACCGCTTTCGGCGTGGATGAAGCCATCGAAGCGGCTCTGCGGCCCGAAGTGAAACTTCCCTCCGGCGGTTCAATCATTGTCGAGTACACGCGAGCCCTGACCGTCATCGACGTCAACTCGGGTGGTTCCGATCCGGCGCGCGCCAACTACGAGGCCATGGCGGCTGTCGCCGCGGAGCTTCGCCGCAGGAATGTCGCCGGGCATATTCTGATCGATGTTATTCCGACAAAAGCGCGCGCGTCTTTGCCGCGCATTCTCACCAAGGCCCTCGCGGCCGATCCAAACCCGGCACAAGTCGTTGGACTCACCTCTCTGGGACTCTTGGAGATGACCCGGCAAAGGATGGGCCTTTCGCTCGCCGAGGTGTTGATGGACAAGAGCGAACTTAGCGCCGCCAGCGTGGCCTATCGCGCCTTGCGCGCCGTTGTACGGGTTGCGGCAAAAAGCGGAACACCGAAATGGGCCGTCAATCTCGCGTCAGATGTTGCTGCGCTTTTGCAAGGTCCGCTTGCGCGCGCCGTCAACGAGGCGCATGAACTTACCAAGGTTGAGATCCAAATCGTACCCCACGCAGATTTCAAGCGTGAGCGGATCGATATTAGCCCAGCCTCATAAAGCTCTAGCGCCGAACAGAGAAGCCGATAAATAATTCCAGATCGTCGGCGACTTCGCTCAACCCAACATTCACGCCGGTATCGAACTGGACGTCGTCCGTGTAACGGTAACTCAACCCCAGTCCGGCCGAATTTTCCCAAGCATTTCCGGCACGCGTATCCTTCACATTGAAAATCTCGATATATCCCCCGATTTTCGGCGTCAGATTGACTCCGGCGATCGCCGCGTTATTGACGACCGCACCGTAACCGCTGCCGGTCTCATTTGGGTTCATCTCGATACCCGCCTGCAGCCCGAACGAAATGCCGCTAGGAAGGGCCAGCGCGAGCGGAAAAGTGGCGCCGCCTGTGACTCTCCGGTCGCCCGACGCGGGGGGCGAGACAGGCAAGGACATGTACGGAATCATCCCGAAGGCCGAATCGCCCGAGTCATTCCCCCAGAAGTTTATTTTGGAGCTTACCGATGCGTCGCCGGCGGATGCCAAACGCTGGTGCCCCGACGGCGTGCGCGCGTCCGCGATCAATAAGCCACCAAATGCGAGTTGAAGCTCAAAGTCATCGGTAACGCCCCAGCGTAAAGTGGGCGCCCCCGTTCCGATAACCTCGATCTCGGTCGGCGCGCCCGCATCGTTTGTCTTGTCACGGGTAAGGGAGCCGATGGTCATCTCAAACTGAAATTGTCCGGGATCGAGGGTGTACGGGCTTCCGGTGAAACTCGGCCGATCGGGAGAGAATGGGCGCGGGGAGTCCTGCGCGTGTGCGCAAAGAGGGAGCGCTGGCGTCAACGCCAGGAGCCGCGAGAAGAGTGTGAAAGGGCTCATGGGGCCGGGCTCGGCCGCCGTGCGCGGCAAAAGGTCCAAGCGCTCGGAAATGGCCAGCGTCCGCCATGCAGCCTGCTGCAACCATAGGCATTCCGATGGCGGCGGAGAGAAAAGCGCCGTCGGCCGCATATGCGGCGACCGAGCGCAAACGGGCCGTGCCGACGGCTAGAGTCGCATGTGTTGTTATTTTTCATGATGAGATCTTAGGGAAGCGCCGGGGGCCGGGCATGTGTGAAGCGGTATGGGCGCGGGGTCCGGTGGTTTAGGGCGCTGGGAGCGAAAGTATAAGGGTGGCTTGACGTGCCGTGGCGATTGGCCCGAAATACCTGAGATGACGATAGACCCAATGCCCGACGACAAGCCTGCTGCCGTACGCGTTACCGCAACCAAATGCGCGCGTTGCGGCGAACCCGTACAAGCCCGCTATCGGCCTTTCTGTTCACTGCGATGCGCCGAGATCGATCTCGGTTCGTGGTTCACCGAGCGCTACCGGGTTGAGACGGCTGAATTGCCGACCGACGCGCCGCGTCAGGGCGAAGGGGAACCCTAGATGACCGCCGCGCCGCCCGACGCCGAAGCCCTGCACCATCACCATCGGCGGCGCATGGGAGGGCGCGATCCGCATGAAGTCCATCGGGTTGCCACGCCGCTCGAGCTATTGTTCGACTTGACGTTCGTCACAGCGTTCAGCCTTGCGGCCGCACAGTTCGCGCATCTTCTGGCCGAAGGGCATATCGGCGCCGCGCTTGCCGGCTTCGGCTTCGCGACCTTTGCGATCTGTTGGGCGTGGATCAATTTCACTTGGTTCTCGTCCGCCTACGACACCGACGATTGGATTTTCCGCGTCGTGACCATGGTGCAGATGACGGGCGTGCTGGTGCTGGCCACCGGCTTGCCACGCATGTTCGCATCGGTCGAACACGGCGTGCATCTCGACAATTCGGTGATCGTGCTCGGTTATGTGATCATGCGGGTCGCGATGATCTTCCAGTGGCTGCGGGCCGCGAAGCAGGACCCGCGCCGGCGCGCGGCGTGTATGACTTATGCGATGGCGATCTCGATCGCCCAAATCGGCTGGATCGTGCAAATCTTCCTGAATTTCTCGCTGGCCGTCAGCGCGGTGCTCGCGCTCATTCTTTTCTTCGTTGAACTCGCCGGTCCCATCATCGCGGAAAAGAAGAACGGTGGTACGCCCTGGCATGCGCACCATGTCGCCGAGCGCTACAGTTTGTTCGCGATCATTGCTCTGGGCGAGGGCGTGGTTGGCACGCTGGCGACCTTGTCGGCCGCCGTCGAAGACCAAGGCTGGACGATCGACGCGGCGCTTGTATGCGTCGCGGGAACGGGGCTCACCTTCGGCATGTGGTGGATCTTTTACGTCTTGCCGTCGGCCGCGGTGCTTCATGCGCACCGCGAGCGCGCGTTCGTGTGGGGCTATGCGCAGATTGTGATTGTGGCGGCCATCGCCGCCACCGGCGCGGGTCTGCATGTGGCGGCATATTTCATCGCGCACACGGCGCATCTCAGCCCCATGGCAACCTTACTCACGGTCGCCATTCCCGTCGGCATTTACCTGTTTGCAATCTACGCCCTCTATTACTACCTCGTGCGCAGCTTCGATGCGTTGCACATCTGGCTGCTCCTCGGCACCGCGGCTGTCATGGGGCTTGCCATCGGAGCCGCCCTCGCGGGGTTCGGGATGGCGGTCTGCCTCGTGATCCTGACGTTCGCGCCGGTGGTGACCGTCGTGGGCTACGAGGTCAAGGGTTACCGGCACCAGGTCGCGGCCATCGCCCCGGAGCCTCACCAAGCCCGCCCCGGGACCTGAAATTCAAGATTTCCCCGAAAAAAGGGCTTTTAGCTCAAGTTCTTAGGGCTTAAACCGACGTCTGGACACCCGCCGCCTTCTCTAATATAAAGCGCCCCTCTCCAAGAGGTCTGACCTCCGTGCCCAGGTAGCTCAGTTGGTAGAGCAGCGGATTGAAAATCCGCGTGTCGCTGGTTCAATTCCGGCCCTGGGCACCATCACTTTTCAAAATATAATCAAAAAGTTGATGCCGTGTCCGGCAGGCGTTCTCGCATCTTTTGGCGTGCCCCGATGGTTTTGGTTTAGCGGCGATTTATTGGGGTGGTTTTGTATGCGGGGCGATGAGACGCCCCCGGATTGCCCCCGCGTGTCCGCGGATGTTCCATCTGTCTCTTCGGCGGCGGGAGTTACTGTCGCGCAGCGCCGCCTGATCGCTTTGGCTTCCGGCTTTTGATGTTCATTTTCGAGGTCCAGGGAATAGTTCTGGACGTGACAGGGGACGTCCACGCGATCAGCCTATTTGAGAGGCCTTGTTATTGCCCAATCAAATTCATGCCCTCTTCATCTCAGCGGTGGCCCCAGAGCCCAAGCGACCACCGACGAGCGCTCGCCTTTTTCGATTCCTGTCACCCGATGAAGCTGCCTGGACGGAAACACGATTCCGGTGCCTTGTTCGCGAAAACTCGGGTCCTTCCATACGTAGCCGTATTCATCCTTGATTTCAAAATTACCGCCAGCGTAGGCGTCCGTAGGTGAAAGAGGGACGATGATGCTGAGCTTGCGCACTAAGCCGCGCCATTCCGGCCGCTCCTCGTCGCCGTAAATTCCGTCTTCCGTATCCTTATGCCAATCAAAAAACCCGCCGACATCATAACGGGTCAACTGCGCTACCTGTAGGCAAGTGATGTCGTACTTCCATATCTCACGGTTTGCTCCATCGCACAGGTGGCGCATTAGGCCGCAGACCCAGTGTGTAGCCTCCAGAATTTGTACGGCTGACCTGCGGATAGCCTCGTCTACTCGCGATCCACGGAGTGGAGAGTGAACCTCCGCCGCTCCCGGTTCATTAAAAACATCGAGGATCGCCTGGCAAACCGCAACCGGTAAGGCCGCAGCCTGAAGGTGATATATCTGATTTCGCTGCAACTTCATGTGGTCGATCCGAACTGGTTATAAGCGCCCGCTTTTAGGCGCTCCAAGTCTCGCGTGATCTCTCTGACTTCAGATAAGCGGCCATCGCGTTCATACAGAAGGGGCGCCGGGTGAGTCGCGACCAGGCGCGCAGCTTCGGCGAGAAGTTCGTCATCGAGGGCGTGGGCGTGCGTATCGAAATAGACGTTGTCCAGCCAGATACCACCGGAGACGTGATAGTAGGTGGGGGCCTCATCTAGTCTTGCGGCGAGGTGCCGTACGACGGGATGATTGCGCCGATTGGCGATAAAATTGGAGACATCGAAAACGACAGACCCGGGCGCTCGTTCGGACAGGTTTTCGAGGAAGGCGATCTCGTCGATCTCGTCGGCCGGATAGGCACCGTAAATTGCGACGTTTTCGACCGCGACTTTACAGCTTGCGATATCCTCGAGGCGGTGGATCCCATCCACGGCACGACGCACGAGCGATTTCGTATATGGCGGACGAGTAAAGGCTTCGCCGTTGGAGGTCGAGAAGTATCCCGAGGCTAGATGCACCGATAGAACGCTGGGCGCTATCTCAAGTGTTTTGATTTGTGTGCGAACCTCCGCGAAATCCGGATTCTGAGAGCTCAGCAGATGCAACGCCGTCGCGTGAAGATAGACGGCGATGCCGCAAGACGCCAACGTGTCAAGAAACTCGGCGCACCACGCATCCTCATGCGCCGAGCGGATGTGCGCCTCGCAAAACGAGAGTTCTCCCGCATCCGCGAGTGCGATCATCCTCGACGCCAACTCTTGCCGACACGGAAGTCCAAGCTTCATGTGCAGACCTTCGGGCTATGCAAAAGCAAGCTCATCCGGCTCGTGAAACGGCACTCTATTTATCTGTTCGATGGCGGCTATCGCCTGCCACGGAATGAATTTGTCGTCGCTCATGGCGAGAGAGAGATATGTCTTCCCCTCGCGCACGATGAAAAGGAGGTGTTCCAATCTGTCCAATGCTAGGGCGACCTCGGCCTCTGAAGCGGAAAGAACGCGCGCGCACTCCGTTTGAACGGCGTCGCACGAAACTGGCCGGTCGGTGACGAGGATGATCAGATTCTCCAGTGCCGTGAGCTCATGCACGTCGACGCGCCGCGTATAGCGGCTGTCCACGAGGGCTGAACCACCGCCTTTTCCTCCGCACGGATCGTAGACAAGGTGTCCCGTTTGGCGCTCGTCGCGCCATCTTGCTGCGAATTCTTCGATCTGCTTGACATAAGCCTTGCGGTCGAAGCCATCCTCGAAGTCGTATTCGAACGAGTTCACGAGATCCTTCAAATGCATTTCGTCAAACGGAAACACGTAATGGAAAAAGCGCGCGGGCCGCTTGTTCCGGAATCCCAGTTCCTCGGAGCGGTCGAACGATGGGCTGAATCTCGTCAACCGCATTGCCGTCACGACTTCCGGTGGGTTGAGGTGAACAAGCGCGGGAAGGAGGCGCAAGGTCAGTTGATAGTCTTGTTCCGATTCGCCCGGAAAAGCATGCAGCAAATTCCAGAACGCAGTGATTCCCGCTTCACGGCAATATTTTAGACAGGCGATGTTGTCGAGGGCGGTGATTCCCTTGTTCATGATTGAAAGAACATTCGAACTCAGACTCTCGATGCCAGGCTGCAGATAGATAAAGCCGGCGTCCCGGTACTGTTGCACCTGTCGCCGATTGAGGTTTGCCTTGATTTCGGCGTGAAAAGTTACGTTCAGCGGTTCTTGCTTGAAGATATCGAAAAGCGGACGCATGACCTTCGGGCTCACGATGTTGTCCGTAAAGGCAAAGTGAGTAATTCCATATCGCGCGATCAAGTCGGTAAGCTCAGAGTGGATTCGCGCCGGCGTCTTAGCCCGATAGCTCATGTCCGCGCCGTTCAAGCCACAGAATATGCAATGATGGCGCGCACCCCACCAGCAACCGCGCGAACCTTCGATGGGAAACGCGAGTTCCGAGCGGCGCACAGGACCGTAGCGGTCCAATTCTGCAAAAAAGTCGCTATAATCAGGTCTCGGCAGATCGTCCATGGTCGCGAGTGGCTCGTGCGGGGCGCGCTGGATACCGTCCGGAGAGCGCGCCCACACCCCCGGCAGTTCTCCACCTTCGCCCTTTGTCCTTGCGTTCACGTAGCGCGCAAACGAGGTGTCCGCCTCCCCGTCGAAAACGAGGTCGATTTCTGGGAACAATTCGAGGAGTTTTTTACCGACATCGCCCTCGCAGAGCGGGCCACCAAATAGCAACTCGCCCCTATACCCGCGCCGGCGAATGCGGTGTGCAAGGGCGAGGCTTGGACCAAGCTGATAGAAGACTGCGCTGAATCCGATGGCGTCATACTGGGACCAATCGAGCGCCAACTCGCATTCGGTAAGGAATGCCGATACGCCTTCTGCTGCGATCATGAAGTCGTCTATATGCGAGAAGAACGGGTTGGTATCGGCAGCCCGGGTGAAGATTTCCCGGAACTCCTCAATCGACGGCAGTGCCTCGGGGAAAAGATCGCGATTGAACATCCACTCGCCCGCATGCATCACGCCCGCTAGTTCGCTGATGACGCGTGCCATCTCGTTATACGATGCGCGGGCGAGCGGTGAAGACTCAGGCAGCCTATTCTTTACGAACCTGAACCACCAATCGTTCGCATAGATGACGTCGCAGCGCTCTGCTCCTTGCTTAAGCGCATGTGCTTTTAACAGGCCAAGTCCTATGGCGGCGTTATTCGGCCGCCTCCATGGCATGGAGACGAGTGCGATACGCATCTGGATCGTTGAGCGCTGGCGCTACTAAGCGACGCGCGTGCTTGGCGGATCGTGAATGATCATGCCGCAGGAAATGAAATCGACAATCGCACTTAAGTCCTTCGGGACACGACCGACGTAATCCTGCTTCGCAGCATCGAGGTCCTTCACACTGAACTCGAATCCCTTCTCTGCGATAAATTTGGAACGCCCGAGGTGTCCATAATCGCGGGTCGCCGTGAGCAAATCCTGGCGAAAATCCGCGTCGGTCTGCAACCTTTTGATGAAGTTACGTGCGCTGTCTACGCTCATAATACCCCCTCCGTACGCCCATGGATTTGCTTGAATCCAGGATACACGTTAAAATGGCATGGCAGGGCGTGGTAAGTCCAGGTCAAGCGTCCCGACTGTTCCATTCGCGACCCGATGTACTCAGGGGAAGGTACGTGGATGCAGGAAGACCTACAAAGGCTCGTGCGTCACCTGTTGGCACTCGACGGATATGCTGGCGCTTCTGTCGACACCTTAAGCGATTTCACCGCAGAATCATTTTATCACAGCTACGTCTTCCGGAATCGACCGGCACTCCTCGAAGGGCTGGTCGCGACATGGCCTGCGATTAAACTGTGGACGTTCGAGTACATGATGGCCCAGGCCGGCGACATGGAGGTTGGCGTCTCAGTGGGGCGCGACCGGGAGACTGATTATGAGGCCAATTACCGGCGTCACGAGAAGCTTATCCCCTTTCGCAGCCTACTGGAGTTAGCCGCATCTGGCGTGAAGAGCAATGACACCTATCTCGTTGCAAAAGGAGATTTTTTCCGGCGAGCGCATTCACGCGCTCTTTGCGAAGACATCCCGCCGCCGATGGCATTACTTAGCGCGCTGACGAAACCCGACGACGGCAGTCTCTGGTTAGGCCCCGCAGGAACGATTACGCCGTTGCACCAAGACAGCGTGAACGTCCTCCTTTGCCAAGTGCGCGGTCAGAAGGAGGTGTCGCTTATTTCGTCACTCGCTTCACCCTGGCTCGCGCCGACAGGCCTCTCCCTCAGCGACTTCGATCCGGACCGTCCTGACTACTGTGCATTTTCGGTTCTGCGGGAGGCGCGTATCTATCGCACGGTACTTTCTCCAGGAGATGCGCTTTTCATTCCGGTTGGCTGGTGGCACAAGGTGTCAGCCCTTTCGGCTAGCATAAGCGTCTCCTACACGACCTTTCGCCTACCCAAGCTACCACCGTTATAGAGCGGGTGTTTTCGTAACCCCGCGCGACTGAAGATTGCTGAATTTCTGGCAATCGAATTTTTGATCGTGCCGACTGATGGAAGATCGAAAGATTTGCGTGCACTCCAACCGCCAAAGGAGAGGGATTCACAAATGAATAGCCTTGCAAATTTCAGAATGATTCTTTTCATGCTTTGCGGCCTTGTTCTTTTCGCACCTCTTGTGCTGGCTCAGGATTCGTCTTCACCAAAAGTCTGCGCTCTCGTTTGTCCAGATGATGAAACGCTGGACAGCAAGAATTGCAGATGCATTAAGGAAAATGCGCCGAAGCCTCCCCCTTGCGTTCTTACGTGCCCAGACGATCAGAAATTGGATGGTGCCAAGTGCATCTGCGTAAAGCAGACGCCGTCGGGAGGCATATCGAAGCCACTTCCTTGACGGCAGCGTGCCGGCTATCTCTTCGGATACCAGTTACGAGCGTACACCAGCGGTACGTATGTGCCTGGCTCACGCCGGCGCGAGGTCGTGGTGGTAGGCTTGCGGAAGCGTCCGGCTGACCTCGGAGTTGATGACGGCGCTGGCATCTCAGAGCGCATTCCAATTTATAGATATTGGTAATTCAAGGGGACGACAAATCGCCGGAAAATCTCAGGTGGGTACGGGAAAATAATTTGTCGTGCTCGCCGCCAACTCCCTGAAACAGCAAGTTCGTGACAGCCCAGCCCTGGGCACGATCTTCTCCCGCGTCATCCTTTCGGTGTAGGCGCGGCGGTCCTCGCGTCCCCCCACGCACATCGAAACTCAAACACAAAGATTAAATGCGACCGAAATGCGCGCGCGTGCGCCGAGATAAGGCCGTACGCCGTGGTAGAGCCACGCGGGGAACATATAAAGCTGCCCCGACCGTGGACGCTGAAACTCGGACAATCCCGCCGTCAGGCAGGACTTGATCGCGGTCTTGAGCTGCGGCGCATACATGAGCGGCGCTGGTCCGCGCGGGTCGAGGAGTTCCAATTCGCCCCCTGTCTGCGTTTCGCCGTCCATGCCATCATCGACGTAATAAACGCCCGACCAATAACTCCCGGCGTGTGTGTGCATTTCGTTGCTATGGCCGGCGCGATTCACGTTGGCCCAGGCGTTGATACGCCACGCAATGTCGCCCTGTTTAAGCGTGCCACGGTCGTTCAACGCCGTGATCCCATTGCCGAGTTCGCGCGCCGCCTCAAGGACGGCTGCGCCCGAAGGTCCCGCCCAATCCGCGAAGTCCGTCTCCGACTGCCAGCCGCCGACATTGCTGAGCGACGCCGATGCATGCGTTTCGGCCCGCGCCAAAATAAGTTCCGCAAGATCGCGATTGATCGCGAGATGATTGTTCACATGTGCCGTGGCAAACGGGGTCGGGAACAGAAACTGGACGTCGACCGACTCCTGATCGAGGTGCGTGGGCTTCGTATCAACGTCAATAATCATCAAAACCAGCTAACGTAGGGCAGGGCTATAGCGCGAAGGGCGGCCGCTTTTTATAGCTTTAGAGACGCGTGCGCGAGCCCAGAGTTCGGCGCGTGCCATCACGTATTGAGGACGCCTTCTTGTGCGGGTCTCCGCTATGCATGAAGTTGCGTGGTCGCCCCTACCCGATATTCGTTTTCCATAACTTTACGGCTGCACGGCGGCGGCGATCGTCTCTCCGGCCCTTTCTCCGGCTTTGCGCGAGATGTCATGACGCGCCACAGGGGATTTCGGAAGCAGGATTTCGAGGTCGGCGATCGCGCCGCCGCCCCCCGCCGTGATCGTCCACACGCCGCCGTTCTCGGTGAGATCGACTTCCGCAAGATCGCGTGCGCGCCACCAGTCGCCGAATGCCGTCACGGGGCCGATCCAGGCACGGTCCTTCCACTTCTCGATAATCGCGCGCTCGAAGCCCAGCTTCGGTTCGACGACATCGGGATGCATGAGGACCACGGCGATGCCATTGTAGCGCGCGATGTTCTCGATGAGCTCTTGCGCGGCTTCAAGCCGCGTCGACAGCTCGGGAGGTTGCTCGTCTTCGATGGTGACCGGGAATTCGTACATCGAGGTGAGCGCGCCGTTGGCCCGGTCGTCGGTCAGCTGAAAGGGAAGGTGGGTCAGAGTTGCGTTGGCGGTGATCGACGACGAGTACTTATAGCCGGTGGCTTCAAGCGCTTGCGGAAGCGCAAACGGGTAAACGAGGTGGCCGGGCCTGAACGCGCGGACATCCGATTTCAACAGCGTCGTGAGAAGATATTGGGAGACGCGCAGTTCGCCCAATACCGTTCCGCCAGTCGTTTCGGTCCGGTCTTTTACAAACGGCATGTAACGCGGATAACGCTCGCGCCCCGAGCCGATGTCAAATTTATCGAATGTTCGCGAATGCGCCACGCTATGGCTTTCGATCTGCATGCCTTTGTCGGCGAGCGCCTTCAATTGGGGCACGGTGGTGTCGTTGAAGAAAATGTCGTCGTTGTAGTCCTTCACATACTTCGTTTGAACGAAGAACGTCGCGGCAGCGCCGGCCGCCGACAGTGCATCGGCATAGGTGCCGCTGTTCGTGACGGATCTGGTGAAATCAACATCGTGGCTGAGGATGATCGAGACATCCTTTCCCGCAGGAGCCGGTGACACGATGAAGGGCATCGGTTCTCCGGCGACATATAAGTCGCGGATCCAGCGTACGAACACGTCGATGGTGGGCGTAAAGCCATTGACGTAGGTCTGTCCCAGCGTCTCGGCGCGGCCGTTCATGGCGCGTTGCGCGAGGACTCCGAGCTCGATGCCCATCACGCAGGCCTTCCCACCGGCCTCGCGGCAGGCGATGGCCGCCGACCCATCGTCGAAAGTGGCCTCGGCCTGCGCGGTCGTGACGGCGTATCCGATGCTTCCCATCTGATCCTCGCCGGCCCGGCTGATCGTCAATTTGCTTTCCTGCGGCGTGGCGCGCGGCATTGTCCATGTGACCTCCGAACGCTTCAAAGATTCCACGCCAATAGACACTCCAAAAAGCTCCTCCAGTCCGCCGCCCGCAAGATTGAAGGTCAGGATGGTGCCGCCATCGCGCATGTGAGCGGACAGCGCGCGGAGGGTCTCGCCGGTTAGAGCGCGGCCTGAAATGATCGGATAGACAAGCACGACCTTATGCGCGAGCGCCTTCTCCGGATCGGCGGTGACGGTGATGGGGATACCGTGCGCGCGGAAAGCCCGCACCAGGCCAAGCCAGCCCGATGTTTCGTCGGTCACGAGGATCGCGAGGCGGTGAGCCGAGCCCTTTTCGTAGTCGGAGATCGCTGCAAGGCGCGGCGCCGGCATCACCGTGCGCTCCGAAGGCCCGGAAATGTCGTTGAACACATACATCTTGGAAGGATCGGGCGGCGCGAACCAGTACCACAGCCCATACCCAAGGACCGCGAGGCCGCCCAAGATCAAAAATAACCGCTGCACGCTGTGCTCCCTGCCTTGTCCCTGCAAGCCGCGAAAGCTAACGTCGCGCGCATATGGGGTGGATCAGTTTAGCGAAGAGTGGCCGATGAAGGCAGTCTGCATCGCATCCGTGTGCGCGCAGCTGTTTTTTGCCGTGAGCGGCGGACCAGTCGCCGGCGCGGAATCGCCTCGTGAGGTTTTTGTCGGTTTCAGCGAGCCCGATCCCGCGGCACTCTGGAATGTGATCGGCGCCGGCTTTGCGTGTGACGAGTCCGCGCCCCGGCCACCCGGCAACAACAGGTTCTGTTTCGATCGCGTCCGATTTGAAGACGGAAGTGTGACGCTCACCGGAGAGGTCGCCGCGCTGGGCGCGGTTGGATCCGCGATTACCCTTCGGTCGGGGCCAAACGAAGAATTGCCGAAGATCTTTCCGAGCGAAGGAACATTCGCGGCGAAAGTTCGGGTTCGGAACGTGAACGATCCGCAAAGCCGCTACGCGTCGGTAAAGGCCTTCTTCACCTACGGGCTCACGGAAGGCCCGGCGCATTTCGAAAATGATTTCGAGATTATCTCCGAGGGCAACGCATTTTCGCGCGACATGCTTGTTCCATTTCTTCGCCCTCTGCTCGACCAGGACACATCATCGTCGCCGGACGCCGTGCTGCGCCGCGCGCGCCGCACGCTCCTGCCGTTGGTGACGACGGTGACGCATGTTGCCGAAGACGGCGCGGATCATCTTGTCGGCGGCGCGGCGCCCCTGGGCCGGGGCCGCACATCCACCGCGGTGCTCGTGGTGCAAAACAAATGCATCGAGGGCTGTGCGGAAACAGGCGCCCGCGTGTACGAAAGCGTCTACTCCATGGCGCTCGAGGGGCGGCCCTCGACGGAAATCGGCCGCACCCGGTCGCGGCACCAGCGGGGCGGTTACGACGATCTCTCGGTCATGTTTAATCTTTGGTGGATGAAGGGCGCCGAGCTGCGCCCGCCCGCGCGATTGGCATCGGTGCGCCAGGAAATGCAGATTCTTTGGTTCTTCTGGCACAAGGACGCCGCGATACCCGCGGACCGTGCCGCCGCGCGGGGCGAAGCCTGCGATACGGGCAAAGAAAACTGCCCCTTTGAAACGCCGACGGGCGACTCCCCGCGGGCGTCGGGCTAACGTATTGAATTTACTCGCGACTGTGAGCTTCGCCTGGGGTCCTAATTTTCTAAAGAGTTATTGAGCTTCCACGCCGACATTTCTGGTGCGACAAAACCTGTCACGACTGTGAAATTCTTATTCGATTTCAGTGGTAAAGTGGTGCCTGCGGTGATCGCGCCCGCTTGAGATAAGGACAAGGGATGAAAAACACCTTCCGTTTGGCTGCCGCACTCTTTTCGGTGAGCACGTTCACAGTCGGCCACGCTGAGGTTTCCTTTGCGGCGGAACCGCGTGCGGCCGCCCACACCGTTGAAAGCTACGTGAAGGTCCCGATGCCACCCGGCTTTCAGGTGATCGTCAATGAGCTGGAAGGTCCGGTGTTCGCCGACGCCAAGGGCAAGACGCTTTACACATGGCCGGTGAAAGCGATGCGCAACGGCTACGCGGCCGATCCGGAGAATAAGTCGGTCTGCGGCGATAAGGTGGTGCTGAAAAGCGCCGGCCTCATGAGCCCCTATCCCGGCGGCCTCGATCTGCCGGACCCCGAAACACGCGTGAGCTGCGTCGCCTATTGGCCGCCAGTCTATGCCGCCGACGACGCGAAGCCCGTCGGAAGCTGGACGATCATCACCCGCGAGGACGGCAAGAGGCAGTGGGCTTACGACAAGCACGCCCTATACACGTCGATGCTCGATCGTGTGCCCGGTGATGTCCTGGGCGGCAGCACCATGTCGCGTCGCGGCGATTCTCCGGCGGCGCGCGAGCCCGCCGGCCCACCGCCGGCGATCCCGCCGGGTTTCCGGGTGGTCTCGACCGTGCGCGGACGCATGCTGCTGACCGATACGCGCTATTCCGTTTATGAGTCCGACAACGACGGTCCGAACAAATCCAACTGCGTGAATGATTGCGCGCGCACTTGGCTGCCGATCCTTGCGCCGCATTCGGCGCAGTCCCAGGGTGAGTGGTCGATTGTCGAACGCGGCGCAGGCGTGCGTCAGTGGGCCTTCCGCAAAAAGCCGCTGTACACCTATTCGGAAGATGAAGCCGCGGCGAAGCTCGATGGCGGTGATGTGCCGGGTTGGCACAACGTCTATACCCAGGTCGCGCCCGCGGCGCCGAAGGATTTCACGATCCAGGCTACGCTCAACGGCGATGTGCTCGCCGATGCGCGTGGAAAGACGGTGTACTACTATAGCTGCGGCGAAGACTCCGCCGACATGACGCCTTGCGACACCATGGAAAGCCCGCAGCAGTATCGTTTCGCTGTGTGTGGAAATGGAGACGTCGCCAAGTGTCTGCGGACCTGGGCCTATGTCGAGGCGACGCCCGGCATGAACAGCACGTCGCGTCTGTGGTCGACCGTGTGGGTCGATCCCAATACGGGCCGCAGGGCGCAACCTCATCAGCAAGGCGCCCTAAATGTGTGGGCGTATCGCGATCGGCCCGTCTACACTTATGCCCAGGACCGGGCGCCGGGTGATTTTCTTGGAAACAACACCGGCGAATGGCACGGCCGGTGGAACGGCTATCAGGCGTTTTGGATCCGCGATCTCGGCGGACGCGGCGGCTGAGCGGCGACTTTCGGAAAGGAAACACACATGAGCATTCTTTCGAAGACCTTCACGACCGTCTCGCTGTGCGCGCTGATGGCGGCCGCCGGTGCGCGCGCCGATGAGGCCGGGCCGCTCAAAGGCGGCCGCATCGGTTATGTCGTCGCGGACGCGCACTTCTCGGTCTATCAGACCGCCGACGGCAAGGCCGAGTGCCCGCAAGGGCTCAATCCGCACGGGCCACGCGAGATCTTCAAGGCGCTGTGGCCCAACGGCGGCAAGATGGAAGACACCATTTTGGTCCGCGAGGGTCTCAATTCCTTCCCGGCAGACCATCCGGCGCAGTTCCCCTATATCGAAACCTCGGGCAATACCGCTCTCGGCCTCAACCTCGACGGCAAGGTCGGTCCGAAGGACTTCACCAGCCCCGAAGGCGAGAAGGGCATCGACAACGCCTTTTATCGCGTCACCGGCTGCAACACCGGCTTTCGCGGCCCCGATGGCCAGGTGCAGTTGTTCGCCAGCAAATTCCTGCGCGGCTTCCAATACAATCGTATGATGATCGAGATCTCCGGCGTGGATAGTCTCTCGGACGATCCAAGTGTCGATGTCACGATCATGCGCGGGCGGGATCCGATCCTGCTCGATGCGACGGGTGAAAGAGCGGCGCCGGGCGGCTCGCAGCGCATTGACGAACGTTACGGCAAGCCATTGATCCAGCACTTGAAGGGCAAGATCGAGGGCGGCGTGCTCGTCACCGAGCCGGAGAAGGACATCACCTGGGCGTGGCAGATCGAGGGCGGTCACCCGCGCGCGCTGCACATCCGTGATATGCGCCTGCGTTTGTCGCTGACGCCGACAAAGGCCGACGGCTTGATGGGCGGTTATTTCGACGTAAGCACGTTGCTCGACTGGACCAACGGGTACGCCACGCACCATCTGGCTTATGACCGTCTGGACTCGCCGGAATTCTATTGGGCCATGCGCCGCGTCGCCGACGCCTATCCGGACCCGAAGACTGGTGAGAACACAGCGCTTTCGTCGGCGATCACGCTCAACATGACGCAGGTCTTCATCCAACATCCGGAAGAATCGGCCGGCAAACAGGTCGCCGTCGCCAAGCCGGCGCAAACTCCGTCAGAGCGCTAAGTCGCGCCCTTTGCACGCGCTCCGCGAAGGCTTGTTCGCGGAGCGCATGGTTTGACGCATTCGCCACGTTCTTGCCGCGCGGCCGTGGTTATTTGTGCGCATGATAGGAAGTGCGGGCCCTTTTCCAGGCGAGCGGTCTGAACAGTCGCCGAAACCGCGCGGATTTTCCGCCGGTTGGATGACAAGTATCGCCGCGCATATCGCGGCGCTACTTGCGCTTCTATGGTTGCATATCGGGCCGCCGCCACCGCGCGACACCGTACCGCCGCAGATCATCGTCAATATGATGGAGGATGATGCAGAGCCTCCGGGCCTTGCCGGCGATGGCGGCGCGCCGCATGACGTCGCCGAGTCCGCTCCCGTGCCGGCCGTTGCACCGGAGCCGGTGCGAGACCCTATACCGGCGAACGAACCTGCGGAAGCCTACGCGCCGCGAGCGCCCGACGCCTCGGACATCCTTAGCGAGGCACAGCTCGCAGGTGTGGCGAACGCCGACGACGAAGGTCCTGGGGATGAAAGCGGCAGTAGTGGCGGTGGCGTCGGTGGATGTAATACCGCGCGCGTTTTGCAAAACGCGCTGCGCCGCGACCCAATGGTGCAAAACGCGGTCGTAAGAGCGGGCCGGGCCGGGAAAGCGGTCTTGCTGTGGGACGGCGACTGGGTCCGCGCCGCGGAACAGGATGGCAGAGGTTTGTCGGGCGTACGCCAAGCCCTGCTGTGGGAACTTGCATTCGCGCCGGAGGCTTGCCGCACAAAACAGATGCAAGGACGAGTCCTCTTATCCTTGCCGGATCGCACGCGCTTCGCGATCGGCACGGACCATTGGCGCTGGTCGGATCTTTTGGGTCTGGTGAAAACGCCGGCGGATCGCTAGCAACAGGGCCGGCTCGCGCGTGCGAGCGCGGCCCGCGACCTGCTAGGACATCACGATAAGAACAACGCGGCGATTCTCGGACCTGCCGGTCCGCGTCTTGTTGTCGGCCACCGGATCCTTTTCGCCGTAGGAAATGGTCGCCATGCGATTGAGCGGCACGCCATGTTTGTTCATGAACATACGTACGGTCTCGGCACGCTGTTCGCCCAGGCGATCATTGACCGAGTCAGGGCCGCTCGCATCGGTATGCCCTTGAATTTCCAAGTAGATGTTCTTGTTCTCGCGCTTCAATTTGTCCACGAACACCGACAGACGCTGTTCGGCTTCCGGCGACAGCTTCGAACTATCGAGCGGGAATTTGATCGAGTCGTCCGACAGGACCATGGAATAGAGGAACTTGCCCTCCGCCAGCTTGCCGGCATCCGTCGCGCGCTTGAGCGCATCCTGGGCGGTCTTGTCGAGCTGGCTCAACTGAATCTGCTGTTGATCGAGTTGCTTTTGCGTGGCCGCCGCGCGGTTGTCCACAACACTCACTTGCTCGTTCACATACTTCTTGGTGGCGCAGCCGCCGAGGCCGAGGGCGCTAACGGCGAGAAGCGTGGCTGCGAACTTTGCGGATATGATTTTCTGCATCGGTTTTCCTTCCTATCGCCCCCGTAGGACTATTAACGATCCGAAATACGGCGATTGTGAGGGCGGAATTTTTGAACCGCACAGGGTAAATCACGCGTGTTCCGCGCGATGCGACGCAAAGTCGTCGCGTAATCGGACCGGTGATGCCACGATTTGGCGGAAAACGTCCCGCGCTATATCGCAAAAATTGTCAGAACCAATGCGCGAGCGCGTCGCCCAGGTCGGGCAGCGTCACGGCGCTCATGTGATTGCCGGGCACTTCGACATACGTCGCGTCGGGAAGCTCATCAGCGAGCGCGCGGGCGGAGCCGTTATCGTTATCCTGAGCGCCGCTCAACACCATAATGGGCATATCGAACGTTGCGAGCGCGCTGCGCGGAACCGCGGGAAAGCTGCCGATCAGAAGAAGAAGCGCCTTGGCGTCGCCGCCGGTTGTTTTCAAGAAAGCTTCGGCCATCCATTCGCTCGAGAAGCGTTCGTGCGAGCCGGCGCCTTCGAGCACACGGCGGAAAAAGTCGGCCCGATTCGCGAGATCGAGTAGACCTTCAAGGCCCATGCCGGCGAGCATCGCGCGCCCCGGTTTGCTGCCGCGCGTGAGCATGCGTGCCGTCGTGCGCGCGCCGAGCGAATAACCGCCGAGATCGTACTCGCCGGCTTTCAGGTCAAGCTGTTCCACGAGACCCAGATTATCGTCGGCGAGGATATCGGTCGTGTAGTCGGCGGCGTTATGGCTACGCGCGCTTTCACCATGGGCGCGCAGGTCCGGCATGATCACGCGCCGGCCTTTGTCCGCGAGCTTGGCGGCGTGGCCGTATTTGATCCAGTTGACCTTCGCGTTGGAGAAGAGACCGTGGATCAGGATGAGGGGGCGCCCGTCCGCGGGGCCCATCTCGTGATAGGTCATGACGTCGCCATGTGCGCCTTTGAAGGTGTGCGTGGTCGCGTCCATCGGTGCTCTTGATCCTGACTCTCGGCTTCCCGGACATTGGGTGCGGCGCATCATTAGCGCTTCTCACAAACTCATGCAAAGAAGGAAAGGCCACACGCATTTTTGCGTGAAAAATCGCGCCGGGACGGGATTTTCCACGCGAATTTAATGTGGATACGCGCATAATCGGCGCCGGGAGAGCCGCGCATGTGGACCTGGGAGGGTGCATGAGAAGGCTGTGGTCGGAGATTTCGGCGGTCGTCGCGCTGGCGTGCGCGGTGTCCGGAACGGCGCTGGCGCAAGCCCAGCGCGGCAGCGAGATCGAGGGTTATGTGCCCGAACCGATGCCGCCAGGTTTCCATGTGGTCGTGAATGAACTTGAGGGACCGGTCTTCGTCGATGCCGCGGGCAAGACGTTATATTCCTGGCCGACGCGGAGTTTGCGCAATGGTGAGGCTGGCGACCGAAAGAACGCGCCGTC
>Ga0102832_1000981_pt1 | contig 27682 bp, 21 predicted proteins | sample EBPBio282013_DNA_FD_88942 | JGI IMG/M metagenome (GOLD analysis project Ga0102832, IMG submission 88942) | Wastewater treatment Type I Accumulibacter community from EBPR Bioreactor in Madison, WI, USA - Reactor 2_5/28/2013_ DNA (Illumina Assembly) | ecosystem: Engineered > Bioreactor > EBPR >... | reverse complement strand
CTCTTTCCCTACACGACGCTCTTCCGATCTTCAGAAACAGTGTCGACTTTTAAAGTTATTTCCAAAGCTTCATCGGGAGCTTACCCACTGTTTTTTGTTTCGACAGAATGAGCTCCACAATATTCGCAAGAAAAACTCATGATAACCAAATCTGTGAAATATGGGATGCTTGTTTCACACAGTTTCATTTATCCAGGCATCATGCAAGTATGGCAAGGAACCTCAAAAACCACAGGTTCTTTATTCATAAAATCTTTTTATTCAAAAGGTTTGTTAAAGTTTAACTTGATTCCTTTTTTTCTTTCTTCTACAATTTTTGCTTACGCTTCAGCTTATTATTGGGTAAATCCAATAGCAACTAATTCTTCAACAGTTCTTTCAAAATAGCATAATTGAATGTTTTTATCGGGGAGTGGGAAATTAAGATTTTTCACGTTTGAGTTTCCGCTTGGATCTCGAATTCTTACAGTCAAGGGGAAGAGTCCTCCTTAAAGAAGTTTTTCGGCTTTTTAAATGGTTGACTTTAAGTTTTCATTTTGTTCTTAGTTTTGGTCCAATTTTTGCTTGAGTTATTCAACGGCACGTTCAACAAGACCTCGAATTGTTGTGATTTTTGGTTTTTAGGAACGTGAAAGATTAATGTCCAGTTCTTCGATCAAAATTTTAGCAACTTACGAATGAATGACTTGTCTTTCAGCGTCGACACTGTGTTGAACTTGATATAAAATTTCGATTCCGAAATCATTTTTCTTCTCAACAAAGTCGATTTATCTTTCTTCAAATCCACAATTTTTGCACAAAAATTCACAGATTTTCACATCTTTGAAGTTGTCAATCTTGGTCAACTTTTCAAAAGAGACATTAGAATTTTCACATTTTGTACAATTTTTTGTTGTCTCAAGGATTTATCCTTATTTGTTTTCAATAATCTATGATGATTGCTTTTTCTGCATAGGCTGAGGAAAGACTATAAATCTTTTATAAGAAATTAAACAAAAACATAGAATGTTAAAAGAAAAGTGAAATAATTTAAGATAGTTCTTAAAAATCAAGACATTTTTAATTTAATCTTTTATATTGATTTTAATTGATTTAATAAAACAATTATGATGGATAAAAAAATCATTTGCCTCCAGTTTCTTTTTTCTTTTAGTCTCTGACAAAGGCTCTGAGTTAGCCAATTTTGCAGTTGACTTTTTCATTGAAGTTAAAACCATACTTTTTTCCATTTCTAATTTGAAGCAAATAATCATCAAGGGTCTTTTTAGCAATACCAACCTATTGGGCAGCAGTTTATAAAGGTCGTTGAATATAATTTCCATTTTAGTCATAAAATCCAGTGTAGAATTTTCTCCAAAGTGCAACTTTCTCGACTACTTCCCCAATTTTCTTTTACTTTTGCTTGTTATTTTTGTCATCCTCTGTTTAATAATACTTAATTCTCTGTTACTCGATCAATGCATCAACGACAAGTTTCTTTTTATTTCTAATTTTGATGTACAACTAAAATAAATAAAAAAATCGTTACAGTGTTGTCTTTGATTAATGATGATCGAACATTCTTTTAAACTCCATCTTTTAATGCTGGTAATTTTGTGTTTTTATCTTTTTACTTGTCTGCTTCGCGATTGAGAGTAAATCCATAAACGTAAATATTTTTATCAAAGTTATAAAAACTTAGTGTACATTATGGCTAAACCAATGATGCATTTTTCAATGCTTATGCGAGATAAGAACCTACGATATCTCCTTATTTTGTTTTGTATACATTAAATGCTTTCATCACTTTTGGAGGTTCTTCGATTTTTTATTCATACAAGATCGATAAGTCTATCTGTAAAGAATTAATGAAAGATTTACTGTAGTAGCTTCCCATTTTTAATCAATATGAATTTCGACTTTTTATTACTTTTTGCTTGCATTTCTGCTATTTCTTTTGTTCTGTGAATTGTCTGCCATTTTAATAAGTAAATTATTAATTTTAGATCTAAGGTTTAATCAGAAAATTCAAAATATCAAAAGTTAAAGAATTTTTAAAGCATATCGAAGTCAAAATAGTTATTGTTCATTTTATCAAAGAATCTTTAGGTTATTTTTTTCATAAATCTAACAACATGACAACATGAGAAGGAATGTTATCTAAATATTCAAAGCTAAAATCATAAGTTTTTTCTCTCCAATGCATTAATAAAAAAGAGTCAACAAAAAGAAAGCAAGTATACAAAGGTTTAAAAAAGAAAGATTTCAGTTTTTTGGTGTAAGATTATCATCATATGCAGAATGGTGCATGGATTGTTTCATCACTTGTAATTGTTTTTCAACAATGTTATCTTATTTTTATAATCTCAAATTTAATTTTTCTCAATTAATATTCAAAAAATATTTGATTTATTAGTTATTGTTATAAAAGTTGACAAATTTATGAGAGATTTATAGAATTTTTTAGTATCTATTTTTTTAATGTGCTTGATATAATGTTTTAAATAGAAAAGAAATCTCTAAAATTTAGAAAGAATATCGCACAAGTTATTTAGTACAATTTTCTTTGTTCTTTTAAAACCATTCGATTTTTTTATTTTGATGGATTTTTTTAAATTTATAGACAGACGTTGATAATTTTTAAACAAGAGCAAATAAATAAAAGATAAAAATCAATCATAATCTTGATCACTTTCCCACATATTAGGTTGAAGATTGTCATTATCATAACCTTCATAATAATTGTTCTAATCAAACACCCAATCTTTAATCCCTTATGTTTCAGTCAACCATTTCTTATTATGGCGATAGAATTTATTTTGCTTAATGTTTTCAGCAAGCTCAATATCGTCAGTTTATCTTAAAACTGTCAATACTTAATCATTGATTTGTCTCACACCCTCATTAGGATCGTTGATAAGCTCGATGATTTTTACCAACACTTATCCTTCACTGAGGATTCTTTAAAGCCCAACCCCGTGGAAAATAAATGAGTAAATTGAATATAATAACTGAGCAATAAACTCAGAGTCGTATTATTTGCCCAAAAACAAAGACAATACAGGTTCAAAAAGTTCTAAAATTACCAACAAAATTTACGTTAAATATAGCTCGCACATTCAGCTTATTGACAAATATTGGATATCAATCCTACAATTGCCATCAGGATATCATCTGGGGTCACTCCATCGACCATTTTCTTTTCAATATTATTAATGAACTCATCATGAGCGAGTAACACATCTGTCCATTCCTTGCCAATTTTAGCATTTGCCATTATTTCTACACTAAAATAAAAAAGTACCTAAAATTTACAGACATGTTTCTTACTTTTTCCAGTTTACCATTATCATTTTTATTAATCTGTCTTTAATGATGTCTTTCATTGATGAGTTTATTGGGGATTATTTCTTTGATGCTTTAAGAATGTTCTTGCAAAATTTTAACATTGTGGCGTCTTATGACTTTATCGCCTTGTCTAAAATCTTGTAAAAATCATCCTAACTAATATGTTCTACATTTCTCTAGTTACTTGACAAGTTTATGGCCAAGGCTAATAATTAGACACCTCCAACATTTGGATGTGGAAACAAAATCAGTTTCATGACATAATCCATACAATTAGTATAAGCCAAAGTGTATCTGATTCCAGGATCTGTTGATAAAAGGTACAAAATGTTCAATGCGGTCATTCTGTTAGGTGAATCCTGTGCAAGTAAATTGACAAACTTGGGGATAAGTGAGCATTTTTCGATCATTTATCTCCCCTGTTTGTCAAAAGCTAAATTGTAGTAGACTAAAAGCGCAAAGTTGAGCAAAAAGTCATTCTCACATGTAAAGAATCTTTACAACTTTTATACTATTTTGATCTCAATCTTTCTTTAGAAAAATATTTACCATTTGACTCTTGTATTCGCTGATAATTGAAAGCTTCTTCAAAAATACCAATGTGACAATCAGTAAATGAAAGTCATTTCTTTAGAGACAACGACAAAGAATCTGAATGATGCCTGCTTTACGCATTTTTTTCTCAATGAGAGGGTTTTCGCTGATATTGAGGAGGATATTCAATGCGATGAAGAATAACTTATCTTGTTTCCAGATCAAAATGTTTAATTTTTTTAATTGAGTCTTTGCTGTGATTTTATCTTTCTCATCATTTTTTCTCCACATTTCAATGTACTCGCTATAAAGCAAGTCAAATCTTTGAATTTGGTTTTCAAGCACATCAATCACAGTCTTTCCCACCTGTTGCTCTGTGACGTATTATTGAAACTGGCGATAATTTGAAAGTATGTAAAAAATACATAAAACATTAACACTCAAGTCGATATTACGTTTGTGACATTCAGCCAAAGTACGACTCAACACTTGCAATAAAGATTCTTTTATTAGTAAAAAAATTACAATGCTCAATTAAAACTTCAAGGTTGTTAAAATCCTGAAACAATTCGAGGATTTCTTTTGATGCTTTGAGTCTATTTTCGATATTGTCATCATAAAATGATGAGATATAATCATCAAGTCGATTGATATTCGCAGGTTGTTTATTCATTTTGATTATTTAAGTCTAGAAAAGTAGTGATTGTTTAAAAGTTTAATTTTTCGACGATTTAAATTTATATGAACTTATTATTATGTCGAAATTACCTTGTTTTCAAATTTAATAACTTTAAAACTTAATTTCAGTTCTAGCTTTTATTTCGATTTTGAATGACTTTTCACAATTTTAATAAAATTAACAAATCTTGACAAAAAACTATTACGAATCATAATGGTGAATACACTAAAAGATGTAGGTCAGTTTAAGTTAAAAAGTTTAAGCAATATTTTTATTGTTTATTTTTTATTAAAATTTGTAAATTTAATTCATGAGTTTTTATAAGCAAATAATTTTGACCAATAAACGACACAAATCTTTTTACTGATTTGTATGAAAGTGTCTAAATTTCATCCATATGATGCTCTCATATGATATGAACGACTATTAGACACTAAATTGTCCTTAACAAGAAAGGTGAAGGAAAAAGAATGAAGTTTAGTGTTTATAATTAGTAAATGGATAAAATATTTATATCGCTGAAAAAAAAACTATTACCCATACGAGTTGTATATGAACAATCGAAGCAAAAATAAAATGCGTAACGCCTCTAACAGTCGATAGAGTCGTTCCAATTTGGGTTCAAATTCTAAATAAAAAGGCACTATCACCAAATATAAGAGTGAAAAAAATCTTCTTTTTAAAAACAAACCCAATATCCAAAATCTACAGTCTAAAAGCAAATAACACAGTAAAAACTCTTCACGATCAGGATACGAAAACTTTCCTGATAAACGTCCAAACAAATTAAACAAACAATAACATCCATCAGAAGAATATTACAATCACGCTAAAAAAGCAAAATCGAAAAACAAAATTCATCAGCAATAAGAAATCGAAAAACAAAAAAAGTCTTATTTTTAAAGTCTCTACATGCATAAATAAGATGAAGATCAATTACAAAATTGTCTTGATAACAGTTTAGAAAAGCCAAATTAAATTTCTAATTCTCCCATGAATAGTAACCTTAAAATGATTAAAAAAATCAGACTTATTTAAAAACATGCTGCCATCGATGTCAATGGAAAATTTGTTACCAAATAAACGAAAAAGACTTAAAGAAAACCTGATACACAACAACACACTTTTTCCATCTTCTAAAACACTAAAAATAGCATTGCCGCAAATACTCATCTTTAAAACAAAAAAAGTTCTCAAAATCTCAAAATGAAAAAAGATAACCTTAAAGTAAAAACTAAAAAATCAGAATTATACGAAGCTGACCTTGTTGCTCAAAATAAATCCATCATGAAGAGTGTTATGAAACTTAAAAAACACACAAGCCATGGAAAAGATCTGAAATAAATTAAAGACGTAAAAGATTTGAAAAGTGTAAAGTAAGAAAATAATTTCACAAAAAAATGCACATAGAATAAAGACATAAAACACCCAATACGAGAAGCAACGCGTATGCAATCCCAACGATAAGCAATCCAAACATCATCAACAAAAACAATTCAATCGCTTTAAACATAAGCAAGCCCACAATTTATAACAAGAAATAACTTTATTTCTTGTTTGTCTTAGAGTTTAATTTCGTACGAATAAATAATCAAAGAGATAGACGAATAAAGACAGAATCTTAAAATTCTTAGACAGCCTATCACTAACTCAGAATATTTACAATAAAGAAATAAATCGATTGATTTCATAGGAAAAATATGTCATCTCATGTCAGTGAAGAGAGAAGCACATTCTCTTGCAGTTATTTATTTGGACAGCTATGTTGAACTTATTATCAGTTCAGCAATGAAAGACAAGGAAAAAAGGAAACTTTTTAAATTGAATGAAGAGACTATCAATTTTCCTGAGTTGATTAAAAATCTTAAATTATATGCCATAACTTGCCTTTTACTTGCATTAAAAATGGATGATGGTCTTATGGCGAGAAAGTTATGTTTCGAACTTAATACAAATTTATAGAACTTGCTGAAATCAAGTCAGTCTAAAATAAACCAAAAGATGAAAGAATCCATTGCTCATCTTCATGGATATTCATCAAACTCAACTACAAAATAGTCACGAAAATAAAGTGTGTACTCATTATCAAAGTCAAAAACTAACATTACATCTTTATCATCAACCAAATTGTTGATTGATGAAAATAAAGAAAGTAGAAAGTTATTGAAAAAGTAATAAAATATTTTGGGTTTTAACATTGACATGTCTTCAATAATGAAAGTCTAAACTGACATTCTTATGAAGTTCAAATTTAAACTTACAGTAAAAAGTCCTCAATATTGGATTGATGTCTTTACTTTTTTATGGGATGACTACATTAATGCTCAAGTCTCTTGGGAAGAAATGCTCTATTTTAGAGAAAGTGACTCAACTACAAATATTTCCCATCTTCTTCAATTGCTAGAAAAAACTTATTTGAGTCTGGAAGTTTATCAGTTTCCGACATTTACCATTATTTTGGCAATTATGTACTTGGTAATAAGGATTAAGCTTGAGGAACAAAAGTAATGCTAAAACCTCAAAACTTTATATGAAAAATATCGAAATAATTTGATAAAAAGTACAAACATTATTTTTTACGATAACATTGGTATCAATTAAATTTATGGAGACTTTTTGACCCAAATGAACTTGTCTTTAAGTGACATCGTGACAGCAGTAAAATACGTCGGTCAATATTTGTCATACGACACGCTAAAACAATTTAGTTTCAACAACAAATCCAAACAAGTAAACAACAGATATGGATTGCATGAACACAGACTTTCTCTTTATCAGTATAATGCTGAAATCTATGCTGGGTGGAAATGAAAACTTTTTTCATCTGGAATTGAGTGTGATATTTTTTCCTTTTTCAATGTGAGAATAAATCAGTTTAACATGAAAATATTTAAAATTCAAATTTTTATCAAATTCTGGTTTAAATTTGTAATTTCATATCTAACTTTATCTAAATTGTCCTTTTAATTTGATAAAATTAATTTGATCATTTTTGTTCCTTTCTACTGAATTCTTTGGATTTTTTATTTCATTGCATTTTTTAAAATCTAAACCTCTCAGAAATGATCAAGTAAGTAAATTTTCAGCGTAGACGGTTTTTTTCGATAAATTTTGTTGAGATCTAAAAAATTAGATACATCTTGATATTGATTTTAATTGAATACATTGATAAAATATCTGTAGTTTTTCATTTTACACGAAAACTTGAAAAAGAAAGAAGTAGGGATTAATAAGAAAAAGGCAAAAAACATAAGAGAAAAAAAAGTATTCTTTCGTATTTTAGGTCAAATTAAATTAATTAAATTAAACTTTATATAAATTACTATTACCAATTTCAGTAACAAAAATGTCTATGAAAGACTCATTTACTTCTGCCACTAAATTTCAATCAAGGGAATCTTTATTCATTTAAAGACTCAATGAACCCATGTCATAAAATTCGGTCAAACAATTCAGTAGTATGACATTGACATCACACCTTCAAAAAAGTAAAACGCTCAAAGTAAAAAAAATTGAGTCACTTTCATCAAATTCTACTGAATAAGATCGATTTGTTGAGTAATAAACCAAGTTTATTAATTCATACAAAAACGACCTGATTTTCAGGAAAAAAGTTGACTTTCTTATAAAGTAACATGAAAAACGGATGAAGCAAATCTAAGAAAATCATTCCAACCATATACTTACAAAAAATCATATAAATTTTACATGGAGAACACAAAGACATTGTGAGGAGATGAAACTGGTTGAATTATATGAGAAATGCAAGAAATGGATGAATAAGGCTCATGAAAATAGATGAGGTTCATAAATTAAATAATTAACACTAAACTAACTTGATAATCTTATTTTTCATTTGAATTATTCTTATTTTCTAATAAAATACTAACTATATAATACTAATGGTTTGTTTTAATGAAATAATAATTTAAAAAATGTATTACCTAATTAAATTTGCTATTATATAGTCAATTAAATTAATTAATTAACTCATAGAAATTCTTATCATTCATTATACAATCACTATATATATCAATAATTAAAGTCGATTGATATTTATATATACAAAGGAAATAATGATGATACAGTACAAATAAATAAAAGTTAGGATTATGAAAAAAATAGTCAGCATATAGGACCAAGCATATTCAGATTTCTTCGATTAATAAAAGGGAAATAAAATTTGGATTAAAATCCATGAACAAAATTATTAAGAGATCAGCGAATTCAATATTTTTTAAAGTAGTCAAGAAAATACTTCGAATTATCATTAAAACATGAAAAACCATAAACACCCCACTTCGAATCATCATTAAAACATGCAAAACCATAAACACCCCACTTCAAATTATCATTAAAACATTAAAAACCATAAACACCCCACTTCGAATCATCATTAAAACATTAAAAACCATAAACACCCCACTTCAAATTATCATTAAAACATGAAAAACCATAAACACCCCACTTCGAATCATCATTAAAACATGCAAAACGATGAAAATCCCACTTCGAATCATCATTAAAACATTAAAAACGATGAAAATCCCACTTCAAATCATCATTAAAACATGCAAAACGATGAAAATCCCACTTCAAATTATCATTAAAACATGCAAAACGATGAAAATCCCACTTCGAATCATCATTAAAACATGGAAAACGATGAAAATCCCACTTCGAATTATCATTAAAACATGCAAAACGACGAAAATCCCACTTCAAATTATCCTCATAAATTCAATCATCCTAAAGTTAATTTTAATTACAAATGTCACCAACAAACATTTTAAAACTAGTACACGAAATTAACTATTTAACAACAAATTCAGATATAGAAAATCAAACTAAAAAAACATAAGATTATTTTAAAGTAAAAATAAATCATGTTAAAAATGCACAAATTTGTTAGAGACTCTAAATTATCCGACCAAAAAGGAAATACGAAGAAGAATACTTGGACTTAATCATACAAATAAAAAATAAAGTAAGACATCAAGAAAAAATACCAACAAAATATACCAATTCTCCAGTTAGCTAAACTTCATAATATCCATTGGCAAACAGCCAAGAAGTGGATAAATGAAGGCTAACTGGAGAAGAGGTAATTACAAAATAATGATTGATTATCTATTTGTTTTTATCATATTTTTATACTTGTTATGTTTATTGCATCTATCATATATGAAAAACAAACTATATTTGAATTTGTGTACTTAAAAAAGTATATCACCAATCATTAAGATCACAATCCTTTCCAAGGATTCATGAAAAGTTTGAAATCAGTCTTATGAAGAATATTCTTTTGAATAGTATCTGGAATTCCATAATCAACGCAAATCCATTTATATCTATGATAGTCAGTTCTCATCAAATAATCAAGCATGTTTCTTCTCTTTTGAATCAACTTTACCAATGATCTTGCTGATTTTGTGTCGTTGGGATACTTTTTTATATGTTGCATCATTAAAATTATCTTTTCACTCATTGAGGCGCATTGGACTCCTGCGCTTCCGTGATCCAACAAGTTTAATTGATACTTTTTGACAGCTTCCGAGATTCTGAATTTGAGAATTTATTTTGGTGTGGCATTTTATAATGAAAAGACTCTTTTTACCATTTCGTTGGTATTGTTCAATTCACTTTCTGTGAAGTTGTTTTTATAACTGAGTTTATTAAGAGAGTTACAGATTATTGGTGTCGACGTAATACCCTTTGAAGAAATCTTCCTTAATTTATTTTTTTTCAGTAAGTGAGTTTGTTTTGACTTTGTCTCTGAAAGATTTTGGACCTTTCAGTCTGATAGAAAGTCGACAGACTAACGATGTGGTTAATCTTGAGATCATTATTGCTATAAACTCAAAAAAGTAAATTTTATATTGATTAAAATAATTTCAGATTTTTATTATTTCTTTACTTGAGAACAATATTTAACCTAAACTGTTCTATCAGATGTTGAAATTTTCACATAGCTTAAAGATTTGTCCATAGATATTAATTTAATAAAAATAGCTTTATTATATTTATCCACAAAACAAATGGAAGCTCAAGAACAACAAGAAAAAAAACAATTCTCAGTTCCAGGCAGAGACGAACTCATCCAACAAATCAAAGATCTTGATTAAGACATTGAACACGTTGCTTTAAATCTCATTAAATGCGATTTCAATGCTACTGAAAAAGATATTGAAAAAACCTTCCCAGATTTTAAATTCATCAAAATCAAAAACTACAACCCAGGATCATTTGAAGTCATCTTCGAAATGAGAATTGATGCCATTAACTTCATCAAAAATCATTATGATAAGAAAATTCTTAACAGAAGATTTTTCATCAAAATGGGAAGACAACAAAAATAATTGATCGAAAAATGGACTGGTGTCGGTACCGCTCCAAGAAACTTCAGAGGTCCAAACAAACCACATAATAACAGAAATCAACAACAAGGAAATAGAAAACCTGAAGAGCAAAAAACTTAACAAGTTAAATAAGGTGAAACAGCAACTGAATAACCAAAAACTGAAACTAAATAAACTGAAGTTAAAACCTAAACTAAGACTGAAGGTAAGAAATAGATCCCTCATGAAGCTCCAAAGAAATAAGGAAAAATCATTCCTAAATCAGACAACCATTATCATAAAAAACCCGAACATAAAAAACCAGTTCATCACGATAATGAAAAGAAAGCTGAAACTCAAGTGAAAAAAGATTAACCACATCATCCAGCTAAGAAAGATTAATCTCATCATGCTGCTAAAAAAGATTAACATCACAATGTTGCTAAAAAATCAGAAGGTCAACAAGCCACTAAAAAATAATAAACTCATCATCAACCAGCTAAAAAAGAAGAACACCATTATGTTGCTAAAAAGCCATAAGTTCAAGGTGAAAAGAAAGAAGCCCCAAAAAAACAAACTGAAAAAAAGACTGAACATCATGAAGAAAAAAAACACTAAGATGATGAATGGATTGTCGTTCCATCAACTGGAAAGAATTCAAAGAGAAGATGATTCATATAGAAACTTCTTTCATGAAAACTCATTCGCTTATTTAAACTCTTTATTTAAAAATATTTTGCATTTTATTAGTTCTTTTAGTAAGGAAATTTCAAAACAGATTTTATACGATTGAAAAGATTTTGGTTTATAATATACTAAATTTTATATAGATTAAAACTATTATAAAAATCAACAATAATAAAAAAAGAATGTAGGACTAACAACATGATGCCCAACAATAACAAAAAGGTCAGAAAAAGGGTGGTTTTGGCCAATATGCTTTCTTTCCTGAACTTTATCTTAACACCATGATCAATAAAATCAAAGCACCAACTCAAGTACAAAAGAAAGTCATTCCATTAATCATGGAAGGCAAAGATGTCGTTGCTTGCTATAAAACTGGTTCAGGTAAGACCTTAGCATATTTATTGCCTATGATTAACATGCTGAAGTCTCATTCACAAATCGTTGGAGCCAGAGCTTTGATTCTCATCCCAAGTAGAGAGTTAGCTGATCAGATCACAAAAGTTCTTAAGAGCTTTTTACATAAAATTGACCTCAGATACAGTTTAATTTTGGGAGGTCATGATTATACAGGACAATTTGAAACATTGAGTCTTAATCCTGATATCATTATTGCCACACCTGGTAGATTGATGCAACTTTTGACTGAAACTGATCTCAAACTTTCTAGAGTCCAAATGATTGTTTTCGATTAAGCTGATCAATTGTTCGGTGATAACAAGTTCCAAAACGAACTCAAATAAATTTTATCCAAATGTCCCTCATCACAAAGAATCATGTGCAGTGCCACCATCACTGAAGATCTTACTCAATTTGCCAATGCAGGTCTTAGATAATACAATTATGTTCATCAATAGATTACTTTACCTTAAACTATGAAACTTGATTTCTTTATCGTCCGTCCATAAGAAAAAACTGGTGTTTTATTGTACACAATGGAAAAAATAGTTAAAAATGACAAAGCTATTATTTTTGCTTCAACAAGATTCCATGTCGATTACTTATTAGCTATTTTAGGTGAAGTTTACGAATGTTATGGAGTTTATGGTAAGATGGACATGGAACAAAGAAGTTATAACCTTGACGCATTCAAAAAGAAAAAGAGTAAAGTTGTTCTTATCGTTACTGATGTTGCTGCCAGAGGTCTTGATATTCCATCAGTCAAATGGGTCATACAATACGACTATCCTTCAAATCATCAAATCTTCGTTCATAGAAGTGGTAGAACTGCTAGAGCCTAACAATAAGGTAACACAATTGCTTTTGTAACTTTCCAATAAATTTCTTATATGGCTGAGCTTTCAACATATGTTGCTAGAAAACTAACAAATGATCCAAATTCAAAGGATTGTATCAATTTTGGTACACTTCCAAATGATATTCTTATGGCATACACTAACTTTGCCAAATAGTTGAAAGAGAAAAACACTGAAATCGAAGGACATGAAACTATGGCTATTAAAGCTTTTGAAAAATTCAAAAAATGCCGATCTGAAACTACTAATTTCAGTATGAAAAAAGCAAAAAATCTGAAGATTGAGCTTCATTACATGTTTAGAGATAGCATGTAAGAAGATTAACTCCAATTCTTAGAAAAAATTAAAAATTTTAATCCAAAAAAATCATTCCTTTAACTTCAAAGATTTACTCAGGAAAAAGAACCTGAAAACGATCACTTTTTAGCTGCTATCGATAAAATCAGAAAATAACAAGCTATAAAACTAGCTGAACAAAAGAAAAGATAAAAGCTAAAAGCCAATAATTCAAGTAAATGGAAAGAAATTCTTACTAAAAATGAGATCAAATAATTTTAACAATATAAAGACAGTCTTAACAATCAAAGACTCCCAATAAGTCTTGTTGATGGAGTTTAAATTTAACTTGAAGGTGGAAAGGCCAAGAAATCCATGAAAAAAGACTTTAAAAATCCTTCTCAATATATTTCAGCAGTTAAGGATCCAAACGTAAAATCAGAATTTGATTCTTTACCAAAGATCAAAACTAATGAAATGTAAGATATTGTAGATGACTAAAATGCAAAGAAGAAGAAGAAACAAAGAGTTTGGGACAAAACTAAGAAGAACTTTGTTTGGCAAAAAGATCAAGAAGATAAAATGTCTAAGTAAGAAAAGGGTAAAAAGGCTTATCTTCAATGGAAAAAGAAGTCTAAATTATCGATTCCTCAAGCAGGCTAAGTTTAAGATGAAAGAAAAACTGGTCTTGCCAAATAAAGTTGGCTTAAAAGAAGAAAATTCAGACACGGTTGGAGAGAAGCTAAGGAAGGAGGTCCACAAGGCAATCTTAAACTTAAAAACAACAAAACTAAGGCCTTCGAAAAGAGACTTAAAACTAAACTTATCCAAAAAGCTTCAAAAGGAAAGAAACCTGGAGGAGCAGGTAAAGGAAAGGGAAAACCAAAAAGAAGATGATATTTTTTAATTCTTTTCTGTTATGTATTTTTGATAAAAATTTATAAAACATCATTAAACTTAGACAATTTAATAAATCAGCAACATCCTTTCTTTTTAGATTCAGGTTTGACAGTTTATGATGAAAGTACTTTCTTTTCAGTTTTTTAGACTGTGTTTCCGACCTTAATTCCAGGTGGATCATTTTTTATATTGATAGTGCCTTTTTAGATTTTGTCAAGAAGAAGTTCAGCATTTTTCTTGAATGAATCTTCGACTTGGTATGCAGTTTTTGCAGAGACTTACATAAATATAAGATCGTTGTCTTTGGCGAACTTTGCTCCCTCTTCATAGGAAACTTTTCGACTAAAAATATAAAAAGAAACATTACTCGACCTCCATGTCGCATTTGTTTCCTACAACGACAAAACACATTTAAGCGTTACCATTTAGTTTTGCTTCTTCAAGCCATCTAGCGACATTGTTAAAGGATTCACGGTTAGTGATATCATACACCAAAATGGCACCAGCAGCTGATCTGTAATATCCTCTGGTGATTGACTTGAATGATTATTGTCCAGCCTTGGTTAGAATAATGTGTACTGTATCCCAGATTTGCAATTTTATACTTTTATCGCCGACTGTTATCATTTTAGCACCAAATTATACCCCAATGGTGACTTAATGTTTTTGTCTGAAACGATGATCAATGAATTGAAGTAAAAGACAAGATTTTCCAACGCCTAAGGAAAGTATAAACTTAAAGAAGTACCTGTATCACCAATAATGATGAACTTAAACATGTACGAGAATGACATCCGTTTTTATGTATAAAAATCAATTAGAAATTATCATCATTTTGTAGATTTAAAGTTTTTTACTTTTTTTTATAATCTTTTGTACTTTTTACCCAGAAAATCTTATTTTTTTGTTGAATTTTCATATTAATATTGTTACAAGTTTATCATGTAAGATTATAAAAAACCCATCATCATCGGTGCATCGATTGCTGCTGTTGGTATCAATTTTTTTACTCAGCTTTTTTGGGACTCTTCATCAAAAACTATGTTTAATAAAAAATGTTCAAACCCATTGCAAGAGAATAATTCATTCAAATCTACAGAAGACTCAGAAAGGAAAATTATCTTGTGTTAAAACAAATTGCTATTGTTGCCTCTCAAATTGCTCGTCAATTTAAACAAATCACAACCGATTCAATTCGAGGATATCTTGAAGGACCATAATCCCCAGTGAAAATTGACGAAATGTTTGAAAAAAATATCGCTAAAGTTTGTTAAGCTCATCAAATTGGCAGTAAATTTCAATTAAAATCAGCATAATAATTCCAATTAAATCTTAACCATTATAAAGAAGATCCTTAACTCAGACAGTTGGTCGAATTCTCAGAAAAAGAATTCTAAACAGCTTTATCTGGAAAAGTTCCACTTTTTCCAGTGAAGATTCCAGAATCTTTAAGCAAATAAAGAATCTTGTAAATTCAAGCTAAAATCATTAAGCGTAAAGATTTAATAATTTGTAGAAAAATACTTGTTCCAAATTATAGTATTCAAAAAGTTAAGAAATTATACAAAGCAATAACTAGCTGATAATCCAGAATTAATGAAAGGACTTCCAAACCCAGAAAGCGAATAACAAATGTTAGAAGAGTAAGGTTTGGGTGAAAACGACCAACCTGCATCAGCAGTTCTTCATTCAGCCATATGTAAGATTGATAATAATAAATCGTAGTGAAATTCGGAGCCGACGAGGGATTCAGACAAGCTTTACAAAGTATTGAAAATAGCTTTAAAAACAGTAAATTTTATTTTATCTTTTAGTCTACAGTCGATATGAAGCTAAAATTAACAACAACAAAATCACTGAAGCTGAACTCACAGAATTGTAAGATGAAATCATTTACTTCCAATATATTTGAATGCAGTAAATCTATTGTACTTTATTTCAGTTCATCTGATAAATATGTATAAATTTTATATTTTTAACATTAAATGCATTCAATTTTTTTACTTTTTATTAATTTTTTACCTTTAAAAAAGCTTGGAATCATCAAACTTCAATCAAGAAATGTTCAAAAAATTCATAATGGATATTTTATCGAGTATTAATGATTCAAATGATTTTTAATAAAAATGATGGCAAAGATAAAATCTGGGAGATCATTTTTTAGGCTGTTGAGGACCTTGTAATAATTTTTAAAGCTCTTCTTTTAAAATTTGGTTGGTTCTTTTTTGAGCTTAGACATCATTTTTATGAGCTTGCTTGCTTTGTTCTTGTTCTTATTTATCTCTTTTCTCCATTTCGTTAATAGCATCTTCTAATTGATTAACTTGATCTTAAAGATCTTTAGTTTGACTTCTCAAAGTGCTAATTTTCGTTTCCATATCTTTTTTCTTCTGTTCAGCTTGAAGAGCTCTTCTCATACCAAAAGCAATCGAAGATTCGTACAAAGTTTGGTATGATTGAATGGTCTAATTTTATTTGTATAAAATACTGATCTGATTTAGTCTCTTACTCGAACTAACAAGAGTCCTCTTTAGGCACAATTAATGGTTATTTGACGAATCAATTAATCAAAGCATTGGGAATACAACTCTTCTCTGATGGGACAAATTCCAGTTTATCTTGCTTGTCTTTGTTGGAGTCTTTTATCGAGTTTTTATTGCAAGTCGAGAACATCTTGCTTCGTAGCTGGTGTTGCTGACACAGATTGAATCCTTTATCATTAAAATTATTACCAAAGTTGTTGCTTTTCAGTTGTATATTATCTTGGTGGTAAGATAGAGTTTAAAATATCTTCAGTGTAAGTATTTCCATTGTTTGCTTTGGTATCCTGTGAGTATAAAATATGATTTTACTTTGATTTGTTTTTTACCAGAACTTGAAACAAGGACAGGGTTCGAGTACTTAACTAAACTTTGTGGTTGGTTGAAGTTGGATGGTTGAGTTGATGTCATTTTATTCGATAATTGTAACTTCCTCAAATTTTAAATTATCCAAACCAATTATTTTGAATCACTCAATAATTTATCCCATTAAAAACTAAAATTGCATTGAGAATATTTGAGATTCTCATTTATTTATTTCTTAGTTAATAAAGATAAAGAAAAAATATATGATTTATTAACAAATTTTTTATTATTTTAAGCGTAATTTTCTTAAAGTCTAATAAAATAAAAAGATAAGAGAAAATACGAAAATAAATAAATGAATAAATTAATTGAATATAATAATTAATCAGTTTTAACCATGAGTAGAAAAGTTGCCCAATAAAAGAAAGTCAACCACAACTTCACAATTGACTGCTCCAAGCCAGTCGAAGATAAGGTCTTCAACACCACCAACTTCGCTGAATTCTTGAAAGCCAGAATAAAAGTCAATGGTAAAGTCGGTAACTTGGGTGAACAAGTCAACGTCACCAGTGATGCCAGCAAAATCACCGTTACTGCCAACGTTCCATTCTCAAAGAGATACTTGAAGTACTTGACCAAGAAGTACCTCAAGAAGCACAGCTTGAGAGAATTCTTGTACGTCATTGCCACCGGAAAGACTGGATATCAAATCAAATATTTCAACATTCAACAAGAAGGTGCTGATGAATAATGATCTTGATAGCTATTTAAATTATTTTTAACATTCGATCATCGTGTCAATTGTTGTGATTGAACATGATTGAGTGGGAGAATCAACTTGAAACTTTTGGATCTTAATTTTCAGAGCTATCTTCTTTGACAAATTAAGATAAGCTATCAGAACATACAAGATCCATCTGAAAGTGATCCTTCTCTCAATTACAACCCACAATTGATCTTTTTTTCCTTTACTTTTGCCATATTCTTCGGATATTCAACAATTCCTTAACCTATGCTTATTATACCTTCTTTTGATTACATCTTATATTTAGAAAAGCTCAGATATATCTTTAGTATCATCTAGTGGCGTTGTATACAGAGATTTATCCAACTCGAGTTGACATAAATTGATTAATCTTAGTTTTCTAGTCCATCCTTTATGACTTTTAATTTACCTCTTAAAAATTTATACATGAATGTTTATTCATCATTCAAAAATATTGATATCAATGCAAAGGTAAAGAATCGTACGTCGGCAAAATAAAGTTATGAAACAATCAGCTGAGGATGATGTTATTGATTGGGATGAAGAGCAATTTAACAACGTATCCGATACCACCCATGATGGCAAATCCCAATGCGCATGATTGAGCGATTTTTTTGAATTCTACTTTAATTGAATGATTTACCTGCAACATCTGGTTTTTCGCAAACTTCTATAAATCTGTATGATTCAGCAGCGAACTTTTTAATTGATGCGACACCGTTTTCGATTTACTTATTCATTTTTCTTTATTTTGATTAATTTAACAATATCTAAATTACGTGGATTTGAATCTTTTTGACTCATTATTTAATAAATTCTTCATTATTAAGTTCAATTTAATAAATTCATCACCGTCGATGAAGGAAAGAAATGATTTTTTTAATTACCAGCTGTAAATTTGAAGAATGACTAAATATTCATTCATTTTCATGAAAATATGTATCATAAAATATTAATTAAAGAATAAATAATCAAAAAATTAAGCTAATAAAGTTACGAAAATGAGTAAACCATCCGATGACCAACTTCGTCAAGCTATCGATGCTATCTTCAATAAATACGATACCGATAACTCTGGTACTTTAGAAGACACTGAAATATTCAATCTCATCAACGACGCCTTCAAAAGTCTTGGAAGAAATAAACAAGTCACTCAACAATAAGTACGTCAATTTATCGCCGCCATTGACAAAAACGGAGATGGAAAAATCGCTAAACCTGAACTTTTTGAAATATTAAAAAAACTTATCAATGGATGATCTTCCTTACTTTTACATTTATTTTTCAATTATTTTTCTATCTTTTCTACAACAAGTCTTTTCGATAATGTTTATTTTTTTATCTTTCAAATATCACAAATTCAAGAGATTAAACACTTTTAAAAGTCATATTTATGTCTTTTCAGATCTTGTTGGAGGGGGAATCAATTAGGAAGATTTTTATTTTGAATAGGATAATTTATAAGTATCGAAATTTAAGAGGGATTTTTAGAGGAGTAAGTATTACAAAGTTGAATAAAGTTTTAAGAGGGAAAATAAAAAAGAGTGAAAAAAAGTAAATGTCGACATATCAATGTACGAATTAATCAACTCAACCACCGAATCCATAGATAGTTCTGCCTTGTCTCTTGAGGGCATAAACAACATCCATAGCAGTGACGGTTTTTCTTCTGGCGTGTTCAGTGTAGGTGACGGCATCTCTAACGATTCCTTCCAAGAATCCCTTAAGGACTTGTCTTGAATCATCATAGATGAATGATGAGATTCTCTTGACACCACCTCTTCTGGCGAGTCTTCTGATGGCGGGTTTGGTGATTCCCTCAATTGAAGCTCTAGAAGTTCTTCTGTTAGCGGTTCTCTTGGTTCCGACTTTACCTTTTCCTCCGACTCCTTTACCTCCTTTTCCTTGTCCAGCCATTTTTTTATTTAACTAATATTTTTATAAACGCCTCCTTTTCTTATTAGATTTAAATCACCCTCTATCTCCAAATTTATTTTATTTAATTTGATTGGCTCATTTTTATCCAATCAGATATTTCCAATCTTATAAATCACATCTGAAACTAATTTAAAAGCTTCTGATTTTCAATTTTTTATTTTAATCAAATTTATGAAGCTTTAATTTAATGTTTTATAATTCCTTCCCCTGGACATCCCACTGACCGGCATTTTTTTCATTCAATATTTTCTTGCCAAACTTTACCATCTGGTTCCTGACCCTTTCTTATCTCTTATTGAGAGTTTTTTGAATATCCTTACGGTCAGAATTTTTGTCTTTAAGTTTAGATTCTTTTTTTAATCTGTGTTCAATTAGTGTTGTAAATTCCTTAAGAATATCCTCTGTTAACGACTTTATAAATATGAAAATTTGAGCTAATATTGATTTTAGGTGGCCTTAATGAATTTTAAAAGTAACATTGGGCACTTTTTTTCAATTTAATAAATTAAGATCGTAAAAATTGAGGAAAATAACTCTTTAAAAAGGATAAAGGTATCTTTTCTCTCATTAAAAACTTGAGAAAATACAAAAACCATTAAGACTTAAGCCTAAAAGCTGGATGTTTTAAAATTAATCAAGGATTTTCGATATTTTTGTATTATTTTTGACAGATATTTATGAATAAATTATTGATGAGTAAAATTTCAGAAATTTATTATATTTATTACTTAGACAAGTATATGCTCTATTAGAAAAAGAGAAGAAAATTAAACCTCCTTGGAGACAAAGATAGGAAAAATGAAGAATCGACTCAGAACTCATAAAATATTTTATCAAACGAGAAGCGGTCTTAAATGAGTAAGAGCAAGAAAAAATCTTTTACTAAAATTTTTATTAAGCGGGTATCGTAAAAAGACATATCTGAAAAGTAACCATCTCTATAAAAAATAAATAAGAATAATCTGTATTCTAAAGATGACACATAACATATTCACGCTCAAACTGTCAATAATTACTTCGATATGGGCAGAAACACATGTGAATTTATTGCATCATAAAGATAAAATGAAAAATAAAAATTTGCATCTTATTCTAACACCAATTCGACCTGCTCTTTACAACTTAATAACCCTGATCATAATGGGCTCAATACGAATCGAAAAAAGTTCAAACTTTACTGCCAAGTCAAAAAGAAAAAAGTTAATGATAAAAAATCTTAACTCGAAAAGTAAACTGATAAACTTGTCGCTTCATCAACTGTAAGTGAGTCTTGGATTAAAAATTCAGTCTACTCCAAGAACTCAGACCAAAATAAGTCCAATTCCACCCAAAAGAGTCATAAATAAACTTCAGTAAAAAGAAAAATCAATCTTACTGAAAAGATTAAACAAATTAAAAGTAAATAGAAACATAAAAATTCTTAATAAAAAGAAAAGTAAGAAAAGTCAACTCCAAAAACAGCAGATTTTTAGCTTAAGGATATAGATAATTTTACTAAAATAAGTGAACTTAGTTCAAAGAGAAGTAATACATCTTTGACAAAGAAACATTCAACTGTTAATATTAAAAGATCCACTGTGCTTTCTAAAGTGAGTTCAAGAAAAGAGTAAAATAATAAAAATTAGCAATCAAGAATTTCTATAAAACTTGAGACAGAAAAAGATAAAGAATAATCAACTTTAAGTAGAAAGCCAGCTTTTAAAGCTGTTTAAAACAAAATATTACCTGAAGACTCTCAAATTATCGAGTAATCTGTAAAAAAACTGTCATAAATAAGATAGGAAAGGAATGAAGAAACAATATCACGTTCATTGAAGCCCAATGATGGTAATAGCATGTAGAACTCAGTGTCTAAGAGCGGGTAACAAACGATGATGCATTTAAGCATAAATTCAATATGTCGGGACAGTCGCCGTTCTCTTAATTGCATTTTGTAAACAACGTAAATTAGAGAAAGCAACTTAAGAAGGTCAATTTAAAGCAGTCTGAGCGAGCTCTAAAAATCTAGACAGAAAATTAACATTTAAAAGTTCAAATAACCTAAAACAATAGGCGAAATGGGATCCTAAATTTCATAAGTCTAACAAAATATGACTACAATATAAAAAATATAATTTCATATTGAGCTTATCAATACCTTATCCAACTTTGTTTATAAAAGCACTGAGCTTTAATATCTCATGGAGGATTGGGATGAATTAAATTTTCTTATTTACAAAAAGTTTTATCTTGAAAGAATGAAAGTTTTAAACTTTCTCAAAAAGTATCCCATTAAAAATCCTTTCTGTATAAAAAGAGCAAGCATTTAAACTAAGTAAGTTCTTAGTGCTCTTAGACAAAACTAATCGGACATCAAGCGCATAAAGAATAACCTAGAAGTGGAAAATACAGCAATTAAAAAGAATCTTTAAGTTTTTTACGACCAGTTTTCTCAAGATAAACATGGCTAAAAAATCAATCTTTTTGAATACGATAACTTTTCACATTGGATTTATAAATAACTTTGGGATTAGATTCAGCTTTTCTCTTACAGTCAATCACATAATCGAGCTGAACTTTAAGACCGCATCACTAAATCTCTTCAGGCTGGTTTTCTCATTTCAGAGCTTAATGGAAACTTCGTCACTCCTTTTTAAGATGCGTAGATAGCTTCTCATCAAAACAAACAAAGAGTCTACATTGAGGATAATCTGAAAATATTTGAAAGGTATGTGCTGAATAAAAAGAAATGAGACATAAATTTTTCAATAAAAATTTTTCATATTTAATATTCATTTAATTTTTGCACCAAATTTTATATCTTTGATTTATTGACAAAGAAAATGCTTAAAAGCCTATTTTGATTCACAAATGAGATAAAATCGATACTAATGTTATTGAAAATTTTCAAAGAACAGAAAAATAGATCGATAGAATTTTTTTATTTTGATGTTTATGATTGAAAACTTCTAAAAGACATGTTATTGAGTCTTTTTCTTTAATAAACATTTAAGATGTCATTCAGTAATACTTTCAAAGATTGATATGAGAATAATTGTTGCTCTAACAGAAGGAAAAATTAAAAATTCTAAGCTTTATGTCTAAAATCTTTGTTATCAGAAAAAACTGAACGAGAGAATCTTATAAATAAGTAAAAAACATAAAAGAAATGATATTGAGAAAAATGCAAGGTATAGAAAGAAAAGGATGTCAGAGAATTGTAATCTTTTTTATGATCATGACTCACTGCGGCGAGTAAATTTGTCATCATTCTAAAGTCCAACTAATAATGTTGAAATTATTATAATCGATACCAAATTAACCTGCATTTATAATCCCAACTATTTCATTAAAATCAAAATTTTTAATTTAGAAACTTTTTTTTATCATGTAGATTTAATTTTATCCAATTGAAAATCTTATTAGTTTAAATTTGCTTTTTTTAAATCATTAAAAATATTAGAAAAAAAGAGAGATTTTTTTTGTTTTACTTTTAGAAAATTTCATTTAAAGTATCTTTTCCTTAAAAAGGAACCAGTCTTCGTTTAAAAGGAAGCCTAGCTCTATTTTCTATATCTGCTATCACTGATATAGGGACTTTTTTATGAGATTCTAGATTGATCATTTTTACTCCTTAAACTTTTCATTTACATAGAAATTTCTTTGAATTTTTAAAGTATTTGATTCCTCTTTTGTTTCTACTTCTTTTCTCTGATTGCCATTGACCTTAATACGGACTTTTCTTGCCAACAATTTATTTTTCTATCTATCGTTTAGAGTTTTTATATCATTTGAATGTTTTATTAGATTAAATCATCTTATGTTTTGATGGGGTAGTTAGATTTTGTTTTAGATTTTTGAAATTTTCTTTATGAAAGTGAAATACACTTTCTTTTCGATCTGATTGCTAGGTTAACAGAGGGGAAAAACTTCGTGTTGACTTTTGGCTGGATATTTTATAGTTTTTATATTATTTTCAAGTTTTATTACAAAAGCTTATCTTCATGACCTTGAAATAAATAAATTTTGGTACTTTATCTTTGCTTTTTGATTTTGTTAATGATCTGTGAATGATTATAGCCAAGATTGACATGAAAGGTAGGGGAGTACTCATTGATTTTTCTTACAATAGAGCGGATACGTCTTTCTATAATAAATCATTCATTACTGTTGATGAGAACTCAAGTCTTAGAGACTCAAAGTTTTATTATGTTTCTTCATTATTTTTTATAGTTTTATTGTTTGTAATTTGTTAAAAAACAAATCAATTTTTTGTTAATTTTAAAATACAAATATTTTATACATAGAAAAAAAAATATTGAAAATTTTTCATATTGAATTATGAGATTGTTAAAAAAATATTTTAATATTAAATTCCAATCTTAAATAATGAGTCCAGTAAATCAATTTTTCAAAGTTTTGGAACAGAATATCTTATGAAAGTAATTTATGTTAATAAAATGTAACTTTTTATAATAGGCTCTTTAAATTATTTTCTATATCCTCATTAGAATATAGAAAAATCTAATTACCTAATTAATAATTTTCTTTTTTTATTTATGATCAAACTCCAAATTATCGACTGTAAAAATTTTGTCATTTTCAATGAAAAAAATCGCTTTTTACAACGTAAATTAGCTTTGAAATACGAGAAACTTACTTAAATGATCAAATCTTTGCTTTTTTTTATAATTGGCTTACAAATAAAATGTTTGTAAAAAAATCAATTAGAAATTTAATTATTTCTAATTTTAATTTATCAATTTTCTATTCAAAACCTTCTAACATTTTCCTTTTAAAATGTCTCCGAATTCTATTTTTTTCTTCATTTTCTCCTGCTTTTGACTTTGCCTGATAAACATAAAATGATTTGAACCATTTTTATTACCTTTTATTTTGAAATATTATAATCTTAGTAACATAGGCATTATAGAATTTCTAACCATTTGGACAGTCTTTTCTTCAAATTCATAATTTCTAACCATTGATTCATGGCTTTTTGTACACATCTTTCAAAAAAAATCAAAATAAATGAAGAATTTTTTATCTTTAAGTCAATGGAGGTTTGAAAGATTTTATAATAATTTTCGAAAATATAATAAAAAAATGCTTTTCCCAGCCTACTCTTTAGATTACTGCTCTATGATCCCACAAGACTACTTCTTCCAAAACATGAATACTGAATACATGAAGCTTTTGGAGCTAAATAGAGAACTTTAATAAAAAAATACCCAACTTCTCAAACGTATATAAACGATGGAAAATGAGAATTCATTACAGAAAAAATAAATAAAAGATCTTCGAAGACTTGCCAACAAGAAGGAGAAAAGAAAATATTCCCAAAGAAGACTTTGGCTTGAAAAGAAGTTTAGTTGTCCATTCGATGATTGTGACAATAAATATTCTTCCAAAGTGGCATTAAATTCTCATTTGAAGAAAAAGCATGGTGAATGCTGTCATTCAAGCTAATGAATGAAAACCCAACCTACTAAAACTGATTTTTTTTAATTATTTATTTTGAATTGAATCGAATTGGGAAAATTTGCAAATAAAGAAAAGTAAAGTCAGTTATTTTAAATTGTTAGAATTATTGGATAGAATTTTATAATCTGAGTCGATAATAATTCTGTCTTTTTTATTTTTGGTTATTGAAATTATCAAAATAGTAATTAGTAAATTTTAATATTAAAATGCCTCCACTAATTTAGTTGAATAAAATCATAATTCTAAAAAAATCATACACTTCTTTTTTGAGTTTGAGTTTGATTAATATCAAATTTCTTATTGGGAGACTTCGTGTTAATCAAGCTGAAGAGTATCATCCTAAAGAATTAATTTTTCGATCGTTAAATCGTCCAAGTTAGGTTCTTAAAGGTCATCAACATTTTAAGCGCCATTTTGGTGGCTATTCGCTTTTTGCTCTTCTTAATGTTGATTACTATTTGATGTTACAATACTTTAAGCTGTATCTTTTACTTAGTGAATTTTAGATTCGATACTCTGTGAATTTTCATGAGAAATTTATTAGTTTTCAATTGTTTCAGTTTCTACTGCTTAATGTTAACTTTATTCGGTACTAATCGAATGTCCTTGTTAATTATCATCCTGCTTAATGAAGATCATATAAGCACACAATATTATGAATGCCCATATGAATATCTTTCTCAACTGAATCCTTTGATCTTCACTCTGAAATAAATAAACAAATTTACTCGCTTCTCATTGTGATACTCTTACAACAGGTTAATTCTCTTGCTTTCTTTTTCTACTTTTTATGACTGGATATTCATTAATGCTCAAGTATTTTTTAAGGGAAACTTATTTTATTTATTTAATTCTCAAATATCAAAATTTTACACATTATTTTTATCGATCGTTAATTTTTTAATTGATGGCTGCTAAAATTAAAATAAATATTATGATCAGTAAGAATTGTAGTCAATAATTCTGCATTTTCACTGATGGGGAGAAATTTTGACATGTTCTTACTTCTTTGAGATTCAATCTTTTTGGAATGGATTCATAATTGAATTTTGATATTTTCCCTTTATACGAGTCTTTTAACAAAATTTTAATAATTGACCCAATCGATTGTTCCTGTTTTTGTAGCATCACAAAGTTTCATCCATATTTTGACATCGTCTTCAGTTGGGTTGTATTTTTACCTCCCTACCAATTCATAAGTCATTGTAAGAATTTTTGGGGCTTCTTTTACTGTAATCGCTCCTGAATTCGAGTTTTTGTAGAGATGAAAAATCTCTAATGATTTTTTCATGACCTCTTAATAAGTAAGCTTCACATTTTTTTATTGATTCGTCCCTTGGATTTATTTTTTAGAATTTTATTTCAATACGAATTAATACTTGGATTGACCAGCTTTAGGAGATTGCAAGTTAATATTGTTCTGATTGAGTTGAGATGATTTCGTTGAGTTTGTCTTAAAAGAAAGAGGACTCGATGGATTACATTTTGATTAATTTGTATTATTTTAACTGGCAAAAAGACCTTCAGATTCTTTTATTCCTTTTGCTTATTTTTTAACTTATTTGTAAGGTTCTTATCTTTTTTCGCTGATCTGTTTAAAGCCATCTTATCCACATAAATATTTTACAGCCATTTCTTAAATTTTACCAAGGTCTATCTTACCATCCTACCCTACACCGAATACAGACATAAAAGATGAAACATCATTTGATGATGGATCATAAGCTGAAATAAAACATAAAAAAACTTATGTTGATTGCTTGATATGCATTCTTTATCAGATTTGACACTTATTTCTCTCCTAATCCTGAAGAATTGGATTTTACTTACACAGGCTCTTTGTAACGTTCAAATATTCGCTTAGCTGCATCTTTGGCTGCCTTAATATTGCATATGTCATCGTTCGGAAACATTTGCTTTAAAAAGGATTTTCAAAAAATATTGACACTGAAAAATTATAAAATTTTATTTCAACTCAAAATACACCTATTCAAGATAACTCAAAAAATAAAAAGAATAAAGACTGATGTAGAAATGAATGTGAAAAAACAACTTAGCGAATGAAGTAGAGAATATAAAAATATTAATAATGAAGTTTTCAGTAATGTTTTGAAAAAAACTGTTAGAATCATTACGTTACAATAGGGTCAAATTTGAAAGGTTGATAAGTCGGTACTGAGCTAAAATCACCTTCATCGAGAACTACTTTTAATTGATTTCTTTTTATTGCGATCCTGATATTAATATGAATGATACTGTCTTTTGGTGAGATGAGGCTTTTATATCTTTTATTGAGTTTTGACTTCGGGGTTATTGTTAGGTGGTGGTTGTGTCATTTGTGATTTATTGGCAGGGTCTAAAGGTTTAGGTCCTGTTCTGAGATCATTCTTTTTTTATCCTGATTGAGCGCATCCCATCGATTCAGTTGCTTATGTTTATAAAATTTTATCAAATCTAACTTTCAAAATTTATCATTCGTTGAATTTTATCTTATAAAAGTTTTTAATTCAAACATTAACCAAATAAATATTTGAAAAGACAGATATTTTTCACAATAAAAAAGTCTTTATTAAATGAAAAAAGCATTCAAAACAGAAAACTTCGAAAAGAAAAACATTTTAGGAGAGGGCACTTATGGAAAATGCTATCTTGTTAATCACATTATCGAAAATTAA
>Ga0102832_1000980_pt1 | contig 27714 bp, 17 predicted proteins | sample EBPBio282013_DNA_FD_88942 | JGI IMG/M metagenome (GOLD analysis project Ga0102832, IMG submission 88942) | Wastewater treatment Type I Accumulibacter community from EBPR Bioreactor in Madison, WI, USA - Reactor 2_5/28/2013_ DNA (Illumina Assembly) | ecosystem: Engineered > Bioreactor > EBPR >... | reverse complement strand
TAATTTAAGAAAAATAAAATTTCTGTATATTAAATTTTAAGTTAATTGTGATAAAATACAAATTGAGATCATATCAATCTTTCATTTTAAACAATAGCCAATGACAGAAACCTACTGATTAATTTATTAATCTCTGGAGTATTTCATAAACACTTGATCCAAAGTAAGAATTTCTTGAAAAGTTAATTTTGAGGTTTACGCATTCATCTTTTGAATCCATTAAGGTATCTTTCTAAGGCAAAGGTCGTTCTTTTTCTTGTTATTGTTTTTAGGTTTATAGATTTTCTTGAGTTCCTAATTAATTTCATATCTGTCCATCATTTTTTCTTACCTACTTTCAAAAAGATAATATCTTTCTTTAACAATATTTATCATACAACTGGATTCTTTTTCTTTTAGTGAATTTAGCTGAGGATCCTCATTAACAGTTTAATGGTGCTTGGCCTATTCTTTTAAAGTCCTATTTTAACAAATTTTTTTATCTTGTGATTCCTATGAAATAAATGATGATTCAGTCAAATCTATTGATGAGTTAAGGGTAGGCTTGGGGACTTAATCTAAAATTTGAATAGAATTACAATGGTTGAGGGTTCCTTTAAAGTGAGTAATAGGTTTTCTACTTCTTTGAACTTTCGAGTGTCTCATTGGATTTAATTTTTAGAATAATAAATGCGATATAATTGAATGAATACTTTTTTGTATAAACTTTAAATAAATTTACTTTTTTATTAAGACTTTTTAAAATTAAAATTTCACTAAAATTTCTAATGAGTATTTAATTAACTTGTTATTTTCAAAAGACTTAGATCAAAATTTAATTTTATGGTAAAATTTAATTCTGATCTGAATCAAGATGATTTTATCTCTTTATTGATATGACTTTGATGAAAATTGCTTTTTAATCTTTTGCCTTTTCAAATTGATTTTTATGATTTTAAAATGTGTTTGGGTTCTAGATTTTTAACAAGTTAAAATAATTTAGTCTTATCTTTATAAAAAGCAAAATAAAATTTTGTGAAATGGGTTGTTCGAATGTTAAATAAAACGTCACGATTTAAATCAGCTATTGCGAAAGCTGTGGTTGGGCTAAAATTGCACAAAGTGTTTGCGAGTAAATTAAGTCTAATTTCCCCTAAGTTACTATCGACTGTCGTCCTGAAGATCATTATACAGGTTATCTTTAAGCATCATTGATAATAGATGGTAAAAACAAGAGAACAATCTACAAAGGTAATAAGTAGTAAACACAAAAATCAATTAAAAAAATTTCAAAAGATGTACTAACTGCCTATGATAATTTATGAAAATGAAAGAACTAAAGCAAGTAAAAAAATTCTAGGTTTATTATCATCATTTACATTTAGAATAAACTGGAAATTTCAAGTGAATAAATAAATAAAGCATTATGATTATTACTAAAAATCTAATTGATTGAAAATTATTTAATTTTTTAAAGATTAAAAATGTGAAGTGTGTGTGTAAACACATATATTAAAGAATCAGAAAAACTCGCTTACTTTACGAGGATTTTTTATTTTTGGCAAGTGAAGCTCAACTTCTTATCTTTTATTTGACTGTTTCATCATATCAAGACTTTTTCTTCGGAAAACTCGCCTTATATGTTTTGTAGTGTTGATTACATCATTTATCAAGTGATCATCTTTGTTGATATTCACTCTGGCTGTTCCAATCTTTCGTTACAAGTCTTTACTTGATTTCGGACTCAGTTCTTAGAGTCTTTAGAAAGAAGGAGTGTATGTTTCTCTCGTTCTTTATTATTCAAAGGATTTTTTTGTTGAACATTTTTTTGGTGAATATCTGCTTAAAGAATTATTATTAAAAAAATCCACAGGAAGTCGAGAACTTTGCACTCTGATGTTTTTTCTCATTGAGATTGTTCGATTTTAGCAGTGATCCAAGATGAGGGAATTATTTTGGCTGAACATTTTGATTATAAATAAAATTAAAAAATTCTTGCATTAATCCAAAATGATAAAAATAATCTTGACTCAAAACCAGATATTTTGTTACCTTCTTTGATAAACTGTTCATTTAAACTTTTAAATTGGTTAATTTCAGGTCAGAAATAAAAAAACTTTATTTTTTATGAATGATTGTGTAAAGCAAATATTTTTTTGGATCATTTTTATTTGTCTTTTGTTAATTAAATTAAACCTATTTTGAGTAAATAAATTTTAAAAATCAATATTTCGTCTTATTTTCAATGATCATAAAAATACTCAATAAATTGTTTAATTTTTTATTAAAAAACTTTGGATAAGAATAAAAAATTAAAATAAATAGTTTGATAAACCAATCATAAACAATAGATTCCGCTTTCCTTAATCTTTTTAAGACTAACTCCTGGACCGAATAATTCTTTGATATTAGAAACTCCAAATTGGATCATAGTAGGTCTTTAAAGACTGAGTCCCCAGGCAATAACAGAAACATCTTCAGGGAAACCCATTGGTCTAATCATTTCTGGTCTGAATATTCCTGAATTACCAATTTCAACTTTTCTCTTCAAAATTGGATGAACACCTTAAATAAAATAAAATATTACCGAAAATTTCCATTGATGGCTCAGTGTAAGGGTTGTAAGTAGGTTTAAGCCAGATCTTTTCAATACCGATTTTCTTATAAAATTCAGTCAATATACCGATAAGATGATTTAAACCTAAATTTCTGTCGATAACGAATCCTTCGACTTGGTGGAATTCGGCCAAATGAGTATTGTCAAGAGTTTAATTTCTGAAAACCCGATCGATTGAAAAGAACTTTCTTGGTCTGAAAGGTTTTTATTCGGCAATTTATTTTAAAACTCTTGATGAAACAGCTGTTGTATGAGTTCTCAAAAGATTTTTATAAGCTTCTTTTGGATCCCATTCATAATCGTAACCTAAACTTCCGTAACCTCCTTTCTCGTGAACATTCTTGATTTTTTAGAAGTATTATTTGTCATCAACTCTTGCTTATTTTGGTTCACTAACAAAGAATGTATCATGAGCGTCTCTGGCTGGATGAGCTTGAGGTTGGAAAAGAGCATCAAAGTTCCAGAAAGATGACTCAACATAACGATCAGTTTTCATTTCTTAGAATCCCATTTATGTGAGGATTTCAACAAATTGTTGTTTAGTTTTCATAAGAATATGAAGATTTCCATTTTAGATTTCAGTACCTTTTGAGTCTGGATTGAATTTTTTGAAGTGAGTTTGCTCCCATGAACCGTCTGAAATCATTGCGCTTGTAAGATCAGTAACAAGTTAGATTCTGGATTCTCTGTATTAAGGACCTTTAGAAATAATGAAATGAGTTTAAGTTTTTTATTCGATCAACTTTCTTTGTTTGAGTGTTTTCAAATCATTTTTATTGATTTCCTATGATTTTCCAGCCTTTATGAGTTGAAGTAAATTTTGATCTTCATCGACATATGTTTATTTTGCCTTTAAAATGAGATTATCTTTAAGAGCGATAATTTTCTTTTTCATCGCATTACCAAGTCCAACTTTGAAGGCGGGGCCGACTTGTTTTTCGATATCTTATTTAAGAGTTCCTTCAACAGTTGAAAGGTTGAAAATTTTAGCTTAAGGAGTACCTTCGTTGGCATAGAGTTATCCTTCTTTGGTAAGGATAGTTTTAGCTACTTTTTAATTTTGGAAATTAATATAATTGAGAGCATTAAGGCTGACTATTTCAGAATACAAGGCTTCGTAGGAAACATTGAATTATTTGATTAATTCTTGGGAGTGGATAGTTTATTGAGTTGAAAGTTTTTTAAGGATAGCGTCTTGGTCCATTTTAATCTTTTTTGTTGACAAATCAAACTAAATGTTAATAAATAAATTTTCAATTTCTTAATTATAAAAGTAATCTCAATTATCTAATAAATCTTCTATGATCCTTAATTTATTTTTATTTTTGTATTAACAATTATCAGAGAGAGATAGCAAATCATTGAATTTTTATCAGTAATTGATGCAGTCTAAATTTTTCTGAAATGATATCTGTATGACCTAAGAGCCATGAGTCTTTATACGACTTCTCATATTTATTTATGGTTTACTCTTTTCGTATCCGTTCATTTTTTTATTTTAAAACCTTGACCTACTCAAAGCTGAGCTCTATAAGCTGGAATACTCTCTTTGTCTTATCGAAGAGTCGAGAGTTGATAAACTTTTTAACTTTGATATACAGTAATCAGGTGTCTTCATTTACTTGTCAGTTTTGCTTTGAGTTAACATAGTAGATCTTATCGATGTGTAATCATTAACGCTGTAAAAATTGTACTTATCAAGAACCATTTTCTGGAAAAATGTCTTCTTCATATTAATATTTTTATTTTTAGGATCTTCATACTTCTTAAGTTAGCGAAGCTTTTTTAAAGCTTGAATTTTCCTTAACCCAGATTGGGTATCAATAATCCGATCATATTCTAAGAATTTCTTGTTCAAGACATTTTTATCTTCAATTTATTAAGGATTATCAACATTATTTGACATTCCGACCTTCACTATGATTGTAAAATTAAATGATACTGTTTGGAGACGAGCAATAAACTCGATCCGAGTCAAAGTTCTTTCTTTTTTTCTTTTCAGATATAAAAGGCTCTCTTGATGCGTTAGATTCAATAAATGAAAAGCTTCCTCCATTTTTTTTGAGGTAATTAATTTTTGGCTGAATAACTTACTTTGCAGTCATCAATTCTTTCAACTTAGTTTTTCTTTCAGTCAAAATTTTGTTTAATTTATTTCTTTGATAGTCGATTTCGATTGATTACATTTATTTAATAAGGTCAGATGCATTCTTTCTTTTGCTAAATGACAAGTAATTCATTCTTTTCATTTTTAATTTTTTATTAATTGAACAAAGTACACTTATAAAATTCTTACATGCTAAAAAAACGAATAAATTAGTTATGAAAGAAAAATGAAGAAAGTTTTAAATAGGTACAGACTATCAGTTGTAAATGGCACCATCATATTTTCTTCTGAACCATTCCATAGCTTCTTCCTTTGAGATTCTATGCTTGGCTCCGATTCTTGATTTGCATCTTCTTCTGAGGCCAACTCTGCTTCCTGGTCTCTTAAGGACGATGTAGAAGTCCATACCGAAAATACCGGTGAATGGATCATACTTAATACCCAAATCGATGTGTTCTTGGATACCGAAACCGAAACATCCAGTATCAGAGAAGTTAACTTTTCTGAGTTCTCTGTCCTTGACTTTAAGTCCTCTTTCGAGAATTTCGTCAGCCTTGTCTCCTCTAACAGTGACGTGAGCGGCGATTTTTTAGTTTCTTTTGATACCGAAGCTTCTGATGGTGAATCTGGCTCTGGATGGGACTGGTTTTTGTCCGGTCAAATCTTCCAAAACTTTGGATGCTGAATTATAGGAAGGTATTACCTTTAGTAAGCTTATCACCAGACTCTCCGACACTGATGTTAAGAACGATCTTTTCGATTCTGATTTATCTCATTGGGTTTTATTTTTCAACTTTGGCCATTTGAGTATTTGTGGAATTAAAACAATTAAAGATTATTAATAAAAAAATGATTTTCAAATTTTATCAATATTAATGGTGAAGTCTTATAATTTACTTGATTTTTTATAATTTTACTTAACTTATTCATTCAAATCAAACAGCAAGAATAATGATTCTCAATAAAGTTAATGAAAAATATTAAAAAGAAAAAATTCATATTAGGTCAGTTTTTTACCTTTTATCGTTCGAAAAATTCTTTGATACTGATTATTGCAATAGTTGTATCATCATGATAACTTCGACGTTATCCAATCTGTAATGATTTCAAGTAATTAATGTCGATTTAAAAGTCATTGGCAACTTTTTAAAGGATTTTTTAAGTTAAGAATTAAGGAGCTGAAAGAGTACGGGATTAAACTTCATCTTAATTTTAGGATTCAGTTTCTCTTTAAGCGATGCTTATTTTATCTTTTTTGGATTAAATAATGTATTTAAGAATTTCCCACTTACTTAAATAATCCCAAAGTCCATCTGATGCAATTACGATATGTTTGTCATGCTCCTTTATTTCATAAACACGGATGTCAGGTTCGCATGTCAAATAAGGCCCTTTGAATTAATCTGAGCCCATATAATGTTGTTTATGCTTGAGGTAATAATCTCCAATAGATTTTGTGGGTTGAAGCATGCCTTTTAAGTAAAAAACATTTTTTCTTTATTCAACAATTATGTTTTTGTCAATTTCTCTAAACTACTCGACAAGCCTTAATCTTTCAGTTTTGTTGCTAACTGAAAAGCGTTCACTAAGTTTTTGGAAATTATAAGACCCAGAATTTTAGGAAATAGCCATTGCCTGTGAATCTCCACAATTTGCTACTATACATTTGTTTTAGTATATTACCATAGTTATCGCACAGGTTCCAACTCCTTTTATCTTATTATTCTCACCATTAATTTTTTTAATGTATTGCTTGTAAAATTGATTCTAAAGTTCAAAATGTAATTCGATTAGTCCATCTTTTATCAACTGAATTTTATTGTTTTCATATTTATGTAATTTTAATCCATTCTTTATGAATTTGCGAAGATATTAAGGAGTATTAATCGCGCAAAACTTCGAAAGCTAAGGACCTCCATGTCCATCAAAAATGGACACAACAAAGGCATTTAATTAGGGAATGTCAAAGTGCCGGATAGTATCTTAAGTTGGGTTGTTGGCAAACAATTGAAAATATTGAAAACCTTTTTTTTAATCAGAAAATGAAGTTGGTTAAGTTTCATTAGTTTCTTTTTAACTTTATAATGTCGGAGTGCTCAGTTCCTCTGAAAAGATGTTTTCGAATTTGAAAATTGTTTGATATTAAAACTGGGCTTTCTTCATAAATTCATGGAGCTAGCGATCTTCTTAATTTTTTAAAATAATTGGGATGGAATAAAATCTTGGATGTGTTTTTTGAAAACTTAGATTCGACAGTTTTCCGAATGGATTCAAAGTTTTTGAGGCTATTGATCGATTATTTGGCATCATATATGATTGATTTTTCCAAACGAAAATAAATTAATTCTTTATAATAAAACTCTACGAGTTTTAAAAAATAAATCTGTTCAAAATCTCTTCAATTTGATAAAAAATCTTTTTAAAAACTACCATTTAAATTTAATGATTAATTGTAAACTTAATGTTTTGGCATTTGGAAACTGAAATTAAATTTTATGAAAATATCACAAGTATATTTATACGAAATTTTTAGGTTCCGAAAGAAACTTATTCTAAAAATTAAATCTTAATATTTTCTCTAAATAGCCAAAATTTCTAAGAATCCAAGATTATAGGAAGGATAAAAATATTACTAAAAATTTTATCTTTTAAAGAGAGTTAATCTGTCATAAAAATAAGTTTGAAAAGATAAGGATTTTGTAAAATAACTTAAAAAAAAGATAAAATACGCTAAAAGCTTTTAAAATTGGTAAAATCATTTTTTCTTCTCAAGAAGAAGAGTTTTGAGAGAATCTCTGGCTAAGTTTCGGATTCTTTAATCAAAAACTTTAGACTTTATAGGTTACTTAATTTTATACAGAGGATTAAGCATTGCTGAAGCGAGATACTCATTGGCTTTGATAAAAAAGTCTCTAATTTGAGAATCTGTTTTTTTATCAATTTCTTTTTTATTTTGCAGGTTTAAAACAAGGAGCAATTTAAGCTGGTTAGGATTAATAAAGGCGAATATTGAGAGTTCATCATTTTTCAGTTGACTCAAATAATAATCTCTCTTTTTTGTTAGTGCATACTCTACTGTATCGAGGGCTGAGTGTACGAGGAAAAGTTCCTTAACTTGGCGATCTCCTTGGTTGAAATAGAATTCGTAAATCGGTTTATCATCTTGAATCACAAAGAACATTTTCTCTTTTATGATTTGTTTAAGTCACTATAAACTTTATTATCAAATATAATTTGATTGATTATATTAAAAATCAAATACATATTTTATGAACGAACCAAAGCTAAATTAAAAATGTGCATGGTTTTCCTTTTTATTATTCAGTCTTTCAAGAAAATCTAACCATTGCTAAAGATACCATGCTTTGAAATCTAGCATAGCAATAGATACATAGATTTGAGGCATTTTTACAAAAGTGTAATAAAGAATAATAAATTTGTAAAGACTAAAATGTAAATTAATGACATCTGTTTTGAAGATTAGTCTTTTGCAAAGGTTTAATTTCTTTGTCTTCTCATTACAGATAGATTTCTAAATGAGTATCTTTTTAAATTATGGAATAAAGTATAGTTGAGAATATAATAGAATGATAGAAGGTATAAATAATAAAATTAAGGGCGAATAGTAAGTTTTATTATGAACATAGTGTAACATTAATAATATAAAAACTTTAATAATAAAACCCCTTAGAAACAGCCCAAATCACCTTCAAACTCGTCAACCCCTTCGATAAACTCGTTGCAAAACGTTTCAAAACAGACCCAAAATTATACAGAACCAATTTTGCATCTAATCATTAAAACTTCAAGAAAGCCAATCTCTCATATTTTTCAATTTGCTTCAATCCAAATTGTTTGGGGAGAACTTCTCATATGAGAGAGTATCGAGAGGCATCGACTTTGAAGGGTTTTAAAGTAATTGGAATTTAATGATTGATGTGATAATCAAGCAAGATGATGATGAGTATCCAAATGTAAAGGCGGAAGCTGTCTAAGCCTGTCTCGATCGTATATGGAAAATGAGGGCTAAATAATTCAACAGGAGGAAGTTTCGAAAATAACGTCCCCTAAATCCTAACTATAATAATTCTAACCAATCAGAAAAAAACTTTTCCAATTCAGGGATTATATATTTCATTTTTACCTTTATTAATTATAATATTAATTTACAATGGCCGGAAAAGGAGGAAAAGGTGGCAAAGGTGGAAAAGGAGGAAAAGGTGGTAAAGTTGGTAAATCAAAGAGACCAGCCCAATCTAAATCAACCAGAGCTGGATTACAATTCCCAGTCGGAAGAATCCACAGATTTTTGAAATCTAGAGTCTCAGCTAAGAACAGAGTCGGTTCAACCGCCGCTGTCTATGCTGCAGCCATTCTCGAATATTTGACTGCTGAAGTTTTGGAATTGGCCGGTAACGCCTCAAAAGATTTCAAAGTCAGAAGAATCACCCCAAGACATTTGCAATTAGCCATCAGAGGTGATGAAGAACTCGATCTTCTCATCAAGGCTACCATTGCCGGTGGAGGAGTTATCCCACACATCCATAAGAACTTGTTAATTGGTCAAAGCGAAGAACAAAAAAGAGAATGATTGTTCGTATGATTTCCTTTTTTTATAAATATCCGAAATCTTTTTGAACTAAATTCAAATCTTAACTTTGCGTTTATTTTTTTATTGAAATTTAACACTTTTATTTTACTTATTCATCCTAATCCTCTCAGCTTAAAGATCTTCAAAAGATTTTCATTTTATTTTCATACTTTTTTCACACCTTTCAAATTTTAAATTGGTTGACCCAACTTTTTTAAAAAACTTACTTTACGATAACTGTTGTTTTTCTTACCATTTGATATCATGTGTTGAATTTAATATTGTAACTTCCCTTAAGTGGATTAAAGTCTAAAAATATTCTCAAGGTTCCCAGAAACGAGCATCAATAATCTTTTTAAAATAGCTATATCAACTCAAAATAATATTTTCGAAACCTAACGATTTTTTAACCTAAAAGACCCATCGAATTTATTTTTTACTTATTACAATAAAAAATCATCAAAATAAACATTTTTTAATGTTGACTTCTCAAAGTATCTATCTATGAATGGACGAGAATATTATTATTACAAGTTTTACAGACTTAAACCAAAATTTTACTATTTTAGGTACTTAATAGTCCAAACCAACAAAATTGTTATCAATAAATCTTTTTAAATCAATTACTGTCCTTCTAAATCTCAGTCAAAGATATTTATTCAAATGTTCCATTAATAAGAATTTTATCATTGAAAATACCAATAAAAATTATAAACCTCATTTTTAATTATTTTCTCTCAAATTAAATTTTTTTATCAAAATTATGTTTGCAAATTTTCGTCATTCATAAAGGACATTCAAAAGAAAAGAAAGTTTAAATTGAGACCAACATAAAGAAGATCATTTTTTCTTTCTTTCGACACCGACAGTTTTTCCTCTTCTACCGGTGGTCTTGGTGTGTTGACCTCTGACCTTAAGTCCCCATTTGTGTCTGATACCTTTGTTGCATCTCATTTTGTACAATCTTTCGATATCTTCTCTTAATTTGGTTTAAAGGATGTTGGAAGCAACTTGGAGGTTCTTTCCTTCCTTATAATCTTTTTGTCTGTTGAGGAACCATCTTGGGACGCCGTGTCCTTCAGGATCGTTAATGATGTTAGCAATACCATCGCATTGGGCTTCGGTCAATTATCCAGCTCTGAGTCTTGGGTTGATTCTAAGAATTTTACAGATAAGGAATCCGAATCTTCTTCCAACACCTTTAATTTTATCGAGGGCATAAGGAATGGTTCTCTTACCGTCGATGTTAGTGTTGAGGATACGATGAATGTGCTTGAAATTAGTATCTGCGTCTTCAATGATCAATGACATTGATGTGGTGTATATTAAACTAAAATATTATTGTTGATTAATTCATATTAATCCAATTATTTTCTTTTTATAAAATCTTTAACTCCAGTCATTGATCTTTAAATAATAATTAGAAAAAATTTAGGAATAATATTTACGAGACTAATAGAAATAAGTTAAACGAATTAAAAGCCAGGATATTTTCGATTGAAAAAATTGATTAGTTTACTCTTTAAGTCTTTAAAAATTTCGTAAATTGAATTTAGACATAAATCATTCTTAAATCAGAAAAAGGTCTTGTGAAGGAGAGAAATATTTTTTTCTAAGTTTTATTGGGTTTCTTCATAAATCCACTTTTTGAAGTAAGTAAGATCAAAAGTGTGAGGGTAATGATATTTTTTGTGTTAGAGCCAAATCATGAAGAAGGGGAAATGATCTTTAATTTACTTTCTGTTAAAGATCCTGTTTATCATATGACAACAGAAAAGTCTCATTTTTATTTTGTTCCTTGTATGACTGTCTAATTTTTTGTTCTCATGAATGAGCTTGAAAAGATAGGAAGTTGTTGATCTATAAGCAAATTTAAGATCATCAAAAGATTTTTAAGTAATGGCCAATTTATATCCCTTTTCAAAGTTTTTAATGGGAATTTCATTAAGAATTGAGGCAGCTTCATTGTAAGTATCTTAGAAGAGAATCTGAGTTTTCATGACTTCTTAGTTAAGCTTATTGACTCTCTTTTTGTATTAAACAGTTTTTGTACACTGAGCAAACTTAGCTTCACTGATTCCAGTTTAGGTCAGTGTTTAAGGGATTTGACAACTGTTAAGACTTTGAAGTAAAGGTTCAGCATAAAACAAATATGCTTTTAGGAGATAGAATTTAGAGGCTACTCTTTCGGGATATTTGAGAAAGGTATTGTACGTATTATAAATTTAAAGAGCGCACTATTTCAAATACTCAATTCTTTCAATTTCGAAAAAGATCTCTTAAAGCTATTTTTATAAATGTTTTGAAGCTGGACTAATAATTTTTTTCTTAATTAAATGAGTTCTGGATTAATCTTAGGCTTCCATTGAATCTTCAAATCCATATTCGTTCTGCTAGATTTCATCTTTTCTGTATTCTTCCTTACCCTCATAGTTTTTATAAAATTGTTTTGTTTCTTTAAACTCATCAGCATATTAGGCGAAAAGTGGATGTTATTTTAATTATGAGAATTGCATTCTCTTTTTGGGATCGACTACAAATATTTTTTTGAAGAAGTCTTCGACATCTGGAGAGAGATCTTTTAGCAATTATTTTCTACCAACTGTGGCTTGGACGCTAAAATGTGGATGAGTACATCTTCGATTAATTTAAGCTTTCATATCATGACCTTTAAAGGGATATTAAGCAAATATCATGAAGTAATAAAGAACTCCCATTGCCCAAATATCAACAGAAATTCCATAGTATGAATTGCTAAGGATTTATGGGGCCATATATTTTTAAGTACCACAATGGGTTTTAGCTCCTGAGCTACCGATTGATCTTGCAAAACCAAAATCAGCAATTTTATATCCAATGTCAAATGAGTCTCTGTCTTTATATACTTTTTTCAAAAGGACATTTTAAGATTTAATATCACGGTGAATAAAATTTTTTTCATGAATACACTTAAGACCTTTGAAAACTTCAACCATAACTTTTGTTGCTTGTTTAAGAGTAAAAGTTTTTCCTGGAAGCTTAGCCTGATATGTAAGGAGATTACCCATTTCACAATACTCCATAATAATCACGATAAAATCAGAATCTTGAATTTAAATTGAAAAATACTTCTAAATTACTCCTCATATTTAACAATGTTGGGATGGCAAAGTTACTTCATAATACTGATTTATTGATTGATATATTTTTCAAGGAAAGGTTTTTTTCTAATTTGAGCTTTTCCAATGAACTTGACAGCAAACAGTTCATCCTTTTCTGAATTATAAAAATTTTACTATTTCGAGCAAGAACAACCTATCCAAAAGCTCCTTTTCCAAGAGACTTGACTATTTCATATCCCTTTTAGTCTAAAGTTTTTTTCATATCGTCAAACTTTTTCTTCTAGATGCCTACCTCCATGTTATAATTTTGTAGAGATTTTATTTTTATTTTATAAAATTTTCTATTCAAAATTCAATAAAAATACAAATTATTGTAAATCTTTAACCTAAAATGAAATTATTAGTTTTTCATATTATAGGACTAACTTAAAAAAAAGTTAAAAATCATTAATTTTCTTTATTCTATGAGATTTCAACAGCAAGACCTGGAGAAGAGGAAATTTTTTACTCGTTACGTCTTTTTTATAATTAATTTTGTAGAGCTGACCATTCTATTTAAATTTCTTTTTAAATATGTGAAAGTTATATTTTCGTCAATTAATCTACTTATTTTCCTTTGGCTATTAATTACTTAAGAAATTCTACAGAATAGATCCGATCAGGAAGGAATAGTTATTTACACTTTTTATTGCTGAAAAATATGAAAAGGAGTTCTTCAATTGAATCTTCGGTAACGTTTTTGCAAAAGTCAAAATTTATTGATAAAATGGTCAGATTTTTTATATTTTTTATTAAAGTTAAAACATCTCCATCAGTCAAAGAACTATTACATGAGATATCAAGATAAAAACTCTCCACAGATATTGGAAGATTAAGATAACTCAGAAGTTTTTATGATAGATTAATGCTAAAATAAAAAAAAATGTACTCTGATAAATTAAGGGAAAGATTCTTCAATTTTTACAAATAAGTAATTTATTTTATTATTGCATAAATGCCTTTCTGATTAAGATTTGAGAATGTTGAAATTGTCAATGAAAGAGATTATAAATTGGACATTTTGGAAAGAGTTTAACCAAGCTTGAAAAATGAGCCTCCTCCGATATGATCAATATCAAGAATTCGAAATGAGAAATTAGTTAATTTTTATGTCTCAATATTAGTAAAAATCAGTTAGAGATTATCTTCAGTAAGATTAGGATTACTAAATTAAAAAAATTATACGCAGAAAGATCGAGATGAAGTGATTTCAGACTTTTTAATGATATGAGTGACTAAGCTAAAACAAGATAACCGTCTTCAGTTATCTGGTCAACTTCGTAAAGGTCCAAATAAAACTCTTCCAAATCTTCCAAATCTTAAAGCAACAAACTTAATGCTTCTATAACTAAATCGTCAATGTCAAAAACTTAACTCAAGTCGAGTTTCAGCTTTTTTAGATTCATTGAGCCTAGTCGTTCAAATAATGATACGAATCCTTAAGCCTTCAAATTTTAACATCCTGTAAAGTCTAAGCTGATTTCCTATAAATTCTAAGGTAAGGCTTCAGCCAGTTACTGTAATAGTTCATCATTGAAATTATCGGATTCAATAATGATTATTTACTGTTTCTTAATTTGGTGTTGTAATCTAAATGTCTGCTTTATTTGTCTTATTATTTCTAAATTTAAATTAGGACTAAATGAGTAAATTTTTACTTGATTAAAGTTAAGCTTAAAAAATCACCTTGGTAGATAACGTTAAAATGTGTTCTTATCCTTTAAAGGAACCCCTACATTTTGTTTTAGAACTTTTTAATTTAAACTCATTTAATAAAATTTTACACTTCGTTAAATTGATTCAAAGCTTTATAAAGATTCAAATTATGATTATGATTTTAGTTTTTGTTTTGTTATTTTAAGGAGAAAGTTAATAAAATTGAATTAAATTAAATATTTTCTCATAAAAATATTATAATTTGTGTGATTAATGGGTATTTCACGAGACTCAAGACATAAGAGAAGATCAACTGGTGGCAGAATGCCAGTTCATAAAAAAAAGAGAGCCTTCGAAAAGGCCAGACCAGTCTCCAACACCAAACTCGTCAACGACAAATCTAGAGTTAGAAGAGTCAGAGTTAGAGGAGGGAACTATAAATTTAGAGCTCTTAGACTCAAAGAAGGAAACTTCAACTGGGCTTCTGAATCCATCACTAGAAAAACCAGAATTCTTGACGTTGTCTATAATGCCTCAAACAACGAACTCGTTAGAACTAAAACTTTAGTCAAGAACTGTATTGTTCAAATCGATGCCACCCCATTCTCACAATGGTATTTGAACAACTACGGAGTTAACTTGGTCACCAAAAAAGGAAAAGAAGTTAAAGTTGAAGAAAAGAAGAGATCCGATAGAGCTCAAAAGAGAATCGGAGAAAGACAAAAAGACAGAATTATTGATGGTAAAGTTGCTGAACAATTCGGTCAACAAAGACTTTTGGCTTGTATCAGCTCAAGACCTGGTCAATCAGGAAGAGCCGACGGATACATTCTTGAAGGAAGAGAACTTGAATTCTATGCCAAGAAAATCGAATCAAGAAAGAAATGATCAAATTATTTAAATATTTTATCTTCTTTTTTTATTGTTGAATCTTTTTCAAATCAACATTGAAATCCTAATCAATTTTTTTAGATGTATTTTTCTCAAAAAAAGATTTGTTTTTTTAGAAACTCATAGAAAATTAATTTCTATTTAGAAAAGGCTCTATCTAAATCTTTTTGCTAAAAGAAAAAGAAAAAAAATCTATCGAATTTAATTTTATAAATTTAAGAATTCATAAAAGTAAAATGGAAAAAGTACCTGATTTGAAGCTACCTAATGATCTTTGTCAACAAATTTTCAACAACGAGTTTGAAATCGATATTGGCAATGTCAACTAACAAATTGTTACACAAACAGTTGATCTCTACGTCGTAATTTATTTTATTTACTCAGGAAGCAATGCAATATTTTTCTAACTTGATGGCTCTTTACTCTGAAAATCCAAACTTTGATTTTGTATTGGTTCAAAAGAAGCATGTCTTTTACCAATAAAAAATAAAAAAGCTTCTTAGTAGACATGAAGTTGATGATTGTCTGATCGGTAAAAAAACGGATAAAAAAACACTTGAGTTTGCTAAATAATTATCAAAAATTCATGAAAATGCCCCTTAACAAGCCAAAGTTTTGATTGAACATTTCAAGCACCATCATTAAAATCAAGAGAATCTTATTCACAACGTTATCAACAAGCAATAATAAAAGCTAAATGAAAGAATTAGAAGAAGATCACTTAGTGCCAAGAAACCTGTGAATAAAAGTAAAGTCAACCAAGATGAGAAAATTGCCAAAATTTATAAAGTTTTAAATGAAAAGTTGCTCAACTGTGCTTGAAAACTTGAATAGTTTTAATATTCTTCCAACTAGAATTGAATGATTCTATTAATATTTATTTTGCCTCTAAATCTAAAGATTCTTTTGTAAAGAATTTACTATAATACTAACAAAAAGAAGATTTATAAAATCATTTTTGTTTTTTGTTTTTAGACTTCTTTTGTGGTTTTTGTTACAATTGGCTAAATCCATAATATAAAATAGCTCCACTGATTAGAAGAACCAGGACAATGTAAAGATATTTAACTTGAGGAGAAAGATTTTTTAATGAAATGAAGAATAATTGTATCCCTTAGTCTCCTTCTTCAGCCATTTTTTGAGCTTCTTGTTCTTATTTTCTGACTTACATTTCAGCATCAAATTGCTTAATAAACTTGACAATAGCCTGTTGGTTTTGGCTTAAATCTTCTAAATTCAATGTTATTTAATAAAAGTTGTATCCATCAAAGATATGGAACATTTAAGAAGGGTCAAAATTTTAATTGGTTGTTGTGAAAAACTGAATTAATAAGAACTTACTTGGACGACTTCATTTTATGTAATGAGAGGTTAACATTTTTCGACAGCAGTGGCATAGAGTTTGTTAATGAATTTACCCTGATCTTCAGAGCTAAGATCTTTCACGATACTATTGATCTATTCTGAGTATTGGTTCAAATAATATCGACTGAGAACTAAACATGCAGTTCTTCTTTGTGACATATATTGCATTTATCTTTGAGCATTTTAACTTTACTCATATCTCTGAGATTATGAATTGTCGAAATTTTATTCAGCATGATCAGAGATATCGAAATCTGATTCTTGACTGGATACATTGATTGAAAGACATAACAATAAGAATATAGCACCTAACCAATACTTACTTATGAAGAGGGATCCTTTCATAATTACTTTAATTTTCTATCTTTTATAAAAAGTTAACAATCATACTTTTACCCAATTAAACAACGACTTTATTTTCTGCCTTCATAATTTATTTGCTTAAAATATTTATGATTTTCAAAACTAAATTGATTCCCTTTTATTATAAACAACTTTTCGTGCAAATCATTCATTATAAAAGAAATACCAAACCTAACATGGAACCTTAAAAAATTGTCCCTCCTAAAATATAGGAAGAAAAAGTCAAGAAAAATACTCAAGAAATCCTTAAAGTGTAGATTTCTGATAAATAATCATCAATGCCAACAATTATGGAGAATAAACACGTTTATGAAGTATATGATCGTATTGCTCCACACTTTTCACATACAAGATACAAACCATGGCCCAAAATTGAAAAGTTTTTAAAGTAGGAAATGAAGGATGGAGATATCGTAATGGATGTTGGTTGCGGAAACGGAAAGTATATTGGGGTCAACCCTAACCTTTATATGATCGGTACGGACAGAAGTATGGGTCTACTGAAAACAGCTTCATAAAAGAACGAGCTTTATCAACTTTTTGGAGCAGATAGTTTGTATTTACCTGTAAGATCTGGAGTTTGTGATGGATTCATTTCAATCGCTGTTGTTCATCATTTTTCAACATAAAAAATCAGACATAGAGCCATTGATGAGATGACAAGAATTCTCAAAGTTGGAGGTATTGGATTGATTTATGTTTGGGCATTCGAACAAGATTTCCAAGGAAACGAAAGCGTTAGCAAGAAGAAATTCACATAACAAGACGTTTTTGTGCCATGGCATTTACACTTTAAATATGAGAAAGACCTTGAGAATATTGATACAGAAGGTTGTTAAATAGATTTGTAAAAGAAATCTGTGATTTACAAAAGATATTATCATGTATTCAAGCAAGGATAACTTGAAAATCTTTTAAAAGATCATGAAGATTTGTAAATAATCTAAAGCTACTACGATAGGGAAAACTGGTGCTGTAAAGTTAAAAAACTTAAATGATTTTCATTTTTATAACTAAAAAAATTACTTATTTTTTGAATCATTTGTTATTGATTTAAACAGAAATTTAGATTTTTCATGAGACAATTATTTGAATACTTTCCTCATAAGGACTTTTTACTCCCATTATTTTTACAGATTACAACTCAATTTCAACTATCTTTGTCAATCAGTTAAAATGTGAATTAATTTTTAAATGAAGTATTGATTTTTAGAATAAAGAATGAAGTAAAATAAAATGGAAATAAAAGAGATAATGAAGCAAAATCTTCAAATTAATCATGGTCTTTTGTAGGTGCTAGCAACTGTCGAACTATCATTCCACCTTACATTTGGAATGTATTGAGGATTACTTGGTACATTTCCTATTGCACCACCCATTGCTGAATAGCTATAGCCTTGGATTGGTTGTGGATTATGGGGTAAATTTGAGTAAGGCTGGTATGGCTGGTTGTAATAACTAGGAACTGGATATTGACTATACCCGCTGCTTGTCTGAATTTCAAAAGGCTCTAAATCCAGAATCTGTTGTTCGAATTTCATGAGACTTTCATACAGTTGCTTTGATCTTGTTCTTCTTTCAGGGTTAAGTTCAAGTAAAGATTTTAAAGTCTGAGTCAAAAAGGGCGAATATCGTTTAGCAAATTGATCAATTAAAACAGCCAATCTTTGAGTATTAATTTTGAATGGCTCTCTTTGATAAACGTCATTACAATGTTACAAAGTTCCTGCTGATAAAACAGTAAGGCCGATACTAAAAACTTCAGCCAAACACTTGTCTACTTTTTAGTTATATGCTCCTTTTTCGATATCTTACAATTTCATTTATTATGGGGCTTTGATTATTAAAATAAGTACCCAAAAAGACTTCGGCTTTTCTGTCTTAGAGATATTTTTGGAAATTGTCAAGCTCTTCAGGGATAGAAAAGCGACAAATAATTGCTGTTTGTCCATCTTCGTTGATAAGAATGTTATTGGGGTGAATATCGCCGATTTTCTATTTTAATACTTAAAATTTGTTTCCTGCTCTCACAAGATTATATAGGACGTACCAGATTTAAGTTTAATCAAAGTACTTGTTAAGGTTGTTTCTATTTTTAATTTAACTGCTCAGCACGAATTCGAATTTACTATAAACAATCTAATTCACTTAATTTGTACCTTTACGAATCCTGAACTTCCGCAAAGTCCAGCTTTCTCAAATGAATGTGACTATGGAACTAAAAATAGTTCAAGCCCTTCATCATCATCAATTTTTTTTATTTAATTGGCCCATTCTTCATACTTGCTTTTTTAAAGAACATTTCTTGTGATTTACATTTTTTGAAACTATTCATCCTATCCTTCTGGATTTTTTTGTGTTATTTAAAATACACGAATAGGCCCTAATTTTTAATGTTCAATCGTTTGTTTTTGTTATGCTGAGCTTTACTTATTACCCATCTTTATTTGAATTACTTTTCTAAATAAATTGTATAAATCTGTTATAATAAACTTATCTAAAACGATTTTTTGAATTATTTATTCTTATCAATAAAAAAAAAACATCGTCTTCTTGCCGCAAGAATCAAGCAATATAAAACTTCTACAAGAAATTTAACAAGAAATGAATAACCTACTCAAATTCTTGGTAATTCACAGTATTACGACTCAATGAAATGTCTTATTGTTAAAAAAAATTAAATTTAAAAAACAAAATCATATTTAAATTTATTTTACTTTAGGTTTTTTGAAATGACGCATATTTGTACCTGGCTGTTGAAACATGAAAGGCGCATTACTTCCATAAGGTTTTGGAAGTCCAATTTAATCTGGAGGAATATAAGAATTATGTCTTGCTTGAGCAGTAGTCTTTGTGACATATGGAGGATAATTCATTTCTAAAATTTCCTTCTGTTTTCTTATATTCTTTTACTCTTAATATCGTTTCTTATCTCTGATCATCTTCAAATACTCGATTTAAGTCTCAGGAGTTGGAGGAAGACCTTCTTCCATACGCTTTTTAGCTTCATCATAATTAATTTGGAGATCGTCTCGTTAACCTTGATATTTAATTATATTGGCCTGACACATTGACAATTATGAAATCGTGGCCTTCATCTTTCTCGTTAAATCTCTAAGTCTACTTTGGAATTCATTAATTTTTTACGAAACTTATAAGGTAGACTGACGGCCATCAACTGCATCTTTTTTCAACTTTTATGAAAGATTTGTAACTTCATCTAAAATCAATTATTTTTCTAAAAGTTGTTACTTCTTACTATTGAGCCTTTCTTCAAGAATACTAATTTTGGCATCAAGAGCTTCTTCATCTGGATCTTACCCACCTAACTCTCTCCAACGGTCTTTATTTGAAGGATCTTAAAGTTTACTTGAAAGTTAATTTTCTTTTTGATGAGTTTCTTGAATATATCTTTGTAATTCCAAAAGTTTCTATGCAAGTTTAGGGACTGAGGAAAGCTTTTACTGTCCAATCATAATTTTTCTTTGGAACTAATTTATTTCTATAACGATCATACGGATATCATCTTCAAGATTTTTGACTGCTACTTCGGATTTGCGTAGAATATTTTATTGGACGTTTGATTTTTAATACAAGATACAAAGCTAATCATTTCTATCGATAAGTTGAATACCAGTATAGTTTCTGTTTTAACAGGCTTACTCGTATTGAAGCCTAAGATTTTGCATGTCTTTTTGAAGAGACAAAATGATCATATTCAATTTTTAGATTTCGTTGATATTTTGGTCAACAAGTTCTTTTTTTTATTTCTTTTCCAACTCATGTTGATTAAGTTTAGCTTTTGTTTGATCTCTTTTGTGAATTTCAAGCTGTTTGATATGATTATAATCCTGGATAGTTTTATGTTTTTAAGAGCTTTAATTTTTCAAGATTTAAAGTTAATTTTGTAAGATTTTGATTCTTTCTTTCAATTAAGCCAAATCTTGAGACGAGTTTTGAATAAGATTGACGTATTTATTTCTTGCTGATTTAACTTATTCATATAAGGCTTTAAAATGTTAAAGTTTATTTTATGTTTCTTATTGCTTTTTAGTAAGATCCAAAATTAAGAGTTATTTGACTTTAAGTTATTATTGAGTTTATCGAACCTCAGTGTTTGCGACTGAGGCTTTTCTGGCCATGGACTCTCTCACAGCTGTGGAGTCTTTGATTTCTTTATTAATGTTATTAACAATCTTTTTAAGTTCAGTCAGAGTGTTTTACATTTTCCTGATTTCAACTTAGATTTCTTTCTTTTTGTTTTAATTATTTGATGACTTTAGTTTAATATTTTAGGTTTTATCGTTAACAATGATAATGTCTTACTTTAAATTTAGGGCTCTATTGATCAATTCTTCAGTTTAAGATTGTACAAGAATTTGTTACTTCTTTATTTTTTCATTTATCATTTAAGTTTCAATTATAGATTATTCGTATTGTTTCTTTTTAATCATTTCTTTTTTGTAAGATTTTTTCAACTTCTCGCATTCTTTTTTGTACTAATTAATGATTTAGTTTGTATTTTTAATGTTCTGCTTAATTTGGTTTATGTTAAGATCCACTTGGGTCATGAGATCAATTTTTATTTGTTACTTTTAAGAATCGAGAATGTAGTTCTAATTTCTGAGCTGCTCTGTTTCGTGCTTTATTTATTGAGTATCCTGTAGAATTTATTCTTTTTATTTTTCAAGCCTGTCTATTTCTTATTACTGACTTTTGTTTTTCTATTCAAAGGTTGCACATATTTTGGTTTTTCTTTCAATTTACTCTTTAGTTTATTTAAGTTAATTTTGCATTCCAATAATTTCCATATGAAGATTTTCTGCACTTTTGGCATAATGATCTGGTGAGTCTTTAATTTTTAAAAGGTGTTCTTTCAATTTTTATTATTGTTCTGCCAATTAGATATTTTTTGTTTGAATAGTTTTAATTTTCTGCATATTGTCCTAAAGGTCTCGATGAAGCCCTTCAATATAATTTCTCGTTTTCTCATTCATTTGTTTTGTCTTTTCAATTTCTGAGTTGTAATGCTCTATAATTGGCTGCATTCTTTACTTAGTGTAGCGAATATTTTATTACATTTTTTGACGACTATTCATTACTTACTTTTCTCTATTTTATGCTTCGTAAATTTGGCCTTCATACTTTGTCTTTTGGATTTAGTACTCAGATTCGGCTTTTTTGAAAGACCTTAAAAGTCTTTATGTACTTTAAGTGATTTCAGCCTGTCGCGTACTGACAAGTTAATGCTAATGCCTTGATGTTGTTAATTCTTTTTGAAGTATTTTCATGGTTTAATTGAGGGTATTGTAGTTTTTTTGAGACTCACTTATAACTTTGAAAAGGGACTTGATAAGAGCTGATACATCATGAAATTGTTATTGTGTTAACTTTCCCTGTTTAAAGAAATACTCGGTTGATTCAGAGCCGAGTTTCATATTCATGGCGATGAGATTTTCGTCTCCACTCATTTGAAATTTTTAAGAAAAGGGATTAATTTATTATCAATATTGATTGTATAACTTAAAACATTGCTCATTTTAAAAAATAATAAATTGATTTGAATGATTGAAAACAACATTGATAGTTAAGATGAATTGCAAACATGGTCAAAGCGAAAATTAAAATTAGGGAGTTTAAATATATGTTTAAATACAGATCAATCGTTGTATTAGAGTCTAGCGTCTTGAACGTAGATACCGTCCAAGAAAGATCTAAGATCCTTATCTTGAATGACAGTAGCTTGTTGGATTCTGGCACAAACTTGGGAGACTTTTTCCAAATCGATTGATTGAAGAGTAATGTTGTTCTTTTATTATTCTTTCTTGGTGATCAAAACTCCTTCTGGGGCATCGATTCTCTTGTTCATCTTGAAACCCAAAAAGTTCTTGATTTCGACAGACTAAATTTTAATTAACAATTACTCTTCCGTTCTCAATAATGTTGACAACGATTGGGAAATGGGAATATGCCAAAACCATCTTGAATTTGTATCCGTTGGTAACACCGTTAATCATGTTTCTAATGGTGCTTCTTACGGTACCGAGGACTGCGTTTCTCTTCTTCTTTTGAAGCCACATTCTGAATTTAAGGGCTGGAATTCCTTTTTTGTTCTTATCCTTAACCATTTCGAAGGGAATGTGTTTGAATGATTTTGTCAAGGTACCGAGCTTACCTTTAACGGTGACGGTTCTTGATTTAACGTCAACGGTGACTCCTTCTGGGATTTCGAGTTCTTGTTCAGAGACGATGTACTTCATTATCACACAATTTATATTATTTTTAATTAATATAAAAAATACCAATTTATTTATCTTCCTTCGTCCTTTTTACATTTTATATCATTCATATCCTTCACTTTTTTAAGCCTTTCTTCAATCTAAAGTAAAAAATCCTGTAATTCAAAAAGTAAATTAGTAAAAAATTCATGAAATTAAACGAGTTAAATAGTTTACAAATCAGAAAAGCATGAATTGTTTTCTAACGTTACCGATGACTTCGTGTGGGATGACTTTTAAGACATTGAATGAAACAGTTTTACAGAGAGGTCTGCATTCACCAATGACGACAATATCTCCTTCCTTAACTGAGAAAGCTGGTGAGCAGTGGACTGAAATGTTTCTGTGTCTCTTTTCGTATCTGTTGTACTTTGGAACGTAGTGAAGATAATCTCTTCTGACGACAATGGTTCTTTGCATTTTAGTGGAGATGCAGATACCCTTGAGAATTTTTCCTCTGATGGATACGTTGCTGGTGAATGGGCATTTCTTATCAACATAGGTTGATTCGATGGCTTATTTGGGGGTTCTGAATCCAAGTCCGATGTTTTTAACATATCTAACTCCTGAGGTGGTTTTTTTAGCGAGGAGTTTTTTAGTGTTCAAGAAGACGTTTTCTTGTTTTTGGAATGATCTTTCGGTCTATTTTTAGAAAATAAGGTACTTGATTCTCAGCCATTGATCGATGTTGTAATTAAATTTAATATTTATAAAAAATAATTTAAGTCTTCCCCTATTATTAAATTTTTAAATAAACAAACTTAGTAAAATTTGATTTTTTTAAATCAATTTAATTTCAGTTTTTTTTTGAAAAAACAAGTGCAATCAACTTCTTCGATAAAGAAAATTGAATTTAAAAACAATAAATAAATGGAAAAATGTATGAATCTTAGTTTTAGTTCATGAGTTCTTTTTTGGTGGTAGTTTTTTTTAAAGTTTTTAGATTTAAATTTGAAGTTCAACATACTTTCTATGGATAGATTACTTCTCCTTGATTAATTTTTAGTTCTCATCTATTTTTTACTCTAATGTTTTCAATTATTTAGAAGAGCCTGCTATTTCCTGTACGATTTATTAATTTTACTTTTACAATTGGATTAATGTCTACATAAGGAACTCTTTATTGCTCGCTATTTTAGAATATGTTTCAATGAACGAGTTTTATGTCTATTGTTCTTGTTAATGGTAACTTGCTATAATTTAATGCAGTTCAGATGTTTATTGTTTAATATGAAAAATTTGTGATTCGTAAGTTGACTTGATTTTTTCAATGTCGATTTGACTTATTTTATCTTTTTGTTTTATGCTCAATTTTTAGAAAAACTTTCTCTGACATTAAAGCTGATTTATTGTATTCTTATTGTTTTTAATTTGTTAGTGATAATCCTTGATATTGGACTCAATTCTTGAAGCTACATTTGAAGCCTCAGGAGCAATTTATTTTTTGAAAGAATTGCCTTGAGCAGATTGCTGGTAAAAGTTGCCAGAAACAGACTGATCGTTCTCATCATAGTATTCGGTTTGAATACTATTTGTATGATTCATTATTAATTTATTTATTCTCAATAAGAGATTATTATTTTACTAACGGAATCAAAATCATACAAAAATTTAAAACTTTTATTAAATTAAAATAAATTTCCTGATATTTTCATCAAATTTTATTTCAGATATTTAATGCTTCAACATATCATCAATTTAAACTATTTTCTTACTCTAAAACAAAAAATTTAGGGTTTCATCATTTTTCTTTTCTTTACAAATAAATAACAAACTCTTTAATCTTTGCTTGGCTTTCTTATGTATCCTTCATGTTTTTTTTTAAATTCTATTTTATCTCAATAATTTTATTGTTTTTATTCGTTTATGTTATTTCATTTCTTCTTTTCCAGCTATAAATTCATTTGCTCAATTGTTTTCATATTTGCCACTCTTTTTTAGGATTAGCTTACGACTATATTGATAGATTTAAGATTTTTTATCAAAGATTTTTCTTTGTAAGATAGCAAAAAATGAAAAAGAAACTTACATAAAAAGCTGTAAATCAAAAGTATTAAGAAAAAAACCATATTAAACTAATCTCTTAAAAGTAAGAACTTGATTTACAATGATAAATCCAAAAAAAAAGAGATTGACACAAAAAATGGCAATTTAGTATATCAAAGTAATTATTAGTCAGTTAGAAACTTTTTAGCAATGTTGAGGAAACGTCTCTTTAACAACTTTTTTGCTATATTTGAGCAAAAGGTTTGACCTCATTTAATTGACTTTGATCCATAACTGGTTACGCTACTCCAGTTGATTCTATGTCGCCTCTCCAAAATTTGCTTAACCCAAACTTCTAAATACTACGTTGAGGTTTGTCATGAGTTAGAAACGATCGCCGTTACTTTCCAAGAGTTAACAATATTGTATCATCTTTTTACATGACTCGAGGTTGTTGGTGATTTTGACCAAATTAGTTGCCATAACTTTTTTAATTAATTTCTATAAAATATAAATCTGCCCATTAAATCTATATCAATAAAACCTCTAAATTTATTTAACTACTTTTATTTTTCATTAAAGACATCAAAAAATTAAACTCATATTTAAGGCAGAATCAAAGGCTTTTTGTTGCTTTTTTTGCATTATATCGTTTTCTTCAGCCTTCTATTTTCCTACTCGATTTCTCTCATTTTTACGGAAGCACATCGCTCTAATATTTTACTGCCAGCTAAATTGGCTGATTTGCTTTTCGCCTCCAATGAATGTTCTCCCATGTACATTTTTCTAACATAAGCTGGATTGTATTTTACTTCAACCAGCTTCTAAACCAATTTTTTATTTTTTTCATATACTTACTTCTATGAAGCAACAGAAGTTAGTGTTCTTTTCTTTCTGGTGACGTTTTTAAATTCAGGATAACGAGATTTTCTATTTTGGATTAAAATGATATTTTGCTGGAGATATTTAAGTGAAAGCTGATCTTAAAAAGAGAGCCGATTATACATAAATACAAGAGATAGTAAGAAAAAAGAGTATAAAAAGGTTTAAACGTTGAAATAAATAAAAAAGTTAATGAAAAAAAAGGATAGAATGGGAGAATCAAAAGTTTAAAGTAATAAAAAAAACCTCCGCAACCGAGAATTGAACTCGGGTCTCCTGCGTGACAGGCAGGGATAATAGCCACTATACTATTGCGGATCCGCTGATTAATTGACAGGTTTAGAATTGAAATTAGCTAATCAATGTGGAAAACTAATGAATTTTTTCATTTTCATTTCTTTAGAAAAATAAAATAATTTTTTTATAAATTTTCTATAAATTCATTTTTACTTTAATTAATAATTTTTACTACAAATAAATACTTAAAAAAAATTTTTAACTTAAAAAATACTGTATTAATGTCATCATTTTATTCAGCTATGGATACGCATGATATATCCGCTGATCAATAAAGAGCTTTGGATATTTATAAAACAGGAAAGATACTTTTCTTTTTCTTTTAAGGAGAAATTGACGACTTGGGTTTCGAGGAAATAGGTTTTGTGACAGATTTATACCAATTTTCCAATACTTAAGTATCCAAATCAGCCATTGAGAATTTACTGTCTTAAATAACCATTAGAATCTAAAGCTCTTTGTTGTAGCAAACACATTAGTAATTTTTATTTCCCTTATAAACTAAGCAGCAAAATCGTTCACTTTTTCTGTTCTAATTTTCACTTTTCATCTAAGCTATACGATCTTCCCAATAGTTATAACCCACTTGGTACTTGATATAGAAAGTATGTTTTTGCATTGATATGATTTCCCTAAAAAGGCTTTCTTACATGAACCCCTTCAGAAAAATGACACAAATTTAATTGGGGGTAGAAATTAACTCAAAATATTGTCCCTTATTTTATATTTTACTCTAAATCAGGCCTAAACTTTTTATTATATTTTATGAACAGTACTCAATGCAAGTTTTTGTATAACAATTCTCTTTCCTATCTTTTATCTCTAACATTTAAGGCAGCATAGTCGAAGAATTCTCTTTTTCTAAATGTTCGATTAAATAACCGCAGAAAATCATACTGTATTCTAAAAGATCCTAATTTCCTGAAATAATCATTGATTTAATCAGGTCAATAAAGTAGACAATGGTGCCTTATTAAAAAGTCTTAAAAGTCTTGTTGTTTGATGACAATACATTTGATATCTTTTTGCTGCTTTTTTTAATTTTTAGTTTGGCCTATTTTAACAATCCATGACTTATTTTTATTCTTAATTTTTTAATACTTTAATGCTTTTTTATTATTTGGCAGCAACACAAGAGGACCAAAATCCTTAAGATTCCTCGAAAGGAAGTGACTTTATTTGATTTCCATCCTCTTTTGTACTTGTTCGTTTTCATATCGTGTATGACCCAACTTTCGGCTGATAGCTTCAATTTGGATTCATCTTAATATTTTAATCTTTACATTGCTTGAATGGACTTAGTTTCAGAGGGCTTTACGGAGAAACCAATTAATCTTCGATTTCAGTGTATTTTCTGATTCTCTCTGGAGGACATCGAGAATAGATGGTTTTGATAGAATTGATTTTAGCTTTGCTAAAAATGCTGGTTTTTTTTAGTATATTGGACTCTACGATATTTTGTTATTTTTCGATAGTATTGAGCCGTATAATTTTGTGAGATTTGGAGCGAAAACGAGTATTTAGAGAAGGTGAAGTTTCTGAGATAGGATTCATTAAAATAA
>Ga0102832_1000976_pt1 | contig 27820 bp, 23 predicted proteins | sample EBPBio282013_DNA_FD_88942 | JGI IMG/M metagenome (GOLD analysis project Ga0102832, IMG submission 88942) | Wastewater treatment Type I Accumulibacter community from EBPR Bioreactor in Madison, WI, USA - Reactor 2_5/28/2013_ DNA (Illumina Assembly) | ecosystem: Engineered > Bioreactor > EBPR >... | reverse complement strand
TTGGTACACATTATAAGGACAAACAAAACTTTTTTACTCCGATCTTGGAAATAAAAAGATTGAGGAAGCCTTTGTTAACAAAGTCTCTGAAATCTAACTGAACAATGAACATTTAAACCTAACCAATAAATCTCACCAACTTCAGTTTAAGGATAAAATTATGATTCATAAACAGAGTGGGGCTAAATTTCCAATTACTACTTATCCGAATAAAATAACTTTTACTTTGAATGGCGAATAAAAAACTATTCCTGATTCGGAATTCTTAAAAATACCTAAAACGGGAGGTAATTTATTTTGGAGAGTTAATGAATTCACTGATTGTTAACTTTCGATTGGATTTTACAAAATCGATTTAGTTAAATCGCTACAAACAAACCTTTTTTCAAAATTCCAAAGAAATATCGGATATGATGAGGAAGATGTAAAAGATTCTCAATGTTTTGATCTTGAGGTAAGTTATGATGTAAAGGCTCCAAAATTATGTTTTTAATATGCCGTATAAAATTAAAATGTCGTCAAAAAAACTGAAACTTTTGTAAAATAACACTTAGAAAAAAAGCTTGTCAATCGAGAAAAACCCTTTGATAATTAATTGACAGCAGACTTAGTACAAAGATACACAAAAGAAGCTCAATAACAAAATGTCTCAATAGAATTTTCACAAAATAGAAATTCTTTTATTTTGAAGGCTTACAATGAAAAAAATATTGACATATTCTTGAAAATTCTTTCTCATTTATCAAAGACATCAAAAATCGACATAAGCTATCCTGATTAATGGGTTCCACAAATACAAGATATTCAAACATTTTTTGTACCTCCTAATACACCATAATTTAACAAAATTCAGACTAAATTTACAGCTGGAAAAATCACATAACTTGTAAGAATTCAGAACAGAATCGTTTTTAAAAAGTTTTATGAAGAAAAACTTTTCTTGAAAGAACTCAATGAAGGAAAAGATATAAAAGAAATGCTTCTTTACCATGGTACAAGACTAACAGATCCTAAGTTAATTTATGAAGACAAATAAGAATCTTTTAATTTAAATTATACTGGAGACCACAATTTGTTAGGAAAAGGTACTTATTTTGCCGAGAAACCATAATATTCAGTTGGATATTCCTACAGTTAAAATCCTCTCTTAGGTATTAAATCAATGTTTTATTGCCGAGTATTAGTTGGTGATAGTGAAAAATGTCTTGCCCATAACAACAATATTCGTGACACAAGCTTTAAAAACAAAGCTAAAGGACAACGATATGAATCAATGACAGACTTTTTACAAGGATCAAACATTTATGTCGTCTACAAAAATAGACGAGCCTATCCTTTGTACTTGATCAAATACAAATGATCAACTGATTGATTAACCCTAACCATATTTATCTAAATCTTTTTCTAAATTGAATAAAAAAAAATCCTTTTACAAAAATAATTATAAATTCCAAAACAAAAAAGAATGTTGTTGAACATCAGCCAATACAAAACAAATATAATTGATTAGATGAAACTTTTAAGCCAGCTCAGATATAAGCTCAATAATCAGTTAAGAAACTTTAAATAATTGCAATACCTTACCATAATCAGAAAACATGTCAATCATTTGTTTTAGGCTATGGCTTAAATTGAATAATACAATCCAAAACAAGGAGGAAAGATTACTGATTTGAGAAAGTTTATTTAAAACAGTACTGAAAAAATGGATGAACTTAAATCCAGAATTAAAAGTCAAGGAATCAGAGTCTCTAAATTAATTGAAGATGGAAAATTCCTTCAAGCAGGTACCATAGTTTTTGGTGGCTTATCCAGAATCTATTCAAATCTATAATCTATTCAAAGCAAAATCTAATTTATTTCCACTGCAATCAACAAACTCAAAGAATAAAAAAATAAAAAGAAATAAACTACAAATATCAATTGAAAAATTTACTTTTTTTAAACAAATGTAAGAATCCATTCAGATTTACTTCTGAAAAAATATTTCAATAAAAAAGGAGAAATTTAAGGAGAATAAATAAAATAAAAATGTGTAAAAGTAGATATCTTTATCTTTATTTATGTCAGATTCGTCAGATAATTTATTGCATTATAAGAAGTAAATTTTATTTGATTCATTATTTATGGGTTCTTTCTTTTTATCTTGATCTTTACCTTTCTTAGCATTTCCTTCTTTATTTTAGGTAATGAATTGACTATTTTCCTTCATCTATTTGCTCAATTTAATTTGATGGTTAAGATATGTTATTAGGTGCTTTTTCAGTCTGTTCTTCGATAAAATCGCGGATTTTTTCACCCAGGTAGCCAATGACGAAAACAAAATCAGTGAGCCCGACCTCGATCAGTTTATCCACAATAAATCGGATAATAGGTTTGCCTGCCACAGGCATCAGGGGCTTGGGCTGGGTGTAGGTGTGCGGTCGGAGGCGCATGCCTGCGCCTGCAACAGGGATCACGACTTTCATGGGCTGGTTGCGAATATACAATCGGGTGGTTGCCTGTGTGGCAAAGGTACGGCTGTTTCTCAATTGCTTTTACTACCGCTTGCTACAAAGGCTTTGGCAGAAACGACTTTTCTGGTGTTGAAATTTTTCCCGGAAAAAAGAAAAGGCAATTCCCGAACTGAGGAAGACGTTCCTCCATTGCGGCGGGTATGAGTTTTTATCACCTGCGGCCGACCTTTCTTTACTCCTTGGGGTGGAGTCAGGCCGCGAAGTACTCATCCCTTTCGTTACCCGTTGAACATTTTCTGCCAAAATGCATTTTTATTTTTTGAGGCAGAAATGCTCCATCAGACCATTTTCTGCCTGTGTAGCCTGTGTTTGCGGGCCAGCCAGTGCTGAATTTTCCACACATCCGTACAAAACTTTGCCACTTCTACTACATCGTGCTGTCATTGGCAGAACGATATTGCTGTGGAAAACAGGCAAGGTTTGTAATCACCGGCAATTGTTCACCTATTTCAATCCAGTTATTCTATGAAAGAAATCAGGGAAATGCTTCATGCTTTTGCACGTGCTCAACGAGCAGGAAAAAGAACGGCTTTGATTACCATCGTTCACGCTTCCGGCACCATTCGGCGTCGTTTGGGCGCCCGATTGCTCATCACCGAAGACGGGGAAGTTTCCGGCGGAGTTTCCGACATGCACCTTCAAGGCCGCACCTTGCAAAAAATGGTTTCGGTTATCAATCATCAAAAGAACAAATTGCTTGTATTGCACACCCAGGAGGCCGACGATGCCCGTTTTTGCCTGCCCCTGGGCTATTCCGGCGATGTACAGGTGCTTGTCGAGCCGGTGCTGACCTACAAGCGTTACAACCCGATCGAGTTGCTGCAACAAGTCGCCTCGGGCAATAAGGATGCGGTATTGGTTACCGTATTTTCACAAGACCAGAAGATACAGCAGGGTACACAATTGCTCTATCGCAGCGATATGCTGCAATGCACCTTGCCAACGGCCTTGCAGCCGCAGGTACTTCAGGTAGCACAGGATGCGCTGGCACGACAAAGGTCGTTTGTACGGTCGTATGCGCTGGGGCAGAGCCTGTGTATTGCCCTGGTGCAGTTTGTACCCTGGATCGTGGAACAAGTGGGCGGATTCTGGTCGCCGATTTCTTAAGAAAATCTCAAAATCGAGCGCGTACACAAGAATGACAAGAGGGAGCGACGTTTGAGGAGCAAGAGGCAAGGGGCAAGAGGCAAGGGGCAAGAGGCAAAGGGCAAGAGGCAAGGGGCAATTTTTGCACTCGAAAACTGGTACCATTTTGCCCCTTGCCCCTTGCCCCTTGTCTCTTACTGTTTCGCCTATGCCACACCTACGCGCTTTTGCTCCTTGCCTTTTTGCTCTTTTGCTCATCTCTTCTTGTCAAAAAGAGGTAACCAACCCGGATAACACCAGCACTGCTACGTCCGGCAATTCAGATGAATGCCCTTCTCTGCAAGCATTTCTGGTAGCATCCGAATCGGAACAGGAAACGCAGAACAATACCCTCCTGCAATATTTCACGCTGCAAGAACTGTCAGATTTGCGCAGCAACACCTGCCTGGCAAAATCACCGACCGAAGATGAAAGCGGCACTACCGAGCGCGCCTCCGGAGCAAAAGGCCGTTTCTGGACGCCCGGAGCCACTATTCGCGTTCGGTTCCTCAATGGCAGCGCCACACTTCAGCAAAAGGTATTTGCCTGGGCAACAGAATGGGAAAACTACGCCGATGTTGACTTTGTGCAAGTAAATTCGGGCGCCTCCGAAGTGCGCGTGCTGTTTGGAAACGATGGATACTGGTCTTATGTCGGCCTCGACAATGCCAATATAGAGGCCTGCGAGGAAACCATGAGCCTGCAACTGACAGACCAAACATCTGCCACGGAAATCCGTCGTGTGGCGCTCCACGAATTTGGCCACGTGCTGGGCATGCGCCATGAACACCAGCAACCTGCTGCGTCCATCCCCTGGAACACAACAGCCGTCTACAACTATTACAGCCAGCAAGGTTGGTCGCGCACGGAAGTAGACGAGCAGGTACTCAATAAAAACAGCACTGAAACCACTCAATACACGGGTTTCGATGCTTCGTCGATCATGGAATACCCCGTCCCGGCCAGCCTCACCACCAATGGCTATTCGATAGGCTGGAACACCCAGTTGTCGGCCGCCGACAAGTCTTTTATGCAGTTGATGTATTCGTCGCGCCGCATCAAAGTGCGCCATGCTGCAAGCGGATACACTGGGAAAATTACTTTTTTGGTAGCCGGAATTTACCATACGCTGTTGCCAGGCGAGACGCTTTCCGTGCCGGTTCAAAGCGGTGCCAACACGCTGTCGGTGTACGAGCAGGTGTCGGGCGCCTGGGCCTGGGACGATTATTCGGTGGCGTATGGAAGCAATTACAAAATTGTGCGTACGGGCGCTGCCAATAATATGACTTTGCAGGTAGAGTAGAGGTTATTTTTATACCTTGCTTGGGTTAAAAAGGTATAAAACCATGATGAACAGACGAAAATTCCTGCACGACACTGCGCTCGGCACACTCGGCTATTCCCTATTCAACCAATATGGTTATTGCTCCCGTGTTCGGATACCGCAGCCACGCGGACTGGGTATCGCGCTGGTGGGACTGGGTTATTACAGCACCGATTTGCTGGCGCCGGCGCTTCAAAAAACGCAACACTGCTATCTGGCAGGCATCGTTACCGGTTCGCCGGAAAAGGCGGTGAACTGGCAACGGCGTTATGGCATTCCTGAAAAAAACGTTTACAATTACCAGAACTTCGACAGCATTGCCGACAACCCCGCTATCGATGTGATTTACATCGTATTGCCGCCCTCTATGCATGCCGAATATGTGATTCGGGCTGCCAATGCAGGCAAACACGTGTGGTGCGAAAAACCGATGGCTGTCACTGTAGCCGAATGCGAACAAATGATCGCCGCCTGTGAAAAAAACAAGGTGCAACTCAGCATCGGCTATCGCATGCACCACGAACCCAATACGCAAACCATTATGGGTTTTGCCAAAAACAAACCCTACGGAAACATTCAGAAACTGACGGCTTCGGCTGGTTATTTCGACAACCGAACCAACCACTGGAAACAGAAAAAGGCCATGGGCGGTGGCGCTACCTACGATATGGGGGTGTATTGCATCAATGCGGCGCGTTATGCCACCGGGCTCGAACCGCTATCGGTGCTGGCGCGGCAATCGACCACCCGCCCCGAGATATATTCGGAAGTGGACGAAACCATGCATTTCGAACTGGAATTTCCCGGCGGTATTCAGGCCGTGTGTGAAACCAGTTTCGGAAAAGGTATGAACAGCCTGCGCGTCGATTGCGCCAAAGGCTGGTACCAACTCGAACCATTTCAGTCATACACCGGCGTAAAAGGCATCACCAGCGACGGAATAGCGCTGGATGCTGCCATCGACAACGAACAGGCCCGCCAAATGGACGATGACGCCCTGGCTATCATGCAGAAAAAGCCGGGCCTGGTATCGGGCATGGAGGGCCTGCTGGATATCAAGGTGGTGGAGGCGATTCACCGGTCGGTGAAGGAAAATGGGAAAACGAAAATATGAGTCCTGAGTCGTAAGTCCTGAGTCCTGAGTCTGTAGAGTACACCTGATTACTCCTGGCAACCTTTGTATGATGTGCCAGGAGTAATCAGGTGTACTCTACAGACTCAGGACTCAGGACTTACGACTCAGGACTTTATACATGCCGATTCAGCAAATTCTCAAACAACTCCTGCTTCCCGCTGCGCTGTGTGGGCTCCCCGTTGCGCTGTGCAATTTTTTGCAGGTCTTTCAGTTTGAGTTTGCCCGCTTCAAAGGCTTTGCCTTCTTCCGAATCGAAGGATTCGTAGCGTTCGGCCAGCATTTTCCGATAAGCTGAATTTTCCAGAATATCGTGTGCGGCGAGCAGCGCGCGCGCAAATACATCCATACCACCGATGTGGGCGTAAAAAATATCTTCCAGATCGGTGGAGTTGCGGCGCGATTTGGCGTCGAAGTTCACGCCACCGCCTTGCAGTCCGCCCGATTGCAGGATGATGAGCATGGCTTCCGTAATTTCCATCACGTTGTTGGGAAACTGGTCGGTATCCCAGCCGTTCTGGTAGTCGCCGCGGTTGGCGTCGATGGAGCCGAGCATACCCGCATTGGCGGCCACTTGCAGTTCGTGTTGGAAAGTGTGAAGTGCCAGGGTAGCGTGGTTGACTTCGATATTGAGTTTAAAATCCTTGTCGAGGCCGTATTCGCGCAGGAATCCGATGCAGGTGGCCGAATCAAAATCGTACTGGTGCTTGCTGGGTTCCATGGGTTTGGGTTCGATGAAGAACGTACCCTTGAAACCCGATTTGCGGGCGTAGTCTTTGGCCATGTGCAGGAAACGCGCCAGGTGGTCGAGTTCCTTTTTCATGTTGGTATTCAGCAGGCTCATGTAGCCTTCGCGGCCGCCCCAGAACACATAGTTTTGTCCACCGAGTTTGATGGTAGCATCGAGGGCCATTTTCACCTGTGCGCCGGCGTAGGCCACCACTTCAAAATCGGGGTTGGTAGCGGCGCCGTTCATGTAGCGCGGGTTGGAAAACAGGTTGGCGGTGCCCCAGAGGAGTTGTACGCCCGATTCTGCCTGTTTTTTCGCAGCGTAGTCGGTAATTTTTTGCAGTCTGCGTTCGCTTTCCCGCAGGGTCGGGCCTTCCTGCACCAGATCGAAATCGTGGAAACAGTAGTACGGTATGCCAATTTTGGTGATGAATTCAAAGGCCGCATCCATTTTGTCATAGGCCTGTTGCAGCGGATTTTTGGCTTCCAGCCAGGGGAACGCCTTGGTGCCCGGCCCGAAGGGGTCGCCGCCTGTACCGCACAGCGTATGCCAGTAGGCTACTGCAAATTTGAAATGCTCAGCCATGGTTTTCCCACCCACTTTCCGGTTGGCATCGTACCAGCGGAATGCCAATGGGTTGTCGGACTTCGGTCCTTCGTATGGTATGGAGGAGATGTTTTTGAAATAGACGCGTTCGCCTGTCGTGATTTTCATAAGTGAGTGGTGAGTGGTGAGTGGTGAGTAGTGAGTAGTGAGTAGTGAGTGGTGAGTAGTGAGTGGTGAGTAGTGAGTGGTGAGTAGTGAGTGGTGAGGAAAATCGCAGTAATGCACTAATCACACTACTCACCATTCACTACTCACCACTCACTACTCACCACTCACTACTCACTACTCACCACTCACCACTCACTAAAGAAAGTTCTTTTTTCCAGCGCTCATAAGCGACCTGGTATGCTTCCGTTTGACTTTGCGGCTCGTATCGATGCACAATGCGGCTGCCCTGCATGGCTTCTTCAATGTTCTTGTAAATGCCTGCCGATACACCGGCTGCCCGGGCGGCGCCGACAGCGCCGGTAGTGGCATGCATCTCGATGGCGGTGCCTACCAAAGTGGCAATGGTATTGGAAAAAATAGCCGATTGAAACAGGTTGTCGTTCCCTACGCGCAACATACTGACCGGAATTTGCATATCGCGCAGGGCTTCCATGCCATACACAAATGCAAATGCGATGCCTTCGAGGGCTGCCCGGTAGAGGTGGCGTTTTTCGTGTCTGTTGAAATTCAAACCCAGGATGCGCGAGCCGGGTGTACTGTTGCCCAGCATACGCTCGGCGCCATTACCGAAAGGCAAAATGGTCAGGCCATCCGAGCCGACCGGCACGGTGGCAGCGGCCGCTTCCATGTCGGGGTAAGTAACGGCATTGTCGCCTACAATCTGCCGGATAAAACGGTACTGGCTGCCCGCGCCATTGATACACAGTAAAACGCCGGTGAGTGGCTGCTCGCGCGTATAATTTACATGCGCAAAACCATTGACGCGTTGTTGCTGGTCGTGCTAACCGACCGGGATACCGGCGGGCAGCCCGAGCGCAGCGGCAGCGGCGGCATGCAGTTGGCCCTGCGGCTCAAAAACGCGGCGAATGTCTGGCAGCATCGATTCCGGAATACCGTAATACTCCATGAGTTTTCGCGCCGGTGTATGTTCGGCAAAATCCCAGAAAATGCCTTCCGAAAGTCCGGTGATGGTGGTGCAGATTTCGCCGGTCATTCGATAGGCGATGTAATCGCCCGGCAACATGATTTTGTGAATTTTTTCAAAAATGGCAGGCTCGTTTTCACGCACCCAGCGCAATTTGGAAGCCGTAAAATTGCCGGGCGTATTGAGGTAATGCTCCAGACAATAGCCTGACCCGATGGCCTGAAATGCCCGTTCGCCGATGGCTACTGCGCGGCTGTCGCACCAGATAATGGAAGGCCGCAATACCTCGCCTTGCTTGTCGACAGTGACCAGCCCGTGCATCTGATAGGAAATACCAATAGCTGCTACCTGTGATGGATCGGCGCCGGTAGAAGTCATCAACTTGCGCGTAGCCTGACACACAGCATCCCACCACACAGCAGGGTGTTGCTCAGCCCAGTCGGATTGAGGCGCAAGAATTTCCATCTCCTGCTCGGGGTATTGTACAATGCCGGCCGTTTGGCCGCTGGCAGCATCGACGAGTGCTGCTTTGATAGAGGAAGAACCGATGTCGAGACCTAACAAATACACGGCAAACAGATTTGGTGATCAATAACAAAGATTGACGCCAAATTCACTATGAAATCGGTTGCATTTGAAAATGTGCGACTATTCTGGCCGTTCAATCGACAGCAAAGAAAACACTTTTTCGGAGTTTGTGTACTTTTGACACAGTGTAATTTTAAGCACACGTATCATTACTGCATTCAACAATGTATTGAATACCTGATACAGCACAAAAACCCCTCAACGGGCTTTTTTCCCAGTCCACCGAATTCCGTAAATCCAGAGTGCTACTGTTAGTGCTATTTGTATAATCCAGCCCAGAAAAGTACCAAACGCTCTTCCGGATTCAAATCCGTTGGGTTGGTCTGCAAATAAATTCGCGATAGAGCCCACAAATTGCGGGATTCTGCCCAGCATGGAGAGGGTGAAAAGAATAGCAAGTACAAGAAAAATGTATCCGAGAATTTTATTGGTACGCATGAATAATACGTTTTATATGAATTGTCTTATTACTTCGTGTGGGTAAATATACAATTTACAATAACATTTCTGCGCCTTCCTGACCGACCAGTGTCCCAATGGCAACCCCCATGCCGCTTAGGCGTACGGCAACGGTCACATTGGGCGAAACCTGCCGGATAATGGGCTTTTTCACGGGCCCCAGGCCGAGAATACCCGTCCACCAGGTATCTATTTCTACTGGTTGGCCGGGGCAGATAACTGTGTGCAACAAATCTGTAAGCGCTTCGCGGATGCGCGGGTTGGCGTCGAAGTTGTCGGTTTTTTCCGTTTCCAGGTCGAGATGACGGCCGCCGCCCAGCAGGATGCGCCCGTCGATATTTCTGAAATAGAAGTAGCCGCGGTCGTAGTGGAAGCAGCCCTCCACACGCAACCCGGGAATCGGATGCGTGATAAGCACCTGATTGCGAGCAGGTTGTACATCGAGTGCAGGAAGCAGGTTGCGGGCAAAACCATTGACGGCTACCAGCACTTTGGGTACGCGCAGGGTCCAGCCAGCAGTCGTTTCGATGTCGACGCCTTGCGAATGGTCTTCCAGGTGTTTGATGTCGAAGCCATTAAAAATGCGTACACCGGCGTCGACGGCTTTCGCCAGCAGGGTTTGCATCAATTTGCCGGTATGCACCTGGCCTTCTGCCTGGTTGAGAATGAGGCGTTTTACATGATGGAAGCCGAAGGCCGGTATACGTTCATCCACCACTCGATACACTTCCGGATGGCCCGTGATTTTACCGATTTTTCGGTTAAAATCGGGCATATGATCGAGGCATTTCTGAAAAATGCCCTCTTCTTCGCTGGTAAACATTTCATATCCGCCCAGTCCCTTGTACTCGATATGGGCATCGCCGGTGAGGGCGCGCAGGCGTTGCAGGCCGGTCCAGCGTTTTTCCACGATTCCCAGCACCTCGTCTTCGCTCATGTGTGTAAGGTCGTCGAGCAATTCGGTCATGGACCCGAAGCAGGAAAAACCTGCATTACGGGTGCTGGCGCCCACTGGAAGGATACCACGTTCGAGCACGGCGACGCGGAGTTTGGGATCGAGCGTTTTCAAATGAATGGCTGCCGCCAGCCCGACAATGCCGCTTCCGATAACGGCCACATCGATGTCGCGATAAAAGGTTTCGCGCTCCCAGTAACTGAGTGTGTACTGCATATAGGGTTGATGAGGGTTGATAAAGGTTGATGAGGGTTGATAAAAGTTGATGAGGGTTGATAAAAGTTGATGAGGTTGATAAAAATCGCCTCAAGATAAGGGAACGATTTTCAATTATCGAGTGGCTAAATATCAACCCTCATCAACCTTTATCAACCCTCATCAACCCTATCAACCTCATCAACCCTCATCAACCCTCATCACTCAAAAATGCTTATCCCACCAATCGCTCACCTCTTTTCCTTTCAGGTACATCACCGGCAAGATAATCAGGGTGATAAAGGTGGCGAAACCAAGTCCGTAAATAATCGTCCACGACAGCGGGCCCCAGAAGGCCACCGAGTCGCCGCCGAAAAATATTTTCGGATCGCCGTGGGCAAACAGGCTTTCAAAGTCGATATTAAACCCGATGGCCAGCGGCACCAGACCGAGGATAGTGGCCGTCGCAGTGAGCAGTACCGGCGTCATACGAATACGGCCGGCTTCGATCACGGCTTCGCGGACGCCCATCCCTCGTTCTCGAAGGATGTCGGTAAATTCGACCAGCAATATCCCGTTTCGCACCACAATACCGGCGAGGGCCACGATACCTACACCCATCATGATCACAGAGAAATCCATATTGGTAAAGTACATGCCCAGCAGAACGCCTATGATGGAGAATATTACTTCGGTCATGATAATCAGCATTTTACCAAAGGAGTTGAACTGCGTCACGAGGATCAGCAGGATCAGTCCGAGCGAAATGAGCAGCGAACGCCCGAGGAAGGTAGCTGCGTCGATAAACTCGGCGTCTTCCCCGGCAAAACCAACCTCGGTGCCGTCCTGTTGCGGGAACTGAGCAATGGCCGATTTCACAGAATTAATCACTTCCGTTTGTTTGGGCTGGTATTCTGCCGTGATATTCGAGGAGATGGTAACAATGCGTTCCTGATCTTTCCGGCGAATACCGCCATACGTGTTGGTGTACTTCACGTCGGCCAGCGCAGCCATCGGCACCGAACGCAGCACACCACCCATGTTCATATCACGGAATGTGATATTGAGGTTCTCCACCGAGTTGATGTTTTCGCGTTGGTCTTTTTGCAGGCGAATATTGACCGGAATCTCGTCTTCGCCGTCCTTGAACTTGGTGGCTTCCTTGCCCAGGATGGCGGTACGGAATTCGCTGCCGATTTGTGCGGTGGAAATACCCTCCCGGTTGGCGCGGTCACGGTCGATCTGAATGCTGATTTCCGGTTTGGAAACGATCAGGTCGCTACGCAGTTCTTCTACGCCAGGGATCGCGAGCGAGTCGAGGTAACGTTTTACCTTGGTCGCGGTAGTAATCAGTTGCTGGAAGTCGTCGCCACGGATTTCTACCGATACGGGTTTGGGGGTGGGCGGACCACCTTGTTCCTGGTCTACCACGATTTCAGCGCCGGGTATGATGCCTTTGGTGGCATTTCTGATTTTATCCATGTATTCCACCGTGCTCACGCCATTGCGCTGGCCGTATTCCACGAATGCCACGCCCACTTTTCCTTTGTTGGAGGTAGCGGAGCGGTCGAACTGATCTTCGGATGCACCCAGCGCCACGTTGGAAATAACCGACTCTACGATCGGGTTATTCGGCCCCAGCACTTCATTTACCTTGCCTTCCATCACTTTGGTGAGTGAGTCGGTTACGGTAATATCCGTACCCACAGGCAGGGTCATGTACACAAAAATAAAGTTCGGGTCGGCTTTTGGGAACAGTACGATATTGGACTGACGCGACAGCGTAAGACCGCAGGCGCTGATCAGCAGGATCATCATGCCCAGCAGCATTTTCCAGGGATGGTGCAATACCGCGCCGAGGAATCGGGCATAAAAATCCTGAAAAGCAGGCCATGCTTTATCCTGGAACCAAACAACCGCTTTGTCCAGTACATATTTGTACAATACAATAAACAATGCACAGAAAACCAGGAAGTTGCCCATGCCAATGTACCCATTTGCATAAAAGAAAATGGTGGCCAGCGCAAATACCACATACGCGGCATACAGGCGGTTGCGCACTTTTTTATGGTCGACCTTTTTCGATTCGTCGCCTTCTTTTTTCATAAACCATACGGCAAACACCGGGTTGATGATATAGGCTACCACCAATGAAGCTGTAAGCGTAATGATGATGGTAACGGGCAGGTAGTGCATGAATTTACCAAAAATACCACCCCAGAACACCAGCGGGAAAAACGGCGCCAGGGTAGTAGCCGTACCCGACAATACGGGCAGGAACACCTCTCCGGCGGCTTTTTTGGCGGCGTGTACGATGCCCAGGTCGGCTTCTTCGTGGTATATCCGGTGGGTGTTTTCTATGACCACAATGGCATCGTCGACCACAATGCCCAGCCCCAGGAGGAAGGCAAACAACACGATGAAGTTGAGGGTGAATCCTACGCTGGGTAGTACCATGAAGGCAATAAACATCGACAACGGAACGGCCAGGGCCACGAACACGGCATTGGTACCGCCCATGAAGAACATGAGGATGAGCGCTACCAGAATAAAGCCAATGATAATGGTGTTGATCAGGTCGTGCAGCGTGGTGCGGGTGGCGCGGCTCTGGTCGCCGGTGATGCTCACCTCGAGGTTGGCCGGGAATTCGCTGGCTTTCATCTCGTCCACGATCTTTTTGATCTTGTCGGACGCGTCGATCAGGTTTTCGCCGGTGCGTTTGATGACGTTGAGCGAGATGACATTGCGGCCGTTCAGGCGGCTGTAACTTTCCTGCTCCTGGTGCCCCATTTTTACTTCGGCGACGTCTTTCAGGTACAGTTGTGCGCCTGATTGAGACGACACGATGATGTTTTTGATTTGCTCTACATCCTTGAAATCGCCGCGGATGGAAACGGAACGCGTCATGCCACCGATGTCGACATTACCGGCCGAAATCGTCATGTTTTCGTAGGCCAGTGCATTGGAAATGTCATTGAAGGTGAGGCTTGCAGCCGCCATTTTGTATTTGTCGACATTGATCTGCACCTCTTTTTCGAGCGCGCCCACGAGGTCGACGCGGGTGATTTCACGCAATTCCTCGATGCGGTCCTTGAGGCGGTCAGAATAGTCTTTCAACTTGTCGAGGTCGAAATCGCCGGCTACATTGACGCTCATGATCGGAATTTCCGAGATGTCGAATTCCGTGACAGTTGGGTCTTCCAGCAGGTCGGTCGGCAAGTCGCGTTTGGCTTTGTCGACGCCGTCTTTTACCTTTTGCTTGCACTGCGCTACATCGAGGTCGGTATTGAATTCGACGATGATGTTGGAAAAGTCCTGTACAGAGTAAGACGATACTTTTTTGACACCGCTCAAACCTTTGAGTTGTTTTTCAATGGGTTTGGTGACGAGTTGTTCCATGTCGGAAGGAGAGGCGCCGGGATAAATCGTGGTAACGAAAATCTGTGGCACCGTCACATCGGGGAACTGCTCTTTGGGGAGCGCGTTGTACGACATAATGCCCGCCAGCGTGATAATCACCGTAATGATGAATATCGAAGTGCGGTTGTCGATCGCCCACGAGGTAGGTTTAAATTCTTTCATGAATTTGTTATCAGTTATTAGTTATCTGTTATCGGTGTGATAAGCAGTTTGTTGAGCATTTGCAGGCCAGTTTCTCTGGCTGTACTATCTGTATTTTCAATCAGGTGTTTTCCAATTCGTTCGCGCTCTTGTGCCGATTTGTTCTGGCTCAGTTTTTCCTTGCCTTGCAGTTCTGTCACATCGATCCGGAAGGCGGTTAAGCCTTTTTGCATAGCAGCCTTGAATGGTTCCGGCAAATTCATCCATTGTGTAAAATATTCTTTCTCAAAGGATTGAATTTGCTTCTTCAGTAATCAAGGTATCGTGCCCGTAGGCATGCACGGCTATGTAGTTCCAGGTCGGCACACTCAGTTCCTTGTCGTACAGTGATGGCGAGATGTAGGCATGCGGTTCGTTGAAAATAACGAGTGCCGTTTGCCCCTCCAGTGTTTGCCATTGCGGATTGGCTTTGGCAAAGTGTGCCAGCAACTGTATCGTGCCATCTTCCTTCCACTCTACCACAAAAGGCAGGTGCGAAGCGCAGGGCTTGCCGTCTACTTCCGATACGATGGTGGCAAATGCGTATTGGCGCATGAAAGCCACCAGGGTAGCGGTGTCGGTTTGTGTGAAGTGGTGAGGAAGGTACATGGATAGAGCGTGAGAGGGTGAGAGATGTGAGAGTGTGAGAGCGTGAGAGCGTGAGAGATGTGAGAGGGTGAGAGTTCGTAGAGTACACCGTTTCACTCTAGAATTTTTTAGTACATAGCGGTTGTAATCTACGAACTCTCACGCTCTCACGTTCTCACTCTCTCACACTCTAGAAAGCGACCGTTTCTCCATTATTCACATCCTGAAAACCCGTGGTAATCACCCAGTCGCCTTTTTTCAGACCGCTGAGGACTTCCACCTGACCGTTGTAGTTGCTGCCTTGTTTGATGCTGGCTTTTTTGGCAACAGCAGTTTTGTCGCCGGTTTTTTCAGCAATCATCACAAACTCGCCATCCTGAGCCGTTTGAATCACGTTGACCGGAATGGTAACGGCATTCGGGTTCTGGTAGTCCACAATTTTCATCACCGCCACCTGATTGGCGCGGTAGTCGGCCGCGTTGGGCAAGGCGCATTCCACCACGAACGTACGGGTCATGGGGTTGATGGTTTTGCTGACATACGTCACGCGTGTGGTGATTTCTTTTTTCAGATCAGGGAAAAACACCTGCACCTGGTCGCCTTTGCGCACTTTGGCAGCATATGCTTCCGTCACCTCGCCCTTGATTTTCAGGTTGCTGAGATTGAGGATGTTGCAAAGCGGCATACCCGGAGAGATCACCTGGCCTTGTTTGAGCACGACGAGGTCGACCGTGCCGTTGGTAGGTGCATAAATTTTGGTTTGCCCGATGTTTTCCTTGAGGGTAGCGATGCTGCGCTCGATGCTTTCCTTGCCGTTTTTGGCCTGAATGAAGGCTACTTCGGTACCGATTTTCTGATCCCACAGGCCTTTCTGGCGGTTGTAGATGTCGGTAGCGGTAGCCAGTTGGCCTTCTAGTTCGGCGAGGCTTTTCTGGAGGATGTTGTCTTCAATTTCGGCCAGCAATTGTCCACGGCGCACGTCGTCGCCGTTTTTCACATACACGCGTTTCAGCGTACCGGGCATTTTGGCTGTAGCAGGAATGCTTTCTTCCGCATCCACCTTGCCTTGCAGGTCGATAAAATGGCGATAAACACCTGTTTTTACTTCGGTAAGACCGATGGTTTTTACCCGCGCCGGCTGGCCACTGGCAGTACCGATTTCTTTTTCCAGCGCAGTAATTTGTGCATCGATGGCTGCTTTGTCTTCTTTGAGTTTTGCGAGTTGGGCAGCGGGATCTTTGACGCCGCCACCGCCGCAGGCAGACAACAGCACGATGCTCAAACCGATGCTTGCAAGAGTGAGGAATTTAATATGGTTCATGTTGAAATGTTTTAATGTATTTAAATAAGTCGACAGTCGTCGGTCGGGTCAGGGTAGAGGGGGGGGCGCTGTGTTTCTCACTTCTCGCCTCTCACCTCTCACCTCTATTTCTCCAGACCGAGTGCTTTTTTAATAGCGATGCGGGCCGTCAGCAGGTCGTAACGGGCCTGCATAACATTCTGCTGGGCAGTATAAAGTCCCTGTTCGGCCTGTGTCACTTCGAAACTGCTGCCGACGCCGGCCTTGTATTTCGTCTGGGTAGTATCATAGATACGCTGGGCCAGGTCGAGGTTTTTTTGCTGGCTGCCGACGCGTTCCTGTGCATTGACGTATTGCTTGCGGGCCGATTCTACTTCGAGCGCGATGGCGTTTTCAAGCATTTGTTTTTGTACATCCAGCGTTTGTACACCCACCAGGGCGCGCTGGCGGCGGGCTTTGCTCACGCCGCTGTCCCAGAGTGTAAAATTGATCGACACACCGGCCACGGCAGAGGGGATAAAAAACCATTTTTTGTCGTTGCCAAAACCGCCCTGAAAAGCAGGGGAGTATTGCAAAAAGCCGGCAAAGGAAGGCATCCATGGTTTGCTGTTCAGTTCGATCTGCAGGGCGCTCAGGTCGCGGCTTTTCAGCAGGGCCACATAGTCGGCGCGGTTTTGCAGGTTGAGTTCTGTGCTCAGGTCGGCGTCTGTGTAGGTATCCATCAGTTGCTGGATGTTGTCGGAAAGTGTGATCTGATTGCTGACTTGCATACCCATGGAGAGTTTGAGGGCATCTACCACGATTTCGCGCTGGCGCACCAGGTTGCTGCGTTCGCTGCGCAGGGTAGATAGCGACAGATCAAGTCGATCGACGTCGAGTTGTTCGGCAAAACCGGCCTGGTTGATAGCGCGGGTGTCGGACAGCAGTTTTTCCAGGTTCCCGATGTTTTTATCCAGCGTTGCCAGGTTGTCGCTGATGAGCACGGCTGGCAAGTAGGCGTCAATCACGCGGTTGTACACCGTGCGTTTGGCGGCAGTAAGTTGCTGGTCGACATAGGCGCGATAGTACCATGCGGCTTTTCTGGCGACGCGGTAACTGTTGCTGAAAAACAACTGGTTGTACGACAGGGTGGGCGAGAGGTTGTGCAAAGCACTGAAGGCAATTTTTTCGTCGCCGGCTCCCGGGAAACCGAGTGCGCTGGCCGGAATGCCGGGGCGCTGGATGAAATACTGGTAGCCAATGCTTCCGGATACCTGAGGCAGGCCGGTCGCCTTGTTTTCCCTGATCTGCCAGTCGGCATCCGACACCTGAAGTTGTGCCACCTGTACTTCGGGCGCATTGGCCAGGGCGTACTGGAGGCAGTCGTTCAGGGTCATGCTCTGCTGGGCATGGCCGACAAGGGTCATGCCTCCTGCTGTCAGGAGTGTTAGTAGAATTGTACGTATTTGCATGATGAGAATTTTGTGCTTTTAGAGAGAGACGGAAGAGGGGTGGATTTTACTTTTCAGCATGGCCATTCCTTTTTCGGAAACAATGCCGTAGAGGTAATGCAGCATATACTGGCGGAATACGATTTCATATTTGTATTCCTCCTGCGGGAAAAGCGCCGGATTGAAAAGTTGCAGAGAACCTGAAATGTGGAGTTTGGTGAGGATATCGACATCCAGATCACTTCGATAGATGCCTTCGGTGATGCCTCGTTCGAGGTTGTTGCGCACGACGGTGTACAAAAAGCCGCGTTGATACTCGACTACTTTTTCCCAGGCTTCGGGGTGATAGCGCTGCAGGTCGTGGATGATGTTGGTTTTCATCTGTTTCAATTGTTGTGTATCGCTTTCAATCACGATATACATCTCTTCCAGGGCATTGGCAGCGTTGGCAAACAGGAGTGTGCAGGTTTGTTTTTCCTGCTCAATGTGCCTGCTCAACAGTTTGTGCACCAGATCGTCCTTGTTTTCAACAAACTGGTACAGGGTTTTTTTGGAGATGCCGAGCTCGCGTGCCACGTCATCCATCGTGATACTTTTAATGCCGAAGCGGAGAAATAATTCATCCACTCGTTTTAACCATTTTTCCTGCTGTTCGGTAAACATGTCGCAAAGGTAAACGTAGGAAACATTTTTCGCATCAAACGTTTCCTGTGTTTACTTGGTTCACCGACGAACGAACTTTTTTTTCCTATGAGTGCTGGAAAAAACTTGCCCAAATGTAGCACGCATAAAATTAAAAACAAAAAGTTTTATTATTAAAAACAATTTATTCTATATTTGCTGCCTGAACAACAGGAAAACAGGTTGCCGTAGGACGTTCGGTTTTTAAAAAATGTCGCAAGGCTGCCTGTATATCTTCACTTTTCAAATTACTGCTCCCATGTCTGCTTCTCTGCTCGGCCTTCGCACCTGTATCTACCGCGTTACCGATCTGGCACGCGCCACTGAATGGTACAGCCGCTTTTTAGGATTCGGCCCCTATTTCAATCAACCGTTTTATGTCGGTTTTGAAGTGGGTGGCTACGAACTTGGCCTGCAACCTGTTGAAGATGATAAAAGTTCCGTCGGCCAAAACATAGAAACCTATTGGGGCGTGGAAGACATTGCCGCTGCTTATAACCAATTGCTCGAACTGGGGGCCACGGCGCACCAGCCTCCCACCGAAGTAGGCGACGATATTCGGGTGGCTACGGTGAAAGACCCCTGGGGCAATTTGATTGGGGTTATTTATAATCCGCATTTTGGGGGGTGAGACCTCACCCCCCGGCCCCCTCTCCGAGGGAGAGGGGGTGACTTCCCGCTTGGCGTTCGCTGATAAAGATGCCAAGGGTATTTGTTCCGGGAGGTTGATGAAGGGGTGAATATCTGTTTGGCTTCACATTAAAAAACACCAAAACACTAACTCCCCGACTCCCCAACTCCATTACCTTTGCCCCATCTTACCCCGTCAGCATAACAACAGTAGCGCCCTTATCTGCCTGAAAACAGATAACAGATAACGGATAACCAATAACCAGCATGGCAAAAGCGAAAAAAGATACTTCCATACCACCTACCACTTCGGCCAACCACGAGGATCATATCATCACTCTGTCGGGCATGTACCAGAACTATTTTCTGGACTATGCGAGTTATGTGATCCTCGAACGCGCCGTACCTGCCGTGGAAGATGGCCTGAAACCCGTACAGCGCCGCATCCTGCACGCCATGTACGAGCAGCACGACGGACGCTACCACAAGGTGGCCAATCTCATAGGCCAAACCATGCAGTACCACCCGCACGGCGACGCTGCCATCGGCGATGCGCTGGTGAATATGGGCCAGAAGGAACTGCTGATCGATTGTCAGGGCAACTGGGGCGACTACCGCACCGGCGACTCGGCGGCGGCGCCGCGTTATATCGAGGCGCGCCTCACCAAATTTGCCCTCGACATCGCGTTCAATGCCGATACTACCACCTGGCAACTGAGTTATGACGGCCGCAAACGCGAACCCGTCAACCTGCCCATGAAATTCCCGCTCGTGCTGGCCCATGGCGCCGAAGGCATTGCGGTGGGTTTGAGCACGAAAATCCTGCCCCACAACTTCGTTGAAATCATCAAAGCCAGCATCGCCAGCCTCAAAGGCCGCAAATCGGACCTGGTGCCCGATTTCCCTACCGGCGGCCTCATCGATGCCAGCAATTACAACGGCGGCAGCCGGGGCGGCAAGGTGCGTGTGCGTGCCCGCATCCGGGAAATGGACAAAAAAACGCTGCAAATCACTGAAATACCTTTCGGCGTTACCACCGGCGACCTGATTGAATCGATCATCAAAGCCAACGAAAAAGGCCAGATCAAAATCAAAAAAGTCATCGACAAGGTGGCCGCCAACATCGATATCGAAATCGAACTGCAACCCGGCGTCAGCCCGGATGTCACCATCGATGCCTTGTATGCCTTTACGGATTGCGAAGTGAGCATCAGCCCCAACTGCTGCGTCATCGTCGAAAACAAACCGCTGTTTACCGACGTCAACGAACTGCTGCGCATTTCCACCGAAAACACGAAGGAACTGCTGCGCATGGAACTGGCCATTCTGCAGCACGAACTAGAAGAAAAACTGCACTTCGCCTCGCTGGAAAAAATATTCATCGAGCAACGCATTTACCGCGACATCGAGGAATGCGAAACCTGGGAAGCCGTGCTCAGCACCATCGACACCGGACTGCGGAAATACGTGGTGACGCCCGATATGAAGCCCACCGCCGCCGACAAACGCCTCCGGCTGTTGCGCGAAATCACGGAAGACGATATCCTGCGCCTGACGGAAATCCGCATTAAACGCATTTCCAAATTCAATTCCTTCAAGGCTGATGAGGAAATCAACAAACTGAACGAGGAACTCACCCAGACCAAACACCACCTCGAACACCTGACGGAATACGCCATCGCCTATTTCGAAAACCTGCTGTCCAAATACGGAAAAGGCCGCGAACGCCGCACCGAAATCGCTGCTTTCGACACCATTCAGGCTACTGCCGTTGTGGCCAACAACGCCAAACTGTACGTCAACCGCGCTGAAGGATTTATCGGCATGGGCCTCAAAAAAGACGAGTTTGTGCAGGATTGTTCCGATATCGACGACGTGATTGTTTTCCGCCGCGACGGCGTGATGAAAGTGGTACGTGTGGGTGAAAAGATATTCGTCGGCAAAGACATTACGCACGTGGCCGTTTGGAAGAAAAACGACGAACGCACCACCTATAACATGGCTTATCTGGATGCCAAAACGGGGCGCTCCTTTGTCAAACGTTTTAATGTAACCGCCATCACCCGCGACAAGGAATACCAACTCGGTTCGGAGGCCAAAGGCTCCAAAATCCTGTATTTCACCGTCAATCCGAACGGGGAAAGCGAGGTAATCCAGGTCACGCTGACGCCTGCCAGCACGGCCAAAATCAAGATTTTCGACTACGATTTTGCCGAATTGGCCATCAAAGGACGCGATTCGCTGGGCAATGTGCTGACCAAATACCCGGTCAAACAGATCAAACAAAAAGAGGTGGGCAAAAGCACTATCGGCGCTCAAAAACTCTGGTTCGACGATATTACCGGCCGCCTCAACACCCAGGAACGCGGCCACTGCCTCGGCGAATTCGACACCGGCGACAGCATCCTGATCCTATACACCGACGGCTCCTACGAGGTGACGGACACCGACGTACAGCAGCGCTTCGAGATGAAGGAAATCCTGCACCTCTGCAAACTGACACCCGAATTAGTCGTCAACGCCGTTCATTTCGACGGCCACAAAGGCTGGACGATGGTGAAACGTTTCAAAATAGAAACCAACAAACTCCGCGAACGCTACGGCTACCTCACCGATCACCCCAAATCAAAACTGCTGTTCGCTTCGGTTAAGGAAAATCCGCGCATCTCCTACAGCATCAAAATCAAGGGCAAAGCCATGACGGGCGAGGTGTCGCTCGGCGATTTTATGGAACCCAAAGGCTGGAAAGCCGTCGGCAACCGCCTCAGCGACCAGGCCCTTGGCTCGGTGAAAGAGGTAGACCCCGGCGCCTCCAAACTGAGCAAACCGGCCAAAGAAAAAGAAGAACCGGCCGCAGCCGCTCCACAACAGGTCAACCTGTTCGGTGAAGTAGAAACGCCCGAACCCACTCCAGAAAAAGGCGGCAAAAAAGACACGTACAAGGCGGGAGATACGATTGAGTTTGATTGACTTTACTGGAAGAGTTATGAGTTAGAAAGTTATGAGTTATGAGTTATACTCACTTTACATTTGGCTTTGTTGATAGAGTGGCCAAAAGCAATGTGAGAATAACTCATAACTCATAACTTTATAACTCATAACTCTAAAAAATGTCCGAACCCGAACTCAAAGACCTCATCCGCCAACTCATTGCGTCTGACGACCTGGACGCTGCCCTGCAATTGCTCATCAGGCATACGGAAGACCCTGTCCAGCGCGACGGGATCATCATCCAGTTGGCCCGATACAACGATGTAAAGAAGGCCCGGGCCAATGGAATGATGTCCAATTCGGAGATCAACCACGAATTGAATAAATTGAGAGACAGTCTGTTATCTCACCTGAGAACAGAAAAACTCATGGCGCCAACGGCGCCACAACCATACAGCCTGAAAGATTTCGAAGAAACACTGGCCTTGTCACTAACAAGGGTGCGGGTGTCGGAAATATTACTGTCCAGCCTTGCACTGGAGAAAGGTCTGACGATTACTGCCATGATGTCCGAATCCAGACTGGGGAGCAGGAAACTGGTAATGGATTATATCAAAGAATTAACGACAGCCGGATTAGTAGATAAAGTAAAAGAGAGTGGAAAAACCCTCTGGCGAATCAATGAAGCGGGTAAAAAGATTATCAGAAAAAGCCTGGCGAAAGAGTAAGGTCCCGCGCTGCTACTACCTGTTAACGTCTTGAGATAGACGATTGCACCACAAGACCCCTGCCTCCGTCCAACATGAAATAGCGCCATTTCGATGGGGTTGATAACCGTACACTATGGTCAATAGGCGTACGTTCTCGACGGCTATTCCAACATCCGGTGGGCTGGGCAAACACTGATCTGTTGTACATGTGGTGTTGCGTTTAAAGGTGAACAAATAGAGCATCGGACAGCATACTCGTGCCGAAACTTTTGCATGAATGCTTTTTAAGGGTACGACGAATATAATTTTTTTGTCATTTAACTATAGATTAACGAAAAGTGCCATTTGAGGGGTGTTTTGGAGCGCTTTACGTCTTTAACTTTTTTCAAACAACCACCATACCGGCCTGCTCCTCCGCACCGGTTTGTAATTCGCCGTCAGAAACTGTCGAATATGGTTGACGGCTTCTTCCTCGCTATCGGTAAACAGCACCAGATTCAGGTCTTCCGGTGAAATCGTGCCTTGTTCGACCATGAATTGAACGTAGTCGCGGATGGGCTGGTAGTAATCCATTCCCATCACCACGATGGGGAAATTCTCCACTTTTTTGGTTTGAACCAGCGTCAGGATTTCAAAAAACTCGTCCATGGTGCCAAATCCGCCGGGGAAAATGACAAAGGCATAGGAGTATTTGGCGAGCATCACCTTGCGCACAAAAAAGTAGCGGATGGTGACAAATTTGTCGACATACGGGTTGACGGATTGCTCAAAAGGCAGGGCGATATTGCAACCCACGGAAGGGCCGCCTGCCTCGCGTGCGCCGCGGTTGGCGGCTTCCATGATGCCGGGGCCGCCGCCGGTCATGATAGAAAGGCCCAGTTCTTCCGAAAGGCGTTTGCTCATCGAGCGTGCGGCTTCGTAGTAACGATGCCCTTCCTTGAAGCGCGCCGAACCGAACACCGTGATGCAAGGCCCGACAAAATGGAGTCCGCGAAAACCGCGCAGGAATTCCCAGAACACTTTCAGGGCAAACAACAGTTCGAAACCCCGGTCGCGCGGGCCTTCGAGCCAGTTTTGTTCGGTGGGGTCGATAAATTTTTTGTTGGCAATGGTTTTGGCAATATCGGGTGGTGCGGGCATAAGACGGGTGTTAAGTCAGTGTTGCAAAGGAATACAAAAACGCGGGCAACGTAAAATTGTTGGCGGGGAGCAACGTCGGCAGCGCTTCAAGCGCTGCCGACGTTCAGGCGCTGCCGATGTTTAAAAATCCTTTCCAACCTTCATTTCCCCCATCTTCCCTATCTTTGCCCCCCTCTCACATTCTCACCCCTCTCACACTCTCACTCTCTCACCTCTCACCTCTATCATGGCTGAGCAAAACTTCGTCGATTACGTCAAAATCATGTTTCGTTCTGGAAAAGGCGGGGCGGGCAGCGTTCACTTTTACCGCGGCCCTACCACGGCGAAAGGCGGACCCGACGGCGGCGATGGTGGCCGGGGCGGGCATATCATCTTGCAGGCCAACCCGCAAGAGTGGACGCTCCTGTCGCTGCGATTTACCAAACACATCTTTGCCGGCGATGGCGAAGGCGGCAAGGGCGGACTCAAAACCGGCTCTGACGGCCGCGACATCATCGTAAAAGTGCCGCTGGGCACCGTCGCCCGCGACGCCGAAACCGGAGAGGTGCTGCTGGAAATCACGGAAAAAGACGATGAAAAAATTCTGCTACCTGGTGGCCGGGGCGGCAAAGGCAACAACTTTTTCAAAACGGCCACCCACCAGACGCCCCGGTATGCGCAACCCGGAGAGCCGAACATCGAGAAGTGGATCATCCTCGAACTCAAGGTGCTGGCCGACGTGGGGCTGGTAGGCTTTCCCAATGCCGGAAAAAGTACCTTGCTGAGTGCGGTGAGCGCTGCCAAACCCAAAATTGCCGATTATGCGTTTACAACGCTCACGCCCAACCTCGGCATCGTAAAAGTCCGCGAAGGCCAAACGTTTATCATGGCCGATATCCCCGGTATCATCGAAGGAGCGCACGAAGGCCGCGGACTGGGCCACCGATTTCTCAGACACATCGAGCGCAACAGCGTGTTGCTGTTTATGGTACCGGCCGATACCGACCGCAGTATCAAAGACGAGTACCAGATTCTGCTGGATGAACTCGAGGCCTACAACCCCGACTTGCTCGACAAGCCCCGGTTGCTGGCTATTTCCAAATCTGACCTGATAGACGACAGCCTGGAAAAGATGCTGCGCGAAACGCTACCGGATGGAATCCCGGCCATTTTTATTTCGGCTGCGGCCAATAAAAACATCCAGCAACTGAAAGACTTGCTCTGGAAACATCTTACAGCGGGGTATCTGTAAAAAACATCTTTTTTCGAAGCCCGCATCCGGTTGCGGAACCGTTTGCAATGAATAAAAAAAATTTAGAATTGTTCTGCTTAAAATGTAGCAACATTCAAAAAACCTTTTACATTTGCTGCGAAAAGCCACATGAAAGCGATTTAGGCCCTTCCGTCCGGAACCATGCGGGAGGGCCTCCTTTTTTTGTTTTCTGCCACAAAACACTACGCTTTACCCCCGGTCTGCGCAAAAGAATATGACGGAACTTGCCAATTATATCGAGCACACCATCCTTCGCCCGGACACTACCCTCGCCGATGTCCGAAAAGTGTGCGAAGAAGCCATTCAATATCAGTTCGCCGGCGTTTGTATTCCACCCTTGTATGTACGGGATGCCCGTCGCATCATCGGCGATATGTCGAAAATCCGCCTCGCCACCGTAGTCGGTTTCCCCATGGGCTACACTGCTATTGCTGCCAAAAGCGAGGAAATCAAACGGGCCATCGATGAAGGCACCGACGACATCGATGCGGTGATCAACATTGCAGCCTTGAAAAGCGACAACTGGAACCACGTCACCCACGACATCGACAGTGTGGCACGCGCTACACACATGCGCGGCAAAACCCTGAAACTCATCCTGGAATGCGGCTATCTGAGCGAGGCAGAAATACAGAAAGTGATTGAAATTGCCCGCGAAGCGCGTGTCGAATGGTTAAAAACGGGCACAGGCATGCACGGACATGCTGCTACCCCGGAAATGGTTCGTATCTTGCGGCGGCTTGGAGGAACGGCTTTTCAAATAAAGGCATCCGGTGGTATTCGCACGGCAGCCGATGCAAAGGCGCTGGTAGATGCGGGCGCCGACCGACTGGGTACATCGGCCTCTCTCCAAATCATAGGAAAATAACCCACGGAAGCGGTCCGAAACATTTTCTGACATGCATATTTTATCCGACAATACTTCGTTTGCAAGGCTGCGCGCGTGCGCTGTGGCAGTGGTAATGCTGTTGTTGAGTGCCAACCTGCATGCGCAGGAAGTGCAAATCAATGAAGACCCTGCTATTACCCAGCTGCTGCGCTCCTGGACGAACAACAACCGCACGACGCCACACATCGATGGCTGGCGCGTGCAGGTAATGGCTTCTACCGACCGGCAACAAGTAGAAGACGGCCGGATGCGGTTCAAGACCTATTATCCGGAAGTACCGGCCGACTGGGTGCATGAAAAACCGTATTACAAACTGCGGGTGGGCGCATTTCGTTCGCGGCTGGAAGCCATGGCGTTTATTGCCCAACTGGTAGAATTTCCCGGCGCTTATCCGGCCCGGGATCAGCACATTCATCCGCGCGATTTTTTAGAATAATAACATGATAACGGGCACCCGACAACTTTCGAATGCAACAGGCGGAGCCGACCTGATTACGTTGGGCCTATACGTGGCGCTGGTCGTCATCGGGTGGTTGATGATTTTTGCCGTCAACTACGACCCGAATGCCCCGCTCAGTTTCTTCGACATGAGCAGCAACATAGGGAAACAACTCTTTTTTATTGTTTTCTGCTTTGCGTTGCTTTTTGTCATCATGATGAGTGATTGGGCTTTCTGGCGCACTTTTGCCTTTTTTATATACCTTTTTTCAATTATACTGTTGCCAGGTACCCTCATTTTCGGGCGCGAAGTGAACGGCGCTAACGCCTGGTACCAGATCGGGGGCTTTACATTCCAGCCTGCTGAAATAGCCAAATTCGGCACCAGCCTGGCCATGGCGGCCTACCTGAGTTCTACCGGCGTGGATCTGCGCGAATGGAAAAGCCGGATTATAGCCATGGGTATTTTCCTGTTGCCTGCGCTCATTATGTCGCCGCTGGTGCAAAACGACACAGGTTCGGCACTGGTATTTTTCTCTTTCATGATGGTTCTGTACCGCGAAGGCCTATCGCCTACCTGGTACCTGCTTGGGTTTGGTGTAGTGGCGATGGTATTGCTGGGCCTCATTTTTGAACCGCCTTTTGTGGTGGCCTGGCTGCTCACGTACACCAATTTTCACTTGATTTCCCGGTTCCGTACCCGCACACAGGTGTGGTTCGGGGTGTGGGTAGTACTGATACTTCTCACTTTCTGGTGGACGCCGATTTTCAACTGGGTGCTCACGCAAGCGGGTGTAGATCCTGCCACCGTGAGCGATCAGGTAAGGAATATGACCGTCATGATTCCGCATGCAGCCTTGTTTGTTGCAGCATTTTTGCCCAATTACCTGAAAAAAAACACCCTGATACAGTCGCAACTTCGTTCCTGGCTGCTGATGCTGGGGCTGGGAATCGGGCTGTTGTTTGCCGCCAATTTCGCGTGTTACACCCTGCTGGCGCCGCACCAGCAGCAGCGCATCAAAATATGGCTCAAGCCCGCCGAGGCCGCTGCCGATGCGCGCGGCGCTGCCTACAACCTCCTGCACTCCAAAATGGCCATAGGCTCCGGCGGTTTTGGCGGGAAAGGTTTCCTCGACGGCAACATGACCAAACTCAAATACGTGCCCGAGCAAAGTACCGACTTCATTTTCTGTACCATAGGTGAAGAACAGGGCTTTGTAGGCGTGGCCGCCATCATTGTGGTGTTTTTCTGGCTGCTGTATCGAATTACGGTGCTGGCTGAACGACAACGATCCAATTTTTCACGTATTTATGCCTATTGCGTGGCAGGCGTCATTTTTATCCATGTGATGGTAAATGTTGGAATGACCATGGGACTTTTCCCTATCATCGGTATTCCGCTACCATTTATCAGTTACGGTGGCTCGTCGCTGATCGGATTTACCTTGCTGATCGGGGTGCTGCTGAAATTGGACAGCAACCGGAACCTGGCCTAACAAGCGCCTATT